>Ga0326727_10006864_pt1 | contig 30707 bp, 26 predicted proteins | sample MB2enrmetagenome_FD_207643 | JGI IMG/M metagenome (GOLD analysis project Ga0326727, IMG submission 207643) | Lab enriched peat soil microbial communities from McLean, Ithaca, NY, United States - MB29MY | ecosystem: Environmental > Terrestrial > Soil > Wetlands > Peat | place: USA: New York... | reverse complement strand
GTCGGCCTGTTCGGCACGGTGTGGGGCATCATGACCTCGTTCCGCTCGATCGCCGCCTCCAAGAACACTTCGCTCGCCGTCGTCGCGCCCGGCATCGCCGAGGCGCTGCTGGCGACCGCGATCGGCCTCTTCGCCGCCATTCCCGCGCTGATCGCCTACAACAAGCTGCAGGGCGACGTGGCGCGCGCGCAGGCGCGCATGGAGAGCTTCGCCGACGAATTCTCCTCCATCCTGTCGCGTCAGATCGACACCCACCTGGCGAACGACAAGGCGGCCTGAGCGGCGGCGTGGAAAGCGAAAGGGCGGCGCGCGAATGGCGGTGACGGTCCTCAACGGCGGGCGCAAGAACGGGCGCGGGCGGCGCGGCGTGCCGCGCTACGGGGCGATGGCCGACATCAACATGACGCCGTTCATCGACGTCATGCTGGTGCTGTTGATCATCTTCATGGTCGCCGCGCCGCTGCTCACCGCCGGCGTCCCCATCGACCTGCCGCAGGCCAAGGCCAACGCGCTCAACGTCGAGCAGAAGCCGATCGCCATCGCCCTCAACGATCAGGGCCAACTGTTCCTGATGGATCAGCCGATCGCCGACGCCGACCTCGTCGGCAAGCTGCAGGCGTTGGCGAACAAGGACGACGCCGAGCAACGCATCTACCTGCGCGCCTCGAAGGTGGTGCCCTACGGCCGGGTCGCCGAGATCATCGGCGCGGTGACCGCGGCCGGCTACAAGAAGGTGGCGCTGGTCACGGAAACGGACAAACGGTGAGACGAGGCTTCGCGTGAGCGATCAGCCGTCGAAAACCGGGCTTTACGTTTCGGGCGCGCTGCACGCCGCGCTGCTCGGCGTTCTCGTTTTCGGTTTCGTCTCCGCCCCCGAATTCGACGGGTCGTCCGAGTCCGTCCCGGTCGACGCCGTCACCCAGACGCAGTTCAACGAGATCATGAAGGGCGAGCGCGACGCCAAGCTCGCCGAGACGCCTCCCGCCGAGCCGACGACGCGCCAGGCCGTGGCGGAGCCGCCGCCCGCTCCGACGCCGCCTGAGCCGCCGCCGGAGCTGAAGACGGCCGACGTCCCGCCGCCGCCTGCGCCGACCCCGCCGCCGAAGCCCGATCCGACGCCGCCGCCGAAGCCGACGCCGCCTCCGCCGTCGAGCCCGCTCGCCGAGGAGACGCCGCAGCCGCCGCCGAAGCCGAAAGAACCGCCGCCGGACCGGTTCAGGCCCGACGCGGTGGCGAAGCTGCTGGAGAAGGCCAAGGCCGACGACCCGCCGAAGCCGCATAAGGCCTACGACCCCAACGCGATCGCCAAGCTGATCGGCCAGGGCAAGGCGACCGACGCGACGCCGACCGGCGCGGCGACGCCGCTGGGGCTGCCCGACCACAACGCCCCGCGCATGTCGCTGTCGCAATCGGCGGCGCTCGACGCCTGGCTGCAGGAGGCCTACCTCAACTGCTGGACGCCGCCCCCGACCGCGCCGGAAGGCGAGCGCTACATCGCCCAGGTGCGGGTCGAGTACAATGCCGACGGCACGCTCGCCGCGACGCCGGAGCTTTTGAACCCGCCGAACGATCCCGCCTGGCGCGCCCACGCGGAAAGCGCGATGCGCGCGGTGCTCAAATGCAACCCGTTGCGCGTTCCGCCCGAATATGCGCCCTATTTCGAGCAATGGAGAACCAAGACCGTGCATTTCGATCCGCAGAGCGCGCTGGGATGAGGCGCGCCGCCGACTTCACGCCGCCGACCAGCGCGCGCGCTGGGCCGGCCGGCGACCGATCGACCGCCGGCATGAATTTCGCTACCTCCGCCAACGCATGAGACCGCCGCCGATGACCCTCCCTCTCCGTTTCACCCGCCGCTCCGCGCTCGCCCTCGCCGCGGGCGCGCCACTCGCCCTCGCCTGGGGCAAAGCGCTGGCCGCCGGCGACGTCTACGTGCGCGCCGGCGCCAACTTCACGCCGGTGAACATCGCGGTGACGCCGTTCCTCGACGACGAGGGGTCGACGCGAATCGGCGACGTCGTGCTCAGCGACCTCGGCCATTCGGTTTTTCTGCTGCCGGTCAACCCCGCCGTCTTTCCCGAACGCGTGACCAATCCCGACGCGCGGCCCAACCTCGACGCCTGGAAGACCGTCAACGCGCAGTTCGTGCTGACCGGCCGCGCGTCGGGCGGCGGCCGAGTCTCCGCGCAGTTTCGCCTGTGGGACGTCGCCTCCGGCGCTCAGGTCGCCGGCCAGCAGTACTCGACCGACGCCGCCAACGCGCGCCGAATCGGCCATCTCGTCGCCGACGCGGTGTTCTCGCGGGTCACTGGCGAGACCGGCTTCTTCGATTCGCGCGTCGTGTTCGTCGACGAGACCGGCTCGAAGGAGAAACGCCGCAAACGGCTGGCGGTGATGGACATGGACGGCGCGAACGTCCGCTACCTCACCACCGGCGACCAGCTCGTGGTGACGCCGAGCTTCTCGCCTTCGGCGCAGGAGGTCGCCTACATGTCGTTTCGCGACTCCGACCCCAGGGTGACGCTGCTCGACCTCGAGACCGGCCAACGCTCGCCGCTCGGCAGCTTTCCCGGCATGACCTTCGCGCCGCGCTTCTCGCCCGACGGGCGGCAGGTGGTGATGTCGCTGTCGGACGGCTCGTCGGCCAATCTCTACGCCATGGACGTCGGCAGCCGCTCGACGACGCGGCTGACCAACGATTCCGCCATCGACACCTCGCCCTGCTACTCGCCCGACGGCAGCCAGATCGTCTTCGAGTCCGACCGCGGCGGCGTCCAGCAGATATATATGATGAGCGCCAGCGGCGGCGGGGCGAACCGCATCTCGTTCGGCGAGGGGCGCTATTCGACGCCGGCGTGGTCGCCGAAGGGCGACCTGATCGCCTTCACCCGCCAGAAGGGCGAGCTGTTCGCCATCGGGGTGATGAAGCCGGACGGCTCGGGCGAGCGCATCATCACCGAGGGCTTCCACAACGAGGGCCCGACCTTCGCCCCCAACGGGCTGTTCGTCATGTTCTTCCGCGATCCGGGCGGCGAATCCGGCCCAAAGATCTACATGGCCGACATTTTCGGCCACGCCGAGTTCCCGGTGCCGACGCCAGGTTACGCGAGCGACCCGTCGTGGGGACCGCTGATGAAGTGAGGGTTTCATGCCGCTGTCGATCGGCTTCATCTTCATGGCGACGCGGGCCGACCGCACGGTGCCGGAAGCGCGCGCGCTGATCGACGCCGCGCTTAAGCTCGGCGTCGCCAACATCGGCTTCAAGGACGTCGGCCTGCCGCGCGCCGCGCTGAAGGAGCTCGCGGCGGCGATCCGCGCCGGCGGCGCTACGGCGTTCTTCGAAGTCGTGTCGCTCGACCGCGAGGCCGAGCTCGCCTCCGCGGCGGCGGCGGCCGACCTCGGCGTCGACTGGCTGCTCGGCGGCGTGCGCGCGCGCGAGGTGGCGCCGATCGCAAGCGGCGCCGGAATCCGCTACGCGCCGTTTCCCGGCCGCATCGTCGGCCACCCCAGCCTGCTCGAAGGCGCGATCGCGGAGATCGCCGACAGCGCGCGGGCGATCGTCGACGTCGACGGCGTCGCCGGGGTCGACCTGCTCGCCTATCGCTGGACGGGCGACGTCCCGGCGCTGATGCGCGCGGTCGTCGGCGCGGTCGATCGCCCGGTGATCGTCGCCGGCTCGATCGACGGAGAAAGCCGCATCGCGGCCGTGGCGGCGAGCGGCGCGGCGGGCTTCACCGTCGGCTCGGCGGCGATCGAAGGCGCCTTCGCCGCGCCGGCCGACGATTTCAAGGCGCAGATCCGCGCCATCCAGCGCGCCGCCGCGACGCCTGGCGACGCGCGGCGATGAGGGGCGGCGTGGCGGTCTTATGCGCCGCCGCGGCGCTCATCGGCGCCGGCGCCGCCGCGGCCGAGCCGCGGCGGGTCGACTTTCCCGGCCCCGACGGACTGACGCTGACGGGCTGGCTCTATCAGCCGGCGACGCCCGGCCCGCATCGCGCGGTGGTGGCGCTGCACGGCTGCGCCGGCCTCGCCGGCCGCGACGGGCTGCCAAGCGCGCGCCATCGCGACTGGGGCGAGCGCTGGGCGGCGGCGGGTCTGGTCGCGCTGTTCCCCGACAGCTTCGCTTCGCGCGGCCTCGGGCCGCAGTGCAGGGTCAAAGAGCGCGCGGCGCGCGCGAGCCGCGAGCGCGTCGACGACGCCGAAGCGGCGCTGAAATTTCTCGCCGCGCGGCCAGACGTCGAAGCCGGGTCGATCGCGCTGGTCGGCTGGTCGAATGGCGGCTCGGCGACGCTCTACGCCGTCGAGCCGCGCCGCGCCCCGGCGGGCGTCGACTTCGCGCGCGCCGTCGTCTTCTATCCCGGCTGCCGCGCGCTGTTGCAGAAGGGCGGCTGGCGCTCCCGCCTGCCGCTCCTGCTGCTGATCGGCGAAGCGGACGACTGGACGCCCGCCGCGCCCTGCGCGGCGCTGATCGCCGCGGCGAAGGCGAAAGGCGATCCGGTCGAGATCGTGACCTATCCCGGCGCCTACCACGACTTCGATCACCCGGACCTGGCGGTCCACGTCGCCCAAGGGCTCGCCTATACCGCGAACGGCGCCGGCGCGGCGCACAGCGGAACCGACGCGAACGCGCGCGACGACGCCATCGCGCGGGTGACGGCGGCGCTGGCCGGCCGATGAGCGCCGGCTACTTGGCCGGCTGATCGCCCAGGGCGGCGGAGATCTTGTCATAGTACTGGATGACGAGGTCGACGTTGGCGGGGAACTTGACGGGCTCGATCGACTTCAGCGCCTCGTTCATCTCCGTCAGCGTCTCCTTTTTGTCCTCCGCCGGCATCGTCGCGTCGGCCTCGACCTCGGCGACCTCCTTCTTCAGCAGGACGTCGGCGCCGAGGTATTTCTTCGTCTGCGGGTCGATCCCGTCCATGACGACGCCGATGTTGGCGCCGACATCGTCGTACTCCGCGTAGGAGGCGAACTTGTACTTCTTGGCGATGGCCTCGATCTCAGCGATCACCTTCGGATCGGGCGCGGCCGACGGGCTCGGCGGGGCCTTGGACAGGATCGGCTCGATCTCGGCCGCAGCGGCGATGTAACCCTCGATCTGGGCGCCGGTCAGCGCCATCTGCTTGATCGGCTCGGCGGGCGCGGCCGCCGGCGCGCTCTGCGCGAGCGCCGGCGCGGGCGCGAGCGTGGCGACGAACGGAGCGAGGACGACGAGGCTCGCGGCGAGGGCGAGCGGACGAACGAAGCGCATGCGGAATCTCCCGAACAGAGGACGGGCGGCGAAGCATGCCGCCGCGGCGAGCGGCGCGCAAGCGAACACGCTCGACTCTAATCCGCCGCCATCGCCGAATTACGACATTTCGCCCGCCGGCGCCGGGCGCGGCGCGGGGGCGCGATGGGCGAAGGTCCTCGACAGCGCGAAGATCGCCGCCAGAGTCGCGGCGTAGACCAGCGCTTGCAGCTCGGAGGGCTGGTCGGAATAGCCGACCAGCGTGTGCAGCACGCGGCCGATCAGGCTCGTGTCGGAGAGGATCGCCGAGGTGTCCCAGGCGGCGTCGGCGAACCAGGGCGCGACGCCCGCCTGTTGCAGGAAATTGGCGGCCTGGGAGGAAAGCCCGGCGGCGAGGAAGGCGATCAGCGCGCTGGTGACGCCGAACAGCCGACGGGCGGGAATCGCCGCCAGGCCGAAATAGGTCGCGGCGCTGAGCGTCGCGCCCGCCGCGAGGCCGAGCGCCGAGCCGAGGAGCAGGTCGGCCGAGGTTGTCCCGCCGGCGGCGATGAGGCCGTAGAGGAACAGCGCCACCTCCGAGCCCTCGCGCATCACCGCCACCGCGACGACGACGCCGAGCGCGAACAGCGGGCGCGCGCCGCTCTTCACTTCTTCGCCGAGCCGGCGCGCGTCGGCGGCGAGCGCGCGGCCGTGGCGCGCCATCCACAGGTTGTGCCAGGCGAGCATGACCACCGCCAGGCTCAAGATGGCGGCGTTGAACAGCTCCTGGCCGACTCCTTGCAGCGCATTGGCCAGCGCGCCGGCGAAGGCGGCGACGAGGCTCGCGCCGAGAACGCCGACGGCGACGCCGATCGCCGCCGTCAGCCGGCTGCCCGGCGCGCCCTTCGTCGCCGCCAGCACGATTCCGACGATGATTCCCGCTTCGATCGCCTCGCGGAAGACGATGATCAACGCGCCGAGCATCGCTGCGCTCCCCCTTCACCGCACGACGAGGGAGCCGAAAGTCGTCGCCTCGTGGTAGTCGTCGAAGAAGCGGTAGCGGCCGGGCGGCAGCGCGCGCACGTTGACGACGATCGCGCCGCCGCCGGCGACCACCTTCTCGACTCGCAGCTGCTTGCTCTCCAACTCGGCCGGCGTCGGGTCGAGGTTCGTGAGCGCGATGACGATCGGCTTGCCGGCGGGCGCAGTCGGCTCGGCGGGGTCGAACTTGTGGTCCTTGATCGAGAGCTGGACGCGCGCGGCGTCGTCGGCCCTCGCCGCAGTCGCGGCGCAAAAGGCGGTGGCGGCGGCGAGGGCGATGACGGAAAGGCGAAAGGTCGGGGTCATGGGCGCGCTCCTATCGGTTGAGCGCCGCGCGGCGCTCGTGCGGGCGCCGGCGGCGGACTCGATCGCATCGGCGAATCGGCGAGCAGGGAGGCGATGGCCGCGCGGGCGCAAGCGAGTCGGGTTTGGCGGCGTGATCGCGGCGGCGTTCGGCCGCGCGGGCGGCTTGGCGGCGCTTCTCGCCCGCCGACGCCAATGCTCTCTCCCGCGCGCGAAAAGCCGCGCGCGGCGCGCTCGTCAGTCATCCCGTCCTCGCTGACCGGCGGGGTCAAAGCCCGCTGTCGCGGTCGCGATGGTTAACGAAGAGGAACATCCGGCGCAAGTCGCAGCGGGGAATTTAGAATGTTTTCCCATTTAGAAGATTTCTAAGACCGCTCTGTGCTTTCTTGTGTAAGGCTTATCCGCTTGTATCGGCGCGCTGAGCGTTCGATATATCCTGTTATTTTCTGGTGTAAATCGGATGCGGTCGCCGCATGCGTTTCGGCGAACCGAGATATGCTTTCGCCTGACGATTTATTGGCTCGAGGGCGCGCGTGGACGCGGAAGGTCGCGGCCGGGCGCGCCGCCGCCGCGCCGCGGCGTTGACGAAGCTTTTGCGACGACACGGAAAAATCGCTCTGGCGGGGCAAGAAACCGCTTGCAATTTTCGTCGACTCGACGAAATAAGCGTTCGCCCAATACGCACGTGCCTGTGGTCGCGTGTCGGTCGGCGGGGATCTGGACAAGAGGCCAGTCAACCGCCCGCGAAAGACCGGCAGCCGGAGGCGAACCGGCGCACCCCGCTCCAACCGGGGGACGCGGCTTGAAGCAACGACGGACCGGGCTTTTTCGTCTCTGCCGGCTCTCCAAAGGCCGGCGCACCGAAGAGGCTTGTCTATCTTGCCGGGCGTGCGGAAGGGATTTTCCCCTCCAAACGATGGTCGTGAATTCCGCTGACGGGGCTCGCCCCAAGCGAAAAGCGCGGCCACGGCGCAGCATCTGGCCCTTGCGGGTCGGCCGAGCGGCTCTCCGCCGCTTAAGCCGGGCCGCGAGCGGTCGCGGCGGCGGGTCAACGACGGCGGTTCGCGTCTCCAACGCGCGGGCCGTGCGACGCATCGCCTCCGATCCCTCGTTTCGCTGGGCGTGGTCGCAAAGCCGCGCCTCGGAGGATGCCGCTTATGACCAATCGAATCCGCGAGTTCCTCGCTCGCAATCGCGACGACGGGCCGCGCCTGGTCGTCGACCTCGAGATCGTGCGCGACAACTATCTCGGCTTCGCCAAGGCGCTGCCCGACACGCGCGTGTTCTACGCCGTCAAGGCCAACCCGGCGCCCGAGATCCTCGACCTGCTGGCGCGCCTCGGCTCATGCTTCGACGCCGCCTCGATCGCCGAGATCGAGATGGTCCTCGCCGCCGGCGCGACGCCCGATCGCATCAGCTTCGGCAACACCATTAAGAAGGAGCGCGACGTGGCGCGCGCCTATGCGCTCGGCGTGCGCCTGTTCGCGGTCGACTGCGAGGCGGAGGTGGACAAGATCGCCCGCGCCGCCCCGGGCGCGAAGGTGTTCTGCCGCATCCTGTGCGATTGCGCCGGCGCCGAATGGCCGCTGTCGCGCAAGTTTGGCTGCGCGCCGGAGATGGCGGCGCAGGTGCTCGAGCGGGCGCATCGCCTAGGGCTGGTCGCCCACGGCCTGTCGTTCCACGTCGGCTCGCAGCAGCCCAATCCGCGTGTCTGGGACGGCGCGCTGAAATCCTCCGCCGCGATCTTCCGCGAGCTGGCGGAGCGCGGAATCCAGCTCGCCATGCTCAACCTCGGCGGCGGCTTCCCGACTCGCTACCTCAAGCCGACGCCAAGCGTGCGGATGTACGGCCAGACGATCTTCCGCGCGCTGCGCAAGCATTTCGGCAACCGCATTCCGGAGACGATCATCGAGCCCGGCCGCGGCATGGTCGGCAACGCTGGCGTGATCGAGGCCGAGGTGGTGCTGATCTCGAAGAAGTCGGCCGACGACCCGCGCCGCTGGGTCTATCTCGACATCGGCAAGTTCAACGGCCTCGCCGAGACGATGGACGAGATGATCCGCTACCCGATCCGCACCGAGCGCGACGACGACCCGCTCGGCCCTTGCGTGATCGCCGGCCCGAGCTGCGATTCGGTCGACGTGCTCTACGAGAAGGAGCCGTATCCGCTGCCGGTGAGCCTGGAGATTGGCGCCAAGGTGCTGATCGAGGGAACCGGCGCCTATACGACCACCTACGCCTCCGTCGGCTTCAACGGCTTCGCGCCGCTGAAGAGCTATGTGATCTGACGGGACTCGCCCCAACCCTCTCGCGCGGGGAGAGGCGGCGGCGCTCCCTTCTCCCGCTTGCGGGTGAAGGCGGACGCGCGAAGCGCGGCCGGATGAGGGGAAGGCGCGCTTCGCCAGAAACGCTGCGGGCGTCCGAGAGGACGCCCGTTCCTGCGACAGGATATGGACTCGGCCCTTCGCCCCAGTCCTCTCCCGCAAGCGGGAGAGGGAGCGAGCGTCCGCTTAGGCGAACGGGTTGCCGAACACCGCGGCCTTGCCGAGCTCGATCTCGATCTCGATCAGGCGGTTGTACTTGGCGATGCGCTCGCTGCGGCTCGCCGAGCCGGTCTTGATCTGGCCGCCGCCCATCGCCACCGTGAAGTCGGCGAGGAAGGCGTCTTCCGTCTCGCCCGAGCGGTGGGAGACGACATAGCCCCAGCCCGCCTTGCGGCACAGCGCGATCGCCTGCATCGTCTCGGTCACCGTGCCGATCTGGTTGAGCTTGATCAGCACCGCGTTGGCGGCCTTCTCCTTGATGCCGCGGGCGATGAACTTCGGGTTGGTGACGAAGACGTCGTCGCCGACGATCTGGATGCGTCCGCCCTGCGCCTTGGTCTGGTGCGCGAAGCCCGCCCAGTCGTTCTCGTCGAGGCCGTCCTCGATCGACACGATCGGATAGGCGTCGATCCATTTGCCATAGAGCGCGACCATCTCGTCGCTGGTCTTGCGGCCGCTCTTCGACTTGGCGAGGTCATAGCCGCCCTTGGCGTAGAACGAGCTCGCCGCGGGGTCGAGGGCGATGGCGACGTCCTTGCCCGGCTTGTAGCCGGCCGCCTCGATCGCCTGCACGATCACCTCGCAGGCTTCCTCGTTGCTCTTGAGGTTGGGGGCGAAGCCGCCCTCGTCGCCCACCGAGGTCGCGTAGCCCTTGCTCTTGAGGATCTTGGCGAGCGCGTGGAAGGTCTCGGCGCCGTAGCGCAGCGCCTCGGCGAAAGTCGGCGCGCCGATCGGCATCGCCATGAATTCCTGGAAGTCGACCGAGTTCTCGGCGTGCTTGCCGCCGTTGATGATGTTCATCATCGGGGTCGGCAGGCGCGTCGCGCCGGGGCCGCCGAGGTAGGCGTAGAGCGGCAGCTTGGCCGATTCGGCCGCCGCGCGCGCGACCGCCATCGACACGCCGAGGATGGCGTTGGCGCCGAGCGCGGCCTTGTTGGGCGTGCCGTCGAGCTCGATCATCTTGGCGTCGATCGCGCCCTGGCGGCGCGGGTCGCAGCCGATCAGCGCCGGCGCGATCTTGTCGACCACGTTAGCGACCGCCTTCTTGACGCCCTTGCCGCCGTAGCGCGATTTGTCGCCGTCGCGCAGCTCGACCGCCTCGTTCTCGCCAGTCGAAGCGCCCGACGGCACCGAGGCGACGCCCACCGTTCCGTCGTCGAGGCCGACGCGCACCCTCACCGTCGGGTTGCCGCGCGAATCGAGGATTTCAAGCGCATGAATGCAGGCGATTTTAGTCATACGTGTCTCTCCTGGGGTTTTCCGGTTCGTTTGCTATCATAGACTATCGAAGCGGTTATGAGCGAGATCAACGGAAGCGGTCGGCCCGCCGGCGCCGCCCCTGGCGCGGCGAACCGCCCTCACGCCGAGGCGCTTCGCGCCAAGGTCGGCGGCGTCTTAGCATCCTCCGTCCGTGCAAACACCTCGCGGTAAACATCTTCGCCGAAGCTCGTCTCGAGCGGCTCCCCCTCGATCAGCTTGAACGTCCGACGGCCATCTTCGAGGCGATCGGCCCGCAGGAAAAGCGCCAAGGCGGAGCCTCGTTCGAAAAAACCGTGGGCGAAGGCGAACTGATGGCTGACGAACACGATCTTGTGCGCGCGCTCCAGCAAGGCGGAGACGATCTGCCGCGCGATTTCCGATCCCTCCCGCTCGTTGGTGGCGGCGAACGACTCATTGAACAGCACCAGCGACCGAGGGGCGAGGACCTCGACGATGTCGTTCATGCGGCTGAGCTCCTCGTCGAACTTGCCGCTCCTCATCGTCGCGTCCTCTTCGCGCCTGAAGTGGGTGAAGACGCCGCCGACGAGGTTGGCCTGGAAGCGCTCGGCCGCGACGAACATGCCGCACTGCATCGCCAACTGCGCCAGCCCGACGCTTCTCAAGAAAGTGGTCTTGCCGCCCTGATTGGCGCCGGTCGCCACGATCAGGATCTTGCCGTCGGCGACGACATCGTTGCCGACCGGCCGCCTGTTCATGCTCAGCGCGAGGCAGACGTCGTAGAGCTCCTCGCACGAGAAGCGGGGAAGGCCGCTCGCGGTCGCCGTGGGAAAGGCGACCGGCGCGCCGAGCGCGAGCAACCGATCGTGCAGATTGAGACAGCCGATGTAGAAGGCCAGCTCGGTTTGCAACATATGCAAGAAGTTCAGAACGTGATCGGCGCTCTTGGATAGGGCGTCGGCGGCGAGCGCCAACCCACGGTCGCGCAACTCCGCCATCGCTCGCGCGCCGGCGTCGTCGCGCGGCGCCAAATAAAGGGTGTAGCGCGAACGGCGTTTGAACAATCGGGCGAACCAATCTCCCCGGCGCTTGACGGGGCGACGCAGGATGTAACGCGTCCCTTTGAGCCCGGTTCCCAGCGCCGCGCTGATCAGCACGCCGTCGCGAAACCTCAGCCGCTTCAAGTGCGCGTCGACGACGGCGAAGTAGTCATCGGAAAGCTCGCGCGCCAACGTCGCGAACAGCGTCGAAAACGCGTCGGACTTGAAGCGCGCGGCGTTCTGATCGGTCAGGGCCCGCACGCGCTTCAACACGTCGACGAAGATCGCCATCATCGAGACGGCGCTGTCGAGCGTGCTCGATGGATAATCGCGGAGCCAGCGCCACACCTTCTTCTGCCGCTGGAAAGCCTCTTCTGCGAGGCCATAGAGTCGCCGGACGGTCTGAGGATCGTTGAGGCAATCTCTCAAGGCGTCCTGGCGATAGGCGATCGTCGCGAGATCGTTGGCGGCGCCGGTCAGCACCGCCTTCGAGACGACGTCGAGGATGAGCGGGTCGCCGTTGGCCATGGCGACGAACAGCGTGTCGAGCTCGAGGTCCTTGCGCAGCGCCGCTTCGTTGGCCGGCGCCGCGGCCTTAAGGTCGAAATCGCGGTCGCGGTGCATGAGAAAGGCTTTCATGACCCGAGCCGCTCCCGCAATTGCGCGTAGGCGAGCCGATATTTCTCGGCGATCGAGAGCGCGTAGGCCAATCCGTCGGGCGGCCTTCGCGTGATCTTGAAGGTGCGCTCGGCGAGGTTGTCCGGCCTGACGTTGCTCGCCATGCTGACCGTCGTCGCGCTGAGCGTCGCCAGCTCGTCGATGAAGGTGACGCAGACGCAAATCGCGTCGAGCTCGACGATCCTGGTCAGAACCCTGTTGCAAAGAAAGACGGCGTCCCTCAGGCTGGTCGAATTGAAGACTTCGTTGAGGATGATGATGCTGTTCGGCGTCGCCTGGGACAGGCTGTCGCGCAACCGACTGAGGTCGTCGTGCAATTTGCCGCGCAGGTTGCGAATGTCCTCCTCGCGCTCGAAATGGGTGAACAGGCGGTCGAACAGGTAGAGATCGGCGCTCGCCGCCGGGACCGGGCAGCCGAGCGCCGCGAGGTAGTGCAATTGCCCGAAGGTGCGCGCAAATGTGGTCTTGCCGCCCTGGTTCGGTCCGGAAACGACGAGGATGCGTTCTCGACCGTCGAGGTGGAAATCGTTGGTGACGATCGGCAGGCGATGGTCGAGCGACCGTCCCGCCAACGCCAAATCGTAACATTCCGTCGCGCCTATCGTCTTGCTCGTCGCGGAAACGCTCGGATAACAAAACCGCACGCCGGCGGCGACGATGCGGCGCATATGCGCGACATAGGCGACATAGAACTGGATCTCGCGGTCGAAGCGATCGACCGTTGGATCGACGAAATCGGCGTGTCGCGCGACGAAGGCGTGGAGCTCGGCGAACGCGTCGGGATGGAGCAGCGCGACGCGCGCGAGGACGCCCGCCTCGATATGGTTCATCTGCACGGTGTCGCTGAACTTGAAATCGTGGTCGGCGGCGGCGCCCTGCTTGAACTTCTCGAAGTCGGCTTGGATCTCCGCGCCATAGTCGGGCTCGTCGGCGCAGGCGGAGACGGTGACGAAGCCGGCGCCGATCAGCAGGTTATAACGAACGGCGGCGAGCTTCTCCGCCACCGTCGCGACGTCCTCGGACAGCCGCCGGAAGGCTGGCGAGCCGACGTATTCGTCGAGATAGGCGAGGAAGCCTGCGAGGCCGGCCGACGTCGGTTTCGACGCTTGCAGTCGCGAGAGCAGGCGCACGACGGCTTGCCGGTAGAGCGCGGCCGCGTCGAGCAGCCAAGCTTCCTTCTGCTCTTGGTAGTAAAGCTTGCCGGCTTGGGCGACGCGTCCCCGCGCCGACCGTAGCGAGGCCGCGAACTCGTTGATCGCGTCGAGGCGGGCGTCGTTCTCCAGGTCCCGCATCACGTCTTGGCGGTATGCGAGGGCCGCGCGCGTCTTCAACGGTCGATAAAAGAACGGCGCCAGGCCGTACTCATTCTTGCCGGCGATGATCGAGGCGACGATCTGGTCGAGATTGAGGTCGACGAAGCAGGGGGGCGTTTCCGGAGTCTCGACCGCCGCTTCATCTTCCGGCGAAAGATCCAAGACGCTGCGAAAGGTCTGCGTCGGGAGCGCCGGCTCGCGCGCCGCGCCCGCTTGGGCCCCGCCGCTCGCCGCTTCGCTCTCAGGAAGGGAAAGCAACGGCTTACCTCCTTTTCGTCAAATGACGTTCGGAGGAGTCATCAGCCGTCGGGCGCTTAAAGGCGAACTCCATCGCCTGGCGGGAACAATCGGGACTTTCGACCTCTTTGTCAATCAGGCCGGCCGAGTCCGTCCTTGGCGGCGACGCGCGACGGATTGACGGCGGGACGGCGAATCGGCGTATCCTCGCTAATCGGCGGTCAGGAGCGCCGGCGCGGAAGCGGCGCCGGCGCGATTGATGGAGCGGATGGAACCGTTTCGTATCGGACTCCCGCCTTATGCTCAGGCTGTCTCGCGCGCTGGTGATCCAGCAACTCGAACTGCTGGTCGACGCCTCCAGGGGCCGTCTCGGGCAGCACGAGTGGAGCGCGCGAGGCGTCGATTGCCGGCGGGAGCGTCACAGCCATAGCGCGCCCGGCTACAGCTTCGACCTCGACATTCTCAACTTGCGCTCGAAAGGCGGGACGGGCGGCCGCTGGGAGCTGTTCATCGTCACCGAGTTCTGGCGATCCGCCGGAGGCTCCAGCATGCACAGTCCGAAGTGGCTCAAGCTCGTGTCCGGCAAGCAGAGCGACGTGCTCGGCTGGATCAAGCGGTATCGCGAAGAAGCGGGCTGAGCGGATCGGCGGCGAGGGAAATCGGGCCGGCGCGCGCCGGCCCGCGAGATTCGACTTCGTGTTGATCCGAACGCGACCGGGTTCGTCCCCGGCGCGGCGCTCCAGCGCTTCATCGATGGCGAGGCTCGATCGGGTCGGTCGGATTTCGCCAGCGGCGTGGTCGCACGTTTGGCGGCGCTTGGGCTTGCGCGACGACGCGGAGCAGGGTCGCTTCGACGCGCGTTCGCCCGGCGCCGTCTTCTCCCGGCTGTATGCGTGAGCGCCATTGCGCGGTCGCCGCCATTCGTTAGCCTTCTTTCCGTTCAACCTGAACTGACCCGTCGGCGCGCTGCGCCGCCCCGCGCCGGGGCGTGAAATTGACGTGCCGATGACCCGCCACCAGCGACCGTCCGCGCTCCGCGGCGGTCGTCTCCTCGTCGCTGGCGAGATAGCGGCGCGCGCCGTCGAACTTGACCACATAGCGTTTCATGTCTTCGGAAGACCGCTGGAGAATCGCCGCTTGGCGCTCCAACAGCCCTCGGAGCAAAACCGCGTCGCGAACCGCCGACGTCAACATGGCGAAATGGGGGAGGCAGATTGCAGACAGCGCGTTCAAAGCCCGCGCCCCGTGCGTCTCCAGGCGTTTCGCGGTCGCCTCGACCGCGGCGCGCTCCGCCGCGTCGCGAACGCGGCAAAGCGCGCAGCTATCGTCGTCCGCCGTCAAATGACCGGCCCGGGTCTGCATTTCGCGCACGTCGCCGCTCCAGGCCGCTTCGCGAAGCGCCGTCGCCAGCCGGTCGAGAAGAGCCGGATACGCGGCGCACGCGCCATAGGGAGACGCCATCGACTCGAGTTGCCTGACGTGGAACGGGCACAGACCCCCGCGGGCGGCGAAACGCAACTGCTCCGCGCGATCGACGGTGAGTTCGTATTGGTGGCGGCGAAGAAAATCCCACAGTTTCTCCGCGACCTCGGCGCAAATCTCGCAGCTCCTCACTTGGTGCAGGCCCGGATAGGCGCCGACCGGCCCGAATAGCGATTCGATCGATTGCGCGCGCGCTTCGCCGCCGAGCTCCAGGGCCAGGGCGTCGATTTGCGACGTCAAGTCCCCGCAATCCTGCGGACGCGGCAGCGCCTGAATGAACGCCTTCGCCCGGTCGCACATCCGCAGGAGGAACTCCTGGCTTTTTTCGGCGAGCAGGAAGCCGACCAATTGCTTCTCGAGTTCAGGAATTCCGCTCGCCAGCAGACGCGCCTGATCTCCCGTCCGTTTCGCCGCCAGTCCTTCCGTGGAGGACACCGAGAAAATCGGCGGCGCGGCGCCGCCGAAATACCCGCTCAATTGCTCGCGGACGAAACGTAGAACCGTCTGCTGGTGGTCGGGCGGCAGGATGTCGCTCTTGTTGAGCGCGACGAAGATTCGCTTCCTCGACGACAAGCCGGCCTTGAAGAAGCGGATTTCTTCTTCCGATAGAGGGCTCTCATAGCTCGTCACCAGAACGAAGGCGTCCGCCTCGGGCAGGAAACTCTCGGTGGCGAGCGTGTTTTCGACGATGACCGAGCCCAGGCCCGGCGTATCGACAAAGTGAAACCCTCGGCGAAGGATTTCGACCGGCAGCTCGATTTCCGCCGTCACGACGCCTCGCACGTTGCCGGGATTGCCCTGTTGCGTGACGTGCTGCGGCAGGTCCTCGATCGGGATTTCCATATCGAGCGCCCGGCTGCGAAACTTCAGGACCACTCGTTCCTTGCTGCCGTACCCTACGGTGGTGATCACCGAGGTGAGCGGAACGACGCCGGTCGGCAAACGGTCGACGCCCAATATCGCGTTCATCAACGAGGTCTTGCCGCGATTGAAGCGGCCGACGACGACGAGGTTGAAGCGATCTTCGGCGAGCCGGGCGAACAGCGGTTGCAGGCGTTCGCGCAAGTCGGACGCCTGTTCGGGAACGCGGGCCAAGGCCGATCGCAGCAATTCGGCGATGGCGAACTTATGCTGCTCGTACGCGCGCAGGTCCATCGTGCGGCCTTCCGGCGAAAAAAGCGGCGGACGCGCCGCCATCAATCGGACGAACGAGCCCCCTTCTGAGCCGGGTTCCCTGTCGGCGTGGGGGGCGGCTGCGAGCAGGCGTCGTCCGCGGCTGTCGCGGCGGCGAGAACGCCGTCGGCGTCCTCAACTTTGGGGGAAAGTGATCGCCACCCCTGCTTGAGTTCGAGGTAGGCCTGCCTGACCTCGGTGGTCGCCGCTCTCGCGGCCGCTGCCGCGCACGCGGCGGCTTGCTGGCGGCAATAGGCAGCCTGTTCGGCGTCTTCCCGGAATCGCATGGCGCGACGACTCCCTGTGGTTCACAGGAGTCATCAGCTCTCCGGTCGAGGCCGGGCGGGCGCTTGCGGCGAACTCCATCGCCATGCGGAATTGAAGCGTAGTCTCGGCGTGAACCCTCGTCAATCGGGCGATCGGGGCGGCGCTCTCTTGGCGCGCGGTCGCGGCGTTTCTTCAGCGTCCCGGCCGTCAGATCGTCGTCGCCCGCTTGAGATCGTCGAGAACGCTCGCGAGCGCCTCGACCGACCGCCGCGAGCTCGCGACCAGAGCGCCGACCTCGGCGTCTCGCGCCGACCTTCTCACCAACGCGATGTTCATTGCCTGGCAGCTTTCATCGAGCGCCCGCGACAACTGGAGCGCGAGGGAAGATTCGAAACGGCGGAAGGCGTCCTCGACGTTCTGCCGCAGCGCCCAGTCGAGATTGGCCACGTTGCGCAGGGTCGCCCGCTCGGTGTCCGCCGCGATATGGCGCCTCAGCCGTCTTGCGCGCATCCGGCGCGGCAATGCGTGGACGAACGCGAGCGCCGACGCGTCGAGGATGGAGTTGGTCGGCGCCGGCGCCACCCAATAGGGCTCGCGGCCGAGCTCGAAGGCCTGCTCGACGGGCGGCAGGCGGACCGAAAGCGCCATCAGATCCGCCGCCGTCCGGCGAACCTGGGCGATCAAGGCGGCGGCCTTCGCCTGGTGCGCGGCGAGACGCTCCAGCAGGCGGGCGCGCGCGGCCTCCGTCGTCTGGCGAGCGGCGGATTCGAAATGCCGCTCGAGCGCCTCGCCGATGGCGTCGCGGGCGCGCCGCTCGTCGAAATCGCCCCGCGTCTTCTCGGCCGCGACCGCGGCGAATTTCGTTCGCGCCTCGCTCCACACCTGGTCCGTCATTTCGTTGATTTCGGCCAGCAGGCGCCGGCGGTCGACGGCGGCGAAGTCCGCCAGGTCGCGCCGCTCCGTCTCGAAGCCGACGATGCTACGTTCGAACTCGGCGATCTTGCGTTTGAGCTCCTCCTCGGGCGTCAGCAGCGCCTTGAGCTCGAGCTCGGCGTGGTAGAGGAGCTGCTCGACCAGCGCGGTCGCGCGCGCCCGGCCGGCGGCGAAGACGATCGACCGCTTCTCGTTCGCCAGATCGACCGCGAGCGCGCGCTCGAGCGCGGCGAGGCCGCTCGCCGCGAGCGCCGCGGCGTCGCCCCGCCGCTTCGCCGCCAGAGCCCGCTTGGCCGAAACGGCGAAAATTCGAACCGGGTTCTCCGGGCCGAGCTGCTTGGCGAGGACCTCGGCGAGAAACTCAGCGGCCGCCGCCCGCTCGTCGTCCTCCAGGAGGTCGACCTTGTTGAGGACGAAGAAGATCTTCGGGATCGCCCGCCTCACTTCGTCGAGATAGCGGGTCTCGACCTCGGTGATCGGGGGGTCCGCCGAGACGACGAACACGCCGACGTCGCAGTCGGCGAGCGCCGCCTCCGCGGCGCGGGTGTTGTGAACGAACGTCGAGCCGACGCCTGGCGTGTCGACCAAAACGACGTTGTCGGCGAAGGCGTCGGACGCAAGGGTCAACTCGACCTGGCGCACCCGCTCGCGGTTCTCGGGATTGTGCTTCTCCGAGACGTAGCGCGCGAGCGCATCGGCGAAATCGGCGGCGTCCTCGAACTCCAGCGGCTCTCTCGGCGCGTCGCGTTCGATGCGGAGGCGCGGGGCCTCGCCGCCGGCGATGAAGGTCGGGATCGCCGTAATGGGGGTGACGCCGGTCGGCAGCAGGGCGGCCCCCATCAACGCGTTGAGCAACGTGCTTTTGCCCCGCTTGAACTGCCCGAGCGCCGCGACGCGCAGTCGCCCTTCGGCGATCCGCCGGCGCGCTTCGTCAATCTTGGCCAGCAATTCGCGCTGCGCCGGCGTCGGTTCGGGCAGCGACGCTTCGACCTTGGCGAGGAGGGCGCCGAGCGAGGTCATCGGCGCCCCCGCCGCATCTTCCCGAGGCGCCGCGGCGCGTAGATCGTCGGGCGCAAGATCCGAAGGGATGCGTTCGAAAACCGACATGCGCTCCTCCATTCCGTCCATTGACGTTTGGAGGAGTCATCAGCCAGCGGCGGTTAAAGGCGAACTCCATCGCCTAAGGCAAGCGCAGATTGGGGTCTCGCCCGCGTCTTGTCAACGCGCCGCCGGCGCCCGCGCGCGCCAGCGCGCTCCCGTCAGCGCCGTTCGTTGGGGCGGTCGCAGAATTCGCCCTCGACGCCGATCGCTCGGCGGCGACCCAGGATCCAGGTCCTCGCGCTCTCCCCGCGCCGTGGCGGCGGCGGCGCGGCGGTGATAGAGCGGGAGCCCCGCGCCGCCGCCTATCGCAGGAGCCCGCCCATGGCCTTCTGGCTCGACATCGCCGCCTTCGCCCTGAAAGCGCTGCTGATCGTCGTCGCGCTCGCCGCACTCGCCGCGCTCGTCGCTCTGCTCGCCCGCGCGGCGCGCGGCGCGCGTCCCGATCGCTCCCGCCTGAGCGTGCGCTCGCTCGATCAGCGCTACGAGGCGATGCGCGAAGCGCTCGAAGCCGAGACGCTCGAAGCCAAGCCGCGCCGCGCGCTCGCCAAGGCGCGGGCCAAAGACGCGAAGGCCGCGCGGCGCGCCCGCGCCGCCGGGGGACCGGCCAAATGCGTCTATGTCCTCTCCTTCAAGGGCGATTTGCGCGCGAGCGCGGTCAGGCGGCTGGCGACCGAGATCGACGCGCTGCTCGCCGTCGCCCGGCCGGAGAGCGACGAAGTCGTGCTGCGGGTCGAGAGCGGCGGCGGGACGGTTACCGGCTACGGCCTCGCCGCCGCCGAAATCCTGCGGCTCAGCGCGCGCAAGGTGAAGACGACCGCCTGCGTCGACCAGGTCGCGGCGAGCGGCGGCTATCTGATGGCTTGCGCCGCCGACCGCATCGTCGCCGCGCCGTTCGCGCTCGTCGGCTCGATCGGCGTCGTCGCGCAGGTTCCCAACCTCCATCGCCTGTTGAAGAAGAACGACATCGACTACGAGGAGATGACGGCGGGCGAATATAAGCGCAGCGTCTCGGTGCTGGGCGAGATCACGCCGGAGGGCCGCGAGCATTTCCGCGGCAAGCTCGACGCCACCCACGAGGCGTTCAAGCGCTTCGTCAAGCAGCGCCGGCCCGCCCTCGACATCGAGCGGATCGGCGATGGCGACGTCTGGCTGGGGAGCGAGGCGCTCGGCCTCGGGCTGATCGACGCGGTCATGACCAGCGACGACCTCCTGTTCGCCGCCCGCGAAAGCGCGCGGCTGTTCGAGGTCGCCGTCGAGGCGCGCAAGTCGCCGATGCAGCAGATCGTCGGCGGCTTCGGCGAGGCGGCGCGCGCGGCGCTCGACGCGGCGGCGCGGCTCGCCGGCGCGGCGGGGTAGGGCGGCGCGACGAAGCGTCGGCCCTAGCGACGCGCTTGTTTCGCTGCGAGGCCCCTGCTAGTCAGGCGCCGACTCCCCACGCTTGCAAGGATCCTCGCCGCATGGCGCGCCAGTTCATCTATCACATGCGGGGCCTCGCCAAGACCTGGCCCGGCGGCAAGAAGGTGCTCGAAAACATCAACTTGTCGTTCTACCCCGACGCCAAGATCGGCGTCCTCGGCGTCAACGGCGCCGGCAAGTCGACGCTGCTGCGCATCATGGCCGGCCTCGACGCCGAGTTCACCGGCGAGGGCTTCATCGCCGAAGGGGCGCGCGTCGGCTACCTGCCGCAGGAGCCGCAGCTCGACCCGGCGCTCACGGTGCGCGGCAACGCGATGCTCGGCGTGCGGGAAAAGCAGGCGTTGCTCGACCGCTACAACGAGCTGGCGGTCAATTATTCCGACGAGGCCGCCGACGAGATGACGCGGCTGCAGGACGAGATCGAGGCGAAAGGCCTGTGGGACCTCGACAGCCAGGTCGAGCAGGCGATGGACGCGCTCGGCTGCCCCGCCGACGACGCCGACGTCGCCGCGCTGTCGGGCGGCGAGAAGCGCCGCGTCGCGCTGTGCCGGCTACTGCTCGAACAGCCCGAGCTCTTGCTGCTCGACGAGCCGACCAACCATCTCGACGCCGAGACGGTCAACTGGCTGGAGGGCCACCTCAGGCAGTACCCCGGCGCGATCCTCATCGTCACCCACGACCGCTACTTCCTCGACAACGTCACCGGCTGGATCCTCGAGCTCGACCGCGGCCGCGGCATTCCCTACGAGGGCAACTATTCCGCGTGGCTCGTCCAGAAGCGGAAGCGGCTCGAGCAGGAGGGCCGCGAGGAGGCGGCGCGCCAGCGCGCGCTCGCCGAGGAGAGCGAGTGGATCGCCGCCTCGCCCAAGGCGCGCCAGGCGAAGTCGAAGGCGCGCGTCTCCGCCTACGAGGATCTGGTCAAGAAGCAGAACGAGAAGGCGCCGACCGTCGCCCAGATCGTCATTCCCGTCGCCGAGCGGCTGGGGACGAACGTCATCGACTTCGAGGCGCTGTCGAAGGGCTACGGCGACCGGCTGCTGATCGACAAGCTCACCTTCAAGCTGCCGCCCGGCGGCATCGTCGGCGTCATCGGCCCCAACGGCGCCGGCAAGACCACGTTGTTTCGCATGATCACCGGCCAGGAGAAGCCCGATTCAGGAGAGATCCGCATCGGCGAGTCGGTGAAGCTCGGCTACGTCGACCAGTCGCGCGACGCGCTGAACGACAAGCTCACCGTATGGGAGGAGATCTCGGGCGGCGAGGACATCCTCTATCTCGGCAAGCGCGAGATCAACTCGCGCGCCTATTGCGGCGCCTTCAACTTCAAGGGGCCCGACCAACAGAAGAAGGTCGGCATGCTGTCGGGCGGCGAGCGCAACCGCGTGCACCTCGCCAAGATGCTGAAGAGCGGCGCCAACCTGCTGCTGCTCGACGAGCCGACCAACGACCTCGACGTCGACACCTTGCGCGCGTTGGAGGAGGCGCTGCTCGACTTCGCCGGCTGCGCGGTGATCATCAGCCACGACCGCTTCTTTTTGGACCGCATCGCCACCCACATGCTCGCCTTCGAGGGCGACAGCCATGTGGAATGGTTCGAGGGCAACTTCGCCGACTACGAGGAAGACAAGAAGCGGCGGCTGGGGATCGACAGCGTGATCCCGCACCGGCTGAAGTATAAGAAATTTTCGCGGTAGGGGCGGGCGCGCCCCTCGTGTGCCTTCTGACGGTCAGCGCTCCCTTGCCGCCCGCCTCCCCTCACTGCGCCCCGCGCAACCCCGCCGCCGCCGCGTCGTCGCGCACATGCACGACGGCGCGCGCGTCGGCGTAGAGGCGCCGCCAGCCGGGCTCGCGGTCGAGGGCGGCGACGACGCCGCCGTCGGGCGGGAAGATGGTCCAGGCGGCGTCGTAGCGCTTCAGCGTCGCCTCCACGGTGGCGGGGTCGCCGGCGTAAAGCTTCTCGTAGAGCCCGAGCATCTCGCCGCCGTACATGTCGGCGCGCCCGTCGATGAACGGCCGCACGCCCGACCAGATGAGATAGCCGCCGAAGCCGTAGCCGTTGAGCACGGGCTTGGCGCGCAAGTCGTCCGGAACCGCGTTCAGGGCCGCGATTGGCGCCGTGGGCCCATCGACGCGCGCAAGCGGCGCGGCGAAGCGCACCAGGCTGAGCGCCGCCGCCAGGGCCGCCGCGGTCGAAAGCGCCAGGCGCGCGATCCGCCGCCAATCCTCGTCGGTCGGCGCCTCGGCGCCGATCGCCGCGGCGATCGGCCGGGCGAGCAGCATCGGCGCGATCAGGCCGAGCAGCATCTCATGCCGGGCGTGCTGCAGCGACATGAACACCAGCCCGACGAGCGTCGCGGCGCGGATCGGCGGCGTGCGCATCGGCCGGGTCAGCGCGAAGCCGAGGAGCAGGAGCAGCGAGATCGCCATCGGCTGAAGATGGCCGAAGTCCTGGGGCCGCCACTCGCTGATGCGCGAGAGGTTGTCGACGCCCATCAGACGGAAGGGGAACAGCAGCGCTTCGACGCCGTAGGGGTTGACGAGGGCGGCGGCGAGCGAAGCGAGCGCGAACAGCGTCCAGTCGCGCGCGGCGGCGACGCGCGCCGGCCACGGCGCGAGCGCGACCGCCTCGAGCGCGAAGGGGCCGATCAGCGCCAGCCCGAACAGGAAGCCGCCGTGCAGGTTCGACCACAGCGTCATCAACGGGACCAGCGCCAGCGAGGGCGCGCGGCCGCGGTCGCGGGCCGCCATCAGCGCGGCGCCCCAGGCGGCGACCAGCGGCAGCGCCAGCACGTGCGGACGCGCCAGCAGGCTCGCGGTGATCAGGCCGAGGCCGAGCGCGACGACGACGAACAGCGCCGTCCCGCTCAGATCGCGGGCGACCCTGAGGCCGACGATCAGCGCGGCGGCGCCGGCGGCGGCGCCGGTCAGAATCGCGACCGCGCTCCAGCCGCCGGCGCGGAAGGCGAGCGCCATGACGACTTCGGCGAGCCATTCGTGCGCCGTCCACGGCTGGCCGGCGAAGCTGAAGGAGAAGGGATCGGCGCGCGGAACGGTCCCGTGGGCGAGAATCCACTCGCCCGCCGCCAAGTGGGTGAAGGTGTCGCCGTCGCCGAACACGCGCAGCGAGAAGACCGCCAGCGCGAAGAGGAAGAGAGCGACGAGCGCGATCGCCAGGCCGGCGACGCGGGTCTCGGCGCTGCGCGCGTCCTTGGCGGGCGCGGCGATCGGCGGGGCGAGGGTCATGCCGACGAGCCTGCCAGAAGCGCCATAACGCAGCGTTAACGTTCGGCGGGGAGGCGCGGCGGAAAGTTTGAGATCGGAAGCGCGCGCCGCCAGACGCCCGAAGGGCGTAAGGTGGCGGAGACGGAGGGATTCGAACCCTCGATAGGGCTTTACAACCCTATAACGGTTTAGCAAACCGCCGCCTTCAGCCTCTCGGCCACATCTCCGCATCGGCGCCGCAGCGCGGCGCGTCCGCGGAGATATGCCCGACAGGCGGGGCCATTGCAAGGCCCGCGCGCAAGCGGACCGCGCAGCCGCCCCCGTCGGCTTCCATCGGCCGGGAGCTTCGCGCGCGCCCCTTCGTCGGCGGGAAGCCGCTGCGGTCCGGCGCTCGCGCAAGCACGCTCGCGTTCCGCGAGCGACCGGAATTCCGTCGACGTCCGACGGCGCTGGCGGAGGCGAATGGAAGTGAAGCGATGAGCGGAGGCCTGGCCGGCGGCCGCCCGTCTCGTCGGCGCGACGCGCGTCCGCATGAAGACAGCCGCCCGCGCCGCGGCGCCGTCAGGATCGTGGGGGCGGAAGGGAGCTTGACGCCAACGCGCTTGGCGAGCTCGCGTCGCCGAAGCGACATTCACAACTTCGCCGCGAAGCGACGAAAACCGGCCGCCGATCGGCCGCGCGACTTGGTTTGGCGCGGGCTGATCAGACCGGGCGAAAACGCCGCGCGCCGGGTCTGATCAGCCGTTGCCTGCCGAAGGACTTCCCTCAGGTCGGAGCGACGGGGGTTTCGGTCGGGGCGGCCGGCGGGGGAACGACCTTCTTGCGCTTGGCGGGCGCGCGGCGGGCGGTCTTCTTGGCGGTCTTCTTCGGCGCCGCTTTTCTGGCGCTCTTCTTCACCGCGGCCTTCCGCGTCGCTTTCTTGGCGACGACCTTGCGCGCGCCTTTCTTGGCGGCGGATTTCCGCGCCGTCTTCTTGGCGGCGGATTTCCTGGCGGTCTTCTTCGCGGCGGCTTTCTTCGCCGGTTTCTTAGCTGCAGCTTTCGCCATTGTATGCGTCCCTCTAGATCACCTTCCTCGCGCACGATTGCCACGCAAGGAAACGCGCAGACGAAATTAGCGACGTTTTTGTTGAGAGCAAGCGACCGACGCGCGCGCGAAGCGTCGTCAATGCGCGGTCTATCGAATTATCGCGCGCGCTCGGGCCTCGCAGCGCGCTTTGACGGAAGGCGACGAGCATAAGCGCGCGTCGCGCTTAGCCGCGTCGCGCGCCGACGCCGCGCTCCTCCGCATGCAGCAAGGCGCGGAAGCTCGACACGCGGAGAGGGCATGTTTTCCTTGGGATTGCGAGAGTCGAAGTTCTGCGGTAGCGGCGCGTCGCGGTCGCTTCGCGATGGCTTCGCGCAGCTCGACCAACGGCGCCAAGCGCCGGCGCGGCGCGCCAAAACGAGACGCGTCGCGCGCGCGACGCGATCGATTTTTTGTTGGCGCCGCGCGAGAGATTTTTTGCGCCGCGCGCGTCGCGCGCGGCTGCGCTGCGACGCGTCTTGACGCGAATCGGTCGAATCGCGCGCGTCGCGCGCCGCGTCGGTCAGAGGCCGAGACGCGCCCTCAGCGCTTCGTTGACGGCTTGCGGATTGGCCTTGCCGGCGGTCGCCTTCATCACCTGGCCGACGAACCAGCCGAGCATGCCGGGCTTCGCCTTCGCCTGTTCGGCCTTCTCGGGATTGGCGGCGATCACCGCTTCGACCGCGCGCTCGATCGCGCCCGCGTCGGTGACCTGGCGCAAGCCGCGCGCCTCGACCAGCGCACGCGGATCGGCGCCCTTGTCGGGACCGAGCAGCATCGCCAGCACGTCCTTGGCGATCTTGCCGGAGATGACGCCCTCGCCGATGAGATCGACCAGACTCGCCAGCGCCGCGGCGCTCACGCCCGCTTCGGCGACCGGCAGGTTCTGCGCGTTGGCGGCGGCGGAGAGGTCGCCCATGATCCAGTTGGCGACCGCCTTGGGGTCGCGCTTGCCGGCGCCATGCTTCGCCGCCGCCTCGAAGAAGTCGGCGGTCTCCTTGTCGGCCACCAGCACCGTCGCGTCGTAGGCGGAAAGCCCGTAGTCGGCGATGAAACGCGCCTTCTTAGGATCGGGCAGCTCCGGCAGATCGGCGGCGAGCGCGTCGATCCACGCCTGTTCGAGCTCGAGCGGCAGCAGGTCGGGGTCGGGGAAATAGCGGTAGTCGTGCGCCTCCTCCTTGGAGCGCATCGACCGCGTCTCGCCGCGCTGGGCGTCGAACAGCCGCGTCTCCTGCTCGACCACGCCGCCGTCCTCGATGACGGCGATCTGCCGGCGCGCCTCGGCGTCGATCGCCTGGCCGATGAAGCGGATCGAGTTGACGTTCTTGATCTCGCAGCGCGTGTTCAACGGCTCGCCGGGACGGCGCACCGAGACGTTGACGTCGGCGCGCAGGTTGCCCTTCTCCATGTCGGCGTCGCTCGCGCCGACGTAGCGCAGGATGCTGCGTAGCTTGGCGACGTAGGCCTTCGCTTCCTCGGACGAGCGCAAGTCGGGCTTGGAGACGATCTCCATCAGCGCCACGCCGGAGCGGTTGAGGTCGACGAAGCTCATGGTCGGCGACTGATCGTGCAGCGACTTGCCGGCGTCCTGCTCGAGGTGCAGGCGCTCGATGCCGACCCGGATCGAATACTCAGGCGTGAGGTCGACCTGGATCTCGCCCTCGCCGACGATCGGGTTCTTGTACTGGGAGATCTGATAGCCAGCCGGCAGGTCGGGATAGAAGTAGTTCTTGCGGTCGAAAGTCGAGCGGCGGTTGATCTGCGCCTTCAGCGCCAGGCCGGCGCGCACCGCCTGGGCGACGCATTCGCGATTGATCACCGGCAGCATGCCCGGCATCGCCGCGTCGACCGGCGAGACATGGGTGTTGGGCGCGCCGCCGAATTCGGTCGAGGCGCCCGAGAACAGCTTGGCGCGCGAGCTGACTTGCGCGTGGACCTCGAGGCCGACCACCACCTCCCAGTCGCCGGTTCCGCCCCGGATCAGCTTCGCGTTCGTTTCGCTCATGGTCGCCTCTCGTTTCCAAGCTTCAGCACGCCAGCGCCCGACAATAGCCCGACTCGGCGTAAGCGAGCAGTCTTCGATCGCGTGTCACGACGCGGAAGTCGTACGCGCGCACGGTCGCCGCCCAAGCCTTGATCGGCGAATTAACGCGGGTCCCGCGGCCTCGAACGTCGCTGCGACGGCGCGGCGCGCCTCCTCGCCGATCGCGGCGACCCCGCGCCGCGCAGGCGTCAAGCGGCGGGGGGGCGTTCATGGTCGAGGCGCGCCGTTGGATCCGGGGCTCGCGGCGGCGGCCGGCGGCTGACGCTTCGACGAGGCGGATGCGCTCATCGTTCCTCTCCGTGCGAGGCCGGCCGCTCCGCGCCTCACCCCCACCACGGATCGGGCCAGCGGGTCTCTCCCGCCGCCTGCTCGATCGCGTGGCCGAGCGTGAACAGAGTCTCCTCCTGGAACGGCCGGCCGATCAGCTGCAGGCCGAGCGGCAGCCCTTCGCCCGACTTCCCGGCGCCGACCACAAGGCCGGGAAGGCTCGCCATGTTGACCGTCACCGTGAAGACGTCGTTGAGGTACATCTCCACCGGGTCGGCCGAGCCCTTCTCGCCGATGGCGAAGGCGGGCGAAGGCGTCGCCGGCGCGAGCACCGCGTCGACGCCTGCGGCGAACACCGTCTCGAAGTCGCGTTTGATCAGCGTGCGGATCTTCTGGGCGCGCACGTAGTAGGCGTCGTAATAGCCGGCGCTCAGCACGTAGGTGCCGATCATCAGCCGCCGGCGCACCTCGGGGCCGAACCCCTTGGCGCGGGTGTTCTCGTAGAGGGCGATGATGTCGTCGCCCGGAACGCGCAGGCCGTAACGCACGCCGTCGTAACGCGCGAGATTGCTGGAAGCCTCCGCCGGCGCGACGATGTAATAGGCGGGCAGGGCGTGGCGGGTGTTGGGCAGCGAGACGTCGACGATCTTCGCTCCCGCCGCCTTCAGCCAATCGGCGCCCTGCCGCCACAACGCCTCGATCTCCGGGTTCATGCCCTCGACGCGATACTCGCGCGGCACGCCGATGGTCATGCCCTTGACGCTCTTGCCGATCGCCTTCTCGTAGTCGGGCACGGGCGCGTCGGCGCAGGTGGAGTCCTTCGGGTCGGGGCCCGCCATCGAGCCGAGCATGATCGCGCAGTCGCGCACGGTGCGCGCGATCGGCCCGGCCTGGTCGAGCGACGAGGCGAAGGCGACGATGCCCCAGCGCGAGCAGCGCCCGTAGGTCGGCTTGATCCCCGCCGTGCCGGTGAAGGCGGCGGGCTGGCGGATCGAGCCGCCGGTGTCGGTCGCGGTCGCGGCGAGGCACAGCCGCGCCGCCACCGCCGCCGCGGAGCCGCCCGACGAACCGCCGGGGGTGAGCAGGCCGCGCTTGTCGCCGGCGAGGGCGGCGCGCGCCTTCTTGACGCTCCAGCCGGGCGGCAGCCAGGGCGAGGCCGCCGGGCCGTAGCAGGAGGTCTCGGTCGACGAGCCCATGGCGAACTCGTCCATGTTGAGCTTGCCGAGCATCACCGCGCCGTCGCGCCACAGGTTGGCGGTCACCGTCGACTCGTAGGGCGGCTTGAAGCCCGAGAGGATTCGGCTGCACGCCTGGGTGTGGACGCCGACAGTGGCGTAGAGGTCTTTGACGCCGATCGGCAGCCCTTCGAGCGGGCCGGCCTCGCCGGCGGCGAGGCGCGCGTCGCTCGCGCGCGCCATCGCGAGCGCCTGCTCCGGCGTCGTCGCGACATAGGCGTTGAGGCCCTTGCCGCGCGCCATGGCGGCAAGATGGGCTTCGGTCAGCTCGACGCTGGTGAACTTGCGCGCGCGCAGCGCGTCGCGCGCCTCGGCGAGGGTCAGCGCGGTGAGGTCGGTCACTTCTGCACCCCTTTGCGAGCGCGGCCAGAGAAGCCGGGGCGGGTCATTCGACCACCTTGGGCACGACGAAGAAGCCGTCCTCGGCGAGCGGCGCGTTGGCGAGGATCGCCGGCTCGATCTCGCCGTCGGTGACGACGTCGTCGCGCATCGGCAGCTTCATCGGGATCGCCGAGGTCATCGGCTCGACGCCGACGACGTCGACGGCGTTCAACGCCTCCACGAAGGCGAGAATCGCGTTGATCTGGTTTTGCAGATGGGGCACTTCCGCGTCGCTCACCGCAATGCGCGCCAGCCGCGCGATGCGGCGGACGGCGGCCTGGTCCACGGCCATGTCGACTCCTTCGGCTGCACGCCGTTCGAAAGCGGCGCCCGTATAACACCCGCCGCTTCGCCGTGGCAACGCGCGGCGCGGCGTGGTAGCGCTTAAGCCGATGTCCGCGGCGCCGCTTTCCCTCGAAGACCTCGCCGCCGTCCTGCCCGCGAGGGCGCGGCTGATCGGCGTCGATCTCGGAACCAAGACGATCGGGCTCGCGCTTTCCGACGTCGAGCGCCGGGTCGCCACGCCGCTGACGACGCTCAGACGCAAGAAGTTCGCCGGCGACGCCGAGGCGCTGAGCGCGCTGGTTCGCCAGTTCGACGCCTTCGCGCTGATCGTCGGCCTGCCGCTGGCGCTGAGCGGCGACGAGGGGCCGCGCGCCCAGTCGACGCGCGCCTTCGCGCGCAATTTCACCCGCCTCCATCCGCTGCTCTACGCCTTCTGGGACGAGCGCATGTCGACGGCGGTGGTCGAGCGCGCGCTGATCGCCAACGACGTGTCGCGGGCGCGGCGGGCGGCGGTGATCGACCAGATGGCCGCGGCCTACATCCTGCAAGGCGCGCTCGACCGCCTCGCGCGGCTCGCGCCGGGGGCCGGCGGCGGCGCGGATTGATACGCTTTTTACTTGCCTATAACATTACGACAATCTATGCGTGTTACGCGGCGAAATAGTCAGGTCAACACCTTTGCGGCGGGGCAGGGCGATGTTGAAATGCGGCGACGCGCTCTCTTGTCCGGTCGACGCTGAGAGCGCCAACGAAGCGGCGGTCGCGGGCTACGTTGCTGAAATGACGGCGCAACTGGAGTCGATGGCGTCGGCGGCGGGCCTCGATCTGCTCTCCTACTTTCTCGCCATGGCGCGCGCCGAAGGCGAGGCGTCGGCGCGCGCAGCGCGTGCGCGCGCGGCGGAGGCGCCGGGGGCGAATGAGCCGACGGCGGCCGGCGGGCGATCGAGCCATAACCAGACGTCGCGCCGCCGCTCGTTTCGCACGGCGCGCCCGCAGATGGCGCCTCCGCGGTCGCGGCGCTAGCGCTCTTCGCTCGGCGCGACCAGCGCCACGCGGTCGCCGCCGCAATGTTCGACGCGCCCGGCGAGCTCCAGCTCGACCAGCGCGCCGCGCACCGCGCGCGCGGGGGCGTCGGCGGCGCGGGCGAGATCGTCGACGGCGATCGGCGCCGGGCCAAGCAGCGCTTCGACGCGACGCAGGCAGGCGTCGTCGTCTTCGCGCGCCGGCGCCGCCTCGCCCGGCTGCGCGTCCGGCGCCGGCGCGTCGTCGTCTTGCGAGGCCGCCGCGCTCCAGGCCGCTTGGTCGGTCGCGCCGGCCGGCTCGGCGAAACGCGAGAACGGGTCGCGCGCGCGGATCGGATCGACCACCGCCAGCACGTCCTCGACGCGCGCGCAGAGGTTCGCGCCCTGGCGCAGCAGGTCGTTGGTCCCTTCGGCGCGCGGATCGAGGGGCGAACCCGGCGCGGCGAACACCTCGCGGTTCTGCTCGGCGGCGCAGCGCGCGGTGATCAGCGAGCCGGAGCCGCGCGCCGCTTCGATCACCACCGTCGCCAGCGCGAGGCCGGAGACGAGCCGGTTGCGGCGGGGAAAGTCGCGGCCGCGCGGCTCCCATTCGATCGGCATTTCCGAGACGACGGCGCCCGTCTCGGCGATCAGCGGCATGAGCTTCGCCGCCTCGGGCGGGTAGGGGCGGGCGAAGCCGCCCGCCAGCACGCCGAGCGTGCCGGTCGCCAAGGCGGCGAAATGGGCGCGCTGGTCGATTCCGCGCGCGAGGCCGGAGACGACGACATAGCCCGCTTGGCCGAGGCCGCGCGCCAGCCGGTCGGCGAAGGTCAATCCTGCAGCGGAGGCGTTGCGCGAGCCGACGATCGCGATCGCCGCGCCGCTCAGCGCCTCCGCGCGGCCGAGCCAGCCGATGAGCGGCGGCGGCGAGTCGATCTGGCGCAGGGCCGGCGGGTATTCCGGCTCGCCGAAGGCGGCGTAGCGGACGCCAAGCGCGGCGGCGCCATCGAGTTCGCGCTCGATTTCGCCGCGTTCGGCGACGCGGATCGGCCGCGGCGCGCCGCCGCGCCGCGCGAGATCGGGCAGCGCCGCCAGCGCGCTTCTCGCGGCGCCGAAGCGGCGCAACAGCGCGAAGAAAGTGCGCGGCCCGACGTTCTCGGAGCGGATGAGCCTTAGCCAATCGAAGCGCTCGTCGTCGCCGAGGCGTTCGCGGATCGACGCCCGGCTCATCGGCTCAGCCCTTCAGCTTG
>Ga0326727_10006863_pt1 | contig 30708 bp, 30 predicted proteins | sample MB2enrmetagenome_FD_207643 | JGI IMG/M metagenome (GOLD analysis project Ga0326727, IMG submission 207643) | Lab enriched peat soil microbial communities from McLean, Ithaca, NY, United States - MB29MY | ecosystem: Environmental > Terrestrial > Soil > Wetlands > Peat | place: USA: New York... | reverse complement strand
GCCCCCGGGCGAGCCGGCCCGGCTCGGGATTGGAGTGGGCCAATCGTCGGAGCGGCTCGGTCCGGACCGGGGGGACGCGGGCGCGGCGGCGGAAGCGACGTTCATGGTTTCACGGCAACAGGTCGATCCCGACCCCCAGGAGACCCAGGAGTGGCTCGAAGCCCTCGACGCCGTCCTCGAACGGGAGGGGCCGGCGCGCACGCAGGCGCTCGTCGAACGCCTGGTCCAGCGCGCGCACAGCGGCGGCGCGCAGGTATCGCTCGGCGTCGGGACGGCGTACGTCAACACGATCTCGCCCGCGCAACAGCCGGTGATGCCGGGCAACGACGAACTCGAGACGCGCCTGCGCCACATCGTGCGTTGGAACGCGATGGCGATGGTCGTGCGGGCCAACGAAGCGTCGTCGGAACTGGGCGGCCACGTCGCCAGCTTCGCTTCGTCGGCGACGCTCTACGATGTGGGCTTCAACTATTTCTTCCGCGCGCCGTCGGAGACGTTCGGCGGCGATCTGGTGTTCTTTCAGGGCCACTCGGCGCCGGGCGTGTACGCCCGCGCGTTCTTGGAAGGACGCATCAGCGAAGAGCAACTGGCCAACTACCGGCAAGAAGTCGACGGCCGCGGCTTGCCCTCGTATCCGCACTCGTGGCTGATGCCCGACTTCTGGCAGTTCGCGACCGTGTCGATGGGCCTCGGTCCGATGCAGGCCATCTTCCAAGCGCGCTTCCTGCGCTATCTGCACAATCGCGGCATCGCCGACACGACGGACCGCAAGGTCTGGTGCTTCATCGGCGACGGCGAGACCGACGAACCCGAAACCCTCGGGGCGATTTCGGTGGCCTCGCGCGAGGGCCTCGACAACCTGATCTTCGTGGTCAACTGCAACCTGCAGCGCCTCGACGGTCCCGTGCGCGGCAACGGCAAGATCATCCAAGAACTCGAAGGCGAGTTCCGCGGCACCGGTTGGAACGTGATCAAGGTGATCTGGGGTTCGAATTGGGACCCGCTGCTGGCGCGCGACCAGTCCGGACGCCTCGTGCAGTTGATGAACGAGTGCGTCGACGGCGACTATCAAACGTTCAAAGCCAACGACGGCGCGTACGTGCGCGAGCACTTCTTCGGGCGTTATCCGGAGACCGCGGCGTTGGTGGCCGACTGGACCGACGAGCAGATCTGGGAATTGCAGCGCGGCGGGCACGACCCGCGCAAGGTCTACGCCGCCTATGCGGCGGCGGTGGCGCACCGCGGCGAGCCGACCGTCGTGCTGGCCAAGACGATCAAGGGCTACGGCATGGGCTCGTCGGGCGAAGCGCAGAACATCGCGCACCAGCAGAAGCACCTCGACCTCAAAGCGATGCGCCGCTTCCGCGACCGCTTCGCCATTCCGGTGTCGGACGTGCAGTTGCCCGAGATTCCGTTCTACCGGCCGCCCGAGGACAGCCCCGAGATGGAGTATCTGCGCGCGCAGCAGCGCGCGTTGGGCAGCGTTCCGCAGCGCCGGCGCAAGGCCGCGGCGCTGACCGTGCCCCCGCTCGAAGCCTTCAAACCCCAACTCGAGGGCAGCGGCGAACGCGATATCTCGACGACGATGGCCTTCGTCCGCGTGCTCAGCGCGCTCGTGCGCGACGCCAACGTCGGGGCGCGCGTCGTGCCGATCGTCGCCGACGAATCGCGCACCTTCGGCATGGAAGGCATGTTCCGCCAACTCGGCATCTATTCGCCGGTCGGCCAACTCTACAAGCCGCAAGACGCCGCGCAGTTGATGTACTATCGCGAAGACTTGCACGGCCAGATCTTGCAAGAGGGCATCAACGAGGCCGGAGCCATGTGTTCGTGGATCGCCGCCGCGACGTCGTACTCGACCAACGGCGAGCAGATGATCCCGCTGTTCATCTTCTACTCGATGTTCGGCTTTCAGCGCGTCGGCGATCTGGCCTGGGCCGCCGGCGACATGCGCAGCCGCGGTTTTCTCATCGGCGGCACGGCGGGCCGTACCACGCTCAACGGCGAGGGCTTGCAGCACGAGGACGGGCACAGCCACGTCTTCGCGTCGTTCGTTCCCAATTGCGTGGCCTACGATCCGGCCTACGCGTACGAGTTGGCCGTCATCGTGCACGACGGCCTGCGCCGGATGTGCGCCGAACAGGAAGACGTCTATTACTACATCACGGTGATGAACGAGAACTATCGCCAGCCGGCGATGCCGCCCGGCTTCGAAGCGGGAATCGTCAAGGGCATCTATCCGGTGCGCGAGGCCGAGGCCGGCGCCGCGCCGCGCGTGCAACTGTTCGGCAGCGGCACGATCTTGCGCGAAGTGCTGGCGGCCGCCGATCTGTTGCAGAGCGACTTCGGCGTCGCGGCCGACGTGTGGAGCGTGACCAGCTTCACCGAATTGCGCCGCGACGGGCTCGAGGCGCAGCGCTGGAACCTGCTGCACCCGGAGGATGCGCCGCGCCGTTCGTACCTCCAAACGGTGCTCGACGGACACCCGGGGCCGGTCGTCGCGGCGACCGATTACATCAAGACGCACGCCGATCAGGTCCGGCCGTTCGTAGAGCGTCGCTACGTCGCGCTCGGCACGGACGGCTACGGGCGCAGCGACTTCCGCAGAAAATTGCGCGAATTCTTCGAGGTCGACCGCCACTTCGTCGCGACGGCCGCGCTGAAAGCGCTCGCCGACGACGGGGTTCTGCCGCCCGCCACCGTCTCGGAGGCGCTGCGCCGGTATGGGATCGACCCCGCCAAGCCGAATCCGGTGACCGTCTGATGGCCGAAACGATCGAGATCCGCGTGCCCAACATCGGCGACTTCCACGACGTGCCGGTGATCGAAGTGCTGGTCAAGCCCGGCGACGCGGTGCGCGTCGACGATCCCTTGCTCACGCTCGAATCGGATAAGGCCACCCTCGAGGTGCCCTCGCCCGTGGCCGGCGTGGTGGCGGCGCTGACGGTCGCCGTCGGCGACAAAGTCTCCGAGGGCACGTCGATTCTGACGCTCTCGCAAAACGGTTCGCCGGTCGCGTCCGCGCCCGCCCAGCCGCCGCCGATGGAGAGTCCGCAGCCCATCGCGCCGACTCCGCCGCCGCCCGCCGCCGCAGCGCCGCCCCCGTCCGCGCCCGTCGAGACGGAGGTTCACGACAGCGACGGCGCCGTTCACGCGAGCCCCTCGATCCGGCGGTTTGCTCGCGAACTCGGCGTCGCGCTCGGCCGCGTCGAAGGAACCGGGCCGCACGGCCGCGTGACCCGCGAAGACGTCCAGTCGTTCGTGAAGCGTTCGCTGCGCGAGGGCCCCGTGGCCGCGGGCGGCGGCGGAGCGACGCCGTTCGCCTTGCCGCCGTGGCCGAAGCTCGATTTCGCGCAGTACGGCCCGGTCGAGACCGTTCCGCTCTCGCGCATCAAGCGGATCTCGGGGCCGGTGTTGCACCGCAATTGGATTTCGATCCCGCACGTCACCAACCACGAAGAAGCCGACGTCACCGAACTCGAGGCCTTCCGGCAACGGATCAACGCCGAGCGTCCGGAGGCCAAGCTGACCCTGCTCGCCTTTCTGATGAAGGCCGTCGCGTCGGTGCTCGCGCTCCACCCGGAACTCAATGCGTCGCTCGACGGCGACGCGCTCGTCCTCAAGCGTTACTATCACTTGGGCTTTGCCGCCGACACGCCGCAGGGCTTGCTCGTGCCGGTGGTGCGCGACGTCGACCGCAAAGGCGCGCTCGAGATCGCGAGCGAGACCCGCGCGCTGGCCGCGAAGGCGCGCGAGGGCAAGCTCGCGCCGGCCGAGATGCAGGGCGCGAGTTTCACGATCTCGAGCTTGGGCGGCATCGGTGGCACCGGGTTCACGCCGATCATCAACGCCCCGGAGGTCGCGATTCTGGGCGTCAGCCGTTCGGCGCTGCGTCCGGTGTGGAACGGCTCGGCGTTCGAGCCGCGGCTGATGCTGCCGCTCTCGCTCTCGTACGATCACCGGGTCATCGACGGGGCGCTGGCCGCGCGCTTCAACGCGAGCCTGGCCGGACTCTTGGCGGACCTGCGAAAAACCCTGCTGTAATAAGGCCCGGGGGCGCAGGGTCAGGTACTCCTGAGGGGCCGGTGGGGCGATCCGTGCGATACTCGCCCGGGGGACGGGAGCCTATAGAGGGCACCCTTCAATCTGCGATCTCCGGATTCCAACGTCCGGACAATAACGAGCGCTATCCGGCGGTTTACACCGCCGAGAGAAACGGTGCTCCCGTTCCTCCCCCTACCTGCTCGCCGCCGGATTACGCCGGGCTTAGACGTGAGGCGGAGCAAGAGGCGCGTCTCGGTGCGCCCAGCGAACGTGTGCGCGTGCCTCATCATGCCGTCTCGTCCCGCCGCGTCGCTGCGTTCGCGGCCCTGGTCGCCCTCTTTCCGTGCGTTGCCGGCGCCGCACCGGTGCGCGCCGAGCGCCATGCGCGCGCCTATCACGTCAAGACGATCGTGAGTCTGGCCGCCTACGACGACGTGCACGCGGCGGCGCTCGGTCCGTCGGGCGCGATCGCCGGAGATGCGGACCGCGACGGCAACCGGCGCTGCCTCCTGGCGACGGGCGGAACGCTGACCGACATTACCCCGCCGGGCTGGAACGAATGCGAGGTCGCGGCGATGAGCGCCGACGGCACCGTTGCCGGTCGCGTCGGAGGCGGTGAGAAGACCGAGGGCTTCATCTACCGGGCCGGCCGCGCGTACGTGTTCGGCGACGTGCGAGCTTTTCTCGCGGTCAACTCGGCGGCGCTGTTGATTGCGGTCAAACCGGACGGTACGCGCGGCATCTACGACGCGGCCGACGGCACCTGGCCGCGCTTCGCCAACGCGGGCGCGGGCTGCGCGCTCGACCAGCCTATCGCGCTCAACGAACACTACGTGTTCGGTTCCGCGACCTGCGCCGCCGGCGGCGAAAAATACGCGCTGGCGGACGCGAGCCACTATCTTTCCGTGACCTTGCCGCCGGGCCTCGCGCCCACCTCGATCCTCACCTCCGCCGACCAACTGGTGCTCGCGGACGCAGCCTCGGGCGGCCACGCCTACCTGTGGTCCGTGCGCGGCGGACGAGCGCCGCTCGACCTCGGCGAAGCCACCGACGATCTCTACGGCACGTACACGCCCGTCGCGGCCAACGCGCAGGGCGTCGTCGTCGGCGAGAATTATCCGGAATTCTTCGTGTGGATCCGTTCGCGCGCCGACGGCGTGCGCGATCTGGGCAGCCTCATCGTTCCGCCGAATTACTTCGGCCTCTCGGTGGCCGACGTCAACGAAGCCGGCGACGTGCTCGTGCAGGCCTTCGACTTCGGTTCCGGCGGTCAGAGCTGGATGGTGCTTCAGGCCGGTTAGCGGCCGCGGCCCGTCAGTCGTCGTCGGGTGCGACCGGACTGGGCTCCATGTTCAAGAAATCCTCGAGACCGAGGCTGGTCGCAATCGGCACGAGGCCGCGCGGCCGTTGGCGGAAATCGAAACAGTCGGCCAAGTCGTCGGCGCGCATGTCGGTCGTTCCCAGGCTCGGCAACGAAAAGACTTCTTCGGTAAATTTGAGCAGGCTGCCGAACTCGTGCTGCACGTGCGATACGTAGCCGTGCTTGGCATACGGTCCGATCACTATCATGGGCACGCGAAAGCCCAGTCCGACGGGATCGAGTTGCGGCGGCGGCACGTGATCGTACCATCCGCCCCAATCGTCCCACAGCACGACGATCTCGGTCGAGTTCCAAAAGCGGCTGCGACCGACCGCGTTGACGACGTTGGCCACCCACTGCGGCCCGAGGTCGCGCTGACCTCGCGCCACGCGGTGCAACTTCAGCCCGTACTGCGGATGGTCCGAGCTGCGGAAATCGGGGGTGACCCAGGTGACGTCGGCGAGAATGCCCGAGCGCACGTCGCTCAGAAAACGCGTCTCGGGCGTGACGATGTCGGCCTGCCAGTCGTAGCCGAAACGGATGTGCCTGATCGCGTCGAACGCCGTCCAGACGACGCCGACGTCGTTCGGTTTCGGCCCGTAGTCGCGCCAACTGCGCCCGGCGGCGTCGAGCAGATCGGCCAGCGTGCGGTAATTGAAGCACGGAAAGATCTTCTCGCCGTCGGCTTTGCCGCCGGGACCGGCGACGGTCACCCGCGTTCCGGGCGGCGAATCGCAGCCCCAGTAGAAGGCCGTTCCCTCCATCAGATTGGGATTGCTCACCACGCGCGCCGACTGTCCGGCGATCAAGTATTGGTGGGCCGCGAAGCTCGGCGCGCCGATCGATTCGAACGTGCGGTCGGCGAAGGTATAGCGCCTGGCCAGCGTCCAGTACGGATCGACCTGGTCCTCCGGAACGTACGCATAAGGGAAATCGCCGTTTTTCGAAGGCGGCTGCGTTCCGTTGAGGTCGAATCCGTCGGCGCGGCCGCGGTCGTACGCGTTGAGAAACGAGTCGCGCGCGTGATCGACGTCGGTCGGATCGTCGAGATCCACCGGGTGTAGCGCGACGGTCGAGCCGTCGTGGCGACGTCCGTAACGAGTGGTGTCGGCTCCGGGAAAGCCGTTGAATAAGTTGTCGACGCTGCGGTTCTCCTGCACCACGAAGATGATGTGCCGGATGGCGCCTCGTGGATACGGCGATGCGGCGCTCGCTCGTTCGTCGGGCGCGAGTGCGGACCACGCCGCAACACATAAGACGAGCAAGGTCCGGAGCGAGGTCGAGCGCAACATGACGGTGCTGTTCCCACTTTGGGGGTATCTGCCGCCCATGCCGACTCGCCTCACGCGGTTCGCGCCGCTGGTCTTCGCGTCGTCCATTGCGTGCGCGCAAGCGGCGCCGGCTGCCGAGCCGCCCGCCACGCCTGCGGTGGCGCGCTACCGCGCCGACCTGCGCGCGCACATCAAGCACGTCGTCATCGTGGTGCAAGAGAACCGGTCGTTCGACAACTTGTTCATGGGCTTTCCGGGCGCCGACACGGCGACCAGCGGCCTGACCCATTCCGGCTCGGTGCCGCTCGCGCCGGTCGATCTCGACTTTCCGGCCGACGTCGACCATCAGCATCGCGCGTTCGTCGAAGAGTACGACGGCGGCCGCATGGACGGCTGGGACGTCGTACGCACGTCGCCGCGTCAAGCCCCGACCTTTCCCTACGCGTACGTTCCGCGCGCGCAGATCGAGCCGTACTGGACGATGGCGCGACGCTGGACGCTCGCCGACCGCATGTTCCAATCCAATACCGGCCCGAGCTTTCCGGCGCATCTCTATTTGATCGCGGGTCAATCCGACTTGACCGCGAGCAATCCGAATCATCTGGAGACGACGCGTTTCGCGTGGGGTTGCGACTCGCCGCCCGACGCGACCGTGACGCGCCTGGACGCGCTCGGCGCCGAAGTGCCCGGCGGATTTCCCTGTCTCGATTTCCCCACGCTCGCCGACGTGGCCGACGCAGCGGGGGTTTCGTGGCGTTACTACGCGCCGCCGCTCGACAGCTTGGGCAGCATCTGGTCGGCCTTCGACGCGATCAAACACATCCGCTACGGCCCGCAGTGGCGCGACGACGTCGTCTCGCCCGAGACCCGCGTGCTCGACGACGCGCGACGCGGGGATTTGCCCGCGATCAGTTGGGTCGTGCCGACCGCCTCGAATTCCGATCACCCCTTTCCGCGTCACGCGACGACGGTCGACGTCGGCGTCGGCGGACAATACGGCCCGGACTGGGTTGCGTCGGTGATCGACGCGGTCGGCAGCGGACCGTTGTGGAACAGCACCGCGATCCTCGTGACCTGGGACGACTGGGGCGGATGGTACGACCACGTCGCGCCGCCCTCGCTCGACCGCATGGGTCTGGCCTTCCGCGTTCCGTTGATCGTCATCTCGCCGTACGCGCGCCGCGGCTACGTCTCGCACGTTCGTCACGAGTTCGGAAGCTTGCTCAAGTTCGCCGAGAGAACGTTCGATCTACCCTCGCTCAATACTACCGACAAGCGAGCCGACGCGTTGCGCGACTGCTTCGACTTCACCCAGCAGCCGCGCGCGTTCGAACCGATTCCGGCGTTGCATCGCGCCGCGTTCTTCTCGCGCGACGGCGCGCCGGAAGAAGCGCCCGACGAGGATTGAGCGCGAAACTTTAGCGACGGAGCGCACATCGCGCGCTAACGCGTTGGCAAAATAGTGACAGCGCACGCGTTACGCGGCGCGTCGCTTCCGGTAAGGTAAGAGAAACCAGCGCGCGAGGAGTTGAACGTTTTGGGGCAGCACGGAGACAACGCCGGGAAGGCGGAGGGTTTGAAGAAGATCGACGCCGATGCGTTCGTCGACGAATCGGTCGAGGAAACCCAGTCGATCCTGAACGCTTTGCGCGGCAAGACCGTCGGCTTCGTATTGGCGGAGAAGCGGCGCATCGTGATCGAGACGACCGACGGCAGCCGCTTTTACTTCAGCGGGATGGCCGTGGCCTGAGCGGCTACGCCGGCCGCGGCCGGGGCTGTCCCGCCTTGCGTTCCAACAGTCCGGCGCAGCCCGACGTGGCGCACGGCCGTCCGAGCATATCTTCGGCCGACTCCGAGTAGAAAGACTTTCCGCAGTTCGCACAGGCGAGGTTGGAGCCGCCGAACGAGGCCAGGGCGGCTTCTGGTTCTGAATCTGACGTCGGTAGGGTCATGAGCTTCCAAACGATAGCACGGTCCTGCCCGGACGCGAAGTGATTCTTGCAGCTATGTCCCCCTTTCGGCAGCTTCGCTCGGGGAATCGAGGGAGCGCGGACGCGCCCCGGTGAAACTCGGCTGGGCCATCGCCGATAACCGGGGAGCATCATGGGATTTTTTCTGAACCCCCTGCGCCGCGAATTCATCGCGCGTCCCGACGCTACCAAGGACCAGATCGTCTACAAGTGGCCCGACGCGACGGTCCCGAAGTTCGCCCAGCTCACGGTCGAAGCCGACGAGACGGCGCTCTTCGTGCGCGAGGGCCGGGTGGCCGGAACGCTGGCGCCGGGCCGCTCCACGCTCGATGCAGCCAACATTCCGTTCCTGGGCGGGCTGGTCGACTCGGCGACGAACGGCAACTTCTTCAAGTCCGAAATCTACTTCGTCGCGACGCGCGAATTTCCGAATCTGCCCTTCGGCGGCGTCGTCGACAACGTGGTCGATCCCGAAACGCAGTTGGCCGTGGGCTTGCGCGTCTTCGGCGACTACTCGCTGAAGGTCGTCGATGCGGGCGCGCTGATCGTCAACCTCGCGGGCACGCGCAACGTTACGTCCAACGACGCGATCACCGACTGGATGCGCGATCAGGTGCTCAAGACGCTGCGCACCGAGGTGACCGCGCAGATCGTGCGCAACGGCTGGCCCGTACTGGGCATCGCCGCGCGCACCGACGAGTTGGAGAAGGCCACGCTCGCGGCCGTGCAAGATCACGTGTCGAGCTACGGCATCGCGATCGTGCGCTTCGGTAACTTCACGATTTCGCTCGACGAAAAAGACGAAGCGACGCTCAAGAACTTCCGTCGCGACGTGAGCTATACGAAGCTGGCGGGTTCCTTCACGCAGTACGGCGCCGGCGAAGCGCTGCGCGGAATCGGCGAAGGCGCCGCGAGCGGTCAAGCCGGCGCGGGCAACGCCGCGCTGCTGGGCATCGGCCTCGGCTTGGGCAACATCGTCGGCGGCGCCGCCGCAATGCCGGCGCAAGCGCCTGCCGCTCCCGCGGCCGCGCCGAGCGCGCCGGCGGGCGCCGCGCACTTCTGTTCGTCGTGTGGTTCGGCGCTGACCGCCGGGGCCAAATTCTGCGCCAACTGCGGCGTACAGGCGACCTCCACCTGAACGCGGCGCCGCGCCCGTCGCGAGTTGCGCTCGCGCTCCTGGCCATCGCCTGCGCCCCGTTTGCGGCGCTTGCGAGCGCGTGGGCGCGCGGCGGCGGCGGCGGCCACGGCGGCGGAGGGCACGCCGGGGGCGGCCATTCGGGCGGCTTCGGCGGCGGCTCGTGGCACTCGAGCGGCGGCTACCACGGCGGTTACGTCGGCGGCACCGGAGGCGGTTCGCCGGTAGGCTTCTTCACGAGTCTGGCGATCATGCTCGTGGTCATCGCCATCTTCGCGCTGCTGGTCTATCTGATCGTGCTGGTGTTACGCCGTCCGGGTCGAGCGTCGGCGCAGCCGATGGAACCGGAGGCGGCGTTCGGACCCGGCGCGGCCGGTTCCAACGGCGCTCTGACGGCCCCGAGCGACGTCGAGCCGGCGCCGGTCGTGCTCGGCGAGATCGAAACCGCGCTCGAGGCGATTCGCGCCGCCGATCCCGACTTCGAAGCGGAGACGTTCTTGCAGCGCGCCGAGATGGCGTTCTTCCTGGTCACGCGCGCCTACCAGCACGTCGACGCCAAGGCGGGCCGGCCGTATCTGAGCGCCGACGCTTTCGCGATCTGGCGCCGCGACGTCGACGCTTTCGTCGCGTCCGGGAAGCGGCCGATCTTCGACGATCTCAACGTGCGCGGCATGCACGTCGCGGCCGCAACGCACGGCGACGCCGGCGACGAGATCGTCGTGCACTTCGACGTGGTCTATCGTTTGCGCATCGTCGACGCGACCAGTGGCGCGCCCCTCAACGACGAGGGCGAGGACCGGCGACGGGGACAGCGCTGGACCTTCCGGCGCAACGCGGGCGTTAAAACCTTGGCCGAGGGCGGCGTCGTCGCGCTGCGCTGTCCGGAATGCGGCGCACCGCTCGAACTCTCGGCGGACGGACGCTGCCGGTTCTGTCGCGCCGACGTGTCGGCGGGCACCCTGGATTGGACCGTCGCCGGAATCGCCCTCGCCGACTTCGAAGGCGCGCGACCGGAGCCGCTCTTCGGCGCGGCGCGGCTCGATCCGGCCGCCGGCTTCGCGGCGATCGCCGCGAGCGATCCCGCATTCGACGGCGCCGCCTTCGTCGAGCGCGTGCGCGGCGCGTTCGTCGCGCTGCAAGAAGCCTGGTCGTCGCGCGATCTCGACGTCGGCCGCGGCTTCATGAGCCCGGGTCTCTACTACGGCTGGAGCACGCAGGTCGAGACGATGGCCGCCGAACGGCGCAAGAACGTGATCGAAAACGTGCAGATCCTGGCCATCGCGCCGGTTGGCGTGGTCCACGGGCGCGCCGTCGACGACGTGACCGTGCGCATCGACGCGTCCTGCGTCGATTACGAGGTCGACGAGGCCTCCGGGCGCATCGTCTTCGGCTCGCAAGAGCCCGAGCCGTTCGTCGAATTCTGGACGTTCCAACGCTCGGCTGCGGCCAAGACGCCCGAGCACGGCTTGCTCGAGAAACGCTGCCCCAACTGCGGCGCGCCGCTCGACCTCAACCAGATCGGTCAGTGCCACTACTGCAAGGCGGCGGTAACCAGCGGCAAGTTCGACTGGGTGCTCTCGCGCATCGAGCAAGAGGAAGAAGTGGCCTACGCCTACGGTTCGCCCACCGGCTGAGTTTCAAAGAAACTCGAGGCCGCTCGCGCGCGGCGCGCAATCGTTCTCTTCCAGCCAGGTTCGGTTCCATAGGCGCGAACGATAGCGCTCGCCGCCGTCGCAGAGGATCGTGACCACGGTGCTGCCTTCGGGCAGCGTTCGCGCGAAACGCGCCGCACCCGCCACGTTGAGCGCCGCCGAACCGCCGACGTACAGGCCTTCTTCGCGCAGGAGCCAGTAAGCCATCTCCACCATCGTGCGATCGTCGACTTGCAGCGCTTCGTCGACCGGCGCGCCCTTGAAGTTTTCGGTGATGCGTTTGATGCCGATGCCCTCGGCGTTGGAGTCGCCCTCGGGTTCGAGCACGCCGCGCGTGACGTAACTGAATAGCGCCGAGCCGAGCGGATCGCAGAGCACGGTGCGCACCGCGGGGTTACGCTCCTTGAGGTACTCGGCCGTTCCGGCCAGCGTCCCGCCGGTGCCGCAGGCCGCGACGAACGCACTCAGCCGCTCCCCGAACGCGTCCCAGATCTCGGGGCCCGTGCCCGTGTAGTGGGCGCGGCGGTTGGCCGTGTTGTTGAACTGGTCCGCCCAGATGGCGCCGGGCGTCGCTTCGGCCAGCCTGCGCGCGACGTGATAGTAATTTTCGGGGTTGGTGAAGGCGACCGCGGGCACGACCCGCACGTCGGCGCCGTAGGTGCGCAGCAGTTCGTATTTCTCTGGCGACTGATCGTCGGGAATGCAGATGATCGCGCGATAGCCGCGGGCGTTGGCCAACAGCGTCAAGGCGATCCCGGTGTTGCCGGCCGTTCCCTCGACGATCGTCCCGCCCGGCGCGAGCGTTCCGCGCGCTTCGGCGTCGTCGACGATGCCGCGCGCCGCGCGGTCTTTCACCGAACCGCCCGGATTGAGGAACTCGGCCTTGCCCACGATCGCGCGGCCGAGTGCCGCCGAGAGCTTGGGCAAGAACACGTGCGGCGTGTTTCCGATGGCGCCGCCGAACCCGTTGGAAACGTTCATGCGGCCTTCTTCGCCGTCTACTGCGAAATCGTTACCTGCATCAGGAAAGGTTGGGTCGGCCGGTCCCCGGTATCGAGCGGCTCGCGCGAGAAGGCGACGACGTCGCCGCTCTGCAGCGGCATGGGCATCTCGAGCGTCGTCGGCTCGGCCGGGGGCAAGCGTCCGGCATCGTAGGTCTTGCCCGCGCGCAGCACCCACGTGCGGTACGTTTGGCCGTCGGGAGCGTGCGGCGTCCCGGAGAAGATCAGGGCGTTGGTACGTCCCACGGGCTGCACGATCGTCAGATGCCACGGCTCGCCGCCGACCGTTCCGTCGACGCCGAAGACGCGCCCGGTCCGCAGCGCCGCGACGAGTGCGGGTTCGGCCGCCGGCGTGGCCGCCTCCGCTTGCGGCGATGGACGCGACGGCGCGGGCGTGACGTACACGATGCGGACCGTTCCGCGCGCATCGGCCAGCGCGCGCTCCAAGCGCGCGATCTGCGAACGCGCCGCCGCGTCGTCGGCCGCCGCCGCGGCTTTTTCGGCCGCCAGCGCATTCGCGAGTCGCGCGATCTCGCTCTGCAGCATTGCGTCGTGCGCGGGCGCGACCGCGGGCGGCGGCGTAGCCGGTGGGGCCGGTGGGGCCGGTGGGGCCGACGCATGCGCTCCGCTCGCTGCGGCAAGCGGAGCCGGCGAGAGCGTCGCCGCCGGTGCGGGCGCGGCCGCCGCGGGCGAGGGCGTGACTCGCGCGACGACCTGCGCCGCGCGCCCGAAGGAGCGCAGGGCGAAGAGGGCGTCGCCCGCGAGCGCGAGCACGAGCGCTGCGGCGAGCGCGCGCACGAGCGGGTTAGCGAACGCGGCGCCGCGTCGCGAGGGCGCGCGACCGCGTTCGCTCGCGGAGCCGGCGATGGTCGCGGCGATGCGTTCGAACAACTCCGCCCCGCCGGCGCGTTGCTCCAAAGCGTGCGGCAGCACGTCGACGACCGCGCGCACGTCGGCGTACTGCGCGCGACAGGCGGCGCAGCGTTCGAGGTGCGCCGCCGCGCGGGCCGCCGCCGCCGCGTCGAGCGTTCCGAGCGCGTACTCGTCCAACACGTCGGGGTCGAGGTGGAAGCTCACGGTGAAATGGACTCCGCGAAACGCGAGTCGAGCGCGAGGCGAAGTCGCTTGAGCCCCGTGCGCATGCGCTTCTTGACGGTGCCCAGCGGGGCGCCCAAACGCTCGGCGATTTGGGCGTGCGAGTGCCCGGAGAAGAAGCCGAGTTCGATCACTTCGCGTTGCTCCGCGCTGAGGTCGGCCATGGCGCCGCGCAATGCGTCGCCGCAATGCCGCTTCCAAATTTCCGGCCACGGGTCGCGTTCGATCGCCAGCGGTTGCGCGTCGTCGAGCGGCACGCGCGCGGCCGAGCCCGCGCGCCGGCGCAGTTCGTCGATGCACCGGTTGCGCACGATGGCCAGCAGCCAGCTGCGCGGCGCCGCGCCGTCGGGCCGGTACGTCGCGGCGTTGCGCCAGAGCGAGACGAAGGCGTCTTGAACCGCGTCTTCGGCCGCGTCGCGCGTGCCCAGCATGCGCTCCGCCAAGGCCAAGGCGATGCCGCCGTGACGCTGATACAACGCCGACAGCGCGTGGCTCTCGCCACGCGCCATGCGGCGCATGCACGATGCGTCGGCGTCGCCGATCTCGCTGATCTCGTCCGGTACGGGCATCCGTTCGTCGAACGCGGGCCGCCCGCGAGCGGCCCGCGCCACGTCGTGCGACCGGCTATTTGCTGGGCGGGATCAGCACGGCATCGATGACGTGAATCACGCCGTTCGAGGCCGCGATGTCGGCTTTGACGACCTTTGCATCGTTCACGTGAACGCCGTCCTTCAGATCGATCTTCACGTCCTGTCCTTCGACCGTCTTGACGTTGCCCGCCTTGAGGTCGGTCGAAAGCACCTTGCCCGCGACGACGTGATAGAGCAGGATCGCCTTGAGCTTGTCCTTGTTCTCGGGCTTGAGCAGCGAGTCGAGCGTGCCGGCCGGGAGCTTGGCAAAGGCGGCGTCGGTCGGAGCGAAGACCGTGAAGGGCCCCTTTCCGTTGAGGGTGTCGACGAGTCCGGCGGCCTTCACGGCCGCGACGAGGGTCTTGAAGTTCGGCGCGCCGGAGGCGATCTGGACGATCGTGCCGGGGTCGTCGGCGCGTACCGGGGCGGCCACGAACACGGCCGCGGCGCACGCGAGCGCCGCCATGAGGCGGAAACGGGTCAACATGTACACTCCTCGGAGAAAGCGGTGTGACGAGACCGTATACGGACGGTCCGCGGCCTTGGACGCCGCCCGGCCCCCGAGGAGTGCCCGCTAGACGTCCTTCGTTTCGTAGACCAGCACGGTGACGCCGGCCTGTGCGAAGTTCGCCAAGTCGGCTACGGTGGCGACGCCCTCGGGGCTCTGCATCGCCGACCCTATGGCCTCGACCGAGTCGAAGCCCAACTCGGCGATCAGATAGTAGGGCGACGGCGCCCCGCCGGCCCCCGAGATCGGACCGGCGTTGACGGCGTACGAGCGCAACCCCGCAATCTGCTTGGCTTTGGGGATGTGCGTCCCCACGTAATAGGCGTCGAAGGCCGCGGTATCCGCGGGATGATTGTAGAGGGCAAGAACGCGAGCTGCCATGAGGGCGTCTTAGGCGCCCGCGCGAGCGCTCCTGGCGTGCAAGTGGGAGCGCGCGGGGTCACTCTTGCCGGCGCGCGCTGGACGCGGCGGACGCGCCCGCCGTACAGTGAACGCTCAGGAGGCAATATGTTCGCGCTCCGCCCGCCGCCTTCGAGGCTTTACCCCGCTGTCCTCGCGGCGTTCGCACTGGCCGGCTGCGGCGGCGCGCCGATCGTCGCGGACGGGCCCGCGACCGTCGCGGCGTCGTTCGCCTTGCGGCCCGCCGTGCAGCAACTCGGGGGGTGCAGCGTCTTCCCGGCCGACAATCCTTGGAACACCGACATCTCGCAGTCGCCGGTCGATTCGAACTCGGCGAACTATTTGGCGGCGATGAACGCCTCCACGACCAACCTCCACCCCGATTTCGGCTCCGACCCCCATTACGGAATTCCGATCACGCTCGCCCCGGCGGACACGCCCTTCGTGCCGATGAAGTTCTTTCTCTATCCCAAACAGAGCGATCCGGGTCCGTACCCCTTTCCGAAAGACACGCAGATCGAAGGCGGCAAGAACGCGAAGGGCGATCGTCACGCGCTCGTCGTCGGCGAGGTCAACTGCCACCTCTACGAGACGTACGACACGCATTACGTCGGTCCGGGCTGGCGGGCCGGAAACGGGGCCGTCTTCGATCTGAGTTCCGACAAGTTACGGCCCGACTGTTGGACGTCGGCCGACGCCGCGGGCTTGCCCATCGCCCCCGCCCTGGTCAAGTACGACGAGGTGCAAAACGGCGAGATCGATCACGCGATGCGCTTCACGATGTCGACCACGCAGGCCGCCTATCAACATCCCGCCACGCACTACGCCAGCACCAATACCGATCCGAACGAGCCGCCCATGGGCCTGCGCGTGCGGCTCAAAGCTTCGTTCGACACCTCGCCGTTCACCGGCGAGTCGCTGGTCGTGCTCACCGCGCTCAAGAAGTACGGCATGTTTCTGGCCGACAACGGCAGCGATTGGTACATCAGCGGCGCGACCGACAAGCGCTGGAACGACGACGACCTCGACCAACTCAAGACCGTCTCGGCGAGCAACTTCGAAGTCATTCAGTTGGGAACGCTCTACACCGACTGCTGACCCGCGCGCCGCGCCCACGGTTTGCGCACCCGGTATTCGGGAAGCGCGGTCGCGTACGCTCGTTTGACGGCGACCAGACCGCGCGCGAGCAGGTGAGCGATCGCGACTTGTACGGTCCGCTTCGATAGGCCGGTGTTCGCGGCCAGCGTTTGGTAACTGGCGGCGCAGGCGCGCGTCCCCGACTCGGTTTCGAGCCAGAGGTAGAGGTAGAGCAGGTAGGCCGCCGGACTGCGATCGTGGCCGACCAAGTCGGGCATGAGGGTCTCGACGACGTAGGCGTCGAGGACGACGCGCTTGGGGGCCATGGCCGCGCGTTCGCTCGCCGGTTCGGGCAAAACCTGCTACAGCAATAGCTGCGTCAAAGGACGGCGAGCCGGGGCTCGGGTAGTTGCGCGCATGATCAAACTTCTGAAGTTCTGCAGCATACCGGTCGGCGATCAAGATCGCGCGCTGGCGTTCTACACGGAAAAATTGGGTTTCAAGGTCGCGACCGATCAGCGCTTCGACGAGACGCAGCGCTGGATCGAGTTGCGGATCGGAACCAGCGCAACGGGAGTCGTCTTGTTTACGCCCCCGCAACACGCCGACCGCGTCGGAACCTACACCGGCATCAGCTTCAAATGCGACGATCTCGAGCGGACCTACGCCGAGCTGGTCGAGCGCGGCGTCGAGTTTCTCGGCCCGCCGCGGCGGGAGTCGTGGGGCGCCTCGGCCCAATTCAAGGATCCCGACGGCAACCTGTTCGTCGTGAGCGAATGAGGCGCGGCGCCGTCGTCTAGGGCGGTCCGAACAGTGCGAGCAGATGTCCGTCGGGATCGACGAAGTTGGCCACGTGGTTGCCGCCGCCGATCTCGTGCGGGTCGCGGCGGAAGTCGACTCCGCGTTCGCGGAGGGCCGCATGCGCCGTCGCGACCCCGGGCACCGAGAAGACGACCTCGACGTCGCGCGGGGCCCCGCCCGGAACCGCACGGCGCAACTCCTCGCTCAAGACCAGCGTGAGCGCTCCGGCCGCAACGAAGGCCAGGCCGCCGTGGCGCTGCAGCAGCCTCAAGCCGAGGGTCCCGGTGTAAAACTGCAGCGCGGCTTCGAGGTTCGCCACGCCGAGCACGAGGGTGTCGGCATCGAGCGCCGGAGGAGTGCTTAGCATAGCTAAGAGAATCGCCGAGGAGGTTGAAAGCGTCAAGCGTCGCGGCCCGACTGCACTCGGTGAGCATCCGCCTGCTGCGCGAGTCGCGAAAGGACGACGCGAAGCTCGGCGTCACCGCAGCGCGGCTCTCGGCGCTTTCGGTGCTCGTTTTCGGGGGCCCGCAGACGCTGCGACGCCTCGCCGAGATCGAACAGGTCTCGCAGCCGACGATGACCCGCATCGCGGCCGCGCTCGCCCGCGGCGGCTACGCGCGGCGCCGCGTCGATCCGTCCGATCGCAGGTTCGCCATCCTCGAGGCGACGCCGAAAGGCCGCCGGCTGCTCGACGACGGCCGGCGCCGGCGCGAGTCGCGACTCGCCGCGCTGCTCGATCGACTGACGCCGGAGCAACTCGAGGCGTGCGCGCACGCCGCGGACGTGTTGACCGCCGCGCTCGCGCGGCCGTCGGAGCCGGCCTAGCGCCTCAGGTCGCGGGCACCGCGCGCATCCGGCCGCGGCCGATCGTCAGCGCGAGACCGGCGGCGATGAGGCAGAGCGCTCCCGACGTCCAGAAGCTCGGATCGTACGTGCCGAACGCAGTCCGGACCACGCCCGCGAAGAGCGCGGCGGCGCCCGCGCCGAGCTGATGCGAGGCGACGATCCAGCCGTAAAGCACCGGTCCCTTCGCGGTACCGAACGCGGCGTTGGTCAACTTGAGCGTCGGCGGAATCGTCGCGATCCAATCCAGACCGTAGAACAGCGTGAACAGCGTCAGCGAAGCGTCGCCGAGCGCGAGCGCTTGCGGCAAGACGATCAGCGACAGGCCGCGCAGCGCGTAATACCAGAAGAGCAGCACGCGCGCGTCCATGCGGTCGGAGAGATAGCCCGAGAGGGTGGTCCCGACGAGGTCGAGCACGCCCATCGCGGCGAGGAAGCCGGCCGCCTTCACTTCGGGAATGCCGTGATCGCCGCAGGCCGGGATGAAGTGCGTGCCGATCAATCCGTTGGTCGAGGCGCCGCACACGAAGAACGTCGCGGCCAGAAACTGGAAGTCGCGCGCGCCGGCCGCGCCGCGCAGTTCGCGCAGCGCGTTGACCAGCGGGTTGCCGCTCGCCGTCGGCGACGGTTCGATTTCCGTTCCGCCGAACGGCGGAATTCCGATGCTCGCGGGCCACTCGCGCAAGAGCAGCACGACGGGGATCGCGACCAGCAGCGCGACGCCCGCGACGACGGCGACGGCTACCCGCCAGCCGGGCCCGGTCGCGAGCGCCGCGAGCACGGGCAAGAAGATGAGTTGTCCGGTCGAGACGCTGGCCGAAAGCGCGCCGACGACGACGCCTCGCGACGTTTTGAACCAGCGCGTCGCGATGGTCGCGGCCAACACGTTGGCGATCAATCCGGTCGAAAGTCCGACGCAGACGCCCCAAATCAAGACGAGTTGCCAAGGCTGACGGACGAACATCGTGGCCGCGACGGCGAGTCCGTTGAAGCCGAGCGAGGCCGCGACCACCGGGCGGACGCCGATGCGTTGCATCAGCGCGGCGGCGAACGGCCCGGCGAGTCCGAACAGCACGATGTTGAGCGCGATCGCGCTCGAGATCGTCGCGGCCGACCAGCCGAACTCGCGTTCCAGCGGGACGATGAGGACGCCGGGAGTTGCGCGGATGCCCGCGGACGCGAGCAGCGCGCAGAACGTCGCCGCGGCGACGACCCAACCGTAGTGTGGCAGACGGCGCTTCACGCCCTGTCCCTCCATCGCCGCGAACTTTGCACCGCGCAGGGCAGCGGCCTGTAACCGCTGCGATCGACGACCCTTGTTCGCACGAGAAGCGAATAGTCCCGCGATACTAGGCAAGGCGGCCGGAACGCGTACTCTCTCGCGCGAGACGCGCGCACGTCGCCAACAGGAGTGCGAACGACGGAATGGGAAATAACGGCTATTATCTCCCACCCCTACTAAAAACGGAGCTATCGTGAAATGAACAAACTGCTTTTGGGCATGGTCGGCTCGGCGTTGCTGCTCGCAGGCTGCGGCGGACAGTCCGGTACGTCGTCAGCATCGATGCCTACTCAGGCTCTTCAGTCGCTCGCCCATCCCGATCTCACCTGCGCACCCGGTAAGAACTCGTGCTTGTACTTCAAGCCCTCCGTCGTCACCAATCCGGGCGTCGGCAACTCGGTGACGACCACCGCGTACACCAGCCCCGCCAAAGACACCAATCCGCCCACCTACAAGCACGGCGTCAACTGCCGCGGAACCGGCTGGGTATACACCGCCTCGGTCGATCCGAACTACGTGGTCGGTCCCGACGGAAACTCGTTGCAGTGGACGGTTACCGTTACGCTGACGCAACACGGAAAGAATCCGGGTCAGCCCGCTCCCGGCTCGCTGTGCACGATGCTCTTCGGATCCGACGTCGGTCACGGCAATCTGAACGTTTCGACTCCCAACTCGTAACCTGCGGCGCGTCGCCGCGCGCGTTCCAGCGAACGCGCGCGGCCCGCACGCGGACCGGCAGCGGACGTTACCGAGTCGCTACTCCGGCTGATACTGCGCCACGCCGTTGCCGAAGGACCAGTCGGCGGTCGAATTTTCGTGGAGCACGATCGTCACGTCCTCGGGCCGCACGCCCGCGCGTGCGTGCGCGCCGTCGGCGACGGCTCGATAGAGCGCGCGCTTTACGCCGACACTGCGGCCGGCACGCAGCGTGATCTCGACGAACAGCGGCCGTTCGCGCGCGACGTCCAAAAAGTTCCGGTCGGCGACGGTCGCATCTTCGGGGACGCGGTCGAGGATTTGAAATCTGTCGTCGGGCGGTATTCCGACCGCCGCGACCAATGCGTCGTGAACGGCGTCGCCGATGAGGCGCAGCGTCGCGGGTTCGTGCGAGCCGGTGATGCGAACGAGTGGCATGGACGCAGTGTAACCCCCTTGACCGGTTACGTCAAGCGGGATACCATCGTTCGAGATGGGTGAATTCGGTTTTCATCGCGGCACGGCGGCGCTCGACTTCGCGGGCACGGTCGGCCGGCGCGCCTCGACGCCCGTCGAGCGGCTGCCCGATCCCGCGGCGCTCGGTCGTTGGCTGCACGAGGCCGGACTGCTGACGGCGCCCGTGCGGGTAACCGCGGCGGAGTTCGCGTCGGCACTGGCTCTGCGCGAGGCGATCGCCCGCGCGGCCGCGGCTCTCGCTGCGGGCGCCGTGCCCGCCGCCGGGGACGTCCGCAGCATCAACGCCGCCGCGGCGTGGAGCGCCCTCACGATCCCGGCGCTCGACCCGGTCGCGTTGACCGTCCGCCGGCGGGGGAGCGGCGCGGTCCGGGCGGCACTCGGACGGGTTGCCGTCGACTTCATCGAACTCGCGGCGGATCGGCGCGACGCGCTCGTGCGCTGCGAGTTGCCCGGTTGCGGCGCACTGTTGTTGTCGAACGCTCGCGGTCCGCGCAGGCGGTGGTGCAGCATGGAGACCTGCGGCAACGCCGCCAAAGTGGCGGCGCACCGCGCCCGGGCCGCGAAAGCGGGTAAGAGATGACTCGCATGAACAGGCGAACTCCCTTCGGCGCCGCGGCCGCGTTGCGCGTTTTGACCCTCGCCGCCGCGGCCGCCGCCACTGCGGGGTGCACGAGCGCGCAGGTCCAAGACGCGGCCAAATCGCTCGCCACCGGCGCGCCCGCGGCATTCGGCGACCTCGGTGCGGCCGCACAGGTCGAGGCCAAGTTGGTGCGCATCGACGCCGATTCGGCGTTGCACGTTGCGGTCTCCGCCCACGACGGTGCGGTGCGCCTGAGCGGGCGGGTCAAGTCGCAGGCCGTCGCCACGCGCTTCGCGGAGGCGGCCAAGAGCGTTCCCGGCGTAAAGAGCGTCGACGCGGCGCTCGGCGTCGACGCGAAACTCACGCCCGTCTCGGCCCAAGCGCGCGACGCCGGCACGGTTGCCGCGGTCACCGGCGATCTCATCGGTCAGACCGGCGTCAACGCCTTCGCGGTGAAGGTGCGCGCCCACGACGGAACGGTCACGTTGAGCGGAACGGTCAAGAGCGCGGCCCTGCGCGCGACGATGCTCGAGGCGGCAAAGCACGCGCCCGGCGTGCGCGCCGTGGTGGACCGGCTCGCGGTCAAGGGCGGCGACTGAACCGCGGCGACCACAAGCGCACAGGAATGGTGCGTTAGCGTCGAGAGAGTGCGAGCGATGACGAGTCGTTTCGCCTTCGCCGCGTTTGCGGCGTGTTTCGCCGCAGCTTGCGCTCCGGCGGCCGCCGTCGAGCCGTTCTCGCTCGACGCGGTGCTGAGCGCGCCGTTCGTCGATCAGTTGAGCGCGTCGCCCGACCGGCGCGCGCTGGTCTGGAGCGTGCACGAGCGCGGCGCGCGCAACGTGGCCGTGTGGAGCGGCGGCGTCGCGCGCGAGGTGACGCACGCGAGCGCGGACGACGGTCAAGAACTCGACGCGCCGCAACTGACGCCCGACGGCACCGCGGTCGTCTACGCGCGCGGCGGAGCCGGGCAAGACGGCGGCGGCGACAATCCCAACCCGCTCGCGCCGGCGACGCGCGCGGACCGGCGCATCTATCTGAGCGCGCTTTCCGGCGGCGACCCGATTCTCATCGGCGTCGGAGGCTCGCCCGCGGTTTCGCCCAAGGGCGATCGCGTCGCCTGGATCGGCTCCGACCGTCAGGTGTGGAGCGCGACCCTCAGCAACGCCGGCGGCGTCTGGACTGCCGGCAAGGCGGAGCGGCTGTTCGCCGTGCGCGGATCGGCCGATGCGCCGCTTTGGTCGCCCGACGGTACGCGTCTGGCGATAACGAACGACCGCGGCGATCACGCGCTGATCGCTCTCTACACGCTCGGCGACGCGCGGGTCGTCTTCGCGGCGCCCGGCTTCGGCGCGGACGCCGCTCCGGCGTGGTCGCCGGACGGCAGCCGCATCGCCTTCGTGCGCACGCCGGGCTCGCCGCAGATGGCGACGATCTACGCCGATCCGGCCACGGCTCCGCCGTGGAGCGTCGTGGTGGCCGACGTGCGCACCGGAGCGGGCGGCGTCGTTTGGCGCGCGCCGCGCGGACGCGGCCACGAGTTCGCCGTCGCCGACGGCGTGCAGCCCCTCTGGTGGACGCGCGACGGCGAACTCGCCTTCGTGTGGGAGCGCGACGGGTGGCGTCACCTCTACGCGCTGGCGGCCGGCGGGGGCCGGCCGCGGCTGCTCACGCCGGGCGCCTACGACGTGGAGCAAATCGCCGCGAGCGCGGACGGCCGCGACTTGCTGTACACGTCGAACGAAGGCGACATCGACGGCCGTCACGTGTGGAGCGTCTCCGTGCGCGACGGCGCGCGCCGGATGGTGTCCGCCGCCCGGCCCAACCAGTGGAGCCCGGTGGCCCTGGCCGGCGGTGCGGTCGCCTACGTCGAGGCCGGTTATGCCAAACCGCCGGAGGTCACGCTCTCCGCCGGCGGGGCTTCGCGCGCGCTCGTCGCCGCGCCGACGCGGGCGGAATTTCCGGCGCACCTCGTCCGCCCGCAACCGGTCACCTTCAAGGCGCCGGACGGGTTGACCATCCACGGCCAGTTGTTCGTTCCCGCCGGTGCGGGCAAGCACGCGGCGTTGATTTTCGTCCACGGCGGTCCGATACGTCAGATGCTCGCCGGATTTCACTATTTCGAGGCGTACTCCAACCTCTACGAACTCAATCAGTATTTGGCGGCGCGCGGCTTCGAAGTGCTTTCGATCAACTATCGCAGCGGGATCATGTACGGCCACGACTTCTTCGCAGCGCCGCGTCGCGGCTGGTTGGGCGCAAGCGAGTATCAGGACGTGCTCGCCGGCGCGAAGTTCCTCGACGCGCTGCCCGAGGTCGACGCGCGGCGCTTGGGCATCTACGGCCTTTCGTACGGAGGCTACCTGACCGCGCTCGCGCTCGCTCGCGACTCCACGATCTTCGCCGCCGGCGCCGACCTTTCGGGCGTGCACGATTGGCGCGCGCTTTTGGATCAGTGGTACGGCAGGCCCGTCGGCACCGAACGGCAGCGTGCGGTCGCCTACGCCGCGTCGCCGGTCGCCTCGATCTCGCGTTGGCGCTCCCCGCTCTTCCTCGATCAGGGCGACGACGATCGCAACGTCCCGTTCGCGCAGGGCGTCGAATTAGCGTATTTGCTCGAGGCGGCGGGCGTCGACGTGACCGAGGCCGTCTATCCCGACGAATTGCACGAGTACACGGTGTACGCCCACGAACTCTCGCGGTACCAACAGACCGCGGACTTTCTCTGCCGGCGCTTACGCGTCTAACGCGCGCAACGCCGCGCTCGACTTCCTGACGGCGTTCCAGTTACGGCCGGGCTCAGCCGTGGCACGTCGCCTTCAGCGCATGTGAAAGAGAGGGTCGACCAAACGATCGCAGAACGTTTGTTTCCTTGTACCGAGGGCGGCTCATCGATGAGGCACGCCTCTCACGATTCGAAAGGATTCCGAACGAGATGAACAGGTTGTTGCTTTGCGGCACGGCCATCTTGGCATTGGCCACCGCCGGTTGCCAAGCCCAGTCGAGCTCTGCGACGCCGGCCGGGCCGGGCGTCCAATCCCGGGTGCGCGGCGATCTGCAGTGCGCTCCGAATAAGAACAACTGCTTCTATTTCTTGCCCTCGACGGTAACCGACCCGGGGTTCGGCAATAGCGTGTCGAGCACCGCGTACACGAGCCCGATCAGCGACACCGACACGCCCGCGCAGATCAAGCAGAGCGGCACGTGCTACGGCTACCACTGGCAGTACTCGAGTTCGGTCGATCCCAATTACACCGTCGGTCCCAACGGCAATTCGTTACTGTGGAGCGTGACCGTTACGCTCAAGCAGACCGGTAAGAACCCCACGGGTCCGTCGGCCGGTTCGACCTGCGTGCTGGTCTTCGCCAACTCCGCCGGCAAGGGCAACCTGGTCATCAAGACGCCGAACTAAGGCCCGAAACAAACGGCTTCGGCCGGGGGTAACGCGGGCATGAACCTCCCGCGGACCTTGTTTTGGTCGGGACTGGCGTTGCTCGCCGCGTTGTGGCTGGGCAGCGTCGGCTCGGCCTTCTCCAACGGCGGCCTCGGCGCCGCGGACGAGCACGAGACATCCGGTGGCGCCGGCGACGCCGTGCGCGACCTCGCCCCTTTCGAGAAGATCGTCGATCGCGGCAGCGTCGACGTCGAGGTCAGCGTCGGCAGCGAACAGCGCGTCGAGGTCGTCGCCGACGACGACCAGGCGTCGCGAGTCGAGACGTGGGTCGACGACGGCACGCTCTACATTTCCAATCGCGACTCCCTGTGGACGCACGGCGGACTGAAGGTAAAGGTCGTCGTGCCGCAACTCGAAGCGCTGACGCTGGCGGGAAGCGGCGACGGCTCGGTCGAGGGCCTCGACGCGCGTAACTTGGAGATTCGTACCGAAGGGTCGGGCGACGTCACCGCGTCCGGTAGGGCCGCGCGCCTGACGTACTCGGGCGCGGGATCCGGTGACGCCGACCTCAGCGACCTCGAGGCGGCCGAGGCGACGGTGCGGCTGCACGGCAGCGGCGATGCGCGCGTCAACGTGACCGGCGCCCTCGACGTGGAGACTTTCGGGAGCGGGGACGTCAGCTATAGCGGCAAGCCGTCCCATATCTCGCAGAGCACGCACGGTTCCGGAGACGTCAGCGCCGACTGAGCGCGCCTCGCGATGAAAAAGAAACGGGCCGCATCAACACGTGCGACCCGTTTTGGTTTGGACGCGAGAGGGCGCGGCTAGAACGCCCCGATGCCGTGTGGCGTGCCCCAACCGGTCGGTCCGTCGTAACCCACTCCGGCGGTGCAGATGTACGAATACGATTTGGAGCAGTGGCCGTTGCTGCCGCTGGTCACGTCGTTGAGGTTCGACGTTCCGCCGTTCTGCCAAATCGACTGCGCGTAGTTCAACGACGACGCGTTGCCCGCCAGCGCGTATACGGAGGCGATCAGCGGGCTCGAAACGCTGGTGCCGCCGAAGACGAGCCAGCCGGAGTAACCTTCGTACGAATAGCTGTCGTAGACGGCGACGCCCGTGTTCGGGTCGGCGACCGCAGAGGTATCCGCTTCCGAGCGCTTCGTGCAGCCCTTGTCGGTCTGCCACGACGGCTTGCTGACGTAGGCGCTGCAGCCGCTGCCGGTGTCGGACCAGGCGGTCTCGGTCCAGCCGCGCGCGTTGTTCGCGGTGTTGAGCGTCGTTCCGCCGACGCAGACGACGGTCGCGTACGAACACGGTTGCGCCGCGCCGTATCCGTCGTCGCCGGCGCTCGCGGTGATGATCGCGCCCGGGTGGTTGTAAGCGGAGTTCGACGAACCGGTTTCGGAGCCGCCGTAGCTGTTGCTGATCACGTTGGCGCCGGCCGAGTAGGCCGTATTTTCCGCGGCGGCGAGATTGGAGTTGCTCGCGCTATTGGCTTCGACCAGAATGATGTGGCAGTTGGGGCAGTTGGCCGAGACCATGTCGAGGTCGAGCGAGATCTCTTCGGCCCAGCCGCCGTTCTTGGACGGATAGTTGCCCTGCGTGCCGCTCTGATTGAGTTTCTTGAAGCAGCCGTTGGCCGTGGTGCACGCCGGCAGGCCGAACTGACTGCGGTAGACGCCCATGTCGGACTCGGCTTCGGGGTCGTCGTAGGCGTCGACGATCGCGACCGTTTGGCCCGCGCCGTTGGTCGACGACGGGAGCGCGTAGGCCGATTGCAACTGGGTCGGACCGTAGCCCGACGGCGTGGAGTCGGGCCCCAGGCCGTGCAGGTCGGTGCGCAGGAGCGCGAGGCAGCGGACGTCGTCGCCCTTGAGCGGCGACGGGCACGACTTCATCGTGTGCGCGCTGCGTTCGTAGCGCGCGAGAAAACCGGAAGCATCGCCGCCGGAGGGCACGCTCGACGTGCCGCCGCCGGAACAGCCGGCCAAGAGGGCGGCGGCCAACCCGACCGCCGTGAGGTGAAAGGAACGACGCAAAGAGCCTCTCCTGTTTAGGGAATAGGGGCGAGGTGCGCGCGGCAGACCTCTGTGTGCGTCTTGATTCGGCCGTGCCCGAAGCGATTCTTGGACGAGCGAGGGGCGGAACGCAAGGTGTGACCGCGCTCCGCGCCTCGCGGGTCTAGCAGACCTCGGGCAACGGCGGCTTCTTGGCGAGCCCGGCCGCGAAGCCGGCGGCCAATTCGACCGCGCGGAAGCCGGTCTGCACGCTGCCTCGCATCGCTGCGGCCGAGTAGCCGGAGGTATTGACGTGCGCCCGGACCGTTACGACTTGGTCGGCTTTGACGGGCACGGGTCCGCCGTCGCGGGTGAACGGCTGTTCGTCGGCGTGGTCGTGCAGCAGCACGCGGCGATAGACCAAACCGCCGTTCTCGTCGACGACCTCCCACCAGTCGGCGTAGTGGGCGCAGCCCGTGTCGTTGCTCTCGATCGTCACGTTGAAGCTGTAGGCGCCGGCGGAACCCGAGGCCTTTACCGCGGTAATCTTGGCGTCGGGTCCCGCGCCGAGTCCCGGTTGCGAACCCATCAGCGCGAAAGCCCCCAACGCGCCGACGGCGAGGGCGGCAAAGCTACAGCGGGTCTGCATCGGTCGTCTCCTTCGGCAATCACCTCGAAAACGTTACGCGAGCGCGGGTCGGCTCCCTAGCCCGCGGACGTGCCCGCGCCGGCACCGGCTTCGCTCTGCGCGAAGAAGCCTTCGGTATGGAGCAAGCGCTCGTTCGCACCGAGGGCCTTCGCCGCGGCGACGCAGTCTGCGACGAATTCCGGACTTCCCGCGACGAAGACGCTGTGTCGCGAGAGATCGGGGAAGAGCGAAGGAAGCACGGCCGGTATGCGCCCGGACAGCGATCCCTCCGTCGAGGGCGTACGCGAGCGCGTAAAGGTGGTGAGGAAGCGGAAATTGCGATAGCGACGCTCCCAATAGCGCAGCAAGCCGGACTCGTAGACGTGCTCGGGAGTTCGCGCCGAGAAGAGCAGGGTCACCGGCAACGCGAAGCCGCGCCGCAGCGCCGCCTCGGCCAGCGAAAGGATCGGGGCCAGACCCGAGCCGGCGGCCAGGCACAGCACGGGCGTTTCGACCGTCGGATCGCCGACGAACGTGCCGAATGGACCCGAGAGCGTCACCACGTCGCCCGCGGCGAGATCGTCGTGAATCCACGGGCTGGTCGCGCCGCCGCCGATGCGCGTCACCTGCAGCGTCAGTTCGCCGTCGGGCCGCGGCGCCGCGGCGAGCGAGTACGAACGCGCGGGCCGGCGCCCGTCGCCGTCGCGAACGAGCACGTGCTGGCCCGGCCAATACCGCATCGGTTCGCCGAGCGGGCGTAGCTTCAACTCCACGATCAGCGGCGTGCGCGGCAACTTGTCGACCACGACGAACGGCATGTTCTCGCGCGGCGGGAACAGCTTGGGGCGAGCGTCCGGCGCGCCCCAGTCGATCACCAGTTCCGCCGAAAGCGGTTTGGCCATGCACATCAGACCGAAGCCCGCGGCGCGCTCCGCTCCGGTCAGGGCCATGTCGAGCACGAGGCCCTGGGCGAACTCGCCGGCGAGTACCTTGACCTTGCACTCGCCGCAGGCTCCGGCCCGGCAGTTGTTGGGATAGGCGTAGCCCGCGGCTTCGAGCGCCGACAAGACGGTGTCGCCGTCGCGACAGTCGATCGACTGACCCGACGGCGACAGGACGATGCGGCTCAAAAGACCGGAATGATCTCGCTCATGTCGATCTCGCTGACTTCCTCGCCGCTGATTCCGACTTCGGGAATCGCCGGGAACGGAATCTCGTAGCGGTCGAGCACGCCCTTGAGGTTGAGCATCGCGTTGCGCCAATTTTCGAGCTTGGCGTCGTATCCGGGTATGCCGAAGCCCGCCGCGCCGGCGACCGCCTCGCAACGGCGCTGCACGTCGATGAAGTCGCCGGGCAGCTCCCAAAAGTCGGCCGGCGGTTCGAAGAGCACTGCCGAGAGAAAGAGGTAACCCGCGCGGATCTGTTTGGTGATCAGCGCTTTGTCTTCGAGGCGCAACTTCGGATAATCGCGCTCCATCAGCGCCAGACAGATGGCCATGTGCCGGCCCTCGTCGCGCCCGATGTTGCGGAAACACTCTTTGAAGACGGGTTCGGTGCAGGCCGCCGCCATCTGGTGGAAGATCGTGGCCGCGGCGATCTCGCCCATCAAGAACGAACTGAAGAGCACCGCGAGATCGTACTTGGGAACGGCCTTCTTGTAGCCGGACCAGTAGCGTCCTCCGTTGTAATAGAGCCACCGCACGTTGCGTCGCGCCAACGCGCCGAGCGTGGTGCGCGGTTCGTGATCGAGTTGGCTCGACGAACCCAGCAGCCGCGTGATCGCAAGGCCGCAGACCTGCTCGTGATTCTGTTCGTCGCGCGTGATCGAGAAGAAGCAGCGGCGCACGGGATCCTCTTCGTGCGCTTCGTACGCTTTGATCAAAGCCGAAGCGAAGACGGGCGGCGCCGACGCGTCGAATACGGAGAGTAGCGACCACCAATAGGCGATCGCTTCGCGCTGTTCCCACGAATAGCGGCCGACGTCGAGCGAGTCCCACGGCAACTTCGCCGGATCCCAATACTCGCGTTGCGACGAGGTCCAAATCTCTTCGAGCTTCTGCGTGCGCGACACCCAACTCAGCGGAAAGACGTTGGGCTGCGCGGTTGCGGGCGGATCGCCGGTCGTCACCAAATCGGGCGTCGCGTTCACGGGCGTCCCTCCTTTATCGTCCGAGCCTACGGCCGGGGCTTGAACGAAGTGCGAAGGCCGCGTGAGGGGAAGGGTTCACCTTCTCGACATGTGGCGCGAGCGGCCCCGGCGATCCGGCGAAAAGTCGCAGCAGTGTCAGGAGGATTCCGGTTAGGAGCGGCCTCTCCTCGTGAGGTGAGGCCCCCCCCTCATCGCGTCGCCGGGCACCTCACGTAGATGCTCAGGCGACGTCTTCCTCCCCGTGGTTCACGCCCTTAACCTCTCTCTTTAGAGGAGATAGCATGCGTATCCCCACCTCAGCGCTGGTAGCGGCGAGCCTTTTTGCGGCTAGCCTTGCACCCGCCGGCGCCTCCGCGATCCGCGTCCCCGCCGCGGGCTCGATCGTGATTCATTCGCACACGAGCAACCTCTTCGGCCAGCACGCTCCCGCGTCGGCTCCCAAGAACGTTGCCGGCCCCAACCAGGCCAAGCAGCCCAGCCAGCGCGAAATCCAGAAGCAGATCGTGAAGCTGCGTAACGAATTCCACGGCAAGCCCGCTGGAACCGTCACCGGCTACCTCGCCGACGCCGAGTATGGCGTCTTCGAACTGAGCGGCAAGAAGATCGTCGGCTACTACAGCGACTGCGCAGAAGCCGAAGGCGCGAAGGTCGACGCCAGCGGAAACCTCTGGGTCGCCTGCACCGAGTCGAGCTCGGTCAATGAGTATGCTCCCGGCGCGACCGCCGCGACGCTGACCCTCAACGCCCTGCCCTCCGGCTGGTATTACAACTTCGTGGCCGACGTGGCTTTCGACAGCGCCGGCGACATCTGGGCCGACAGCCTGTACGGATACAACGGCAGCTTCGAATTCGAATACGGCAGCACCGCCTACTGGCCGGCGAACACCGTTGCCAACGGTGCGGCCCCGAGCGGAACGATCGTCGACCCGAACCTGGCGTACGACTACTTCATCGACGTCGACCCGACCGGCACGTACCTCTACATCGACGGTCTGAACGCCAGCTTCACCGGATATGAGGCCGACGTCTACACCGGCGGCACCGCCACCGAGTTCTTCGTCCCGACGTTCCCGGGCGGCATCTACGTTGACGGCAACGGCAACGTCAACGTCAACGACCAGGAAGCCTACACCGTCACCCAGTTCACCGGCGGCGCGAGCCCGACGGCGACCGGCGTCGTGTACGGCCCGTGGCCCAGCAACTTCTTCGGCGGCTTCGGCGACCCGGTCGCCATCGGCTTCAACCAGGGCGACACCGAAATCGCCGCGGGCGATGCCGGCTTCCGTTCCTACGACACCCTCACCGGCCTGACGAAGTTCAACAAGAAGACGGGCGGCTACGGCAAGTCCCACGCCTACCCGAGCATCAACTTCGGCGAACCGATCGGCGCCGCGTTCTCGCCCTCCGACAAGGGCGGCAACTAACAGCGAACGTCGTATCGGCCTAGCATAGGTCGATCGAAAAAGAGAAGGGGTGGGCCTCAAGGTCCACCCCTTCTCTTTGTTTATTTCGCAGCGGTCGTCAGTCGTCGTCGGGCGGACGCGGGTCGGGCGGCGCCTTGATGAAGTCGTCGATCTTCATCTGCGTTTGGATCGGGACGAACGCGCGCGGCTTCTGATCGTAGTTGAACGAGGCGTCGTCACCGGGCGAGTTGGCCCGCGTGTCGCTGGCGGCCAGGCGCTTTAGCCCGAACGTGTCCTCGATGTAGCGCAGGATGCTG
>Ga0326727_10006862_pt1 | contig 30711 bp, 17 predicted proteins | sample MB2enrmetagenome_FD_207643 | JGI IMG/M metagenome (GOLD analysis project Ga0326727, IMG submission 207643) | Lab enriched peat soil microbial communities from McLean, Ithaca, NY, United States - MB29MY | ecosystem: Environmental > Terrestrial > Soil > Wetlands > Peat | place: USA: New York... | reverse complement strand
CGCTGGCCTGCATGAATACCGGCGCCCGCGTCACCTATGCCATGGGCAAGGATGACGAGGCTCCCGAGCACTTCGGCATCCTTCACGCCAAGTCGCTCTCGCCCCGCAAAGCAATCTGGACGCTTGCCACCATTAGCGCGGTCATCGGCGTCATCGCCGTCTCGCTGGTCTTCGGCGACGCCAGCGCGCCCACCGATGCAGCCATTGCCGCGTTGCCGCACGGCTTCTTCTCCAACTTCGGCTACCTCCCGCACGACCAGTTAGCCGCTTTGCCGAACTCGCTGCTGGTGGTCACGCTCACCTCCAATTTCGGGACGTTCATCCTGTATGCACTGAGCTGTGTCCTGTGCATGATTGCTTACCACGAGCGCCACGACCACAACTGGCTGATGCACTACATCATTCCCGGCTTCGGGCTGCTGGCCAACCTGGTCTGCATGGCCTTTTATCTCATCAGCCCGGTCTTCGGATTGGGCACATTTAAGGAGCCGCTGCTGGCCTTGGGCATTTCCGCTGTCTGGGGCGCTTATGGTGTCTTCTACTTCCTCAGCTCGTCGAAGGCCAAGGGCAAGTCAGTTCTGCTCACATCCAAGCAGTCTGCCTAGCCTCAACGAAACTTGAAGTCAACCCCTGAGCGGTGCTGCGCGCCTCGATTTCATTGCGAAGTCGAGGCGTACAGAGCCGCTCGGCGGCAGTTTTTAAGAACTATTCTCAGGGCAGAAACGTCATGTTGGATCTTCAGTTCGGCCAAGCCAGCGATCCCGGCAAAATACGCAAGAATAACGAAGATGCGATGGGCGCTTTTATCCCCGCATCGCCGGAGCAAGCCACCTCGCACGGCTATCTATTCGCTGTTGCCGATGGAGTGGGGGGCTACGATCTGGGCGAGGTAGCCTCGAACACGGCTATCTCGGTGCTGATGGAGGAATTCGCCAAGGCAAATCCCGGCGCCAGGCTGACTAGCCTGTTGCCGCGCCTCATTCAGCAAGCCAACACCGCGGTTCACGATTGCACTCTGGCGCGCCAATACAAAATCAAGAGTATGGCTACCACGCTGGTAGCCTGCGCCCTGCGCTACAACAAGGCATATATCTCGCACGTGGGCGACTCCCGATGTTATCTTGTGCGCAGCGGCAGCGCCAGGCAGATTACCGACGACCACACGTGGGTAAACCAGCAAAGAAAGCTGGGCATCATCACGGCCGAGGAGATGGCCGAATCCGAAGCCCGTCACATACTCATTCGCTCGCTGGGGCCGGAGATGTTCGTCGCTCCCGATACCACCACCATTGACCTCTACACCGGCGATGTGCTGATTCTTTGCTCCGACGGACTGCACGACGAGATGCGCGAAGAGACTATCGCCGCGATAGCCTCCCAGGAAAAAGGCATTGATGAAATCGCCCGCGAATTGGTGACGAAGGCTGTTGAAATTGACGGCAATGACAATACCACCGCTCAGGTGATCCGCATTCTCTCAGTCGAGCGGATGAGCACTATGCCTCGCGGCCGTCCCCGCAACTAGACGGCTGATTTGACCCCACAAAAGTCTTATGAAACCTTTACTGATCTCGAATCGATCTTCGATAGAATTAAAAGAAGATTGGCAGATGGAGATTGCCCCGAATGGGTTTGTTTGACACTATAGAAGCCGGCTCGCAAATCGATTCCTATCGCATTGAAGCGCCAGTTGCCCGCAGCGGCATGGCTACCATCTTCCGCGCCACCGACCTACGCGATAACCGCCAGGTTGCGCTAAAGATTCCCCACCCCGATCTGGAAGCCGATTTGGTCCTCTTCGACCGCTTCAAGCGCGAGTCCGGCATTGGAGAAAAACTCAACCATCCCAAGGTCATGCGCGTCTTCGGCGGCGAGCAGCGCTCCCGCGTCTACATGGTGATGGAATGGTGCGAAGGCCGTCTTCTGCGCCAGATTATCAATGAAGGCAACATTGAGCAGGACCGCGCCATTCGCATCGCTTTGGCCATTCTTGAGGCCCTGGACTACATCCACGCCAACGGCGTTGTGCATCGCGACCTCAAGCCTGAAAACATCATGGTGGACGCGGAAGACAACATTAAACTCATCGATTTCGGCATTGCCAGCGACTCCGCCGCGCGGCGGCTGACTTACTCCAATTTCACCGCCACGCTGGGCACTCCGGACTACATTGCTCCGGAGCAGGTGAAGGGAAAACGCGGCGATTGCCGGACAGACATCTTTGCCATGGGCGTGATCCTCTATGAAATGCTCTCCGGCAAAGTGCCTTTTTCAGGCCCCTCGCCCCTGGCGGTGATGAATGACCGTCTGTTGAACCACCCCACCCCGCCCCGTGTCGCCAACCCTGCCATTTCGCCAGAGTTACAGGAAGTCCTCTATCGGGCCCTGGAACGGGACCCCAGAAACCGCTACGCAAAGGCGAGCAATTTTGCCTGGGATCTCCAGCACCTGGATCAGGTGGGCGTGGAGAACCGCGACGAGTTGCAGGGCTGGAACAAGCGCAAGTCCCAGCAACTGAGAAGAATCCTTTATTATTCCGCTCTGGCGCTCATCCCGGTGGCCATCCTGCTGCTGATGGTACTGCTCACCCACCGCGGGTAACTATTCAAACATGTGCCATTTGCGCTGAAGAATGAATAGATTTGCGTTCCGGTAATTTATGCGATATTGTGAGTTCGCTCCTGCAATACACAATAAACCAAAATGAAACTTGACCGGCGGCGAGTGGCGGCTATTGCAATCGTGGCGGCGCTGGTGTGTCTAACTGTCTGTGGAATAGTGGTTTGGCGCGTGGAGAAGGCTTTGGGCTCTTCACGGCGAGAGGCAGCGGAGCGTGAGCTGCTGGCCGTTGAGGTGCGAACGCTGGGGGCGCAGGCGAATCCGGGCTTTGAAGGGCTTTTATCTCCAGCGGTTTACAAGAGCGCGGCGATTTTTGAGGGGCGCATCTATCTGGCGGGGCCGGCGGGGCTATCAGTGTACGCGGCTGACGGGACGCTGGAACGCATCTACAGGACAGGAATAGAGTTACCGGCCGCGCCGCTGGGGCAAATGGCGGTGGGGATGCTGACCGATGCCCGGCGGCCGGAGCTGCTGATTGCGACTCAGGGCGCTGGAATAGTGGCCTTCGAAGGCCACCTATTTCGGCAAATAATGGGTACAAATGCGGGTGCGCGCGTGATCACCTCGCTGCTGCCGCTGGGCTCCGGGCGGCTGCTGATCGGCACAGCCAAGCTGGGGTTGCTGATTTACGACGGCAAAACCCTGAAGAGATTCCACCCCACTACGGATCACGTCTATGTGACCGCTCTCGCAGGCTCGGAGGCGGAATTGTGGATAGGGACGCTGAATGACGGGCTGCTGTGGTGGCATGGCGGCCAGACGGAGCGCATCGGCGAAGAGCAGGGGCTGCCGGACCGGCGGGTGGAGCAGATTGCGCTGGCCGGCGAAAGGGCTTACATCGGAACGCCGGTGGGCGTGGCTGAGGTGCGCGAGGGCAAGGTTGCGCGGGTTTTAGCCAAGGGTAGATACGCCCATGCCCTGCTGGTGGATGGGGATGCACTGCTGGTGGGCCAGATGGAGGCCGGAGTAATGCGCGTCCCGCTCTCCGGGCCGGAAAACGATGTGCAGGCGAGAAGACCGATTGCGGCGAGAGTGGAAGGTGAGGAGCGTTCCTCCGGGACTAAAGCCCACAATGATTCTGATGGCGAAATGCAGGGGTTGAAACCCCCGCCTCCCTCCTCAGGGGCTAAAGCCCCTCGTAATTTTGATGACATTGATGCCGGGGCTAAAGCCCCGGCCTACCAGCCCGTACCCTTCACGGTGGAGCAGTTTCTGGCCGTGGGAGACGATCGCTATGCACTGGCGACGGACGGGCTGCTGCGGCTCGAACCCGATGGCGCATGGCGGAGGGTTTTGGGTGGAGGCAGCGCGCAACTGACGGATAGGGACATCTCCGCGCTGCTGATGGCCTCAGACGGGCGGCTCTGGGTGGGCTACTTTGACCGCGGGCTAGACGTTCTCTCCGCGACTGGCGGCAAAGTTGAGCACGTGGAGAACGAGCACGTCTTCTGCGTGAACCGGATTGTGGAGGAGACGCGGCAGGGGGCAATTAACGTGGCGACGGCCAATGGGCTGGTGATCTTTGACCGCGATGGGAAGCAAAAACAGGTTTTGGGACGCGAGGCAGGGCTGATTGCCGAACATGTGACGGACGTGGCGCTCTATAACGGCGGCATGGCGCTGGCGACCCCGGCTGGAATCACGTTTCTGGACAAGACGGGCGCGCATAGCATTTACGCCTTTCAAGGGCTGGTCAATAATCATGTGTACGCGCTGGGCGCCGACGGAGATAAGCTGGTAGCCGGAACGCTGGGCGGGATTTCGCTGCTCGCGAATGACGAGGTGCGCAGAAATCTGAACACGGCGAACTCCGGCCTGAAGCACAACTGGATTACCGCGTTGGTTGCAGTGGGCAATGAGTGGCTGGTGGGCACCTATGGAATGGGCGTGATGCGCCTGGGGACTGATGGCAACGTTACGCCGACCGAGGCGACACGCGCGGGAGTGGTGATCAATCCCACTTCCATGGCGACGGACGGGCGGTTGGTGCTTGCGGGAACGCTGGGCGAGGGACTGTTGGTGGGCGACGCGACCGGCATGCGTTGGAAAACGGTCACGGCGGGATTGCCCTCGCTGAATGTGACGGCACTGGCTATCCACAATGGAGTAGTCTACGTGGGGACGGAGAATGGGCTGGTGAAGATTGATGAGGGGAAGCTGTGAGGTTAGTGAAGAAGTGAAATAGTGAATGAGTGAAAGAATGGAGGTCCAGACCCAATGACTCCTTTAATCGCCAATATCCTCATGCACAGCGGAGGCGGACCCCTCACGGGTTCCGAAGTCAAATGGTTCTTCCTGATCGTGGGGGCCATTATGCTTGTGGCCATCTGTTGGGGGGGCGTGGAGGAGTGGATTGAGCGCACTCACGGCCGCAATTGGCCGACAGTCTCCGCAGTCATTGACGTTGTAAGTGTCACTCTTGTCGAGAACAATAGTATATCCTCTTTAGGAAGTCATAACTGGCCTTCTTACCTAGCTACGCTAACTTATTCCTATCGCAATCCCGAACAGCAGATGGGCGACTATAAACGTAGATTTGGCAACGAAGACGACGCCAAGGCCTGGGCAAATTCCTACAAAGGCGAAACCGTGAAGGTCCACGTAGACCCGCGCGACCCCACGCGTTCTGTGCTGCGAGAAGAGGACCTATAGAATGAGTGAAATAGTGAATGAGTGAATGAGTGAAGAAGTGAATAAGTGAATAAGTGAATGAGTGAATGAGTTAGTGAGTGAGTGATTAAGTGAGTTAGTAGTTGAGAGGGAAGTTATGAGGCGAGCAAGTTGGGCATTGGTTCTGTTGCTCTTGATGCGGATCGCGGCTTATGCGGATAGCGGCGTGCTGATTCCAACCGATAAGCAGGCGCCCGATCCGGCGGTTCTGTCGCTGAGCGAGATGCAGGTGGAGATTCACATAGACAACGGCGACGCGCGGGTTTGGGTGCGGCAGGTTTTTGTCAACCATACAAATCGCCCGCAGGAGGGAAACTATCAGTTTGCGCTGCCCGGCGGGACTACGATCTCCGATTTTGCCGTGTGGGACGGGCCGGTGCGGATTCCCGCGGTGATTCTGGAGCGCAAGCGGGCTAAGGCGATCTACCAAGAGTTGAAGAGCCAGGCCATCGATCCCGGATTGCTGGAGCAGGGCGAGCGCACCGAGGACGACGCGCGGAGAAGCGCCTTGTTCAGCGCGCACATCGTTCCCATTCCCGCCTACGGAACCAAGCGGCTGGAGATTGAGTACCACGAGCACATTCCCGTCTCGGCGCGGAAAAGCTACTTTCTGCTGCCGTTGAAGCCGGACAGCTACGCCAGTCAGAAAGCCGCCAAATTTCACCTCCAATTTGAGCTACGCTCGGCGGCGCGGATGAAGGATTTCGCGTTTCAGGGCCGCCTGCTTCCCTTTCACTTGGAGCAGCAGGATGAGCACGTGATCCGGGGCACGGTGGATGCGGCCAATATTGAGCTGGCCGAAGATTTTTCTACGGTGTGGGCAGAGAACGAGCCGCAGAACGCGGTGGAGGTGATCGCCTATCGCGATCCGAACCCGATTGCTCCGCTGGCGATGGAGCTGGCCAGCGCAGAACTTGCGGTGCCCGCGCAGGTCCAAAAAGGCAAGCAGAAGCCGCCGCCCCAGGCTCCGGCGGAGCCGGGATTCTTTGAGGCGCTGGCGCAATTGAGCGCGCCAGTTGCAGCGGAAACGGCGAGCGCGCAGGGCGGGCGCACGGTGGTGGTGCTGATGGACACGTCGCTCTCCATGCAGTGGGAGAAGCTGGAGCGTAGTTATGCGGCAGCGGCCAAGTTGCTGGAGACTTTAGGACCACAAGATCAGTTCAATCTGCTGCTTTTTAACACAAGGGTGGAGAGTTTTAAACCCGCGCCGGTGAAGGCGGAGCCAGCCAGCACCAAGGCGGCGATGGATTGGCTGCGGCAGAGCCACCTGCGCGGCGGGACGGATTTACAGAAGGCGCTGGAGGCGGGACTGGGGCAATTCAGCGGGGCAAGTAATACGCAGTCCGCGGCGCTGGTGCTGCTGACGGACGGCGAGGCGACGCGCGGGCTGATCCAGACGGGCAAGCTGGCGGATTGGTACGCGGCGAAGTGGAAGCAGATTCCCGCGGAGCGGCGGCCGAAGACGGAGGTTTTTGCCGTGGGCGACGACGCCAACCTGCCGCTGCTGCGCATGCTGAGCCGCAACGGCGGGGTGATGGAGCAAGTGCTATCGACTGAGCCGGTGGAGTACAAGCTGGAGGCTTTTCTGGGCAAGGTGGGGCGTGCTCCGATGGGCGGCCTGGGGCTGACGGTGGCTCCGCAAGCGGCGGTGGAGAAGGTGTATGCGCTGGAGGAGGCGGTCTTTGACGGCGGCGAGGGGCGCTGGGTGGGCCAGTACACGAGGCCGCAGAAGGGCGTGAGCTTCAGCGTGAGCGGCAACCAGGATGGGCGCGGGTTGAAGGCGGAGACCAAGGCCGAGCTGCCAGCGAAGGAACTGGAGCACGACCAGTTGCCGCGGCTGTGGGCCGGAGCGCGGGTGCAGGCGCTGCTGGAGCAGATTGAGCGCGAAGGCGAGACGGAGGCGGCAATCAACGAGATTATTCGCCTGGCGCGCCGGTATAAATTTGTCACACCCTATACCTCGTTTCTGGCCGCGCCGCGAGCGCTGCTGAGGCCGCGCGTGATTCGTCCCGGAGACCCTGTGCTGCGCGTGCATACCGATAAGAGCATCGTCTCGGTGATCGCACTGTTTCCCTTCGGGCTGGAGAAGCCGCTGCGCTACCTCTCCGGCGAGGATGTGTGGCAGACGCGATTTCTTGCTCCAACGGATATGAGGGACGGCAGCTACCCGGTGCGGCTGGTGCTGCGCGACACGAACGGGCAGGTTTATCGCGAGCAGAAGAATTTTGTGATTGCCTCGACTCCACCCACGGTGAAGGTGCGGCTGGACAAGACTCGATACCGGGCGGGCGAAACGATTCCGCTGAAGGTGAGCGCGAGCGAGAGCACGCGCACGCTGACGGCGCGGATGGAAGGGCTTGCGCCTGTTAGCCTGCGCTGGAGTCGCGAGGCGGGAGCGAGCACAGGGCAGCTTTGGCTGCCGCAGACGCTGCCCGCGGGCGAGTATGTGCTGGCGGTAACGGCAGAAGACATGGCGCACAATCTGGGCAGCGCGGAGGTGCACATTGAAGTGGTTCCCTGAGCGCAATCGAAAGACGAAGACAAGCAACTCCGGCGCAACCGGGCTAAGGATTGCCGTGGGCGCGATGGCGCTGGGCGCGGCGGCGATGACGGCATCGGCCTCGCTGATTGCGTGGCAAAGCCCCGGAATGCTGCTGGGCGCGGGCAACAGCCTGGCGCGCTGGCTGGAAAACGCGGAGGCTGGCTCGGGCGTGGAGAAGGCGCTCTACCGGCTGATGAAACTGCCGGGCGGCGAGGCGCTCTACCGGCGCTCACCACGGGAGACAAGGCCGGAGCTGACGAATCTGATCAACGGCAGCCAGAAGAGCGCGGCGCTCTACTCGCTGCGGGCAATGGAGGACGAGCAGGCTCTGGACTTTGAGGCCGCCGAGAAGGACTGGAAGACGTGGGCGGAGAAGAGCGAGGACAAGGCCGCGGCAAATCTTGATCTGGCGGATTTTTATGAGCGCAGGCTGAAGCCGAAGGAGGAGTTGGCAGCGCTGGAGGCGGTAGGCCAGAGTGCAACGAGCGCGAGGGAACGCTGGACGGCGGCGGATTCCGAGCAGGCGTGGAAGGCGTGGGAGCACGCGCTGAACGTGGTGGACCGCTATGCGCTGGGACGCGCGGCGGCGGCGCGGGAGTATGCCGGATGGGAGCGGCGCTATCCGCAGGAGAAGGCGATTTACGAGCGCGAACTGGCTTTCGAGCTGGCGGGCAAGGATTACGTCAGCGCAACGGAGTTGATTGCGCGCTACCGGAAGGCTTTTCCGGAGGACAAGCTGTTTCCTGTGAAGGCCGAGGCGGATGTAGCGGCCGGGCGCGGAACGGCAAAGGACGGGCTGGCAGTCTTCGATCGCAGCTTTGAGCCGCTGTGGCCGGCGGAGTTGGTGAAGAGTTACTACGCGCTGCTGGAGAGCGGCCACCAGACGCTGAAGATGCGCGATGCGCTGCGGGCACGATTGGCGGCTGCGCCGGAGGGCGGCGGCGAGGCGCTGAAGGATGCGGCCAGACTTTTTTACATTTTTCAGCAGCAGGGGCAACTGGAGGCGGCCAAGGCGGTGCTGGCCGGGTATCGCGAGCGCAAGGACGCGCGTGGAGCCGCGTGGAGCGCCGATGAGCTGTACACGCTGGGGCGGCTGCTGGAACAGGTGCAGGATTTCCCCGAGGCGGCGCGCTACTACTATGCACTGGCGGCAAAGACGCAAGGTGATGATGCGAACCTGAAGGGACTAGCGGGACTGACGCGCATTTTGCTCGCCGCGCCGGAGCAGAGACTGCGAGTGGGCGCGGGAAATCTGGCGCTCTACAAGAGCATTGCGACGATGGATCGCGGGCCGGGCTATCTGAACGGAATTTTGTCGCTGTTTTTCAATTCGCAACAGCCGGCGGCAGAGTATGCCAGCGAGGATCAGCTGGCCGTGCCTTACTTTCATCGCGCCAAAGCCGCCGAGCTGGTGGCGGAGATTGACCGGAGATTTCCGCAGGCAGCGGAACGGGCGGAGTTGCACGCCAGGCTGATGGACGCTTACGCGGCTTATGGGGAAAACGATGCGGTGATTCGCGAGGGAACGCTGTTTCTGGCGGCGTTTCCAACAGACGCGCGGCGGGTGGAAGTGGCGCTCGAAGTGGACGACGTGTACAGCCGGACCAACCAGGCGGAGAAGGAATTTGCGCTGTACAAGGATCTACTGAAGGAGCTGGCGGCAAGGGCGGATGGCGTTCCGCTGGGCGAGACAGGCGCAACGTACAGCAAGCCGGTGGGCGGCCAGGCTGCAAGCGGTGCGCGCAGCGGCGAGTACGCGCAGGTGCTGGACCGCTATCTATCGCGGCTGGTGGCCTTGCAACGGCTGCCCGAGGCTCTGGAAGTTTTGCGCGGAGAACTGGATCGCAATCCGCAGGACCCCGGCCTTTATGAAAAGCTGGCCAATTTTCTTGATCAGAATCGCCTGAACGCGCACGAGGAAGAGGTTTACCAGCGGGCCATCAAGCAATTCCAGGGCGAGGGCTTTGGCGTTAACGGCTGGTACGCCAAGCTGGCGCGCTTCTATCTGCGCCAGAGACTCAAAGTGGATTACTCGGTGCTGTCGCACATGGTGACGGGAATTTTTTCCGGAACCGAGCTGGAAGAGTATCTGCGCCAGGCGCCGGCGCCGGATGATGCGCTTTCCTTTGAGGTCAATCGCTACGCGCATGAGTGCTTTCCGCACGATCTAACTTTTGTGCGCCATCTTCTGGCGCAATACGAGAGCCACGCGTTCCGCCAGCCGGCGGAGGCGGAAAAGCTGCTGTGGGAGCATTGGGCGGAATCTGCCGATTTGCGCAACAAGCTGTTTGAGCTGCTCAGCAGCAGCGGCAGGCTGGATGCGCAACTGGAGGCGTTGCGGAAGCAGGCTCCGGAGATCGACAAGGGGGATTGGAGCGCGCTGGCGCAGAGCAATCCGGCAGCGGAGCGATTCTGGCTGGAGTCGTGTTTGTGGCAATCGCGCTTTGAGCAGGGAGTGGGCCCGGCCGAGGCGCTGGCGGCCGAATATCCGGCGGATGAAGAGCTGGGACGGAAGGCGTCGTCGCTCTATCGTTCGCTGGCCTACTTCCACTCTGAAGATACGGACAAGGCCGTAGCCATCGAGAAGCGCCTGCTGAGCGCCAGGCCGGACGATCTGGAAACCATGGCGCGGATTGGCGACATCTATGCGGACCGCGGACGCATGGCGGAAGCGGCTCCGTACTGGACGCGCATGGCAGAGACGCATCCGGGCGAGGCCGACGGCTATCTACAATCGGCGACAGTCTTCTGGGATTACTTCGACTTTGCCTCCGCATCGGAGCAACTGCGCAAGGCGCGCGAACGGCTGGCGCAGCCGGCGCTCTTCGGCTACCAGGCCGGAGCGATTGAAGAGAGCCAAAACAATCTTCCGGGCGCGATTCAGGAATACGTAGCCGGCTCACTGGGCGACAAGCCCTCCGAGGAGAGCCGCGAGCGGCTGCTCGAGCTGGCGCGCAGGCCGGAGTGGCACGCGGCTGCGGAGGCGGAGACAGCGGGATTGCTGAAGCAGGCAGCGCCCACGAGCGCGGCCATTGAGCTGCGCCTGAGCGTACTGGATGCGCAGCAACGCAAAGACAGTCAGGTGCAGGAGTTGAGGGATCTGATTGCGCGGACCGAGTCCTTCGACGTGCTGGACGCCGTTACCGCGGCGGCCCGCACGCATTCCCTGCCGGAGGTAGAGCAAGCGGCGCTTTCCCGGCAAATCGCACTGACCGCCGATCCGATGCGCTCGCTGGAGCTGCGCTATCAACTGGTGGAGCTGCTGGGAAAAAATAATCCGGCAGTGGCGGCGCAGGAAATCGATGCGATTTATCGCGAGCATGCCAAGGTTCTGGGCGTGGTGCGCGCGACGGTGGACTACGACTGGGCTCATGAACGCAAGCAGCAGGCCGTGACGGTGCTGCTGGATTCCGCGAATGCGGCCTATCCGGAGCTGAAGCAGCAATTTCAAATGGAGGCCGCGCGCAAGCTAACGGAGCTGGGCGAGTATCCGCGCGCGAAGAAAATACTGGAGCCGTTGCTTAGCCAGAAGCCGCTCGATGCCGCCATTGAAGCGGCGCTGGCGGACAACTACGCGCGCGCCAGCGATCAGGCGGGGCTGGAAGCGTTTTACCGCTCGGAGCTGGCCGGGGTGAAGGCCGCAGCGATGGAGCGCGGCGAAAAGACGCAGCGGCTGGCGCAGTTGCGGCGCGGCATAATCTCCGCGGCCGGCCTGATGGGCAACTGGGGTGAAGCGGCGGATCAGTACATCGAGCTGATCAACGCCTATCCTGAAGACGCTGACTTGACCCAGGAAGCCGCGCTCATGGCAGGCGCGCACGGCGAGCGCGAGAAGCTGATTCATTTTTATGGCAAGACGGTGGAGGCATCGCCGCGCGACGCCCGCTGGAGCATTGTGCTGGCGCGGCTGGAGACGGCGCTGGAGGATTACCCGGCGGCCATCGAGGCCTACGGCAAGGCGCTGCGCGTGCGTCCGGAACAGAAGGACCTGTACCAGGTGAAGGCCGACCTGGAAGAGCGCCTCTACAAACTGGACGATGCCGTGGCCGACTACGAGCAGCTCTACAAGCTGAGCTACCGCGATCCGCAATGGAAAGTGAAGGCCGCCGAAGCGCGTGCCCGGCAGGGACGCAACGCCGACGCGGTGAAGGCGCTGGATGAAGCATGGATTCAGGGCCGTCCGCAACGAGCCACTAATTATATGGACGTAGCCACGCGGCTGGAGCAGTGGGGATTGCTGGACGACGCGCGCAGTTATGCCGAGCGGTGCGCGGAGCTCGCCGGCCCGGATCTTCTGGTCGAGCCGGGCAATCAGTCGTGCGCGGTGGTTTACGCACGCGTAATGGCGCGGTTGCGGCAAACCGATGCGGCGTTCACGCGCCTGGCCATCGCCCGCCAGCAGGCGGAGAATGTTTCGCTGGCGATGGTGACCCAGCAGGTGGCGCAGCAGGGATTGAGCGCCGTCACCAACGAAGAGTGGCGCAAACAGCGGCTTGCAGAGCGCACGGCACAGGCAAAGTCGGGATTTGCGCAGGCCTTGCGCGCCATGGCCACGGTGGTGGGCGAGTATGCGACGCCGGAGGAGAAGGCGCAATTTGCGGCGTGGCTCGAAACCAAGCGAACGAAAGCCGCCGATGACAGCGAACTGCGCGAAGTCTATCTGCCGGCGATGCAGGCGGCGGGGCTGAAGGAGATGGAGTCCGATTTGCGCTGGGAGTTCGCGGCAAATCGTTACGATCACAACACGGGCGAGCTGTTTACATGGGTGCAGATGCAGCAAAAGCGCGTGCAGTTGGAAGGCGTAGGCGCCAAGCTGGAAAAGCTGGCAGCGTCGCTTCCATCAGTGAGGCAGGGCCAGGTTTGGCAAGAAGCGGCGCAGATCTACCATTCGCTGGGCGATCCCGCAGCGGAACTGCGCGCAATGGACATGAAGGCGCGCTTTGAAGCCATTGAGAATCCGGATACACGCTACATGGAATTGCTGCTGGCCGCGCGACCACAGGCGCTGATCGAGAAGGCATCCGGGACGCTTGGAACACGTGGAGAAACCGGAGACTTAGTTGCGCAATTCCTGATGGCCAACGGCAAACCCGATCAGGCGATGGCGGGCGTTGCCGCGCGGTCAAATGGTTTGCCTCCGGTGTGGAAGAAGGCTTACACCGGGCTGACCGGGCTTTATTTCCGCCAGCATACTGGGCAAGTGCGCGAAGCTTTCAGCGGGGCGCTGGGCGGAGACCCGACCATCGGCGAGCGCATGGCTCATCCGGCGGATCGCGATGAGCAACTGGCGGGCGAAGTGTGGTTCTACTACGGCTCGCGCTACGGCGAGTACCTCGATGCAGAAAAGGATGCGCAGGCCGAGGGCTATCTGGAGGCAGAGCTGGAGCATACGCCGGAGCGCGCGAGAGCTTACACGCAACTTGCGGATTACTCCGCGCAGGCTGGACGAGCCGATTACGCGCTGGTTGATTACCAACATTTGCTGGAACTGAAGAGCGATCAGCCAGCCGTGCTGAACAGCATCGCCAATCTGGAATGGAAGCAAGGGCATCAGGCCGAAGCACTGGCCGCTTGGCAATCGGCTGTCAAAATGCTGGCTGCGGAGTTGAATACGCACTTGCCGGAGAGCTTTTGGGCGGATTTTGCGCAGGTGGTGAACGATGCAGCGAAGAATGGACAGTACGCGTCCATCGGCAAGCAGGTGGACGAGATTTTACGCGTTTACCTGAAGCGCAACGGCGAATACCGGGCGCAGGAGCTGCTGGAGGCCGGCTATCACGCCCACGGCGATTCGATGGATTGGCTGCTGGAGATTACGACAGCCGCGCACGATCCTAGCGAGGTGCTGAACACCATTCAGCGGAGCAACTGGATTGCAAAGAGCCAGGTAAGCCAGCTTTTAGCACGCCGCGTGGAATTGGAACGCCGCAAGGCTCAGGGCAAGACGGACGAAACCAATTGGAGCCTGGATCAGGCTGAGGCCAGCCTGATCGACGCGCTGCTCGACGAAAAGAAATTCTCCGAGGCGCGCGCGGAGCTGGAGCGTATTCCCGCGGAGAAACGAATCACCGCGCAATGGCTGAACGCGACGCTGCGCCTGGCCGGGGCGGAGGGCAGTTTGCCGCAGTTGGTGGCGCAGTGGAAGAAGCATCCGCAAGCCGCGCCCACAGCGAGCGACCTGCAAAATGCCGCGCTGGCATTGAGCGAGCCGTCGAAGCGGACGGTGATGCGGTTTGTCTATGAGCGTGCTCTGGACGGGCGCGAGCTGACCGCGGCAAATTTCCTGGGCCTGGCGGCCATCGACCTGGAGGAGGGCAACACGGCTGGCGCGGTAGCGCTGCTGAAGCGTTTGACGCTGATCAGCGGCAATCCCTACGGCGATGCGGACTCGGCGGCAAGTTTGCTGGAATCAAAAAAGAAATTCGCCGAGGCAATGCAGTTTCTTCAGCCGCTCGCGCAGGCTTCTCCCTGGGATGCGAGCCTGAAGGTCCGGCTTGCGGTTGCCACGCTGGCGGTCAACGGACTAACGCAGCAAGCTCTGGCGACGCTCACGTCGGTAGCAGCCGATCCCAAGGCGAAGTATGCGGAGCGGCTGGCTGCTGCCAAGGCGTTGAAGGGCCAAGGCGCGGTCTATTCGGAGCTGGGCAGCGCGGAGCTGAACCTGATGGCGCGCGCAGGCTGCCCCGCGGCGGAAGAGGCCGGCAAGCCATTCTTTGTAGAGGCGCGCAGGGCAGCAGCGGCCTGCGCATCCGATAAAAATGTGAAGGAGCGGCTGCTGCACGCGACAATCGCCGACGCGCCGGACAATGCGGAGCTGCGGCTCGAATATGTGTGGGCGGCATTTGCGGCGGGCCAGGATGCGCGGGCGCTGGTGGCCGCGGAGCCGATTCTTCAGTATGGAAGCTTCTACGGGCAGAGCGCTGCGCCTGCATACATCGCTCCTGAGGACGAAGAGGATACTGGCAGCCAGAACACGCGCGTAAATTCCAGCATGAAGCCGGAAGAGGCGAACAAACTCACTTGGCTTGCGATTCACGCGCGGGAGAAGCGCCACGAGGCCGGCGAGGCTCTGACGCTGGTTGCAAATGCGCTGAGGATGGAAAAAGATCCGGCGCGGCGCAGCAAATTGGAAGAAGAACAGAAACGTCTGCAGACCGACGCGGCACGCATACGGGAAAACGCGGCGCGCGCGCCGAATATTCATCAGGACATGGACCAGGATAGGGTGGTGCGTCCGCGATTGATGCCGGGCGAGCCGTTTACTCCCCGGAAAACGGCAAGGAGCGAGGAGGAAGAGGAATGAAACGACGCCTCTGGATTTTGGGTTGCATACTGTTGCTGGGCTGCGGAGCGGTTTTTGGCGTCGGCGCGCTGGAAGAGGCGCTCAAGGCCGGGCCCGAGTTGCCTTCCCTGCTGCCCGAGGGCGCGCTGATGTCGATTGAGGCACGCGACTTTGGCTCCCTGCTGCGGGACTGGAATACATCAGAGGAGAAGCGCGCCTGGCTGACGAGCGACAATTACGCGGCCTTCAGCACATCGCGGCTCTTCGAGCGGCTCTCCAAGGCGCAGGAGGAGTTTACGGCCGCTGCCGGGCTACCGGCCGACGAAAGCTTGCTGGAAAAGGTTGCGGGCAAGCAGAGTTGCCTGGGCCTCTACGACATCGGCAATCTCGAATTTGTCTATGTCACGCGGCTGGAACAGCAGGAGATCGAAAACACTCTGCTGTGGCAGACGCGGGCCAAGTTCGAGCAGCGCAGCGAAGCGGGGACGGCTTTTTACGTGCACAAGGACGCGCAGTCGTCGCGCGTGGCGGCCTTTGCAGCGCGTGATGGCTGGCTGATTCTGGGCACGCGGGAGGATCTGGTGGCGGGCGTTCTGGACCGGCTGGCGGGAACAGCCTCGCAGAACCTGGCGAACGAGGGGTGGTATGCGGAAGCCGTGAAGCAGGCGAAGGCCGAGCGCGGCGATCTGCGCATGGTGCTGAACCTGGACAAGATTGTTCCCTCGCCGTACTTCCGCAGTTACTGGGTGCAGCGCAATGTGACCGAGATGAAACAATATGTTTCGTCGGTGAGCGATTTATACAGAAGCAGCCAGAGTTATCGCGAGGAGCGGGTGCTGGAGCGCCGCGCCGGGGTGGATGCTGCTTCGCATGGGGATGTGAGGAGCGTGACGGCGTTGGCTCCCGAGGATGCGGCCTTCTACGCGGCCGAGGCTTCGCCGGACGCTGAGAAACTGCTGCGCAGCCTGCGCGACAACCTGCTGGAGGCGAAGCCGGAACGGCAGACAGATTCATACAGCAAAGCGCCCGCGGCGGTTTCGGCAGAAAATGCGGGCAGCGCGGCGCAGCTCGACACTTCCATCGACAAGGCTCCGGTAGCGGCCAGGCAGGCGGACGCTTACGCGGCCTTGCGCGCGCTGCTGACTGCCGCGCAGCCGGAGGCCTCGCTGGAAGTTTTTTCCACGCGCGCACCGAACAATGGCGTATTTGTCTCATTGCAGGCGGCGATGGCGATGAGCGCGGCGCAGGCCTGGGATGAGAGTGCCGTGCGCCAGGCGCTGACGCAGGCGCTGTTGCCCGGTCTGACCACGGGAAAGCTCGGCGTGAGTTGGGAAAAGCGCTCGAGCGCAGGCGGCGAGTATTTTGCGCTGGACGGGGCAGTACCTCTATTTGTCGGGGTGAACGGCAGGCAACTGCTGCTGGCCAACGATACTGTTCTGATGGAAGAGATGCTGGCGCTCGGCAAGAAGGCCAACGCGGCAGAGGGCAAAGAAAGCGTAACCTATGCGGCGCTCTTCCGGCACACGCAGGAACAGGGGAAGTTCCGCCGTCTGATGGCGCAGCTCGACCTGGCCGGTCATCGCGGCACGGCGGATCAGGCGGCGGCTAGCAACGGTGAGAGCCCGGCCTTCTTCTCCGGCAATGCGGCTAGTTTCAGCCGTGTCTTCTCCCGGCTGAAGTCGGAGCGCATCGAGGAGAAGGATCAGGGCGCCACGGTGACGCAAACGGTTACCTATCAATGGGCCAGATGATGACGACAACCAAGCAGGCTGCACTGGCGGGATTTTTTCTGTTCATCGCGGCCTGGCCTGCGGCGGCGCAGCAAGCGGGGGAGCCGCAACTCTTCTCCCAATCGGCAAAGGCCGTTCTCGAACGCAACTTTCCCAGCACAGATCTCTCTTACTTGCTGCTGGACGCATCGGGCAACGTGCTGGCCGAGCGATGGCCGGAGCAGAAGCCAATTTCACCTGGTTCGCTGGTCAAGCCATTTTTGGCTATCGCTTACGGAGATCAGCACAATGGGCAGTTTCCCACGGTGCGATGCCGGGGAACGTCGGACCGATGCTGGCTGCCGCGCGGACACGGGAATCTTGGATTGGAGGAGGCAATCACGCAATCCTGCAACGCATATTTTCTGAAGCTGGCGGCGGGATTGGATCGTCAGCGCGCGGCGCAATCCTTCGCCCGCTATGGACTCAAGGGTCCCGCAGCAGAGGCGGCCGTTGAGAATCTAGCGGGGCTGAGAGGCGCGTGGAGGGAGACCCCTCTGGCCTGGGCAAAAGCCTTCCTGCAACTGGAACATGAGCAGCAATTGCCCACGCAGAGCAGGATTGTGAAGGGAATGCTCGAATCGGCGGAGCGCGGCACGGCGCGCGCGGTTGATGCGGCTTTGGGCAAGGATGCGGCCCTGGCAAAGACAGGAACGGCGGAGTGCTCGCACACGCCACGCGGAGAAGCGGATGGATTTACGGTCGTCCTGTTCCCTGCCGCGCAGCCCAGGCTGCTGCTTTTGGTGCGCGCGCATGGCGTGACTGGAGCCGAGAGCGCAAAGATTGCCGGAGCTATGCTGCGCGCGCTTGAACCCGCATTTCCTCTTTAAATCATGATGCGGGCGGTGAAGATGGGCGGTCAGCTGGTCAAACACGCGCGGTACTACTATCGGTATAATCGCAAGTACTCTAGGCCAAATAGAGATTCCAGTAAAATTATGCCACGAAGTTTCGGGGCTATCAGAGAGGATTGAAGCAGTGAAACGATATGCGCTTATTTCGGCTTTCTTCGTCCTGTTCTTCACAAACACACTACGCGCAACTACCGCGGACGAGTTAAGTGTACTTTCAGGCAAGTGCGCGAATGGAGACGAAAATGCCTGTAAAGAACTCTATGCCGCCGTCGAAAAACTGACCGACCAGGCGCTGCTGGCAAAGATCGCCTTCAACGAACAAAACCCTGATGTTCGCCAGGCCGCCGTCTACAAACTCACCGATCAGGCGTTGCTGACGAAGATTGCCGAGGGGGACAATAATGAGTATGTCCGCAGTGCGGCCGTTATTAACCTGACCGATCAGGCCGTGCTGGCGAGAATTGCTATCGAGGCCAATGACTTTGGCTTTGATGTCCGCGAAGCCTTCCTTCACCTGACCGACCAGGCGCTGCTGGCGAGAATTGCCGTCGAAGCCAGGAATGCAGATGTCCGCGTGAACGCCGTCAAGGATCTGACCGATCAGGCGCTGCTGGCGAAAATTGCTGTCGAGGCCAAGAATGCGGATGTCCGCGCGACTGCCGTCCAGGACCTGACTAACCAGGCGCTGCTGGCGAAAATTGCCGTCGAGGATAACAGCACATCTGTCCGCGCGACCGCCGTATACAAACTGACTGACCAGGCGCTGCTGGCGAAGTTCGCCGTCGAGGACAAGAGTTCGGATGTCCGCGTGACCGCCGTCGAGAAGCTAACCGATCAGATGCTGCTGGCGAAGGTAGCTGTCGAGGCTAGGGATCCAGATACAAGCAAAGCCGCCATTGAAAAGCTCACCGAGCAAACGCCGCTGGCGAAGGTGGCCGTTGCGGCCATCCACGCGGATGCTCGCAGAGCCGCCGTTGTAAAGCTGACCAATCAAACATTGCTGGCGAAGATCGCTGTCGAAGATAAAGATCCAATTACCCGCTCATTGGCCATCGCAGCCATGGATGGATCGAATCCCGCCTTAAAGAGTCATGCGGAATTAGGTGAGTCCTCCCTTGGAAGAACGCCGTCACAAGTTGCCTATCGAGGCAGAGCTGAAAGGTCCATCGCGCGTATTAAGCTAGCCATTCAGGAACCGCGAATCCGAAGCCGCTTTCCCGGAATCGTGTCTGCCATCAGCGTTGATGTTGTATCCCAGAGCTACACGGGTAATAAACATGCGGAAGGCGAATCAATTTCAGTTATTCTGAGCCAAGCCGGGGACACCCTGGCCATGAAGGACTGGAGCACTGACTTTCCAATGATGATATCCGAGTATGGCCCTCATTTCATTCCCGCGGAAGTTCATGGCGAGGACTTGTTGGCGGAATTATTGTGTAATTCTGTATTCACACAGGATGATTTAGCCGGACTTACTTCATCGAAGATTCCCGAAGTTCGTTTGGCCGCCAGGCAACGGCTTGCTCAAATTCACGGCGATAAGAAATGACCTCTCATTGGTGTTGCCGGTTTCGGGGGATTGGCTCAGACTACGTCCTGAAAGCAATGCTTGTGCTGTTTCTGGCCGCTCCGCCCGCCTCAGCGCAGCAGGAGATTAGTTTCGGCGTGCTGGGACTTTTTCACCCCAAGGAGTTGATCCTGCAAGCAGAGGACTCGCAGGTTCTCTCGGTTGCCGCGCAAGGCGTTGTGGGAGACGCGGCCCTGGTGCTGAATGGCGAGCCGGGTCACCGGCAACTCGTTTTCCGCGCCGAGGGTGATCGCGTCGTTGTTGGCTCCCGCTACGCCAGCAGTTGGATGGCTGCCGCGCGCGATGGCGGAGCAGCGGCCTTCCGGCTGACGGTGCCGGGAAGATTTCATCGCATCTATCGCGGCCTCCTCACGATTGAGGCTCGCAAGGGCGAGCTGCTGGCCGTGGTGGCGATGGACCGCGAGACTGCGGTGGCCTCGATTGTGGCGGCGGAGATGGTGGAGAGCGCACCTCTGGAAGCGTTGAAGGCGCAGGCCGTGGCCACGCGCTCGTTTCTGGCCGTCAGCCCCAGGCACGTGGATTTCGATTTCTGCGACACCACCCATTGCCAGTTCCTCAAGTCGCCGCCACCGCTCGCGAGCCGCGTCACGAGCGCCGTCGAAGCCACGCGCGGGCTGGTGCTGGCCTGGCGCGGCAAACCACTGGCGGCTATGTACGCCAACCGGTGCGGCGGTCAGACGCGCAGCCTGAGTGACGTGGGCATGAATCCAGGAGATGCGTACCCCTACTATTCCGTGCGCTGCCAGTGGTGCCGGCGGCATCCGATCAGCTGGCAAAGCACCATCGGCGCTAGCAGTGAGCCGCCTCAGCCGGGCAACGAGCGCAAACGGATCGCGGAGGCGCGGCAGTGGGGCTGGAGCGCGATTCCCGGCAGCGACTACAAGGCCACGGCGGAGGGCGCGGGCTGGCGGCTGGAAGGCCACAGCGTGGGCCATGGCGTGGGCATGTGCCAAGTGGGCGCAATCGGCATGGCGGAGGCGGGCGCTGATTTTCGCCAGATCCTTTCCCACTACTATCCGAATACAGAGCTAATCAATAATCCGTAAGTTTGGGCTGTAAAAGGGGTTGAAGTTGCCCGAAATTCGTATAATATCAATGTAATTGCCAGCCTCACGAATACCCTATAATGAAAGCGCCGCACAACAGCGTCGAGGAACGGACCTGTGATTGAAAACTGCATGAGCTTCCTTCTGTTGCCAGCCTCGCCCAGTCTTCTGGCTTTCAGCGTTGCGCCCCTGGCGCACCTGCGCCTACTGGACATCGCCGTTATCGCCATCTACTTCGCCATGGTGCTGTGGATTGGCTTCTACCTCAAGGGCCGCTCCAATACCGGCGAAGAATTCTTCATGGCCGGCCGGGAGATGACCGCCTGGATAGCCGGCCTGAGCTTCGTTTCAGCCAACCTGGGCTCGCTGGAGCTGATGGGCTGGGCTGGCTCGGCCTACCAGTACGGCATTCTGGCCACCCATTGGTATTGGATTGGCGCCATTCCGGCCATGCTCTTCCTGGGCCTGGTGATGATGCCCTTCTATTACGTCTCGAAGACGCACTCCGTGCCCGGCTACCTGTTCTTGCGTTACGGCGAGCACGCCCGCGTACTGGCCGCACTCTCCTTCGCCCTGGAGATGATCCTGATGAGCGGCGTGAACATGTTCGCCATGGCGGTGGTGATGAAGGTGGTGCTGGGGTGGAGTTTCACCTTCAGCATTCTGGTCTCTGCCTGCGCGGTTACGCTCTACGTTGCCCTGGGCGGGTTGCGCTCGGCCATCTTCAACGAGGTCTTGCAGTTCGTGCTCATCTGGGGCGGGGCCCTGCTGGTGCCCGTACTGGGCCTGGTGCAGGCTGGCGGCATGGACGGTCTGAAAAAGCAGATCATCGCCAACATGCATACCGACAGCTACTTCCATATGTGGCGCGACATGGGCAGTTTTTCCGCCAACCCGATGGGAGTGCACTGGACGGGAATCGTCTTCGGCCTGGGATTCGAGATTAGCTTCGGCTACTGGACCACAGATTTCCTGGTCGTGCAGCGCGTTCTGGCGGCGCATAACCTGAGGGCGGCGCGGATGGCGCCAATCATCGGGTCGTTCTTCAAGATGGCGGTTCCGTTCATCGTCATTCTGCCCGGCCTGCTGGGCCTGGTGCTCTTGCAGAACTCCGACGGCAGCCGCATGCAGTTGATTCCCCAGGACACATGGAAGGTTTGTGTCCCGATGTCCTCCGAATGCGCACCGCTGTTGAAAGATACGTCGCTTTCACCGGCAGTGCAACAGGATGTGCTGAATGGGAAGGTGACACCGCAATCGGAGCTGCACAGCTATAACGAGGTGCTGCCGCTGATGATGGTGCGCTACCTGGGGCCCGGCCTGCTGGGCCTGGGCATCACCGCACTGATTGCCGGCTTCATGAGCGGCATGGCGGGCAACGTGAGCGCCTTTTCGACGGTGTGGACCTACGATCTCTACAAGCCGCTGATCAACAAGAAAGCCACCGACAGCCACTACGTGATGGTGGGCCGAATGTCGATTGTCATAGGCGTACTGGTTTCCATTGGCGCGGGCTACCTGGTGCAGAGGGCGCACGGAATCATGGACTACGTGCAAGCCTTATTCAGCATCTTTATCGCGCCGCTGCTGGCCACTATTATGCTGGGCATGTTCTGGAAGCGCGCCACTCGAATCGCCGGTTTTCTGGGCCTGCTACTGGGCATCACCTTCTCAGTGAGCCTGTTCATGTGGGTCCACGTCAATCCTGAGAATCTAAAATACGTAGCGCTTTCGGATGCAGCCAAGACGATGGCGGAAAATGTCTTTCGCGCTCTGTGGGCCTGCCTGTTTACCGGCCTCGTCATTTTCGTGGTGAGCATGTTTACCAAGCCCCGGCCGGCGGCGGAGCTGGAGGGACTGGTCTATGGCGTGACCCCGCTGCCTAAAGAAGAGCCGGTTCCGTTCTACAAGAACGAGTGGACGTGGGCCGTGCTGGTCATGGTGATCTTTGCGGCGCTCAACATACTGTTCTGGTAGCGAGTAACTAATTCTCCGGCGAGCAGAGAAAAGAGAGGATTTCGCAAGATGCATGGTTCGGGAATTCAAATCTGGTTTTTTATCGGCGTGCTGCTGGTCATCTACGGAGCGATGATTCTGGGCTACGGAGTTTTTGAATGGGTGACCGCCAGCTATCCGGCGGGAGTGCAGTTGACCAACCTGCATACGCCGGTGTGGTGGGGCGGCATACTGGAGGCGCTGGGCCTGCTTTATGTGGTGAAGTTTCGGCCGGGGCGCGCGTAGGGAGATTTGCAGTAGCCCTAAACAAGAACGTGCCGCGGGCGGAGCGCCGGAATTTGATGAGATTCAATAAGACGATTACCACTGCCGGAAACGGCAAGGATTAAAGGAGCAACGAAAATGGCGGCACAGCAGAAAGTGACATTTGGCGTAGTGGTAGGCAACCGCGGCTTTTTCCCAGATCATCTGGCGAAGACGGGCCGCGAAGAGATTATCAAGGTACTGGAGGCAGCCGGGGCGAAGGCCGTAGTGCTGAGCCCTCAGGAGTCGAAGCATGGCGCGGTAGAAACCTACGCGGAATCGCAAAAGTGCGCCGAGCTCTTCAAAAAGCACGCCGACGAGATTGACGGCATCATCATCACGCTGCCAAACTTCGGCGAGGAGCGCGGCATTGTGGACGCCATCCGCCTCTCCGGGCTGAAGGTGCCGGTGCTGGTGCAGGCCACTCCGGACCGCACCGACGATATGACTATCGCCGACCGCCGCGACAGCTTCTGCGGCAAAATGAGCGCCTGCAACAACCTGATGCAGTACAGGATTCCCTACTCGCTAACCACGCAGCACACCGAGAGCCTCGCTTCGCCGGAGTTTAAGGCGGATCTGGAATGGTTCTCGGCAATTTGCCGCATCGTGAAGGGGCTCAAGAATCTGCGCATTGGGGCCATCGGCGCGCGTCCCACGGCCTTCAACACAGTGCGCTACTCGGAACGGCTATACGAGGGCAGCGGCATCTCTATCGAGACGATCGATCTGTCGGAGATCTTCGGCCGCATTAACAAGATGAAGGATACGGACGAGACCGCGCAGGCCAAGCTGGCCGCTATCAAGAGCTACGTCAGCACCAGCAAGGTTCCCGCCGATGCGCTGCTGAAGATGGCCAAGCTGGGCGCGGTGATCGATACCTGGATGAAGCAGACCAATGTGTCGGTAACCGCCGTGCAGTGCTGGACTTCGTTCGAGGAATTCTTCGGCGTGGTGCCCTGCACCATCATGAGCATGATGTCGAACGACCTCATCCCCTCGGCCTGCGAAGTAGATATTCCCGGCGTGCTGGGAATGTACATGATGCAATTGGCCTCGGGCACACCCTCGGCGCTGCTGGATTGGAACAACAACTACGGCAACCAACCCGACAAATGCGTCTGCTTCCATTGCTCCAATCTGCCCAAGCACTTCTTTGCGCATCCTCCAACGATGGACTATCAGGCGATCATCGCCGGCACGGTGGGCAAGGAGAACACCTTCGGCACCTGCGTGGGCCGGGTGAAGTCCGGCGTGATGAGTTATGCGCGCTACTCGACAGACGACCTGCGCGGCGTCATCCGCGGTTACACCGGCGCGGGCAAATTCACCGACGATCCGCTGGAGACCTTTGGCGGCGCGGGCGTGGCGGAGATTCCGCAGTTGCAGAAGCTGCTGAAGTACATCTGCCGGGAGGGCTTTGAGCACCACGTGGCAGCCAACTTCAGCGATGTGTCGAAGGCCGTGCACGAGGCCGCAACGCGCTACCTGGGATGGGAGTCCTATCTCCACGGGCAAAGCGAAGAGTAAGAACGCGGCCATGAAGGCCTCAACCGGTAGAAGGAGTGAAGGGGAATGAGTCGTTACACGATCGGCATTGACGTAGGAACGGGCGGCACGCGCGCGCTCATGGTGGACGAAAAGGGAACCCTGATTGGCTCGGCAACGCATGAGCACGCGCAGTTTGCCTCGCCGCGGAATGGATGGGCGGAGCAGGACCCTCACGACTGGTGGAACGCCTGCCAGAAGGCGGTCGGCAAGCTGCTGAAGCAGACCGGCGTCTCCAAGAACGAAATCGTCGCGGTGGGCCTGGCCGGGCAGATGCACGGCGCGGTGCTGCTGGACGAAAAGGAAGAAGTCCTGCGGCCAGCATTGATCTGGTGCGATCAGCGCACGGCGGAGGAGTGCCGCGTGCTCAATGAGACCGTCGGCGAGCAGCGGCTGGTGGAGCTGACGTCGAATCCGGCGTTGCCCAACTTCACGCTTACCAAGCTGATGTGGGTTCGCACCCATGAGCCGGAGATCTGGAAGAAGTTCCGCTCCTTCCTTTTGCCCAAGGATTACGTCCGCCTGCAGTTGACGGGCGTGCGGGCTATCGACGTCTCGGACGCATCGGGAACGCTGCTGCTGGACGTAGTCCATCGCCGCTGGTCGAAGGAGATGGTAAAGGCGACGGGGCTGGATGAACGCTGCCTGCCGGAGGTCTTCGAATCGCCGGAGATCGTAGGCAAGATTACGGCGCGCGCGGCGCAGGCAACGGGCCTGGCCGAAGGCACGCCGGTGGTGGCCGGAGCCGGAGATCAGGCCGGGGGCGCGATCGGCATGGGCATCGTCAAGGCTGGCTCTGTCAGCGCGACGATTGGAACCTCGGGCGTTGTGTTTGCCGCGACGGACAAGCCGTTTCTCGATCCCAAGGGGCGCCTGCACACCTTCTGCCACGCTATTCCGAACCGGTGGCACGTGATGGGCGTAACCCAGGCGGCGGGCCAGTCCTTCCGCTGGTTCCGCGACACCTTTGGAACCATCGGCAAAGCGGCCGGAGATCCCTACGACAGTCTTTCGCAAGAGGCAGCCGGGATTCCCGCAGGAGCCGATGGCGTGCTGTGGGCGCCTTATCTGATGGGAGAGCGGACGCCGCATCTGGACTCGGATGTGCGCGGCGCGCTGCTTGGCCTGGCGGCCAGCCACGGGCGCGGACACATCATCCGGGCGATTCTCGAAGGGGTGGCCTTTAGCCTTCAAGACTCACTGACCATCTTCGCGGAGATCGGCGTGCCGGTCAGCGATATCCGCCTGGGCGGCGGCGGAGCGCGCTCGCCTCTGTGGCGCCAGATTCAGGCCGACGTTTACGCCAAGCCGGTCTCGCTGCTAGCGGCTGAAGAGGGCTGCGCGTATGGAGCAGCGGTGCTTGCTGGAGTGGGCGCGAAGATGTGGCCATCAGTCGATGAGGCCTGCGCGGAGATCGTGCGCATCGCATCAGTCGTCAAACCGGTCAAGCAATCCTCGGAGAAGCTCCAGAAGCAATATAAACTTTATCGCGCGATTTATCCGGCGCTGAAACAGATCAAGTAGACAGACGTTCTGCCCCGGCGGCAGAGTGGAGAAGAGAGTTGAGCCCAGCAGACATTCAGGAAGAGATCAAAATCAAGAAGCAGCAACTGGTTGAGCTTATGGAACAGCACAACCTTGCCGGCGTTCTGCTGAGCCTGCATGAGAATGTTGCCTGGGCCACGGCCGGCCAGGTGGACATGCGGGTCGCGATTCCCTCGACCACGGGCGCCGCCGCAGTTTTTGTGCGCCGGGACGGGAGCAGCTTCTACATCACGACAAAGAATGAAGCGCCCCGGATGCACGACGAGGAGTTCGGCAAGCTGCCCTTTGAGCCTGTGGTTGTGCCGTGGCAGGAAGGGGACTTTGTGAAAGCGGCGCGCGGCTTGGCCGCGACGGGCACACTGGGCGCCGACACCCCGGCGGCAAACTGCGCGTTGATCAGCCTGGCCGGACTGCGCAGCCAGTTGCAGCCCGCCGAGATCGAGCGGTACCGTTTGCTGGGCAGCATGACGGCGCACGCAGTCGAGGAAACGGCGCTGCGCCTGGAACCGGGCATAACGGAAGAGGAGATCAGCGCCATGGCCGCATCGCTGCTCATGCAAAAGGCCATTCTTCCCTCGGTGCTGCTGATGGCGGTGGACGATCGCATACTCAAATACAAGCACGCCCTGCCGAGGGGCAAGCGGTTGCAGCGGTACGGCATGGTGAATCTGTGCTCGCGCAAGTGGGGCCTGGTCATCTCCATGACGCGCTTTGTTCATTTTGGCCCTTTGCCGCAGAATCTTGTTAAGGGATTTGAAGCGTCGGCCAAGGTGAATGCCGCATTGCTGCATGCGACGCGCGCGGGAGCGACAGCGCGGCAATTGTACGCCGTGGCCAAGGACGCCTATGCCGCGGCGGGATATCCGGGAGAAATCGACTTGCATCATCAGGGCGGTGCCACCGGCTACGGCGAGAGAGAGTGGGTGGCAACGCCGAATGGCACGCAGATTGTGGTGAACCGGCAGGCCTACGCCTGGAATCCTTCGGTGCAGGGCGGCAAGGTTGAAGACACGGTCGTGTTGCAGGACGGCGCGATCGAGATATTGACCGGAACGACGGTGTTTCCGGCCGTTGAAACCGTGGTGGGCGGGCAGAGCTACCGCAGCGCGGGCGTGCTGCTCAAATAGCTCGGGACGATCGATCTGCCGCCAACAGCTTTTGGCGTAGAATTGCACTTAATGGATGGATGAAATGAAAACACTCATTCGCGCATTTGCTCTGCTAATTTTTGTCCAGGTGATTACGATGATTGAACCCTCCGTTTCAAACAGTAACGCGCAGTCACTCCCCGAGATCGGCGGGCAGAAGGTCATTCTTCTCAGCCGCGCCGCCGTCAGCAAAACCAATCCGGAGTTCACCAGCATCACCGTCGCTCCCGGGCGCGGCATGGAGATTATCCAGATCACGGCCAACTTCCCGGGCAAAGGCAGCGTGGATGTGCTGGCTTCGCCCGATCTGGCCGGCGCAAAGAAGATGCTGGACGTGGATGATAACGATTTTGGCGATCTCGGCTACCGGCTGGGCGCGGCCTTTCTGGCGCCCTATCCGAATAGGATTCGCGGCAAGCTCTCGGCCGACACCAAGACGCTAACCACCGAGTGGCAGGGCCACACCATCACTCTGCCGGCCAACAACGGCCGTCAACCGGGCGGCGATATCCACGCCATGCACGGGCTGATTCTCAAGGCAAAGACCGATGAGGTTAGCGTGAAAACGATTAAGGGTGGCGAAGAGGTCTCCGGCATCATCCATGCTGGCGATTTTGGCGGCCATTGGCTCTCCAAAACCCAATTTTTGATCACCATCCGGCTGACCGCCAATGCGGTGGATGCAATCATCGAGGCGGGCAACGTGGGCAGCGAGGCCGAGCCCATGGCCATCGCCTGGCATCCCTACTTCAACCTGCCCTCCGGCGACCGCACACAGGCCCGGGTGCAGATTCCGGGCACCAAGGTGGCCGAGCTGGACAACTACACGAATGTCTATCCCACCGGCAAGCTGCTGCCCGTCGCGGGAACCAAGTTCGACATGAACTACGTCAGCGGAACTGCTTTGGGAACGAACTACTACGACGATAACTGGAGCCAACTTGTGTGGGGAGCGGACAAGGCAGTCACTGTTCGTGTAATCGACCCGGCCGCGCACTATGGGGTCAGCATCGAGGGCCTGTCGCCGCAGATCAAGACCATCCAGATGTACGCGCCACCCAACAAGAACTTTGTGGCCATCGAGCACCAGTACAACTTTGCCGATCCCTTTGGCAAGGAGTGGAACGGGATGGACACCGGGATGGTAACGCTGAAGCCCGGGCAAAGAACCACCTGGCACGTGCGGCTGGGTTTATTCGTACCGTAAGAAGTGCTGGCAGCTCCGCCTGAAGGAGTCAGGCGGAGCTGTTCGGAGCAATAAAAAGAACCGATTGCAATAGACAAATACTATCTATACGGAATACCATGGTGCTTTCCTGGCCAGCTTTGGTGCTGTTTACCGAAATCTGGCCTTCATAGGGAGGCAGACGATTGTTTAGAGCCAAGACTAAAAGGCTATATCTGATCCCCATTCTCTCCAAGGCCCTGGATGTAATCGAACAACTGGAGCAGAACACGGCTCCAGTGAGCTTGGAATACATCTATCAAAAGACCCAAATCTCCAAGACCAGCGTTTACCGCATCCTCAAGACGCTGGTGCATCGGGGCTATGTGGCCCAGTCGCAGGACGGCCAGTATCGCCTGGTTTCACGGCCGCGGCGTCTGCGCTTCGGCTTCGCGGCATTGAGCGGCGAGATGCCTTTTTCGGTTGCCGTGACGCAAAGCGTTGTAGCGGCGGCAGCGGCAGCGGGAGTGGAACTGGTCGTGCTGGATAACCGCTACGACCCGGAGATCGCCATCCAGAACGCGGAAGAATTCGTGGCTAGGCAGGTAGATCTGATGCTTGAGTTTCAGGTCGAGGAGGCCATGGCCCCGCGCGTAGCCCATATCTTCAAGAAGGCCGGCATTCCCCTCGTCGCCATTGATGTGCCCCACCCCAATGCGACCTACTTCGGGGTCGATAACTTCGAAGTGGGCTATGAAGCCGGCGTTCTGCTCGCCCAGCACGCCCTGGTCAAGTGGAAGGAGAAAGTCGATTGGGTGCTGGGAGTGGGATTCGCCGAAGCCGGCAGCTTTGTGCAGAGCCGCATCTCCGGCGCATTCGATGGCGTTCGCGAACGGATCAGTTCCATTCCCCCGGACCGCTACGTGCAGATCGAGGGGCGAGGCATGCGCGAGCCCAGCCGGCTGGCGATGACCAAATTTATCGCCAGCCACCACCACAAGGGAGAACGCATCCTTATCGCCACCGCCACCGATTCCAGCGCGCTGGGCATTCTGGACGCCGTCCGCCAGCATGGCATTGAGGCCGACATCGCCATCGCCGGGCAGGACTGCATCCCTGAAGTACTCGAAGAGATGCGTTCGGGCAAGAGCGCCATCATTGGCTCGGTCTCGCATGAAGCCGAAAGTTACGGACCGCGCCTCATCCAGCTGGGCATTTCGCTGATGCGCGGGTATACGGTGCCTCCGTACAACTACGTGCACCACCGCGTGGTCACGCCGGAGACCCTAAGCATGGAGCAGGTATCGGTCCCCGCGAAGCCTCCGGTCCAAACTGTGGAATCGAATTTTTGAGCGCCTGATTGTGCTGTCAGCAAAGACGATTCAATCAGGCCGTTCACATTCGTTTTCAGGACACGGCGGATGGCCAGTGCAGAAAGAAGAATGAACGCAGCCGACAGCATTGTGGAGCAGCACTCCTGTTTTGCGGCAGTCGATCTGGGCGCGAGCAGCGGGCGGGTGATTGCCGCGCAACTGCGCGATGGGTCACTGTATCTGCGCGAAGTGAGCCGCTTCTCCATCGCGTTTACCAAGGATGAGAAGAGCGGATATTTGTGTTGGGATATTGATGCGATCGAGGAAAGCCTCCGGCGGGGAATCGAAGAAGCTACAAAGCTGGCGCCCCTGGCCAGCATCGGCGTGGACAGTTGGGGCGTGGATTATGTTCTGCTCGATGCACAATTGCAACGCGTAGGCCAGGCAGTCTGCTATCGCGATGACCGGACGAAAGGGTTGGCCGAGCAGGTGGCTGCCCGCATGCCGCGCGCTGAAATCTACCGGCGAACCGGTATTCAGTTTCAACCTTACAATACAATTTTTCAGTTGGCGGCGATGGCTGCGCGGGAGCCGGATTGGGTTGCCAGAACACGCCACCTGCTGATGGTTCCCGACTACTTTCATTTCCGGCTCTGCGGAGTCATCGCCAACGAATATACCGACGCCACAACCACGCAACTACTGAATCTGGATGGAGCGTGGGACCGGGATTTATTTGCCGCCGCGGGACTGAATCAAATCTGGATGCAGCCACCGGTCGAGGCGGGAACAGTGCTGGGAGAAACGCGCGTGGGCAACAGCTCCGCGAAAGTGGTAGCGGGCGCAACCCATGACACCGCCGCGGCGGTCGCTGGAACTCCCTTCGAGTCCGGAACGGAAGCCTTCCTCAGTTCGGGAACATGGTCGTTGATGGGCGTGGAGAGCGTAGTTCCGTACGCTTCCGAGCAGGCCATGCTGTGGAATTTTGCCAACGAGGGCGGCTTCGGACGCAGCTACCGCGTGCTGAAGAACATTATGGGACTTTGGCTGTTGCAACGAATCACACATGAGTTCAAGATTCCCATCGACGATGCGCTGCTGAGCGCCACGGCGGAGGCCGAGCCATGGCGTTCGATTGTGAATCCCGACGACGGGCGATTCCTGAACCCGGCTTCGATGAAGCAGGCTATCGCGGAGTACTGCGCGGAAACTGGGCAGGCCGCGCCCGAGACGCCGGCGCAATTTGCACGCTGCGCGCTGGAGAGCCTGGCGCTGACTTACCGGCTGGTCAAGGAGCAACTGGAATCGTTGCGCGGCGAAGGCCTGACCAGAATCCGCATTGTGGGGGGCGGCAGCAAAAACC
>Ga0326727_10006860_pt1 | contig 30717 bp, 22 predicted proteins | sample MB2enrmetagenome_FD_207643 | JGI IMG/M metagenome (GOLD analysis project Ga0326727, IMG submission 207643) | Lab enriched peat soil microbial communities from McLean, Ithaca, NY, United States - MB29MY | ecosystem: Environmental > Terrestrial > Soil > Wetlands > Peat | place: USA: New York... | reverse complement strand
CACGGCCATGGTGGCGAGGCGCATCGGCGAGAAGGACCCGGAAGACGGGGCCATCGCCGGGGTGCAGGCCATTGTGCTGGGTCTGGTGGTCTCATTGGGCCTCGGCATCCCCGCGGGCATCTTCGCGCCGCGGCTGCTGGCTCTGATGGGCGCGTCGCCGGCCATTGTGGCCGTGGGCGGAAGCTACGCCCGCATCGCACTGGGCGGGTGCGGTGCCATCATCATGCTGTTTCTCAACAACGCCATCTTCCGCGGGGCGGGCGATGCGGCTATCGCCATGCGCCTGCTGTGGGTGTCGAACATCATCAACCTGATCCTCGATCCCTGCCTGATCTTCGGGCTGGGGCCGTTTCCGCACATGGGCGTGACGGGCGCGGCGCTGGCCACGTTCACCGGGCGCAGCATCGGGGTCCTCTACCAGTTTTACCGGCTGATGAAGGGCACGGAGCGCATTCGCATCCTGGTGCGGCATCTGCGGATCAATGGCCGCGTGATGCTGCTGCTGGCGCGGGTGTCGCTCACGGGGATGCTGCAGTTTGCCATTGCAAACGCCAGTTGGATCGGCCTGGTGCGCATTGTTTCCCATTTCGGCTCGGCGGCCGTGGCGGGGTATACCGTTGCCATCCGCATTGTGGTGTTCTTCATCCTGCCGGCGTGGGGGCTGAGCAATGCAGCGGCTACGCTGGTGGGGCAGAACCTGGGCGCGGGGCGGCCTGACCGCGCGGAGCAGGCGGTGTGGCGCGCCGGTTTCTTCAACATGCTGTTTCTGGGGGCGCTGGGGATTTTCTTTTTCACCTTTGCCACGCCCGTGGTGAGCCTGTTTGTGGACGATCCGGCGGTGGTGCCGCTGGCTGCCCAGGCACTGCGGACGTTTGCCTGCGGCAACCTGGCCTATGCCTATGTGATGGTGATGCTGCAGGCTTTCAACGGCGCGGGCGACACCTTCACGCCCACGGTGGTCAACTTCTTCGGCTTCTGGGTGCTGGAACTGCCATTGGCGTGGTGCCTGGCGGTGCCGCTGCACTTTGGGGCGCAGGGGGCGTTTCTGTCCGTGGTGATCGCAGAAGGCTCGATCGCAGTGGCCAGCATGGTTCTCTTCAAGCGCGGGCGATGGAAGCGGCAGAGGATCTAGTGAGGGATGGGAGGGAACGTCCTGCCGGAAGAGGATCCGCTCGGGGAGTTTTTCGCCCTCGCCGGAATCCCCACTGGCCCATGGTTCATCTGAGAGAATAATGGCAGTGATTCGAGCGCTCCAATCAGCTCTGCGGCGGGCGGTGGCGTCCGCTTTCGTGTGTCTATTGCTCCTGGTCGGCGGTCAGGCGGTACTCCACGCCCAGGCGGGCGATCCAAGCTCCGCCACCAACCCCTACTTTGGCAGCGTCACGGCCCTTCCGGTGACGGACGAGGTCCTGAAGCTCTCGCTGGACGATGCTGTGCGCCGCGGCCTGGAGACCAACCTCGGCCTGAAGGAAGCCGAGGCTGGCGAAAAGTATGTGCATGGGGAAAAGCAGGAGGCTCTTCAGGAGTTTCTGCCCACCATCACGCTCACAGGCGACACCGGCGTCTACCAGCACAACCTGGCCGCGCTGGGATTTGGGCCTGGGGTCTTCAGCAAGTTAGGCGCGCTGTTTCCCGGCGGCAAGCTCCCTCCGGGCCTCTCTTCGATCACCAGGGACGACCTCACCGAGGGAATGATCCACTACAAACAGACGCTGTTCTCCGGGCCGGTGATCGCCGGTTATGCGGCGGCAGGCGCCGCGGAGCGGTCCTACCATTTTGCCAAGATGAGTGCGCGCGGCGAGGTGGTGCAGCAGGTGGCCTCGGCTTATCTGCACGCCATTGCGGCGGCCAGCGAGGTTGACAACGCCAGGGCGCTGGAGCAGGCTGACCAGGTGCAGTTCGACAACACCCACGACGAGCACGTGGCGGGCGTTGCGTCCAATCTGGATGAGCTGCGGGCGCGGGTGCAGCTGCAGGCGCAGCAGCAGACGCTGATTGCCGCCCGGAACAGCCTGGAGAAAGACCTGATTCTGCTTAAGCGGGAGATCGGCATCGACCCCGGCCAGAAGATCGCGCTCACCGATCCAGCGCCCTACAACGAGCTGGCCGCGGAGACGCCGGAAGAGGTGCGCGCGGTGGCTTACAAGAATCGCCAGGACTACCAGAACCTGCAGAACCAGGTGATCGAGCTGAAGTCACTGCGCAATGTGTACCGCAGCCAGCGTTGGCCCACGCTCAGCTTCAGCGGCTACTGGGGGGTGAGCGATGTCAGCGGCGTGGGGACGCACGGGAACTTCGTTGCCCAAGGCACGCTGAGCGTGCCGCTGTTCCGCGAGGCCAGACTGCACGGCGACGTGGAATCGGCGCAGGCGAACCTGGACTCGATCAACGCCCAGATCGCCGACCTGCGCGGCCACATCGACCAGCAGGTGCGCTCGGCGCTGCTCGACGTGGCCGCGACGCAGCAACTGGTGCAGGTGGCGCGGTCAAACGTCGATCTGGCCAGCCGCGAACTCAGCGACGAGACCGAGCGCGTCAACGCCGGCGTGGACAATAACCTGCCCCTGGTCACCGCGCAGGCCTCGCTGGCCTCCGCGCAGACCAACCTGGTCGAGAGCCTCTATCAATACAACCTGTCGAAGCTGGCGCTGGCGCGGGCCGCCGGGATCATTGAACTACAGTATCGGGTGTATCTTGGGCAGTAGCAGTTCATCTTCCTCACGGCAGCGCTGACGGCTCGGCAATCGTCAATAGCAATAGATTCGTCAGCTCCAGTTCCTCTTGCGTCGTCTGCACATCGAGGAATGAGGCGTTGGACGGTTGCACGGCACACGTGCTCACATCCGGCGGAGTGCCATTTGCAGGGTTACCCGCGATTGCCTCGAACTTGCAGTCGGCCAGGCCGGAAGCGTACAGCACATCCGTGTTGTAGATCTCAAGAAAGTTCATCGGCGCGTCGTAGTATTGGAAATCCCCGTGGACAACACTCTCTGACGCGCCCCAGACCGGTGCAGCTTCCGTGCCGGGAAAGAAGCTCAGCGAGAGCACGTAGTCCAGCGCTTTTGAGGGCGTAAGGTCTGGGCAGGTTTTTTTGCCGTAGGTTGGGCATCCTTGCGCCTGGATGTTCCCGCTGGGTGAAAATGAGTGCGCAAACTGGAGCCCGCCCAGTATCCGGGACATATCGTATTTTGTTCCCGGCAGCGGAGCTTTCTTGCCGGTGGCCGTGTTGAATGCCAGCCACTTGACGCCATTGGTGCCGAGATCGACGCTATCGCGCACTGCGGTCATCCCGGCCTCAAAGACCCCCTTTGCGTTCTTTCCGCCGATGGTCGGATTAGTGAAGTAGACCAGCACCCAGGTAACAGCCGCGCATGGCATGGCGCTGACCGAGGTGGTGGGGTCGTCGCAGTCCTCATGAAAACCCTCCGCCGGCGACAAAAGGGAAGGCGCGCCACCCGGGAAGTCAGGCAGGGCATCGGTCGTCGTGACAAGCAACAGGGTGACGCTGCTGAAAGTCTCTGCATAAACGTCGATCACGGCGTCCCATTCCTCGATAAAGGGAAGATCGGTGTTCTGATAGGTCGGGCTCGATCCGTAGAATTTACTGAACAGCCAGTTCCAGGCAGTGGGTACGGTGACTCCAATCGGCTTCTCGCCCGGGGGCACAACTCCCTTCGGTCCTGTCTTCAACGCCAACACTCCGCCCTTCTCTTCGGGCCCCTGGTTGCCCTGGTTGGGCATTATCATTTCCGCCGAAGACGCCGTCGGTCCGGCCATCGAGATGGAGACAAAGGCCGAACTCGAGGGTTCCTTTTGGATCTGCGCGTTAAGTGCGGCCAGGAACGCCTGCCAAGCTTTCTTGTAGACCTCGTTCCACGGCATCGGGAGGGGCTCTTGTTCGATCGGACCGCCTTCCGTCTTGAAGAAGAGCGTGGTGTATCCGCATTTGTTTGAAACCGGCAAAATGGGCGGCGGAGTCATAAACAGACCGTCGCAGGAGCCGGTGCAGCCAGCTTGTTTGCTCTTCACGCCGCAGATGTTATCGTCGATCTGACTGAAGACCCACGGCGGCGAGTTGAAGCCTGCCGAGTTGATAATCTGAATGGTCTTCGGCGGCAGCGCCGGGTTGGCGGCGTTCCATTTGTCGACCGCGATAAAGACGTCATCAAGCGGGTTCCAGTTATAGGCGCCTGGCAGTGGGTTCGAAGCGTCTGGGCCAGGGTTGTTTGGGTTGAGCAATTTCCAACCGATCTGCGGCGCGAGCCCTGCGATCGCTGGATTGTCAAGTAACGTGGTGAGGTATTGGATGATCGCCGCATCCTCTGGGCCAGGCGGGGTTGTGGTATCGGAATAGGGCCGCGGCTCTTTTGCCGAAGAGCTGGAGCCGACCAGCGTCTGTGCGGTCTTGACCAAGTCGTCGAGGATAACGGTGGAATAGAGGCCCCTGGGGACTCGCGGGCCTGGAGCAGCGGGGTCGCCCGAGGCCAGCACGACATTCGAGGTCAATAGGAGGCAGGATAAAAGTACGCCCGTTCGATGGACCATAATCGGAATCTCCTTCTCCAACACAGATTCGCCGAATCTACAACGCTCGTGCGAGGTTCCGCAAGAGTAAAACTGACGTGGCCATTGATAATCCGAGCTATTCTTGAAATGTCGTGACACGAAGCCAACCTGGACGAATCATCTTTCCACCAATCTCAAGGCCTACTTTCACCAATCCGCCGCATGGCTTGCGCAGGAGTCCCGCCGCATCAGGTAAGCTTGTTTTAAGTAATTCTCCCGCTGAAGCCTGAGAAGAGAGGAAGTTGAACGCCGATGCCCAGAAAGCTCAGGATCAAATACTACGTTGAGCCGGATGCGGCGGCGTTGGCCCGCAGGGCGGCGACCTATTTTGTGGAAATGACCGGGGAAGCGGTGGCCGGCCGGGGACGGGCGCGCATCGCCATCAGCGGCGGCAACACGCCCAGGGCGGCGTTCCAGTTGCTGGCCGACCCCAGCCAGCCCTGGCGCGGGCGCATGCCCTGGGACAAGCTCGACCTCTATTGGGTGGATGAGCGGACCGTGCCGCCCGACCATCCTGACAGCAATTACCGGATGACGCGCGAGGCGCTGCTGGATCACGTTCCGCTGCGGCCGGAGCAGATTCACCGCATGGAAGGCGAACTGGAGCCGGCGGTGGCCGCGGCGCGCTACGAGTCGATGCTGCGCGACACCTTTCGCCTGGAGGGCGCGGAGAGCCCGCGATTCGACCTGGTCGCGCTGGGCATGGGCGACGACGGGCACACCGCCTCGCTGTTTCCGCACACGGCGGCCATCCATGAGATGAACCGGCTGGTGACGGCCAACCAGGTGCCGCAGAAGGACACGTGGCGCATTACCCTGACGTGGCCGGTGATCGACCACGCCAGTTCGGTATTCTTCCTCATTGCTGGTGCCGACAAGGCCGAAATTTTAAAGGAAGTTTTAACAGGACCGCACGATCCTGAGCGCCTTCCCAGCCAGCTGATATGGCCCGCAAGCGGTATACTTACTCTGATTTTGGATCACGCTGCTGCTGCGCTTCTACCCCCAACCGATGGGGAAGGCTGCGGGGTTTTGGAGAGGGCACGATGATTTTGGCAGGGGACGTAGGCGGCACCAAGGTTCACCTGGCGCTGTATGACTTTACCGATGGCAAGCTCAAGTACACTCGCGAAAAGCAGTATCCCGCCAAGAACTATTCCGGCCTGGAAGAGATCGTCAAGGAGTTTCTGAGCGCAGACAAGGTGACCGCGGCCTGTTTTGGCGTGCCGGGTCCGGTGCGCGACGGCCGCCTGCGCCTGACCAATCTGCCCTGGACGCTGGACAGCCGCGAGCTGGCGGCCGGCCTCGAAATCCCCCACGTCTTCCTCATCAACGACCTGGAGGCCAACGGCTACGGGATTGCCGAGCTATCCGCCGAGCAGATTTACACCCTGAGCGAAGGCGATGCCAGCCAGATTGGCAACCGCGCCCTGGTGGCCGCCGGAACCGGCCTGGGCGAGGGCATTCTCATCTGGAACGGCCGAATTCATGTGCCCTATCCGTCGGAGGGCGGGCACGCGGACTTTGCGCCCCGCAACGAGGACGAGATCGACCTGCTGCGCTTCCTCAGGCAGAAATACAACGGTCGCGTGAGCTTTGAGCGCGTGGTCAGCGGCATGGGGATGACCAGTATTTACGAGTTCCTGCGCGAAGTGCGGGGCATGGAAGAGCCGGTGTGGCTGGCGGAGCGGATCGCGGCCGTCGACGACCCCAATGCCGTGATCACCGAAGTAGGCCTGGCGGCGCGCGCCGAGATTTGCGAGAAGGCTCTGGACATGTTTGTTTCCGCCTATGGCGCCGAGGCCGGCAACCTGGCTCTCAAGATCCTGTCGGTGGGCGGCCTCTACATCGGCGGCGGCATCGCGCCGCGCATCCTGGAGAAGCTGAAGGACGGTACGTTCCTCAAGGCCTTTACCGACAAGGGCAGGCTGAGCCAGTTGCTCATCAACATGCCGGTGCGGGTGATTCTGGATAGCCGCGCGGCGCTGATGGGCGCGGCAGCTTATGGAGAAGCGCGGGCCGCCGAGCTGAGCGGAGTGTCGCCGCGAGCGGCCTCGATGAAGTTCTAGTACGCCAACCTTATGCGCGGGAATCCAAGGGCCAGCCGAATCCGGCTGGCCCTTGACGTTTGCAGGCTGCGGCTCCGCTTTGTGCCCGGGCGGATGCCCTCAAGCCGGGCGTATACTGGTGCCGCTCCCATTGTTAAAGTGAAGTTAAACGCAACAGAATAATCGGGCCCCGCCTGCACATTTAATGCATTCCGGAGGATGAGTATGGAGAACGCATCGCGGCATCTTTCCAACCTGCAAAAGTACTTGCATTTCATCGCCAGGGGACGCGGTGGGTTCGTCTTTGGTCTCTGTGTGCTTTTCGCCGCGGCGACGGCAGCCTGGCCGCAGGAAACTGCGCCGGCCACGAATGGCGCGGCTTCGCCGTTTGTCACCTTTGAAGCTCGGGGTGCGGGCACGGGCGAGTTCCAGGGAACCGCCGCCGTCGCCATCAACGCGGCTGGAGAGATCGCCGGCGTTTTCATTGACGCGAATGGCCTGCTCCATGGCTTTGTGCGCGCCGCCAACGGGACCATCACGCCCTTTGAAGCGAAAGACGCGGGCACCGGTGCGAGCCAGGGAACCGTCCCCACCAGCATCAATGCGTCCGGGGTCATCGCCGGAACGTACATTGACAACAACCTCGTCTCGCACGGATTTGTGCGCGCCTCCGACGGCGTCATCACCGAATTCGATGCCCCAGGCGCCGGCACGGCCGCGAACCGGGGAACAGCGGCCATGAGCATCAACGACGCAGGAACGATCGCGGGGTTCTATACCACGGGAAGCTATCTGACAAACTCCACCTATCATGGATTTGTGCGCGCGTTGGACGGCACGATTACAACCGTCGACGCCCCCAATGCCGGTTCGGGCGAGGGCGTAAATTCGAGCAAGCAGGGCACCTCGGTCTTCGCCATTAACGCGTCTGGCGCGTTGGCTGGAAGTTATAAGGACTCAAACTCCGTGGAGCATGGATTTGTCCGCTCAGCCGGCGGCACATTCGCAGAGTTCGACGCTCCGGACGTGGGCACGTGCGTCGCCAGTCATGGGCAGAACTTCGGCGGTACCGGGGTGTCGAGCATCGACGCGGCGGGAGATGTCGCCGGATATTACACCGACACAGACTGCGCTCAACATGGTTATGTGCGCTCCGCCAATGGCACGATCGCGACCTTCAACGCTCCCGGCTCGCAAACCACTCCCTGCGCCACTTCGGGCTTCGGCAAGATGTTCTGCGGCACTCTTTCCCTGGGCATCGACACCGCGGGGGCGATCGCGGGCGGCTATGCCGATCCGGACGCCGTATTGCACGGCTACGTGCGTTCTGCCGGGGGCGAATTCACCAGGCTGGACGCTCCGGGCGCAGCCACGTCGGGCTCGATTGCGGGAACCGCCGCCATCGCCATCAATGACGCAGGGACAATCGCGGGAGCCTTTGTGGACGCGCACTCCGTGCTGAATGGCTTTGTGTTTACCCCGGCATTGATCGCGACTTCGACAACCCTCGCGGCCTCGCCCAGGGCACCGTTGTATGAGGAGCCGGTGACCCTGACCGCAAAGGTCGCCTCCAGCGGCGGCGCGCCCCCAAATGGAGAAGATGTCACCTTTCTGGTTGGCAAGACCACTCTGGCAACGAAGGCGCTGAGTGGCGGCACGGCCACTTTGACGACTACGGCACTGCCTGTGGGAGCGGACTCGATTACGGCGGTGTATGGTGGCGATCTGAGCCTTGCCGGCAGCACGTCGAATGTGGTCAGCCTGGCGGTTGGCAAAGCCAAATCCATTACCAAATTGGTCTCCTCGAAGAACCCATCGAAGTTCTGGGAAGACGTGGCCTTCGCGGCAACCGTCTCTGGGCAGTTTGGCGGCACGGCTACCGGCAAGGTGACGTTCGTTGCTGCGTATCCGCCTACGACCCTGCTCATGGAACTGGGAACCGCGACCCTCAAAGGAGGAGTCGCCACCCTGACAACCTCGTCGCCGTCCATTGCCGGCTCCATCACGGCAGAGTATGGCGGGGATGCGCACTTCGATAGCAGCACCTCAGCGGTGGTGAAGCAGGTAGTGGAGAAAGCCGCGACGACAACAACGCTCGCTTCCTCGGTGAATCCCTCGGTGCTGGACCAATCGGTAACCTTCACCGCCACGGCCAAGGGGGAGTTTGGCGGGACGCCCTCCGGCACGGTCACGTTCAGCGACGGGAAGACCGTGCTGAAGGCCGTGACGCTGAGCGGAGGCGTAGCCAAGCTCACCACCAAGGCGCTGCCTGTGGGCACGGACTCGATTACGGCTGTTTACGGCGGGGACGCGATGTTCACCGGCAGCACGTCGAATACGGTAAAACAGGTGGTGACAGCCGAACTCACCAACGCATGGACATGGATGGGTGGAAGCAGCAGGCTCCCCATCACGGGCGGCGGACCCTATGGAGTCTATGGAACGTTGGGAACGCCGGCTGCCGGGAACATTCCGGGCGGCCGCTATGGCGCCGGGAGTTGGACCGACAGTGGCGGCAATCTCTGGCTCTTTGGGGGCGAGGGATGGGGGGCTTCGGAGAATTATGGCCAACTCAACGACCTCTGGGAGTTCAATCCTTCCACCAGCAAATGGACCTGGACGGGCGGAAGCAGCATGATGAGCTGCGAGACCCCGCCATGCCTCCAGTCCGGCACGTACGGCACATTGCGAACACCCGCCGCAGGAAACATCCCCGGAAGCCGCCAGGAAGGCTCCAGTTGGACCGACAGCAAAGGCCATCTCTGGCTCTTTGGGGGCTTTGGCTACGGCGCCAGCGGTGGTCAGGGCTGGCTCAACGACCTTTGGGAGTTCAATCCGGCAACGAATGAATGGGCATGGATATCCGGAAGCAAAATCATCAACGCGTCCGGAACCTACGGTACGCTGGGAACGCCTGCGGCCGCGAACGTCCCCGGAGGCCGCTACGACGCTATGAGCTGGACCGACCACGCCGGCCACTTCTGGATATTCGGGGGCAATGGCTGGGATGCTAATGGCCGTGGCGGCTATCTCAACGACCTGTGGGAGTTCAACCCCTCAACGAACGAATGGACATGGATGGGCGGGAGCAGCACGCTCGGCGACACATATGGCCGGCCCGGACTGTACGGCACATTTGAGTTGCCTGCGGCCGGAAACGTCCCTGGAGGGCGTTGGTTCGGTGTGACCTGGACCGATAGCAGCGGCAATCTCTGGCTCTTTGGAGGCTTGGGCTACGACGCCAACGATCTCCTTGGCTCTCTGAACGACGTTTGGGAGTTCAATCCTTCTACCAGCAAATGGGCATGGATGGGCGGCAGCCGCACGTTGAGCCCTATGTTGGACGAGTATTTTGGCCAACCCGGAGTCTACGGCACGCTGGGGACACCTGCCGCCGGAAACATCCCTGGAGGCCGCAAGAATGCCACCAGCTGGACCGACAGCAAAGGCCATCTCTGGCTTTTTGGTGGTTTCGGCTACGATTCCAACGGCAATAGGAGCTACCTCAACGATCTTTGGGAGCTCTATCCTTCCACGAACCAATGGGCATGGATGGGAGGCGGCAAAGTTGTTGGCCAGTCTGGAGTCTACGGCGAGTTGGAAGTGCCTGCCGCCGGAAACGTTCCCGGAGGCCGCGAATGGGCTTCGAATTGGGCCGACAGCAGCGGCAATCTCTGGCTTTTTGGGGGCTGGGGCAACGCTGCCAAAGGCAGCAGTGGCTATCTCAACGACCTTTGGAGATATCAGCCCTCGCCGATCGCTGAATCAACGCCGGCGGCCGGCGCCGGCGGCATGCCGTTAAGCACGGAAGTTGACCCGCTGAGCGCTCTACCGCCGCATCACTGAGCCTACAGACGCAATCGTCCCGTGATAGAAATACTGGCCCAGCCCGATGGTAAAGAGCCAGCAGCCATAGAGCGCATGTTCGAAGCTCGATGTCGCCAGCGAGCCCGTTTCCGCATAACGGGCAGCGAATAGAATTCCGCCGAAGAGGGTCAGCGCCACGGCCAGCCAATTGCGGAATACGATGTGCAGAAACGCGAAAGCGGCGGCGCTGGCCAGGATCATCGGCCACTTGCCCGGAATGAGTCCGGCATAGCGCTCGAAGAAGAACGCCCGGTAGAGCAACCCCTGCGGATAGACCGAAACCACCGGATAGGCCACCATGACTACCGCCCAGAAGGCGGGATGCTGGCGCACAAAGTTCCATTCCAGATCAGGTGCAAATCGGCGCACCCCCAGCCAGAGCAGCAGCGCGACTACCGCGAAGATGCCCAGGATCGCTCCCAGGCGGCCGGGCAATGGCGCCGTGTTCCAAAGCCGTGTGCGATCGAAACCCGGGTCGCGCAGCAACTGCCAGAGGGCGTACCCGGCCACGGCCCACAACAGCGGCAAAGCCGGAATGCGCACCGGCGAAAACCGGTATCCCAGCGGCAAACCCACAAACAGCAGCAGAAATTCGATCGTCAGCGCAGCGCGGGACATGGGTTCAGCATATCCTGCACTGCGCGGCGTCACCGTGAGTTCTCTATGCCAGATTGGCGCCGGCGGCAGTCGGACCGTGTAATGCAATCTTCTTTGTGGGTCGATAAGCCTGGTGTGTATCAAGACTCGTGAGGCGGCCTTGTGTTGAACGGCGGGCGGCCCCGGAGCAGGGGTATGACTTTAGTTGCGGCCGGAAAGACTGGAGGGCGCGCCATGCGGTGAAAGATGCACACGCGCACCCAGAAGGACGCGGAGGTAACGGTCCTAAGTGCATGTCCCCAGAGATCTTGCGCGGTTAACCCCTAAGTTGGCAATAGACTTCACTGCGAGTTTCGTTTGGTATGCGAATGGGGGATATACATCGAGGCGCATTAGATTGAACATCGTAGCTGAGTAGTTCGGGAATCAAGAGAGTCGACTTATGGGGGATCGGGCTAGCGATTTCGAATTGGCTGTGAGAGCTCAGGGAGCACGCGTCCCGCGCCGAAGAGGCTGTCTCCTTCTGATGGCTGGCGCCCTGTTGGCGCTATCCGGTCCAGCCTCCTCCCTTGCCCATCGGAAGCTAGCGGACGTGCCGGCATTGAGCACACAGGAAACCGCGCCGAAGTCGCGAATTCCGGCGACCGGACAGACGGCGCGGACGCAACCTGGGCATCTGCCCACGCTGACCACCGCCTTAGAGGTTCACAGTCTCCTGCCATCCCAGTCCGCCCGGCAATATCCTGTCCATCTGCGCGCGGTCTGTGTTGTTTGTTTCGCGGGATGGCACGGCTTCTTTGTGCATGACGGAGCGACCGGGATTTTTGTCGAGACAAAAGACCAGGTACCTCTGACAGCCGCGATCCACCCTGGAACGCTGCTCGAAATCGATGGCGTCACGGGACAGGGGGAGTACGCTCCGATTGTTGATCGGAGTTCATTGCGGATCATCGGGACACGGCCGATACCACATCCGCGGCTAGTAAGCGTGGATCATCTATCGACCGGGGCGGAAGACGGACAGTGGATTGCCTTTGAGGGGACGGTGCGGTCGACTGCTCGCAGAGACTCCATGCTTGAACTTGTGGTGGCGTCTGGCCGGTTGAGGACTGAAGTGATGACGCCGCTGGGCGGGAAGGATTTCGAGCGGCTGGTGAACGCGCGGGTGCGGGTGAATGGCACCGCCGGTCCGATATTCAATCAGCGGCGCCAGCTGATCGGGACGAATGTCTATTCACCCAGCCTGGACAACATCCATGTTATCGAGCCTGCGCCCAGCGATCCTTTTTCCGTCCCGTTGAGGCAGGTGAGCAGTGTATTCGAGTATTCGCCGGGGGCCGGTCCGGATCACATGGTTCGCGTCCACGGAGTAGTTGCCGCGCGCTGGGGCCAGACCGTGTTCATCAACGATGGCAATCAAGGCGCCAGCGTGCTGAGCCGGGAAGTCACGACGCTCGGGCCGGGGGACGTGGTGGATGCGGTCGGATATCCGGTGCTCGGCGACTCAGCGCACACCATCGACGATGCAGTTTTCAGGCGACTCGGCACAGCGCCGATGCCGGAGCCCAGGCCGGCGACGGTGAAGCAGGCGCTCTCAGGCGATTACGAGGGAGATCTGATTCGCCTGGACGGCCGCCTGCTGGAATTGCGCAAAGGGGCCGACCAAACCACATTGCTGGTGGACGCGGGAGGCGCCGTCTTCTCCGCCGTCCTTCCAGGAGAGCTGAAAGAGCAGGCGCTGACGGGATTTGAGGACGGCAGCCAGATCCGGCTCACCGGCATCTGTGTGATATCGGAGACCCAGGCGTCGCGGCATTTCCGGCTTCCCAAGGCATTCCAGATTCTGCTGCGCTCACCGGAGGACGTGGCGGTTCTCGAGCGCCCCTCCTGGTGGACGCCTGGTCATGCTCTGATTATGCTGGCTTTGGCGATGATGTGTACGTTCGTTGTGCTTGGCTGGGTGGTGGCCCTCAGAAAGCGCGTGGAGCAGCAGACCAGCCTTCTGCGCGAAAGTGAAGAGCGATTTCGCCACATGGCTCAGCACGATTCCCTGACCGGCCTGGCGACGCGCGTGGTGCTTCACGATCGTCTCAACGTCGCGCTGGAGAATGCCAAACGCCATCAAGCGGGACTAGCGCTGCTCATGCTCGATCTGGACCGGTTCAAGGAGATCAACGATTCCCTGGGCCACCATGTTGGGGATGAGGTGCTGCGGGTTACGGCGGGTCGCATCGCCGGCGCTGTTCGTAAAAGCGACACAATTGCCAGGATGGGTGGCGACGAATTTGTGGTGCTGCTTCCCGATCTGGACGATCCCGCATTTGCGGAAGAAATTGCCGCAAAGGTAGTTGCCGCCTTGTCGATCCCCATTGCTTGTGCCGGGATTCAGGTGCCGATTTCTGTGAGCGTGGGTGTCTGCACTGCCTCCGCGGGAGAGTTGGATGCCGAGGCGCTGCTGAAGAATGTCGATGCGGCCCTTTATCGCGCCAAGGCGCAGGGCCGAAATTGCTTCCAGATCTTCAGACTTGAATTAGCTCGCGCCCAGTAAAGCAAGGAAGCGCGCATGGCTGCCGGTTATCTTGCCGGCTCAGTATGCCAGCCGGGATTGGTCCAGCGCCCGTTGCGGCGCACAAAGATCTCGTTTGCCCGGCCTTTGCTCACCGTCCGTTTGCCGTTTTCCTCCGTCTCCAGCACATAAGTGCTCCAGACAATGGCGACATCTCCGAAGTGCTGGACTTCGGTATGCGGAAACTCGAGGCGGATGAGCTTTCCGCCGTCCGCCTGGAACTCGGCCGCGCCGCGCAATACATCCGCCTGGTTCTTCCATTTCTCCTCGCCGCCGCTCATGACGATGGTGTCAGCGGGCACCAACTCCGAAAGAGCTTTGGTGTCGTTGGCAAACCACGCGCGCCATACCGACTCGCGCACGCTGAGTAAGTGCGCGTCATCCTGTTGGGCGGGTAACTGCGCGGCGCTCAGGATGGCCATGGAGACAGTGGCGAGGACGATGACCTGGATGCGAATCTGAATGCGATTCAGTTTCATTACGATTGACCTCCTTGCGGTCGATTGAAATCCTGTTTGCCAGCTTGTTTGGCGTTCTGGTTCAGGCTGCGCAGCGCCAGCAACGCGGCCGCGCCCGATGCAGAGAAGACGGAGTAATCGAGCGGGGATTTGATGCCGAAAGAAATCGCCATGGCGGCGCCAAACATAGCCAGCAGGATGGCGCTTGCAAGCGCAACCCAGCGCGGCCACAGGCCCAGAATCAGCAGAGTCCCGAGCGCTGTTTCGGCAATCGTGGCGGCCCACGCGACCAGGGGAATGAGGCTTGCGGGCAGGAACGAGTTGACCTGCGCCGTGTAGCGCGTGAACGTGGTGAAGTCTCCCCAGCCGCCGTATTTGCCCCAGAGTCCGAATCGGTCGGCCACCGCGGACAGGAACGCCGCGCCGAGGGAAATGCGTGCATAGAGTGCGGACAACCGTTCCGAATTCACCCTTGAAGCGGTCTCCATCGCGGCTCCTCTACCTTCCAATCTAGACCATTATGGATCATACACAAGGTCCATTTATTCAGAAATGGCTGTACCATTATGATATGAAGCGCGCCACCAATTTCGAGCTGGCGCTGCCTTCGCGGGAAGCGGGGCAGCCGGCGCACCGCTGGCTCTATGCGGCCTTGCGCGCCAGAATTCTTGCCGGCCGCCTGCGCCCCGGAGCGAGGCTTCCGGCCACGCGCGATCTGGCCCGGCAATACGGATTGTCGCGCGGCACCGCCGTGCACGCCTTCGAGCAGCTCAAGGCCGAGGGTTACGTCGAGAGCACTGTGGGATCGGGGACAAACGTCTGCAAGGTTTTGCCCGACGACCTGCTTCAGGCATCGCACGCGGCGCGCGGCCGGCCTGTTGCGCACCGGAAGCGGCCTCGTGCGCTCTCCGATTTCGCAGCGCGGGTCACGCTGTTTTCAAACCTCGAAAACCGCCCAAGCCGCGCGTTTCGCGCCAATATGCCGGCGCTCGATCTGTTTCCTGCCTCATTGTGGGCCCAGGTCGCGGCGCGCCGTCTGCGGCGCATGTCCACGAACTTGCTTTTGGGCTGCGGCCCCATGGGCTACCAGCCTCTGCAGCAGGCTGTAGCCGCCTATCTGAACACATCCCGGGGAGTCGAATGCGCCCCTGAGCAGGTGGCTATTCTCTCCGGCGTGCAGGAGGCGCTTGATCTCACAGCGCGGCTCACTCTCAACCCCGGTGATCGCGTCTGCATGGAAGATCCCGGCTATCCGGGCGCAGCTTTCGTCTTTAGAGCGATGGGCGCCAAGGTGATTGCCATGGGCATGGACCACGAGGTCATGCTGCCGCGCGAAGCGAGCCTGCGCCGAGTGCGCCTGGTCTACGTCACGCCGGGGCACCAGTTCCCACTGGGCATGACCATGAGCCTGCAGCGGCGGCTTCAGCTGTTGGAGTGGGCGCGGAAGGCGGGGGCGCTCATCTTGGAAGACGACTACGATAGCGAGTATCGCTACGCCGGGCGTCCCGTGCCAGCAATGCAGGGCCTGGATCGCGACGGGATTGTGCTCTTCACCGGCAGCTTCAGCAAGGTGCTGTTTCCCTCGCTCCGACTGGGGTACCTGGTGGTTCCTCCCGATCTAGTGGACAAGGTCGCAGCAACTATCTCCGTCACCAGCCGCCACGCCCCTCTGCTTGAGCAGGCGGTGCTGTGCGATTTCATGACTGAAGGCCACTTCGGACGCCATCTGCGGCGCATGCGGCAGGTGTATGCGGAGCGGCTCTCGACACTGCTCGAGGGCGCGCGGCATTATCTTACCGGGCTGCTGGAGTTGTCCGAAGTCGAAGCCGGTTTGCAGACGGCGGGCTGGTTGTGCGCGGGCCTCGACGGCGAATCGGCGCGAGCCGCGGCGGCAAAACGCAAGGTGGAAGTGATTCCTCTGAGCTGGTACACGCAGGGCCGCGCGATCCGCGAAGGATTGCAGCTTGGATTTGCGGCCATGGACACAAAAGAGATTCGGCGTGGAGTGCGCGAACTTGCCGCCGCGCTGGAGACGGAGTTGAATGCGCACCGCCGCTCAGGCGGTGGACTTGGCTTGCATTAGCCAGCGGCCCAGCAGCGTGGCCGCCACCGCACCCAGGACTTCGGCCGCAGTAAACAGAGGCACGTCGGCTGGCCGGATGCCCGTGAATGTAGGCGTGAACGCGCGCGCCAGCGTCACCGCGGGGTTGGCAAATGAGGTCGAAGAAGTGAACCAGTAAGCCGCGGTGATATAGGCTCCGACGGCATAAGGCGTGGATGCGGGCCGGTGACGCGTTGTGCTTTGAATCACCAGAAGGAGTCCGGCCGTGGCGACAACCTCGCTCCAACACTGCGGCCAGCCGAAACGCACACGCGTCGAAAACTCGAAAGTGCTCAAGCCAAACATCGCATGTGCAGCAGCTACACCAGCCAGCCCTCCAGCGACTTGCGCCAACACATAGGCGGCAGCATTGAGCCAGGCGATCCTGCCCTCCATCGCCTCGGCTAGAGTGACCACAGGATTGAAATGCGCGCCTGAAATGGGACCAAATGTGAGAATCAGCGCCGCCAATCCGGCTCCCGTGGCCAGAGCATTTGCGAGCAAAGCGAGCGCTACGTTCCCACCAGCCAGGCGCTCGGCCATGATGCCCGAGCCCACCACGACAGCCAGCAGAAATGCCGTTCCCAGAGCTTCGGCGGCCAATGAGCGGGCAAGCTTCATACCGGCTGCTGCCCTATGCGCCGCATGTTGCTCTCGATCGTCATGCGGTCGAGAGTTTCGAGAGGCAGGCTGAGAAAGAGCTGAACGCGCATGCGCATCTGTCGCAGGGTTTGCGCGAAGGCCGCGCGTTTGTCCTCGTCGCTGCCCTTGACGGCAGCAGGATCGGGAAATCCCCAGTGCGCCGTGACTGGCTGTCCCGGCCACAACGGGCAGGCTTCGCCGGCCGCACTATCGCAGACCGTGACAATGAAGTCCATCTGCGGCGAGCCGGGCTGCGCAAACTCATCCCAGCTCTTGCTGCGCAGACCTTCAGTCGGATAGCCCACCGCCCGTACCTGCTCAATGGCAAATGGATTCACCCTGCCAGTTGGATGGCTGCCCGCGCTGTAAGCGTGAAAGCGTCCCGCGCCCAGCGTATTGAAGAGCGCCTCGCCCATGATGCTGCGCGCCGAGTTGCCGGTACACAAAATCAGAATGTTGTATGGCTTTGGCATCGTCGTCCCTCGGTTTCAAACGCTTAGGCGCAGCAGCCTGGCGCGCAGCAGGCCTGGGCAGGCTTCGACGCGCGGATAAACGCGCTCATGAATTTGCCATCGACAAGCGGTGCGATGGCATCCACGTCGATGCCGGCCTCGGCAAGAAAATGGCGCGCATCCTCAATTGAGTAAATGCGTGTGGGCTCGATGGAGATACCAGTAAACCCAGCCTGCGCCAGCTTTGCGGCATACTCTCGCTCCTCCAGCGCTCCGGCGATGCAGCCCACCCACAGCAACATGCTCTTGCGCACTTGTTCGTCCACCTCGCCGCGCACAATAACGTCGGAGACTGCGAAACGTCCGCCGGGCTTCAACACCCGGAATGCTTCGCGCAGAACGCGGTCCTTGTCGGCGGAGAGGTTGATCACGCAGTTCGAGATCACCACGTCCACCGCCGCGTCTGGCAAGGGAATGTTCTCAATTTCGCCGCGCAGGAATTCGACATTGGCGATGCCTGCCTGGCGCTGATTCTCGCGCGCCAGCGCCAGCATATCGTCTGTCATATCGAGCCCGTACGCCTTGCCTGTGGGACCTACGCGCTTGGCCGAGAGCAGCACGTCGATGCCGCCGCCGGAGCCCAGGTCGAGCACCGTTTCGCCCGGCTTCAATTCAGCGAGAGCCGTGGGATTTCCGCAGCCCAGCGACGCCAGCACGGCGGTCTCCGGCAGCAAGGTCGTCTCCGCGGTGTTGTACAGATTGGTTGTGATGGGGTCGCAGCAGCGCAAGCCCGGATCGCAGCAGGCAACCGCGCGGGCCTCCCGTACCTGCAGCGCAGCGGCTCCGTACTTCTCTTTGACCAGGGTTTTCGTATCCATATTCCACGCCTCATATTCGTTTAAGCAAATATATGAGACAACTTCATATATGTCAATCCGTATATAATAAATGCATGATGCGCGGCGTCAAATCCGTTCCGCTGGCCGGCCTGTTCGCGGCGCTGGCCGACACCACGCGCCTCCGCCTGCTCAACCTGATGGCCGGGCGCGAAGTTTGCGTATGTTTCTTTGTCGAGATTCTGCGCCAGGGGCAGCCGAAGATTTCGCGGCATCTCGCCTACCTGCGCAAAGCAGGCATTGTCGCCGCGCGGCGGGAAGGGAAGTGGAAGCACTACCGCCTCTGCCCGCCTGCCGATGCCGCGCAGGCCTCCATCCTGGCAACAGTGCTGTCTTCGCTAAGCCACGATCGGCAAATGCAGGCCGATCTTGCCAAGCTCGAGCGCGCATGCTGCGCGCCGCAGAAACTCGTGGTTCCGGATGGCGCTCCGCTGCCGGCGCTGATCCAACCGCCGCGATGCTAGCGATTGAGCGGGCCGGTCTCAGGCGGAACTTCGGGAGTCACCGCTGCGGTTGCGGCGGCGTCTCAGGCGGTTGCGAGTCCTCTGCGGGCTGTCGTTGCTCTGCCGGCTTTGGCGCCTCGGCCGGTTTCTTGGCCGGCTCCTCCTTGGTCTGCGGAAGCAAAGGAGCGATCACCTGCACCTCGGGTCCCTGGTGCACCTGGGTGCGCATTTTGCGCGTCTCCATCTCCTCGCGATACACAGAGCACTGCCGGTTGCGCAGCCCTGCTGCCTTCACCACGCTGCCGTCCTGTGCAAATTCGATGAAGGCCTGCGATCCATCGAACTCGGGCCACTCCGGCAGCTTATCTCCATTCGGGTTTCCGGTCTTGGCGAAGTTGGTCCAGTAACTCTCCATAAGGTCGGCCAGCCGCGTATCCACCTCGACGAAATGGCCTGAGATGTTTCCCGACTTGGGAAAGTAGCCGAAGACGTAGGGCAGATCGGAGGAGTGGACGGCGCCCTGCGCCTCCTGGCCGGGAATCGGATGGTTGAACTCATACTCATAGGTAGGATGATGGGCGGCGCTGTGCCAGGCGGCCTGCGCCGTGGCGGGACAGCGAAAATTGGAATCGGCGGCCCATTGATCGGCAGGCGTGCCGTACTTGGGGTCGGTGGCGCCGTCGCCATCAGCCAGCCCATAGGACGCCAGCGTGCGGGATGCAAACTCTCCATCTACGTTGAAGAGCATAGTGCGCAGTTCGTTCGGCGTAGCTTCCATGCCAAATTCGCGCGTTGTGGTACCGAATAGCAGGGGAATCGGCGACTCCTCACCGGAAGCGAAGACATCTGCCGGGGAATGCGGAATCACCCAGCCATCGACGACCGGACCCATGCGCGGGCGCTGGTCCGGGCCGAGCGCCGCGAGCTGGCGCAACAGCTCCTGCGCCGGGATCCTGCGCAAGGAGGCGATGGAGCGGTCGCCCGAAGGCGTCTTCAGGCTGGCCGCGAGGTCCAGGCCCGTCTGCTCTGCGTCGGCGAGTGCGGGCAAGGGCGGGCTGAACGAGGTGCCGCTCTCAGCAATCGCGCGTTGAAACAGGTCCTTTACCATCGAAGTCATCAGCAAGCCCGTATCCTGTGCGCCGGCGGACTGGCCGAAGACGGTAATGTTTCTGGGGTCGCCTCCAAATTTGGCGATATTGTCGACCACCCACTGCAACGCCAGCGCCTGGTCCGCGAGCCCGTAGTTGCCCGAGGCGCGGTGAGGCGATTCCGCTGTGAGCGCAGGGTGCGCAAGGAAACCGAAGATGCCCAGCCGGTAATTGACAGTAACCAGCAGGACGCCGTGCTCCGGGAGGGTTCCATCCTTATAGAGAGAGCTGGATGCGGTGCCCCCGGCGTTGGCTCCGCCGTGAATCCAGAACATTACAGGCAGCGCTTCTTTGGGCGGCCATACCGGGATAATGACATTCAGAAACAGGCAGTCTTCCTGGCTGGTTTCAGCGTCGTGCTTGTTCCATGCGCCAAGCACGGGCTGTGCGCAGGGAGTTCCGAAGGCAGAGGCTTCGCGCACTCCGGCCCAAGGCTTTGCGGGCACCGGTTCGCGCCAGCGCAACTCGCCCACCGGCGGTTGCGCGTAGGGAATGCCAAGGAACTCCGCGCCGCCCGTGGCTCTGACTGCGCCGCGCAGTTGTCCGGACTTGATACGCACCACCGGCGGGGTGTTCGCGGCGGGAGCCGCGTTGGCGGGAATCGCCGCCAGCATCGCGAGAAGCAGAAGCACGCATGTGGCCCTGGAAGAATGAGTCGATTTGACCCGGCATAACGATTTCGCCATCGCGTCTCCTTGAATTGCTCCGACGAACAGGAATTCTACCAACCTTGTGCACGATCCGGATTGTTACTTACGGGGAATGCGCTGCGCCGATCAAGTCTTGCGCCGGCCAGGCCGCGCTTTGCGGCTATTCTGAAGGAGCAACGATGAAGGCTGCATGAGCTTTTCTCACACCATCGGCAACACGCGCTACACTTTCGCCGACCTGCGCTCGCTGCTGGCCAAAGCCACGCCTCAGCGCAGCGGGGACGCACTGGCGGGGCTCGCCGCGGCGTCGGCCGAAGAGCGGGTGGCGGCGCAGTTTGCCCTGGCCGATCTGCCGTTGGCGCACTTCCTCGGGGAGCAGGTGGTGCCGTATGAGATCGACGAGGTTACGCGACTGATTGTGGATACGCACGACGCCCACGCGTTTGCGCCGGTCCGTTCGTTCACCGTGGGCGAACTGCGCGACTGGCTGCTTTCGGACGAGGCCACGCCGGATCGTCTTGCCACGCTTGCGGCGGGTCTCACGCCGGAGATGGCTGCCGCGGTGAGCAAGCTGATGCGCGTGCAGGACCTGATCGCCGCCGCAGCCAAGATCCGCGTGGTCACACGCTTTCGCTCGACCGTGGGCCTGGCCGGCAGGCTGAGCGCGCGGCTGCAGCCCAACCACCCCACCGACGATCCGGCCGGCATTGCGGCGTCTATCTTGGACGGCTTGTTGCTCGGCTCGGGCGATGCGGTGATTGGCATCAACCCGGCCGGCGACAGCGTAGCAGTGACCGCGCAGCTGTTGCGGATGGTCGATGCGCTGCGGGAACGATTCCAAATCCCGACACAGAGCTGCGTGCTGGCGCATGTAACCACGCAGTTGGCCGCGCTGGAGCAGGGTGCGCCGGTCGACCTGATCTTTCAGTCGATTGCCGGCACTGAGGCTGCCAACACCAGCTTCGGCGTAACACTGGCGCTGCTCGCCGAGGCCCATGAAGCAGGGAAGTCGCTCCGGCGCGGCGCGGTGTGTGCCGACGCCCTGATCGGCGACAACCTGATGTACTTCGAGACCGGCCAGGGTTCGGCGCTCTCCGCCAGCGCCCATCATGGCGTGGACCAGCAGACCCTGGAGGCGCGCGCCTACGGCGTGGCCCGGCATTTCCGGCCCATGCTTGTAAATACAGTGGTCGGGTTCATCGGGCCCGAGTACCTCTACGACGGGAAGCAGATTGCGCGCGCAGGCCTGGAGGACCACTTCTGCGGCAAGCTGCTGGGGCTGCCCATGGGCTGCGATGTCTGCTACACCAATCACGCCGAGGCCGACCAGGACGACATGGACTCGCTATTGACCTTGCTGGGCGCGGCGGGCGTGAATTACATCATGGGCGTGCCCGGCGCCGACGACGTGATGCTCAACTACCAGAGCAGCAGCTTTCACGATGCGCTTTATTTGCGCAGGGTGCTGGGGCTCAGGCCGACTCCGGAGTTCGAGGCCTGGCTTGAGGGCGAGGGCTTTCGCCGTCTTGCGCTCGACGCCAACCAGCCGGAGAGGCTGCTGACCGCATGAGCGAGTACAGCCATCCGTTTGCACCCGCGGCGCTGGCGGCGCGGCTCCGTGCGCTTACGCCCGCCCGCGTTGGGCTGGGCCGCACCGGCGGGAGCCAGCATACCCGCGACCTGCTGGATTTTCAACTCGCCCATGCGCAGGCCCGCGACGCAGTACACGCGCGGCTGGAGTCCGGGGCGCTGGTTCGAACCATCGGCGAGATTATGGACGGCCGCTCGCAGAGCCGCGTGGAGGTCCTCCGCCTGCACTCGGCGGCCGTGGACCGCGCCACCTACCTGCAGCGCCCGGACCTGGGCCGAAAGCTGGACGAGGCGAGCCGGAATGTACTGGCTGGACTGCCTGGCGGATCATCCGATCTGGCGCTGATCGTGGCCGATGGGCTTTCGGCACTGGCGGTGGAACGGCATGCGCCTCAGTTGCTTGAGGAACTGCTCCCATTGCTGGAATCCTGCCGGTTGGCGCCGGTCTGCGTGGTGGAGCAGGGCCGGGTGGCTATCGGGGATGAGATCGGCGCGGCGCTGGATGCGGAATTGTCAGTCGTGCTGATCGGGGAACGCCCCGGGCTCAGCTCTCCGGATTCGCTGGGCGCCTATATCACCTGGCGGCCCCGGCCGGGCCGCACCGACGCCGAACGCAATTGCATCTCCAATATTCGCGCGGAGGGCCTGAGCTACGGCCAGGCCGCTAACCAGCTGTGCTTCTATCTTGCTGAGGCTCGACGCCGCCAGCTGACCGGCGTGGGACTGAAGGAAGAGATTCGCCGGCTAGAGAGCGGCTCAAGGAAGGTTGAACCGGCATGATCCGTTGGTTGAAATGGGTAGCGCTGATCGGGCTGGCCGGGTTTGTGGCTACCTATCTAGGCGACTGGGCGATCTTCAAGTTGCGCGGCTCGCCCGCGGCCAAAGTCACGATCAATCGCTACCTGACCGTACCGCTGAAGGGCAACAAAGTGGAATACGACTATCTCGGCTCATCGGATGTACCCTGCTCGCTTTCATTGTTTCCGCAGGGTGGGCAGAGCCCCTGCTGGCAACTGCGCCGCAACGCCAACCAGACGACAGATCTTTAAGGCGGTTCCGCAGCGGAATTCCTGCAGCGGCTATTCCGTCACATGAACAGGTGATTGGGATCACTTCGAGCGCACACCGGCGGCAATTAGCATCGGAAAACTTGCTCGCATTGCCGGGGACCGATGTACAGTCGCACTCAAAACGAGAATGGCACGTATAACACCCGCTGCCTGGACTGCTTCATGACAGTGGCCTCCTCGGTGGAGACGCCGGAAGAGCTGGAACGGCTTGAAAGCAGGCACTTCTGCATTGAGAGAGCACTGGCGGAACTGCTTGCCCAGGAGAAGGCCATCGGGGCGCGGGCGGCGCGGAATTAGGGCTGCATGGTCTCCGGTTGTGGGGAAACCTCGGACAGTCCGCCGGATTAAGGCCGCTTTGCGGGTGGCTTTGCCGGCGGTCTCGTGGCCGTCACACAGGGCTTTCGGGCGCAAAGAGACCCGGTAATGCCTTTTCCTTCGGTGATGGTATAGATCCGATCAACGGCAGGCAGCCGCACTGCCTCCTTTGTCCCCGATGGCCAATGAATCTCCGCAGTTCCCGCATCGGTCGCGTCGCCCAACCCAAAGTGCGGCCGCTGGTCGTTGGAGGAGATGTAGCTCCCTGAGCTCAACACATCCTCCCGCTGGCGCATGCCATTGGCTTTGAGAAACACCGTGGCGCCCACCGCATCCCGAGGGCTCCTCGGTCCTCCGATCAGCTTCAGCTCCACCCAGTGATGATGGTCCGGGTTCACATTGCGCAGCAGGACGGGCGGTCCGTCGATGGGGCTGATTACTACGTCGATCTTGCCGTCGTTGAAGAGGTCGCCAAAGGCCGCGCCCCGAGCGCAGGTCAGCGTTGCCAGCCCCGTCCCTTGCACCGCCGGCATGTAGTCGAATTTTCCGTCCCGCGTGTTGTGGAACAGCAGAGGGCGCTGCGCGTAGGTTGAACCCCAGTCGGACTTGTCGGCTTGCGGATAGACATGCCCGTTGACGATAAAGATGTCCTTCCAGCCGTCGTTGTCGTAGTCCATGAAGGCGTCGCCCCAACTCAGAAAGGGGATGGTCATCTTGCCGATGCCGGCGCGATGGCTCACATCGGTGAAACTGGCATCGCCGTCGTTGCGGTAAAGCACTTTCGAGTCGTCGGCGAAGTCCGTCACCAGCAGGTCGACGAGGCCATTGTTCAGGTAGTCTCCGGCGGCCAGGCCCATACCGGCCACCTCGCGTCCGTCCTTGTTGAGCGCGAATCCCGAAAAATAGCTTTGGTCCTCGAAGGTGCCGTCGCCTTTGTTCCGGTAAAAATAGTTGGGTGTCGAATCGTTGGCGACCAGCAGGTCGGGCCTGCCGTCGCCGTCAATGTCGACAAACATAGCGGTCAGGCCGTAGTACTTGTTTTTGTCGGCCACTCCCGCCTTCACGCTCACGTCGGTAAAGGTGCCATCGCCGTTGTTGTGGAACAGGTGGTCCGGCTCGCCCACAAGTCCGCGCGGGCCGCAGGTCAGGCCGCTCATGCCCCTGAAGCCGCAATCGGCAAAGCCCACCGTCTTGCTGCGCGGATAGGGGAGGTTATCGCGGTCGAAGTGGACGTAGCCGGAAACGAACAGGTCCAGCCGGCCATCGCCATCGTAGTCGCCCCAAGCGGCTCCCGCCGACCAGTTGCCCAGTGTGACCCCGGCCTTCTCGGCTACGTCGGTGAACGTTCCGTCGTGGTTATTGCGATAGAGCCTGTTCTGGCCGTAATTGGCAACGAAGATATCCGGCCAGCCGTCATTGTCGAAGTCGCCGATGGTCACTCCGAACCCCCAGCGATCGTTGGTCACGCCGGCCTGCGCTGCCACGTCGGTAAAGGTGCCATCGTGGTTGTTGTGGAACAAGGCTGCGTGCGGCGGCGTCTCCTTGCCGTCCAGCGCATTGAACGTGGAGCCGTTCACGAGGTAAATATCGAGCCATCCGTCGTTGTCGTAGTCGATCAGGCCCACGCCGGAGCCATTCGACTCCAGGATGAAAGTCTTTTCCGGCCCGCCCATCACGTGGCGCCACTCGCCCAGGCCGGCGGATTTGGTCACATCCTGAAAAACCACCGGACCTGAGTCCACGAATCCGCCTGCGGTGATAGGCCTTCCCTCGGCGTCGTATTCGGCCTCATGCACTCCGCCGTTGGACATGCTCGACGGTGGCGGAGCCTGCGCGCAAACCGGCTGGACCGCAAGCAGCGACACAACGAAAACGATGAGTGTGTAAGTGCGGACGGCGGACACCTGGTTTCCCTGGGACTTTTATCGTTATCGTATCAAAGCGTGTATGGCCGGACACACCAAAGCATGGGCATTCACGTCCCAGAAGATTATCGGCGACTCCCGGTTATTTGTCCGCTGGAAGTGTCGATGCCGGGGCCTGTCCCGGCCTGGCGTTGGCGTTGGCAATCTTCTTGTAAAGATCCTCGTCGGCTTGTTTGTTCAGGCTGCTTGCCTTGTCGAACTCCGCCTTGGCTTCTTCCTTTTTGCCCATGGCCCGGTATAGGCGCGCCAGCCGCCAATGCACGTTTACGTCGTTGGGGTCGTACTTGGCCGCAATCGTCAGTTCCCGCAGCGCCTCCACCTTCCGGTCGGCCTCGGAGTAGACGATGCCCAGGTCGAGGTGAGCGAGAGGAATCGCAGGGTTCATCTGCTCAACCCTTTGCAGCAAGGGCCTGGCTTCATCCATCTCGTTCATCTGAATATAGGAGTCGGCCAGATAGAGCATGGCCTGGATGTGATTGGGATCGTTGGCGACCTCTGCCTGGAACTCCTGCGCCGCTTCAGGATACTTTTTCTGAGCCCACAACAGGTAACCCAGGCCGAAGTGCGCATTCGGCTCCCTGGGGTTGGCTTTGACGGCCGCGCGGAACTGTAAGACGGCGCCCGCATTGTCCTTCATTTCGTCAAGCGCTTCGCCGGCCAGCATGTCGGCCTCGGCCGACTCCGCGTTCAGGTCGAGAATCTCGTGATAGACGTCCATCACGCACTGATTCTGCTTGGTCCAAAGGCAACTGTGCGCCAGCGCGAGGCGCAGAGGGAGGTTCTGTTTGTCATTGGCCGCCGCTTCGCGCAGATACGGAACCGCCTCTTTGTATTCCGCCAGCCCGTAGTGGGCCATCCCGATGAGCGTCGTCAGTTGCTGGTTGCCGGGCTGGCTCTTGAGCAACGGGCCGAACTCACCGATGGCCTGCTTCATATCGCCGCTTTTGAAGAGCGCCAAACCCAGATTGAGCCGCACACTCGGAAGCTGCGGACCGAGCGCCAACGCCTTGCGGTAGTAGGGAACGGCCTGTTTGTAATGCTCCTGCCGCGCCTCCATCAGGCCAATATGGGCATAAGATTCCGCGCTGGACGGATGATCCTTCAGGATCGCGCGCCATGCCGCCTCGGCCTCCTGGTTCCGCCCCTGCTGCTCAAGGGCCAGAGCAGTTCGCCGCGGGTCGTCCGAAGCTGCCGTTGTCTGCCCTGCGCAGGCGGCCGCTGCCGCCAACGCACAGCCGATTCCCAGCCAAATCACCAGCTTTACGTGCATCTCTTTATATTCCCCGCTGCCCAATAGGCTGTTCTGGGCGCTCCTCAATTGGACGGAGACAAGAACATCTTGTTTTCGATTGTCTCTCCAGCCAAAGTCCGAAGGCAATTGCCGGAGCAAAGAAAAAGGGCGCGGCAGGGAGTGCCTGCCGCGCCCCGGTTGAGGGGTTGATTAGAAAACGAACTTGCCGCCTAGTTCGAGTACGCGAGGATCCCACGTGCTCGTGACCTGGCCGAAGTTGCTGTTGCCGTAGTTCTGTTGGATACCGTTGAATTCCCCGTGGTTGAAAGTGTTGAACGACTCGAAGCGGAGCTCGACGTGGGCCCGCTCGGTCATTGCAAACGACTTGTACAGCGAAGTGGTGAAGTTCACGCGTCCAGGTCCGACAACCGAATCCTTGCCGGCGTCGCCGAAGCCCTGGTTGGGTCCGCCGAGCCAGAATGGAGTCGGCGCGGAGAACTGGGCGATGTTGAACCAGCGATCGAACTTCTTGAAGTAATGCATCTTGCCGGTGACGTTGGCGCGAACGGTGTAACCGCCGTCCAAACCAACCGGGTCGTAGTTAAGCGCCGCGCCGCCAATTCCTGGAGGCGTGCCAGATTCGTCAATGAAGGTGCCTGCAACTTCCCAACCACCTGCGATTGAGTGCAGCAAGCCCGTGCTCTTGGCGAAGATCGGGAGCTTGTAGATGTAGTTCGCGCTCACGATCTGACGCCGGTCAAGGCTGCCAGCTCCCTTGTCGTACTTCAGGTACCAGGGGTCGCTGACGCCGGAAAGGTCATAAGTAGTGATATCGATTTCGTGCGAATACGTGTAATCGAGCTCACCGCTCAGGCCCCACCGGTTCTGGACGCGGACGCCGGTCTGGAATCCGTTGTAGTTGCCGTTGGTGGTGTTTTCATCCTGCGTGATGCCGGTGTATCCGGGGTACTCCCTGAAGGCGTTGGAACCGCCGGGGTTGGTGAAGCCGACATTGCAGGTTGAATCGCCGGGGTACTTGTTGCCGCCGTCACCCGCGATGCAGCGAAGCTGCGGGGTGATGGCGGGGTCGGCCGGATTGAAGTTGTTGATGTTGCGCTGGATGTTCTGGTGCCAGGCCAGGTTGCCCACGTACTGGACGACCCAGACGATGGAAGGCGCCACTTCGTGCTGGACGCCGAGGCTGAACTGCGCCACGGCGGGCGCCGGGTAGTTGGTGGCCAGGTTGTTGGCGCCGCCGGCGAAGATCGGCAAGGTCGACGAGCTAACCGTGGTGCCCGTCAGCCAGTTGTGTCCGGGAGCGCTGAAGTACGGATTGCCCAGGCTGAGCGACGGGTCAAACGGCGGGCTGGTGGCTGCGCCGTAGATGTCGTTGCCCTGCAGGCGCTCGTAGAAGGTTCCCAGGCCGCCGCGGAGAACGGTCTTGCCATTGCCGAAGAGGTCCTCAGAGAACCCGACGCGAGGCTGCGCTGTGCCGTAGTCGTTCTTGACCGCGCCGCGCGGGAAGTGATTCTGGCCCGCAAGGCCGGTGCCGTTGATGTAGGACTTGACGCCGTTGAAGGAATACAGATCCGCGCTGGCCCCGGAGATGGCGCCGCTGGCCTCCCAGATGGGAGCCGCGCTCGTCAGGTAGTTGGCGGGAACGAAGTTGCCGATGTAGTTGTTGCGCTCCCAGGCGTGCGGCAGGGCGTCGTAACGCAGGCCCAACTGCAGGCTGAGGCGAGGAGTTACGTGCCAGTTATCCATCACATACGCCGACGTCGTCTGATTGGCGTAGTGGCGGATGGGAGCAGACTGATCCTGGCTGTAGCTGCCGGAAAGGCCCATCAGCATGTCCATCATACTGTCGTTGGACAGGCTGCCGAAGCCGTAATCGCCCTGCTCATCGCCGTACAGCATCTGGTTCTTGGTGTAGCGGTTGTAGCTCCAGCCATATTTCATGGCGTGCTTGCCCATGGTGTAGGAAATGTCGACCTTGGGCTCATAGTCTTCAGCCGCGTTGTGATAGGGCTCGGTGCCGGTGTCTTCGGCCGTGTAGTAGGGACCGCCCCAGCCGGTGATGCCCGGGAAGACCAGGCGCGTAATCGCATAGCTCGGGGTTACCGGGGCGATGCTCCAGCTGGATGGCTTGTAGCTGTTCGCGCTGGGGGTAATGTTGATGATGTTGCCGTCGTAGTTCATGCTCGCTTCCAGCAGCAGGTTGGGCGAGATGGTGCCGCTCAACTTGAGGGCCGCGCTATGCGACGGGTTCGACAGGGTGCTGGTGAGGGTGTTGTAGCTCGCCCACAGCCAGCCAAGTTCCGGCTGCGCGTAACCCTGGGTTACGGAGTCGTCCATGTAGTGGCCGAGAAGCTGCCACTTGTCGTTCCACTTGTGGTCGACGCGGATGATATCGTCGCGCACCTTGATGGGGAGCGAGACGTCGGCAATGTTCTTGTCCTGGCCGGCGACGTTTGGCGGAGGCAGAACGCCCGAGTTGTAGTAGATTACCGCATTGGGGTCGAACAGTTGATGCGGAATGATCTGCGGGCCAGAGCAGGTGGGAGTCTTGTTGGTTCCCGTATAGGTTGTTGCCCCCGTGAAGCAGGTATTCGGCTTGAGTCCCAAAGGAGCCAGGTGGTTCACTGCGAAATCGGAGGTGGCTGAAACGTTGGGAACCAGAAGCTGAGTGCCCGAGGCGAACAGCGGCGCCACGTAGGTCAGGTCCTGGCCGGCCTTCGGTATGTCGGCTGGGTCGATGGTGGGGTTTTCGCTGGTCCCGGCGCTGGTGATCCTGCGCCATTCTTCATTCCAGAAGAAGAAGGTGTGCTGCTTGTTGGTGTTGTACACCTTGGGAATGTAAAGCGGGCCGCCCACGTTGAAGCCGAAGATGTTGTAGTGGGTGATGGTTCTCGGCGTGGCCGGGGTGGACAGCTTGTTGAAATAGCTGTTGGCGTCGTAATCGGTGTTGCGGTTGAACTCCCACGCTTCTCCGTGGAACTTCTGCGTGCCGCTCTTGAGCGAAAGGCTCATGGTGGCGCCGGAGGAGATACCGTAGTCCGGAGGATAGTTGGAGGTGAGCATCGAGAACTCGGCGATGGCGTCCTGGGAAGGCATGATGTCCATGCCGCCGGCGCCGCCGCGGTCGTCAGCCTCGCCGCCGTCGATCAGCCAGATGTTGTGGCTCTGGCGCAGGCCGTTCACGCTGATGGTGAAGCTGGCTGCCACCGAGGTGGGGGTGTTGCTGTCAGGGAGGGCAGAGCTGACGCCCAGGCCCAGGGAGGCGAGAGCCGCAAAGTTGCGGTTTTCTGTAGCGATCTCACTGATCTGCTCCTGGCTGATCAGCGTGCTCACCACGTTGGAGTCGGTCTGCACCGCAAGAGCATCGGCCTCGACCGTGACCGTCTGCGATTCCATGCCGACTGTCAGCTTGGCGTCAACGCGGAACGTACCGGAAACGTAAACCTGGATGTTGTTCTGCCGGAAGGTTTCAAAGCCCTTGGCGTTGATCTTGAGGTTGTAGGCGCCGGGGTTCAAACCGGAAAAATCGTACAGTCCGGTTGGGCCGCTTTCGGACGTCTTGGTCGCGCCGGTGGCGGGCTCGGTGAGGATGACTTTCGCACCCGCTATCACCGCTCCCGTCTGGTCCGTGACGATGCCTGTGAGCTCGGAATTGGCCTGCGCAAATGCTCCTACGCATGCCAAAACCAAGAACAAGGGCAACAGGAAATACCTGTATCTCGCTTGTCTCATGTGACCATCCTTTTCAAAGTTTGTGCTGCTTGTTTTTCTTTGCTCTGTCGCTTCTCCGCCTTTCAGGTATGAAGCCGTTTGAAATGAACCAGTATCCGGATGCGACGGTTGAGGCTTGAGTCCGGCCCGTGGCTTATCGCCTGACCGGACCATTCGTACGGAATCAAGACAGCAAAAAGCCATCACGGCGCACCCCGTGTTTTGGGGGTGCCGCGACGGCAGCCGGCGACCTGGAACAGATTCGCTCAAATGCACCGTGGTACCTGAAGGCTCTGAGTTGCAACCGAGCCATTTAACGTCCGCGGAATCGGAATTGTCAAGAAGAAAATCAATTTACCTCAAGATCCTTCCATCCGCTCAGCCCGTCTTTTCTGCGCCTTGCCCAGCTGCTTTTGCCGGGTT
>Ga0326727_10006859_pt1 | contig 30719 bp, 12 predicted proteins | sample MB2enrmetagenome_FD_207643 | JGI IMG/M metagenome (GOLD analysis project Ga0326727, IMG submission 207643) | Lab enriched peat soil microbial communities from McLean, Ithaca, NY, United States - MB29MY | ecosystem: Environmental > Terrestrial > Soil > Wetlands > Peat | place: USA: New York... | reverse complement strand
CCACACCGACCGTCAGCGCGACTGCCCTGGATGTCAATCAGGCACTGACGGTACAGTCGACCCTGTCCTCCACTGGAACACCCACATACTCCTGGACCTGGCTGGTGTCCGTGAACAGTGGCGCCTATGCAGCCACCACTCAATGTGCAGTCAATAGTGGCTCTGGCGCTAGCGGTGGAGCTCTGGAAACGTGTTCCATCGCGGCTAGTACGCTGACCGTCGGAGACACTTACAGCTTCGAGTTGCGGGTAACTGACAGCGCCGATACGCCGGAGACCCAAGCGTCGGGCGCGTCCTCCACAGTGACGGTGAACAGTGCGCTCACTGCACCAACCACACCGACTGTCAATGCCGCAGCGCTGGACGTGAACCAGGTGCTCACAGTGCAGTCGACCTTATCCTCCACTGGGACACCCACGTATTCATGGACATGGCTGGTCTCAGTAAACAGTGGCGCCTACACTGCCACCACGCAATGCGCGACGAACAGCGGCTCTGGCGCCACTGGCGGGGCTACTGAGACCTGTTCGATCGCGGCCAGCACACTAACAGCTGGCGACACTTACAAATTCGAGTTACGAGTCACGGACAGCGCAAGTACATCTGAGACGCAAACGTCAGGTGCATCCTCCACTGTGACAGTGAACAGTGCGCTCACCGCACCGACCACCCCGACCGTTAGCGCGACAACAATAGATGCGAATGAGGCTCTGACGGTCCAGTCCACTCTCCCCTCCACGGGAACGCCAACTTACTCATGGACCTGGTTGGTCTCGGTAAATAGTGGTGCCTACGGAGCCACCACACAATGCGCAACAAATAGCGGCTCTGGCGCCGGTGGCGGGGCACCGGAGACATGTTCGATCGCGGCCAACACCTTGACCGCTGGTGACACTTACACCTTCGAGTTGCGGGTCACGGATAGCGCAAGCACACCTGAGACGCAAACCTCTGGTGCATCTTCCACGGTGACGGTGAACAGCGCGCTAACAGCTCCGACCACACCAACAGTCAGTGCGACCGCACTGGACGCAAACCAGGCTCTGACAGTTCAATCAACCCTGCCCTCTACTGGGACCCCTACCTACTCATGGACCTGGCTGGTGTCAGTGAACAGCGGCGCCTACGCAGCCACCACACAATGCGCGGTCAATAGTGGTTCTGGGGCTGGTGGTGGGGCTACTGAGACATGTTCGATTGCGGCCAACACCCTGACCGCCGGGGACACTTACAGCTTCGAGTTGAGGGTAACCGACAGCGCATCAGAAACGCAAACGTCAGGCGGGTCCTCCACAGTAACAGTGTACCCCGCCCTCTCGGCGGGGGCCGTGACGCCAGCAAGTCCGACCATCGACAATGGACAGTCGGTCACACTCACTTCCCACGAGTCAGGAGGGACACCCACATTCTCGTACCAGTGGTACTCCTCTTCCTCGGGCGTAGGCGCATGTAACGCGGGAACCAACTTGGGGTCGACTGGGACGACCTATTTGGCATCCCCCTCCTCGAGCACATATTACTGCTACCAGGTTACTGACAGCAGTGGTGCGGGAGCGGAGAGCGTAGGATCCGCGTGGGACCTGGTGACGGTGAACAGTGCCCTCACCGCTCCATCCACCCCAGCCGTCAGCGCGACTGCACTGGATGTCGACCAAGCACTGACTGTCCAGTCGACCCTATCCTCCACGGGGACACCCACTTATTCTTGGACGTGGCTGGTCTCGGTGAACAGCGGTGCGTACGCGGCTACCACACAATGTGCGGTCAATAGTGGCTCTGGCGCTAGTGGTGGAGCTCTGGAAACTTGTTCAATCGTGGCCAATACCCTGACTGTCGGAGACACTTACAGCTTCGAGTTACGGGTAACTGACAGCGCCGATACGCCAGAGACCCAGACGTCGGGCGCGTCATCCACAGTGACCGTGAACAGCGCGCTAACCGCGCCGACCACCCCGACTGTCAGTGCAACAATACTGGATGTGAACCAAGTACTGACAGTGCAATCTACCCTGCCCTCCACTGGGACACCCACGTACTCATGGACGTGGCTGGTATCAGTGAATAGTGGCGCCTACGCTGCCACCACACAATGCGCAACGAACAGCGGCTCTGGCGCCAGTGGTGGGGCCACTGAGACCTGTTCGATCGCGGCCAGCACCTTGACCGCCGGTGACACTTACAAGTTCGAGCTTCAGGTCGCTGACAGCGCTGGCACGCCGGAAACAAGGACATCACCTGCATCCTCCACGGTGACGGTGAACAGCGCGCTAACCGCGCCGACCACCCCGACCGTCAGTGCGACCGCACTGGACGTTAACCAGCCACTGACGGTCCAGTCCACCCTGCCTTCTACTGGGACACCCACTTACTCATGGACCTGGCTGGTGTCCGTGAACAGCGGCGCCTACGCAGCCACCACACAATGCGCAACGAACAGCGGCTCTGGCGCCAGTGGCGGGGCCACTGAGACCTGTTCGATCGCGGCCAACACCCTGACCGCTGGGGACACTTATGGCTTCGAGTTGCGGGTGACGGACAGTGCGGGGACGCCGGAGACCCAGACATCAGGTTCATCCTCCACAGTGACGGTGAGCAGTGCGCTCACCGCTCCGACCACACCAACCGTGAGTGCGACAACTTTGGATGCGAACCAGGCACTGACAGTCCAATCGACCCTGCCTTCCACTGGCACTTCCCCCTACTCATGGGCCTGGCTGGTATCAGTGAACAGCGGTGCCTACGCAGCAACCACTCAATGTGCGCTAAACAGCGGTTCTGGCGCCAGTGGCGGGGCTACTGAGACCTGTTCGATCGCGGCCAACACCCTGACCGCTGGGGACACTTACAACTTCGAATTGCGGGTCACAGACAGCGCCACCACGGCGGAAACGCAAACGTCTGGTACATCTTCCACAGTAACGGTGAACACCGCGCTAACCGCGCCTACTACCCCTACTGTCAGTGCGACCGCACTGGACGTCAACCAGGCTCTGACAGTTCAATCCACCCTCCCCTCCACCGGGACACCCACTTATTCATGGACTTGGTTGGTCTCGGTGAATAGTGGCGCCTACGCAGCCACCACACAATGCGCAACGAACAGCGGCTCCGGCGCCAGTGGCGGGGCTACTGAGACCTGTTCGATCGCGGCCAACACTTTGACCGCTGGGGACACCTACAGCTTCGAGCTGCGGGTCACTGACAGCGCCACCACGGCGGAAACGCAAACGTCAGGCGCATCTTCTACTGTGACGGTGAGCAGTGCGCTCACTGCACCGGTTACCCCAACTGTCAGTGCGACAACGCTTGACGCAAACCAGGCGCTGACGGTGCAGTCGACCTTACCTTCTACTGGCACTTCCCCCTACTCATGGACCTGGCTGATCTCAGTGAACAGCGGTGCCTACGCGGCAACTACTCAATGTGTAATGAACAGCGGTTCTGGGGCCAGTGGCGGGGCAACAGAGACCTGTTCTATCGCGGCCAATACCTTGACCGCGGGTGACACCTACAGCTTCGAGTTGCGGGTGACGGACAGCGCAGGGACGCCGGAGACTCAGACGTCAGGTGCATCCTCCACAGTAACGGTCAACGCCGCTCTCTCGGCGGGGGCCGTGACGCCAGCATCCCCGGTCATTGACGATGGTCAAACAGTAACCCTCTCGTCACACGAGGGAGGGGGGACCCCCAGCTTCTCATACCAGTGGTACTCCTCTTCAGGGAGCGGGGCGTGCAACGCCGGGACACTCATTTCCGCGGCTACGGCATCAACGTATGCAGCATCACCCTCCTCGAACACATACTACTGCTACCAGATCACGGATAGCAGCGGCGCCGGGGCAGAGAGCATGGGGTCAGCGTGGAACTTGGTGACGGTCAATCCCGATCCTGCTGCAGCACAGAGTCCTTCGACCTCTCAGAATAATGAGTCGGGCCAGACAAACAATTTCGTCGTTACCGTGACCGGGGGAACTCCCACATTCTCCTACGAATGGTTGGTCAACGGTACCAATGGCGCGTCATTAGGGTCTGGAGCTAACACCGCGCACTATGGCTTCCATCCCCAACACCCGGCAACATACGTCGTGAATGTTACCATCGTGGACTCCGCCAACTGGCGCCTATGGACGCCTGGTGTGACTGAGGTCGTGTTCCCTGGCCCTGAGGTAACCTTAGTGGCCAACGCTTCTGAGATTGACCTTGGGGGCACGGTCTCCTTCACCGGGACAGAGACCGGAGGTGTTCCCCCGATCACCTTCGCTTGGTTCTTGAACAGCACTCTGCAGAGCCCAACAACCACCTACTGGAATTTCACGCCTAAAGGGGCGGCAGTCTACAGCATTACGTTCCAAGCGACAGATGCTGACACGGCACAGGTCACCAGCACGACGTCACTCACCGTGTACGCAGACCCGGTCGTAAGCACTCCATCGGCATCGCCAGCATCGGTTGACCTGACGCAAACGACCACGATCTCCGCTACCGCCTCCTACGGATCGGGAGGGTTCAGTTATGTTTGGTCAGGGTTGCCCCCGGGCTGCTCAGGCAGCGGTGCCAGCTTCGCATGCACGCCTAGTGGCATAGGAACTTTCGGCATCTCGGTCAAGGTCACAGATTCGAACGGTCGCAGCGCTACCAGCGGCACACTCAGCTTCACGATATACAATGATCCCACTATCGCAGCTCCCACCCCCAACCCTGTCAGCGGAGGCATTGATGTATCCCAATCCACCACTTGGACCGGATCGCTCACGACCACCAATGGATACCCCACTAACACTGGGGGCACCTTTACCTGGCACTGGCAGCAATCCTCGACGAGCTTTGGGTGTGACGCGGTCGCCACTTGGACCACTACGACCACCTCAGGTTCTACCGCAACGGTGAGTTGCACCCCAACGGCCCAAGGGACGTATACGCTTCAGTACTACGTGACCGACCCCAACTCGTGCAACTCGGGAGGTAGCAGTTGCGCTGCAGCCTATACTGCCACGGTCAGCTTCACTGTATACAATGATCCCACTGTCACTGCACCTACCCCCAACCCTGCGAGCGGAGGCATCGATGTCTCACAGTCCACCACGTGGACTGGAACGCTAACGACTGCCAATGGCTATCCCACCAACACCGGGGGCACATTTACCTGGCACTGGCAACAATCCTCGACGAGCTTTGGGTGCAACGCGGCCGCCACGTGGACCACTACAACCACTTCAGGCTCGACTGCAACGGTGAGTTGTACTCCATCGGCCCAAGGGTCCTACACGCTCCAGTACTATGTGACCGACCCCAACTCGTGCAACTCGGGTACTTCTGGCAGTTGTACTGCAACCTACACGGCCACGGTCAGCTTCACTGTATACAACGATCCCACGGTGGCAGCTCCTACTGCTAACCCTGTGAGCGGAGGCATAGATGTTTCCCAGTCGACCACCTGGACCGGATCACTCACGACCACCAATGGATACCCTACTAACACCGGGGGCACATTTGCCTGGCACTGGCAGCAATCCTCGACCAACTTCGGGTGCCATGCGACTGCCACGTGGACCACAACGACCACTTCAGGTTCTACCGCGACAGTGAGCTGCACCCCAACAGCCCAGGGATCCTACACGCTCCAATACTACGTGACCGACCCCAACTCGTGCAACTCGGGTACTTCTGGCAGTTGTACTGCAGCCTACACTGCCACGGTCAGTTTCACTGTATACAATGATCCCACGGTCGCCGCACCCACCGCCAACCCTGCGAGCGGAGGCATCGACGTTTCACAGTCCACCACCTGGACCGGATCGCTCACGACCACCAACGGATACCCCACCAACACTGGGGGCACATTTACCTGGCACTGGCAACAATCCTCGACGAACTTTGGGTGCAACGCGGCCGCCACATGGGCCACTACGACAACCTCAGGCTCCTTCGCAACGGTGAGTTGCACTCCAACGGCCCAGGGATCCTACACGCTTCAGTACTACGTGACCGACCCCAACTCGTGCAACTCGGGAGGCAGCAGTTGCGCTGCAGCCTACACTGCCACGGTCAGCTTCACTGTATACAACGATCCCACCGTCGCGGCACCTACCCCCAACCCTGCGAGCGGAGGCATCGATGTCTCGCAGTCCACCGCGTGGACCGGATCGCTCACGACCACCAATGGATACCCCACCAACACCGGGGGCACTTTTACCTGGCACTGGCAGCAATCCTCAACGAACTTTGGGTGTGACGCGGCCGCCACGTGGACCACGACAACAACTTCAGGTTCTGCCGCAACCGTGAGTTGCACCCCGACGGCCCAGGGATCCTTCACGCTTCAGTACTACGTGACCGACCCCAACTCGTGCAACTCGGGAGGGAGCAGTTGCGTTGCAGCTTACACTGCCACTGTCAGCTTCACTGTATACAATAGTCCCACTGTCGCAGCTCCTACTGCTAACCCTGGAAGTGCAGACCTCTCTCAGTCCACCACCTGGACCGGGTCGCTCACGACCACCAATGGATACCCCACCAACACCGGGGGCACATTTACCTGGCACTGGCAGCAGTCCTCGACCAGCTTTGGATGCAATGCGGCTGCCATGTGGACCACAACAACGACTTCAGGCTCCACTGCAACAGTGAGTTGCACCCCGACTGTTGCTGGGACCTACACAATCCAGTACTACGTGACCGATCCCAACGGGTGTAGCTCGGGATCTTCTGGTAGCTGCACCGCGACTTACACCACTACGGTTAGCTTTACCGTCTATGCGGACCCAGCAGTTGGAACTCCGGCAGCAAATCGCTCATCGGCGGATGTAGGTCAGGCTCTCTGGTTCAACACCACGCTTTCTTCAGCAGGAAGCGGGGGAGATGTATACTGGTGGGCGGGATTGCCTGGGGGTTGCACGAATTCTAGCACACCAACTCTCGGCCCGTGCTCTCCGACCTCCAGCGGAACCTTCACCGTGTCTGTAAAGGTCCGGGACTCGAATGGTTTCATAGCATTGAGCGGAAGCCTCGTATACACGGTCTACAACGATCCGACTATTAGCACTCCTGCAGCCAGCCCCACCGAAGTGGACGTAGGCCAAATGGCCAACTTCTCCACGACTGCGGGCGGAGGATGGGGTGGGCTCACCCTTTCATGGTTCAACCTGCCCACTGGATGCCTTAGCTCTAATCTCAGCTTATTGCCCTGCACCCCCACAGGCAGTGGAACTTTCAACGTTGGAGTCGGCGTCAAGGATGGCAATGGCATGTGGGTCCAGAGCAGCACCATTTCCTTCACAGTATACTCTGATCCTGCATCTGGGACGCCTGCATTCATCCCCAACACCATCGACATCGGACAGTACACCTCAGCAAGCACGAGCACGACCGGAGGGCATGGGCCCTTCACCTACGTCTGGATTGGCCTTCCAGCAGGCTGCTCCGCGGTCGTGGCCAGCTTCAGTTGCAAGCCCACTGTCACCGGCAGCTTCTCTGTCACGGTCAGGGTCAAGGACTCCAATGGATTCTCCGCAACTTCGCCAGCGTCAGTGCTGACGGTCAACCTAGATCCGATCGCTCTTCAATCTCCATCCTCCCAGCAAACCAACGAGTCCGGCCAGGCCAATCGCTTCACAGTCAACGTCACGCTGGGCACGGCCCCATACACTTACCAGTGGATGGTCAACGGCTCAGCGATCGCCGGTGCGACCTCTTCGGCCTTCATATTCCACCCCGTCTATCCGGCAAACTACACCATCAACGTCACGGTGATAGACAAGGCGGGTTGGCAACTGTGGACCACCGGAGTGGTAGAGAGCGTCCTCCCTGGTCCTCAAGTCTCGTTCACAGCGCCCTCACAGAGCACCGACGTGGGAAGGAGCGTCACCTTCACGGGAACCGAGAGCGGAGGCGTTTCTCCCTTCACGTTCGCCTGGTTCCTCAACAGCACGATCGTGCAGAACGGACCTTCTATACTTTGGACCTTCAGGCCCACCGGCGCTGCAACGTACCTCATCACTCTGAGGGTCACCGACTCGGACCTGGCTTACGTCAACAGCGCGACACTGACCTTTACTGTCTACGCCGACCCAGTTGTGAACTCGCTGACAGCCTCGCCCGCATCAGTGGATCTTGGACAGCAAACCACCTTCACGACCGTTGCGTCATTCGGGTCAGGAGGCTTCAGCTACGCTTGGTCGGGATTGCCTTCTGGCTGCTCGAGCACCTCGTCAAGCATCACCTGTTCCCCTGGCACGGCAGGCACGTTCACGGTCTCCGTGACCGTGACTGATTCCAATGGTGTATCCGCAGTGAGCTCCCCGCTTTCCTTCACCGTTTTCGCGGACCCCACCATCACCACCCCCACGACCAACCGGACCTCGGCGGACGTGGGCCAGTCCATCACTTTCACTTCGACAAGCTCAGGAGGATCTGGAGGGAACACCTACGCGTGGGCTGGCCTCCCCACAGGATGTACCTCTTCTGACAGCCTGACCGTCTCTTGCACGCCAGGTGCGAGCGGCACCTTCGAAGTCAAGGTCACGGTCACCGATTCCAATGGTTTCTCTCTGACCAGCTCTGCGGTCTCCTTCACGGTGTACTCGGCACCAACAATGACCGGCCCGACCGCCACTCCAACCACTGTCGACCTCAACCAGACGGCGAGGTTCAGCGTGGTGGCGAACTCGGGATCGGGAGGTTTCAGCTTTACATGGTCAGGTCTGCCTACCGGTTGCGCATCCGCCAACGCGTACAATGTCACCTGCACGCCTTCGATCGCAGGCGATTACAACGTGTCGGTAAGAGCAACCGACTCCGACGGATACTCAGTCACCAGCACTGCTCTCTTCTTCGTGGTGCACACCATTCCCACCGTCTCTCTAGCTGCCAATGTAAGCGTCATAGACCTCGGTCGCGAGGTCGAGCTGACCCTCACGATATCTGGAGGCCTGGGCCCATACACAGCGGCTTGGACGCTCAATGGATCAGCGTGGACTCTCCCTCCTAGCGGAGACTCGAGCTTCCTCTTCATCCCCATCGGAGCAGGCACGTTCACATTCTCGGTAAGGGTCACGGATTCTATTGGAGGCACCTCCTCCGGCGCTACTCCAATCGCTGTAACCGTTGACGCCCACCTAGTAGTGACAGTCGTAGAGAGCCCCAGCAGCATAGTTCTCGGGGCTACCGCCCTCTTCAACGGGACTGTTCATGGAGGGACGGCCCCATTCACCTATCAATGGTACGTCGACGGGACAGCTTCCTCTGGGGCCACAGGTATCCAGTTCTCTTTCACGCCCGCAATCGCCGGGACGTACGACGTGACCATGGTAGTCACTGATGCGGCCGGGGTGCATGTGACGAGTGTCCCGTTCGTTCTCACTGTGACCACGCCTAAGCAGCAGAACCAGAACACCGGATCGCTCTTCTCAGGTCTCTTCCTCTGGATCCTTATCGCGATCGTCGTTGCCGTGCTCATCATAGTCATTGTGCTCATGAGCCGTCGACGCCGATCCCGAGAGGCAAAACCCACAGCCGAGGCCGAGGTGGTTCCAGGGTTGGCCGCCGCAGCGGCCATGGAAGGTGGACCATCCCCGGAGGAGAGTCCCATCCCCCCTGTCGAGCCTGCGCCGTCCCAACCTGAGACCATGGCCGGAACGTCGATAGCACAGGAAGTCCCCGCGGCCGCAGTTGTGGAGAGGACAGCTGAGCAGCCGACACCGACCATGCCTCCAGAGGAACTGAAGACTGTGCCGGTCCCAGAGACGCCACAGCCAGCCCCGAAGGCTACGCCAGCAGAACCAACGACGCCTACGAAACCATCCACTGCTGTAGAACCTACCACACCAGAATCCGTTCAGTCTTCAGACAATCTGTTCGATACCATCTTGCTATCAGCGGGCTTGGAGGTACCTGCCGAGAAGGCGGCTGCAACTCCGAAGAAGACACCCAAGAAGAAGACCATGGTGACTGCGGCTCCAACAGTGGCTGCCGCCACCCCCACTTCCTTGCCGCCGCCCGTCACAGCCCCCATTTGCCCGCGGTGCGGCGAGTCTCTGCCTAGCGCGGACTCGGAATGCCTTGCATGCGCCTTGGACAAACTGAGTGAGTCGCCCGACTCGCCTCCAGGGCAGCCCCCGTCCTCGGGCACCAAGGCACCCTCCACTCGTGCAGAGAAGCCGAAAATGTGCCTTTTCTGCAAGAAACCCCTCGACGCGAAGGGTTACTGCAGTTCTTGCGATATCAGCTGGGGCGCAGTGAACGATGTCTGAGCCTTGGTCCCGCCAACCCTGATCAAACAGGTCGACGCACACCCAGCATCCGATAAATCTCACCTAGCGCAAATACATGAGCCCCGTGTCGAATCAAAGCATGCTATGTCGCAGCCTGGGCATTAACCGTGAACGAAATGATATGATGAAGTATTGATACTTCATGTAATACAACCTCTATGGCCCGCCTCTCAAATACATACTTCCGTAAACCTTCGATATGCTTTCGAAAATGTTAGCCCATCATGGACGGCGCCAAGTCCTCTGAAAGATTAAGCATAAATACGCAGAACTCGTATTTTTAATTAGTGTAGTGACCTATCGTGAAGGGGATAGCTGTGATCCTAGAAGGCGGCCCATTGCTGGCCAGGCAAGGGTGCGTTCGCTCAAGCTGGTGGTTAGGGATAGTCCATGCGTAAGCTGACGCTCCTCCTGGTCATAGGAATCACCCTGTGCATGTCCATCTCCGGGTTTCAGGCTCCGGTTTCAAGTACCCACTCGAGTGGAAGTGGTCAGACTTCAGTGGCTGCTGGAACTCCATCCCATCCTACATCAGTACCCATCGGCAAATTGCCGCCAGGTTGGCTCCCAGGAACCCCTGAGTCGTCTACGGTACAGGTCAATGAGCAAAGTTCTGCGGGCAATGGCCTCCAGCCGCCAATTGTGAAACAGACTCTACCTCCGGTCATGCCTGCCAATAAGGAATCTATCATTTCCTCTTCCTCGCAGAATTCTCCGATCACCTCTCAGCCTAGTTCCTCCAATGTGAATGCTCCACCATTCGGCAACGACGCACAGGTATCTTCTGCAGAAGTCACCGAATCTCCATCTGCTGCTGATGAATTGTCCGCAACATCGATTGATCTAGCAACTTCGACAACACTCGCCGAAGTCCCGACCACGGTCCCCCTCCCTGGAATGCCAAGGAATACAGATGATGAGAGGACCATGGTCGCCCACAGCCCCTTGAACTCGGCAGCTTCGATCAAACCAAACAGCATCGGGGGCCCTACAGTTCTGGGTACTTTTTCCTGTTACTATTGGGCATGCGGTCCCGTCGACGCCGAAGACGAGTACGGAAACATCTATGTCGCCTGGTCCGAGCTACCAGGCAGTTACTACGAGATATGGGTGAACGTCTACTGCCAGCAGGCATCCGGAACATACTGCAGCGGCAAGGGGCTGGGTTGGCAGACTGCTTACCAGGTGGATAACAATGCGGATTACACCTACGGTTACGGAGACATGTCCCAGTATATCGCGGTCACACAAACGGGAGAGATGTGTGTGGGTTGGGCCTCTTCATACTGGGGTGACGTATTCCTGAACTGCTATTATTCGGGCGCTTGGAGCGGATCTGAGCTCTACGCCTCAGGATATTACTACGGGAATGTTCCGGCCATTGCTTGGGATGATGCTGGAAAGCTGGTGATGGTGTATGATGATAGTAGTGCGACTACCACCCAGTTCAAGTTCTGTCAGATACCTGTCGGAACCAGCTGGACAGCCACCTGTATTACCAGGACCGGCACGAATCTGGGCTTTTCGAACGATTACAGTGATTCGTATGACGTGGTCTGCCAGACTACCGGCACTTACTGTTCCTTCTTCTACACATGCGCACTGAGCACCAACGCCTACGTGGCCGTCCGAGTTTACACCTCGTCTGGTGACTGGATTGGTGGGACAGCCTCTGGGCCCTTCACCATACAGGAAGATGCTTGGTCCGCCAGCTACGCAGGCGGTGATTACGCCAATTTCAGCATGTGGCTTTCCACCGATGGTGCGGCAGCCTATTCCACTACCAGCGTGGATGGCGCGGTAGCATTCGTTTACGACACTGGCGGAGCCGCTGTGACCTATACCGTTCACTATGCATACTCCACGAACGATTGGACTTCAGCTGGGACTGTCGGAAGCTCCCCCAGCACCATGGCCACTTCCGGTCTGGAGGAACCGTACATTGCGATCGAGGGCTCAAGCGCTGTGTTCCTATCTTGGTCTGACGACTCAGAGGACACGTATATCGCGGGGGCTAACTCTCTGTCCCCTGCTGCAGGAGCTTGGGGAACAAGTTGGGAGCTAGGCGGCTCGACTTTCCCCGGGATAGGCGTTGTGGCCAATAGCGGCACATTCACCATAGGGGACAACATTCAGTGGCGTGCTGATGTTTTCACAGTGAATTCCGGTGAAGCATACTACAATTACTTCTATGGACCAGCACTCAACACTCCGACCGCGGCACCTACCACTCTGGACATAGGTCAATCAACAACGATCTCGGTGGCCACTATCTCGGTGCCGCCAACTGCGGAAGGGTTCACTATCAACCCTTCGACGGGCTACACGTGGTCGGGCCTTCCCACCGGTTGCACAGGCAACACGGCAAGCTCCTTTGGTTGCTCACCCACCGTTGCAAACACGTACTCGGTGTCGGTCTATGCAACCGATACAGGAGGCTTCATCTCGACAACGACGGATTCGCTTACCATTACGGTGAACAGCGCGCTAACAGCGCCTTCCACCCCTACGGTGAGTGCGACAGCGCTGGACGTGAACCAGGCACTGACGGTGCAATCAACCCTGCCCTCCACTGGGACTCCCACCTACTCGTGGACATGGCTTGTGTCGGTGAACAGCGGTGGCTACGGTGCCACCTCACAATGCGCGGTCAACAGCGGTTCCGGGGCCGGTGGCGGTACACTGGAGACTTGTTCTATCGCGGCCAATGCCCTGACGGCAGGGGACACTTACAACTTCGAACTTCAGGTAACCGATAGCTCCGGGACTCCGAACACCAAGACGTCGGCCGCGTCCTCCACTGTGACAGTGAAAAGCACGCTCACCGCGCCGACAACCCCAACAGTAAGTGCAACGGCCCTCGACGTTGACCAGGCACTGACGGTACATTCGACCCTGCCTTCTTCTGGAACCCCCACTTACTCATGGACTTGGCTGGTGTCTGTGAACAGCGGTGCCTACGGAGCCACCACACAATGCGCAGTTAACAGCGGCTCTGGGGCAGGCGGCGGATCTACAGAGACTTGCTCCATAGCAGCCAACACCCTGTCGGCGGGGAGCAATTACAAGTTCGAGCTCCAAGTCACAGACAGCGCGACTACGCCTGAGACGCAGACGTCGGGTGTTTCCTCCACAGTTACTGTGAACAGCGCGCTCACGGCGCCGACAACACCGGCAGTAAGTGCGACAACGATGGACGCGAACCAGGCGCTGACTGTGCAGTCGACCCTGCCATCCACAGGGACGTCCACCTACTCATGGACATGGTTAGTGTCGGTGGACAGCGGCACTTACGGTGACGCGACACAATGCTCAGTCAACAGCGGTTCTGGTGCCGGCGGGGGAGCCACGGAAACGTGTTCGATCGCGGCTAACACGCTGGTCGCAGGGAACACCTACAACTTCGAGCTAAAGGTGACTGACAGTGCCACGTCCCCGGAATCGCAGACGTCAGGAGCTTCCAATACAGTGACAGTCTACGCCCCCCCCTCGGCTGGGGCCGTAACCCCGGCTTCGCCGGTCCTTGACGACGGACAATCGGTCCTCCTCACATCCCATGAGAGTGGAGGAGCGCCCTCGATTTCGTACGAGTGGTATTCCTCTTCTTCGAGCGCAGGGGCATGTAACGCTGGGACCAACCTAGCCGCGACGGCGACCACCTATTCAGCATCACCCTCCTCGAGCACATACTACTGCTACGAGGTCACTGATAGCAGCGGCGTGGGGGCTGAGAGCGCTGTGTCTGCGTGGGATCTCGTTACGGTGAACAGCGCGTTGACCGCGCCAACCACACCAACTGTCAGCGCAACAACGCTGGACGTAGACCAAACCCTGACAGTGCAGTCAACACTGCCCTCCACCGGTACTCCCAGCTACTCGTGGACCTGGCTAGTATCGGTGAACGGCGGTGGCTACGCGGCCACCACCCAGTGCGCTGTGAACAGCGGCTCTGGGGCGGCTGGCGGGACCACTGAGACCTGCTCTATCGCCGCCAACACGCTGACCGTCGGAGACACATACAGCTTCGAATTGAGGGTCACGGACAGCGCCTCGACACCGGAAACGCAAACGTCAGGCGCGTCCTCCACTGTGACGGTGAACAGTGCGCTTACTGCGCCAACTACACCGACCGTCAGTGCGACAGCATTGGATGTGAACCAAGCACTGACCGTGCAATCGACTCTTCCCTCCACTGGAACCTCTCCCTACTCGTGGACCTGGCTGGTCTCGGTGAACAGCGGCGCTTACGCGGTCGCCACCCAATGTGCAGTTAACAGCGGCTCTGGGGCTGCCGGTGGTACCGTGGAGACCTGTTCTATCGCGGTCAGCACCCTGACCGCCGGGGACACTTACAAATTCGAGCTTCAGGTCACGGACAGCGCCACGACACCAGAAGTGAAGACATCGTCCGCGTCCTCCACAGTGACGGTAAGCAGTGCGCTGACAGCGCCCACAACCCCGACAGTCAGTGCGACGACCATAGACGCGAACCAGGCGTTGACGGTGAAATCGACCCTTGCCTCGACTGGGACCCCTACCTACTCGTGGACTTGGTTGGTGTCGGTGAATAGCGGTGCCTACGGAGCCGCCACACAGTGCGCAACGAACAGCGGCTCTGGCGCTAGTGGCGGGGCACAGGAGACCTGCTCGATCGCGGCCAACACCCTGACCGCTGGGGACACTTACAGCTTCGAGTTGCGGGTCACGGACAGTGCCACTACGGCCGAAACGCAAACGTCTGGCGCATCTTCCACAGTGACAGTGAACAGCGCGCTCACAGCTCCGACCACACCAACTGTCAGTGCGACTGCATTGGACGTCAACCAGGTTCTGACAGTCCAGTCCACCCTGCCTTCCACCGGGACTCCCACTTACTCATGGACCTGGCTGGCCTCGGTGGACAGCGGCGCCTATGGAGCCACCACCCAATGTGCAGTCAACAGTGGTTCTGGGGCCGGCGGCGGGACGCAGGAGACCTGTTCGATCGCTGCCAACACTTTGACCGCCGGGGACACCTACCAGTTCGAGCTTAAGGTCACGGATAGCGCCTCGGAGACGCAAACATCGAGTGCATCCTCCACTGTGACTGTGTATGCCGCCCTCTCGGCGGGGGCCGTGACTCCAGCAAGTCCGACCATCGACTATGGACAATCAGTCACCCTCACTTCCCACGCGAGCGGAGGAGCCCCAACCCTCTCATACCAATGGTATAGCTCTTCCTCCGGGGTTGGGGTCTGCAGCTCAGGAGCTGTCATTTCATTGGCAACATCGACAACTTATGCGGCATCCCCCTCCTCGAGCACATACTATTGCTACCAGGTTACGGACAGCAGTGGTGCGGGGGCAGAGAGCGCGGGATCCGCGTGGGACCTGATGACAGTCAATCCCGACCCCACTGCAGTGCAGAGTCCTTCGACCTCTCAAGATAACGAATCTGGCCAGACGAACAATTTCGTCGTTACCGTGACGGGTGGAACACCCACATTCTCGTACGAGTGGTTGGTCAACGGTACGAATGGCGCGTCATTAGGGACTGGAGCTAACACCGCGCACTTTGCATTCCATCCCCTGCACCCGGCAACATACGTCGTGAACGTCACCGTCGTGGACTCCGCCGGCTGGCGGCTATGGACACCAGGCGTTACTGAGGTCGTAGTCCCCGGCCCCGAGGTAACACTCGCATCCAGCGCTTCGGAAATCGATCTTGGGGGTACTGTTGACTTCACCGGGACTGAGACCGGCGGCGTTACGCCGATCACATTCGCATGGTTCCTGAACAGCACGCTGCAGAGCCCTACCACCACGTACTGGAACTTCACGCCCAAGGGTGCAGCGATCTACGGCATTACATTCCAGGCGACCGATGCTGACCAGGCGACAGTCACCAGCACAACGACACTCACGGTGTACGCTGACCCGATCGTAAGCACTCCGTCCGCATCGCCGCCGTCGGTGGACTGGAGCCAGTCGACCACCATCTCTGCCACTGCCTCTTATGGTTCGGGAGGGTTCAGCTACGCATGGTCGGGTCTTCCGCCGGGTTGTACTGGGACCACCGCCAGCATCACATGCACCCCTGAAGTGAACGGGACGTACCACATCTCTGTAAAGATCACTGATTCGAACGGCTACAGCGCGACCAGCGGGGCCCTACAATTCATCGTCTATCCAGACCCGGTAGTAACAGTTCCAGTAGCAAACCGCTCATCGGCGGATGTCGGCCAGGCCGTCTGGTTCAATGTCACGCTAACGATCGCAGGAAGCGGGGGCGATGCATACTGGTGGGGCGGATTGCCCGGAGGTTGCACGAATTCCAGCACGCCAACTCTCGGTCCATGCTCCCCGACCTCCAGCGGAACCTTCACTGTGTCGATCAAGGTCCGGGACTCGAACGGTTTCGTGGCCTCGGGCGGGAGCCTATCCTACAAGGTTCATCCAGACCCGACAATCAGCACTCCCACAGCCAATCCGACCGAGGTGGATGTCGGCCAGATGACCAACTTCTCCACGACCGCGGGCGGAGGATGGGGTGGGCTCACCCTCACCTGGTTCAACCTGCCCACTGGATGCCTCAGCTCCAACCTCAGCATGTTGCCCTGTACCTCCACAGGCAGTGGAACTTTCAACGTTGGAGTCGGCGTCAAGGATGGCAACGGCATGTGGGTCCAGAGCAGCACCATTTCCTTCACCGTTTACTCAGATCCTACGTCGGGGACTCCCTCATTCCTCCCCAGCACGGTCGATCTGGGGCAAGTGACCTTGGCAAGCACAAGCACGTCCGGAGGGTATGGGCCCTTCACCTACGCTTGGATTGGCCTTCCAGCAGGCTGCTCCGCGGTCGTGGCCAGCTTCAGTTGCAAGCCCACCGTCACCGGCAGCTTCTCCGTCACGGTCAGGGTCAAGGACGCCAATGGAATGTCCGCCACATCGCTGGCTGCAGTTCTTACGATCAACGCCGATCCGCTAGCTTCCCAGTCGCCAGCCACCCAGCAGACCAACGAGTCCGGCCAGGCCAATCGCTTCACGGTCAACGTCACGTTGGGCACGGCTCCCTACACCTACCAGTGGCTGGTCAACGGCACTGCGGTCACAGGTGCGACCTCTTCGGTCTTCATATTCCACCCAGTTTATCCGGCAAACTATACCATCAACGTCACGGTGATCGACAAGGCGGGTTGGCAACTGTGGACGGCAGGGGTAGTTGAGACCGTCCTCCCTGGCCCTCACGTCTCGTTCACGGCGCCCACACAGAGCACCGACGTGGGAAGGAGCGTGACCTTCACAGGGACCGAGAGTGGAGGCGTCTCTCCCTTCGCATTCGCCTGGTTCCTCAACAGCACGATCATGCAGAACGGACCTTCTCTCCTTTGGACCTTCAAGCCTACCGGCGCTGCAACGTACCACATCACTCTGAGGGTCACTGACTCGAACCAAGCATACATCAACAGCACAACACTGATCTTCACTGTCTACGCCGACCCTGTTGTGAGCTCCCTGGCGGCCTCTCCTGCCTCTGTGGATCTTGGACAGCAAACCACCTTCACGACCGTTGCGTCATTCGGGTCAGGAGGCTTCAGCTACGCTTGGTCGGGATTGCCTTCTGGCTGCTCAAGCAGCGCCTCCAGCTTCTCCTGTTCCCCGGGCATAACAGGCACGTTCACGGTTTCCGTGACCGTGACAGATTCCATCGGTGTCTCCGCTGTGAGCTCCCCACTTTCTTTCACCGTATTCGTAGACCCCACCATTACTACCCCTACGGTCAACCGGACCTCGGCCGACGTGGGCCAGTCCATCAGCTTCACGTCTACCACCTCGGGAGGGTCCGGAGGGAACACCTACGCGTGGGCCGGCCTCCCCACAGGATGTACTTCTTCTAACTCCCTGACCGTTTACTGCACGCCCGGTGTGAGCGGCACCTTCGAGGTCAAGGTCACTGTTACCGATTCCAACGGTTTCTCAGTGACCAGCCCGGCAGCCTCCATCACCATACACTCGGCACCAGTGGTGACCGGCCCGAAAGCCACTCCAGCTTCGATCGACATCGGCCAATCGGCAACGTTCAGCGTTATGGCGAGCTCGGGGTCAGGGGGTTTCAGCTATGCCTGGTCCGGCCTGCCCACCGGTTGTCTGTCCGCCAACTCGTACAACATCACCTGCGCGCCCTCTATTGCTGGCAGTTACAACATTACCGTAAGAGTCACTGACTCCAATGGATACTCGGTCACCGGCACTACCCTCTTCTTCATGGTCCACTCCATTCCCACCGTCACGCTATCTGCCAATGTCACCTTCGTAGACCTTGGCCGCGGGATCGAACTGACACTCACGATATACGGAGGTCTCGGCCCCTACACTGCGGCATGGACACTCAATGGGTCAGCGTGGGCGCTTCCTCCTGGCGGAGACTCGAGCTTCCTCTTCATTCCCAGCGGTGCCGGCACGTTCATCTTCTCGGCAATGGTCACGGATTCCCTCGGAGGCACCTCTTACAGTTCTGCACCGGTCACCGTGACCGTCAACGCTCGCCTCGCGGTATCGGTCGTGGAGAGTCCCAGCAGCATAGCGCTCGGTGCAACCGCGCTCTTCAACGGGACCGTCCACGGAGGGACGGCGCCTTTCACCTATCAGTGGTACGTTGACGGGACGGCGTCCTCTGGGGCCACGGGTATCCAGTTCTCTTTCACCCCCTCCAGCAGCGGGACGTACGACGTGACGCTGGTCGTCACCGACGCGGCCGGGATACACGTGACAAGCGTCCCGTTCGTCCTCACAGTGACCTCGCCCAAGCAGCAGAACCAGAACACCGGATCATTCCTCTCAGGCCCCTTCCTCTGGATCCTGATCGTGATCATCGTAGCAGCGCTCGTAGTGATCATTGTGCTCATGAGGCGTCGACACCGCCCCGAAGAGGCAAGACCCCCAACCGAGACCGAGGCTGCTCAGGGATTGGTCGCTGCAGCGGCCTTTGAAGGAGGGCCATCCCCAGAAGAAAGCCCACTCCCCCTAGCAGAGCCTGAACCGTTCCAGCCTGAGTCAACACCCGAACCGTATGTGCCTGAAGAGTTCCCGAGCGAATTGCCTCAGGAGATACCCGCGGTTGCAGTCGTGGAGGCTCCAACGGAGCAGCCGACACCGACAATGCCTCCAGAGGAACCGAAGGATGCACCGATCGCGGAGACGCCACCGCCGGCTCCACCGGCGCCTCCTCCTGAACCTGTCAAAGCTACCGAACCCGTCGCTCCACCTGCACCATCAGAATCCTCTGACAACCTGTTCGATACGATACTGCTGTCGGCCGGCCTAGAGGTGCCTGCTGAGCAGGCCGCTGCTGCTCAGAAGAAGCCATCCAAGAAGAAGAAGAACGTGGCGGATGCCGCCCCAGCAGCGGCAGTCGCTGCCCCAGCAGCTGTCCCGCCAAAGCCCGCCAAGTCCCCAACCTGCCCGCGTTGCGGAGAGGCCTTGCCGAGCGCGGATTCTGAATGCCTTGCATGTGCCCTTGACCGCTTGAACGAATCTATCGATGCGCCTCCAGGGCATGCCCCCTCCCCAGGCACCAAGGCGCCCTCGACTCCTACAGAGCTGCCGAAGGTGTGCCTCTTCTGCAAGAAGCCACTCGACGCGAAGGGCTACTGCGACTCCTGCAACATCAACTGGGAAGCGATAAACAACGTCTGAGCCCTAGTCCCGCCAGTCCAAGCCAACGGTACGGGAAGATATCTTTGGGATCGGTGCCGGACGCCTCTTATGCCGGTTAGTCTTCACCCTGCTCACTACCGCTGCCACCTTGTCCAGCGTGACACCGAGCCTCTCGGCTATCTCCTCTGGCTCGAGCAGCCTTTCGAGCCCCACGAGGACCTTGTCCGCGAACTCGTAAGAGAACCCAAGGTCCCCCTCGTCGGTTTGTCCTTCCCACAGACCGGCCGTAGGGGGCCTGAGGATGACGCTCTCTGGAAGCCCAACCTCTCGGCCAAGGGCCCAGACGGAGGTCTTGTACAGGTCGCCGATCGGTAGGATGTCCACGCCCCCGTCACCGTACTTCGTGAAGTAGCCGAGAAGTATCTCCGACTTGTTGCCGGTGCCGGCGACCAGCGACTTCGACTTGCCGGCCTCCGCGTAGAGGATCATCATCCGGATGCGGGCCTTGATGTTCCCCTTCATCACGTTGTCCGCGGAACGCTCCCCGAGGGCTTCGATCACGGCCGCCTCAATCGGCCCGATCAAGACCTCCCTGAAACTGATGCCTAGGTCCTTGGCATAGTCGGACACCTCCTTGCGCATGGATGCCGGCGAATTGGCATCTGGCAGGGAAAATCCTCTGACATGGTCTGGGCCCAGGGCCTCGACCGAAAGCTTCGCCACCAACGCACTGTCGATGCCTCCGCTCAACCCGACCACGACACCGCTGGCTCTAGCGGTCTCGACATGGCCCTTGATGAATTCCTCTATCGCCGTCCTCGCGTAAGTGGGCAGGCTCGGCTCCAACATGGACTTCATGGTGACATCGCCTCCAGAGTGTTCTCCCATATCCATCTTTCCTTGCACGAACAGTCGACGGCGTCCTTGAGGTTGGCGAAATCCTGGGTCAACGACGCCCACTCAACAGCCTTCAGTATCCTGCTGTCGCAAGCAAGGCAGTTGTGGACCCCGCGCACATTCCCACCCGATGTTGGGAAGCTCACCAGGCGCACGGAAGGATCTATCCGTTCCTTTCCCCTCACCAGCGCCTCGACAAGGCTCCATAGCCACGGAGGCCTGTACTGCTGACGCCGCCAGAGATGCTCGACCACAGTTCGCCCCTGCACGTTGACAGGGTTCAAGGAAATAGTGGGAAAGTACTTCGCGGCGATCTCGATGGAGGTCACAGCATCCTCGATCGCCTCCCTCTCTGTGAGGAATGGGGGCTTCAGCAACAGGTAGGCCTTCGGAAGCGCGCCTGCCTTCTCCACCCGCACGGCTGCTTCGAGATAGTCCTTGACCGTAGAGACCTTGCTCACCGACCTTCGCAGAACCTCCTCCTGGGTGGTCTCCAGCCCGACTGCTACCTCGAGCTCGCCCCCGAAGCTATCCCTCATGCCCGTGATCGACTCCTCGCTCACGAACTCTGGAAGCGACTCGAACAGGAAGCGGCTCGCCCGACCCCTGAATGCCTTCGTGACGAGTTCCCTGGCGTCCACCGGAACCTCGGATGGGTCGAGGAAGCTTCCCGACGTGAACACCTTCACGTACGGTTCTCCCTTGTAACGTTCCATCGCGCCCTCCATCTGGTGCTGGATGTTCTCCCTGGTGGCTTCCCTCCCCAGTGTGTCCCGGGAATACCCGCACATCGTGCACCCCTTGACTCTGGCCCAGTAACAGCCAGCTGTCTTCAGTATCAGCACGAAGGCGTCTACCTGCTTCCCGTGGAGGCTCTCTCTCTCCCTCCAGACCTTGAGATAGTGATCCCCGTCCTCGGGTGAGGCGGAGCCAGGCTGACGGTCCTTCGCTATTGCGATCGCGACAGGTGGAGCAACCTCCTTCATCGGAGGATCTCCATCGACACCGTGTCGTCGTCCTTGAGCCCCAGTACCTTTCTCATGTTCCTGGGGGAGATGAACTCGAGAATGTCCTGGTAGTGAGTCCTGTCCGGCACGATGAGGTGACAGGTCGTGCCATTTAGACGCGCCTCATAGCACGCGGCCCCACCAAACGTCCTGCTCTCGGCTCTAAAACCATCGATCCTGATCCCTGGAAGGGCTCTCACTCCATCCATGATGGCGAGGTTCTCGGGAGCCGGGCGGACGTTCAAGGTGCCTGGGTAAGGCAAGTAGCCCAGCTTCGACCTGAACTGGTCGACATACCCCTTCTTGGAGAGATAATAGCGCCCTTCACCAACTCCCGAGACGATAGTGCCCTTGAACCGGATGGGCTTGCCGGTCTCGAATATCTCCTTTAGCTCCAGGTAGTCGGATTTCAGCGTCTCCAAGCCAGCAGGCGTGAGGGTCAGATGCTGCTTGCGGGAGCCGAGCGCGCGCTTCACAAGCCCGCGCCTTGCAAGGTCCACCATGTAGTTGTCGGCGGTCTGCTGGCTCACACCAAGGGCCTTGCCTACCTCGCCAGATGATATCGCAACCGGGTGGCTCGCCGCTCCCTTGAGGGCGAGCATCTTGAGGAGGTTGATGGCCCCGAGCGCAAGACGCGGTTTTCGAGGCATGTGCCAAGTAGATTACCTCCGGACGGCTTAACCGTTTTGGCCGGTCTTGTGAAACCTCGAAGACCTATTAGGGCCACACTTTCGCGGTCTAATGTTTATATCCTGTGTAGGCGATACTGTCCAGTATGGCAGAACTCGATAGCTTTAAACTGCAGATCGGAGAGCAGGCCCCGCCATTCGACCTTCCAGGCGTGGATGGAAAACAGCACCGCATCTTGGACTACAAGGGATCGTCGCTGCTCCTTGTCGTCTTCTCATGCAACCACTGCCCCTACGCCCAAGCATGGGAGGGAAGGATCATCTCTCTCGCCCGTGAATATGCTCCAAAGGGGCTCGCGACCGTTGTGATAAACTCCAACGAGACCGAGAACTATCCGGACGACAGGTTCGAGAAGATGGTGGAGAGGGCAAAGGCGAAGGGCTATCCATTCCCGTACCTGCGAGACGAGACCCAGGAGGTGGCGAAGGAGTACGGCGCCCTCGTCACTCCTCACGCATTCCTCTTCTCCAAGGACAGGAAGTTGACATACCAAGGAAAGATCGACGACAACTGGGATAACCCCTCGAAGGTGAAACGCCAATTCCTGCGGGATGCCATCGAGGCTGCCCTCGCATCCAGGCCCGCCCCCACACCGACAACTCCCGTACTGGGGTGCTCGGTCAAGTGGCGGACGGCCTGATCGCCATCCACGGGCCCTCCATCGAGAAGCCCATCCTGGCGTAATATCCCCTCGTTCCCACTGCGCTGAGGACGTAGAGCTTGGATGCACCGCTGGCAGCCGCTTCTTGGATGGCGGCTCTCACGAGCTGCTGCCCGAACCCCCTGTGCTGGACCTCGGTGGCGCCCTTTGCGGTCCCTCCTATGGGAACCTCGGCTCCCAACACCTTCAACTCCCTGATGACCGGTTCGGTCAGCCCCGTTCCTCCCTTGGACGGAAATCGAAGGCGAACGTACCCGGCCAGCGCATCGCTCTCCTCGTCCTCTAGAGAGAGAAAGACCTCCCTTCCCCCACCAGCGCCGTACTCCTGCCTCTTGAGCTTGATGGCGTCGAGGTTCTGGGGCACGTAGTTTCGGCCCAGCTCCCGACACCGCAGACAGGGGCAACGCTTTCCGCGCGAAGCGAGGATGGCAAGCGCCAACTGCCTCAGGTTGCCCTTCCGGACCCCGTCAACTATCAGGCGGGCAGGAATGTCCCTCTGGACTCGCTGGATCCTTACATACCTGGGCAGGGATTCCTTGATCGATGCCAGCAGCCGCGCGGCGGTCTCCGCGTCATAGGGCTTGTAGAGACCTTTCTTCCATTCCTCGTAGAGCGGCGTTCCCCTGACAACGAGGCACGGGTAGATCTTCAGCATGTCCGGCCTGAAGTTTTCGTCCGCGAAAAGGCGGCCAAAGTCCTTCAGGTCCTTCTCCTCGTTCATTCCTGGAAGGCCTGGCATCATGTGATAGACCACTTTCAGACCGAGATCCCTCGCCCTCCGGGTCGCGTCCACGACCGCATCAACTCCATGTCCCCGGTGGACATGGTCGAGGACACTGTCATCCAGCGCCTCCACCCCGAACTCGATGCGCGTGACCCCCCACGAGACCAGATGCTTCAGGGTCTCGCTGCTGGCCTGGTCTGGCCGCGTCTCGACAGTCAGCCCTACGCACCTGTTGGAAGCAGACTCATTCATCTTCTGCGCGTCCAGAAGGCTCGTTGATTCCTTTCCATTAAGGGCGTCAAAGCACCTCCTTATGGTCGTCTCCTGCCACTCGGCAGGGCGCGACGTGTAGGTGCCGCCCATCAGGATGACCTCCACCTTGCTGGTGGGGTGACCGATCTCCGCAAGCGTCTGCAAACGGTGCTCTACGATCTTGTAGGCATCGTACCCGAACTGCGCTCCCCTCAGTCCGGAAGGTTCTTCACCGGTGTAACTCTGGGGCGTGCCGAATTCCGGGCCGCCAGGACAGTAGCTGCAACGGCCGTGCGGGCAAGGTGAGGGCGATGTCATCACGGCGACAACCGACACCCCAGAAAGACTTCTGGTGGGCTTCTTCATCACTCGATCCAGAGGCGGGTCTCCCCGCGAATGACCTTTCTTACGGCCCTCAGCTCCTTCACGTTCCTCGAGCCAGTGAGGAACATGACTGCCTTCAGTTCCTCGACGAGACGGGTGAGCTCCGCGAGCGTCTCATCGTAACCCTGAGTTGCCGCGCTGATGATTCCCCCTGCAATGCCAGCTGAATCAGCGCCAATGGATATGGCCCTCGCAACATCAAGCCCGGTGCGGATCCCGCCGCTCGCTATTATGGGAACACGGAGCGAGGAGAGTTCCATCACGCTCACTGGAGAGGGAATCCCCCAATCCCACAGCGTCTTGCCGATCCTCTCTCTCAGCTTGTCTCCCCTCTTCAAAGCCCTGAAATACTCGACGGCAGCGAACGATGTCCCGCCTCTGCCACTGATATCGAACCCGATGACGCCGGCCTGCTTCAGGCGCCTCGCGGTATCGATCGATATTCCCGCGCCTGTCTCCTTGGCTACGACGGGAAGTCGCTGCGAGAGCGCAGCGATGCGGGAGATGCACCCCTTGGCCTTGCGCTCTCCCTCCGGCTGGACCCACTCTTGGAGGAAGTTGAGATGCACTGCGAGCACATTGGCCCCGATCAGTTCCATGGCCTTGGTGGCCTCCTCAACGCCCATCACCTTGTCACCGGGTTTCTGCTCGATGAGCTGTGGGGCGCCAATATTGGCGAGCTTCAGGGGAACATTGTAGTCCTTGACCACTGTGTAGCTCTCGGGAAACTCACCCTTGCTGACGGCTGCCCTCTCGCTACCGACCCCAAACCCAATACCCATTTCGGCTGCGGCCTTGGCCAGGTTCCGGTTTATTGAGGTCGCCCCTGAGAACCCTCCGGTCATCCCTGTGATCACTATCGGGGCAGACAGCTTCTTCCCGAAGAGTTCGGCCGCGGTTGAGATCTCATCGAGGTCAATATCCGGCAAGGCCTCGTGGAACAGCTCTATGTCGTCCCAGTACCTGTAGTGGGCATTCACGTCTTCGTTGATCACTATCTGGATGTGCTCTGCCTTCCTGTCCGACATACCGTTCACCCCCGCTGAACCTTGCTCACCGCTATTATGTCCAGCTACCATATACATCTTCCCCGCCGGCGGCCCGCTCCAAGCGGCCAACCCTGAGACCGTTAATAAGACCTGCGTGGACGCCTATTGCGCCCATTTCTACCATCTTGGCAGCCTTGCCAACTATACCGCCCGTGACGTCAGGGGTCTTCGAATCAGCCTTGAGCCTGCTCAGGGACTCTTCAGTGACCCGCGGAATCACCTTGCGCATGTCGTCTGGCTCAAGGAAACCATCGACATCGCTCACAAACACGGCTCTCTTTATAGGAAGCTTGCGGGACAGCTCGAGCATGATGGTGTCTCCCGACAAGATCGAAAATTCCCAGGAGGTATCAGGCACTACATCACCGCATGTGACCGGGACCGTTCCACGGCTAAGTGCTTCTTGGAACGGCTTGATCTCAAGGCTCGCGAACTCCCCTTTTTCGTTCATTGCGATTGATGCCGGGGGAATGGACTGAGCCGGAAGTCCCGCGTCCAGCAGTGCTCTGAGCACCTCGACATGAAGCGTTCTTACGTGGTAGCCAGTGATGGCGGCCCCTCGTCCACGCCCGTTACGGGGGCTCGGGGGCGGACGGTTCAGCGCCCACTTCTTGGCCCACGGGTGACCGAACGAGCCGGCGCCGTGTATGACCACAAGGGGAGGACGGCCCCCCTTTTCCCAGCCATCGTGCAACTCGACGGCCAGGCGCGACAGAACCTTGGGACGCAACGCGGAGGTTTCCTTCTTCCTGGTAATGACACTGCCTCCGAACTTGACGGCAAGCGTTTCCATGGCATCGGAGAGATGGGGGAAAAGTAGAAAAAGAGGTCGCATGTATGCCATGCTGTAATGGTCGATTGGGAAAGGGTCGAACAGTTGCGTTCGAAGGGCTGGGACTGGGATTCCATAGCTGAGGACCCGAAGGCTGAGTACACTCCTCCAGAGGGGATTGAAGACTCAGGCAAGGCCCTCAAGGCGCTGTACTACTCGCGAAAGTCCCGTGGCCAAAGCAAAGGGAAGAAGCAGGAGACCAAGGAGAGCTTCCCAGCCAGGCTCAAGAAAGGGCTCATCCCCATAGGCTTGACAATTGCGATCATTGGACTGATATGGTTCCTCTTTGCATTGGAAGCTTCCCAAGTGGGTGTTTGGCTCAAAGCATTCCCCTGGGTCCTCCTGGTAGCCATTGCCGGTGTCGTGATAATGGCGACCGGTTTCGTGATGGGAACTGGCCGCCTAAGCGAGTCGTGGAAGAAGCCAGTAGTGGTGGGTATCGTGGTAGGACTGGTACTCTCTGGAATGCTCGCACTCTTCGCAGCTTCTCTTGGAATTCCCAATTTGAGCCCAAACACTTTCCAGGAGGGCACGGGGCAAGGATGGAAGAGTGAGACACCGAGGAACCCCCAATGGACAAGTGGCGGAAACCCAGTGTTGTTCTTCTACGGTTCCCTTGGCTGCATGTATTGCGCAGCTTCCAGCTGGGCTATACGTATGGCGTTCTTAGACGGTTTCGGTACTCTTACTAATACTGAGTTCACAAGTTCTGTGAATGATGACAACGTCCCCGAGGTTGATTGGTGTGCCACGCAGGTTACGAGCCAGTATATTTCGTGGGATGAGAAGGAGGGGTGTGACAACACCCAGATCTCCGAACCCGGGACTACATTGCTGGAGTCGGCGTATCTGAACGCGTACGGCACCGGAGGAGTTCCCTTCTATGTCGTGGATGGCATATTCATACAGACAAGCGCCCTAGTGAACCCGGTATCCTCGGGCATAGCAGGGCTCAGTTATTCGACCGTGCTCAGCATTCTTCAGGCACCCTCAAGCAACCCCACGGTGTACAACGCCATTCATACCGGCGCCCAGTACCTGGAAGCTTATCTGGTCAAGGCTGACCAACTTGCCAACATAACTCCCCCGTCATCGGTAACCAGTGACTCTACCGTAATGACATACGTGGGAGAGATCACCTGATGGTCGATGCACCAGTCCTCCACCGGCTTCTCCTCGCCCTGATAATCCTGGGCCTCGGCTTCAGCCTTTACTCGATGGCGGAATCGCTCAATTCTAGCGTGCAGACCACGTGCTCGGTGACTTCCACTGTCAACTGCGGCAATGTGTCCAACAGCAGCTACTCCCACTTTGGCCCTGTGCCCGCCTGGTCCGTGGGAGTTGGCGGATTTGTTCTGCTCCTCGTGCTGGGCATACTGCTCATGCGCACCTATGATGTGCGCTATCTCCAGCTCATCGTTATCTTCGCGGTTATTGGCGTGGGGTTTGCTTGCTACTTCATCTGCACCGAGATCATCATCGGCTCCATCTGTCCGGTGTGTACGGGAGCCCACATATCTGGCATGGCTGTTCTCCTGGTCTCTGTTCAACTCTTGAGAATGCGCAGGGATGACGAGCTCCGCAAGATCGAAGAGAGCAAGCAGAAGAAAGGAAAAAAGAACAGGAAAGAGCGGACGGAAGAAGAATAGCCGGAGAACGTCCGCCCCACAACTGTGTAGAGTGAAAGTGGGAGAGGGAAGTTGCGATGACCCCTCCCGTGCGCTGTTATTGCTTAAGATGGGGCGCCCACCTCGCACAAACCAACCTTTTGCAGAAGCCGGATTTCCGATGTGGGGTTCGCCTCACGCCCCAGGCTAGTTTGAAAGGGGAGGGCCAAAGGGTCTTACCCCAGAGCGTCCTACCTGACGTTTGTCATGGCGGAAGAACCCATAGATGAACCGCCAGAACTGCTACCAGCGCGGATGCTCAACGAATTCACCTACTGTCCTCGTCTGTTCTACCTCGAGCATGTCCAAGGAGAGTTCGTTGAAAGTGCCGACACACTGGATGGGCATAGAGTCCACCGACGCGTCGAGGAGGAGAAGGGCGAAGTCCCGGCTCCAGAGGAATGGACCGAGGGGTTACGAGTCAAAGCCCGAGCGGTCACGCTTTCGAGCGAACGCGTGGGACTTGTGGCCAAGCTCGACCTACTCGAAGACGAGGCCGGAAAGGTTTGCCCGGTGGACTACAAGAGGGGACATGGCCCAGAAGAAGGGTCTGGGCTGTGGGATGCCGACAGGTTGCAGCTCGGGGTGCAGATGCTCCTCCTCAAGGAGAACGGCTACCCCTGCGAGCAAGGTTACATCTACTACGCAGAGACCAAGCAACGAGTCCCCCTAGCTTGGTCTGACACACTCGAGCATCTCATAGTCGATGCAGTGGCTCGCGCGAGAGTAGTCGCCGCCGAAAGCAAGATCCCGCCTCCACTGGTCGACAGCCCAAAGTGTCCCCGCTGTTCTGTGGTCGGGATTTGTCTTCCCGACGAGACGCGCTTCCTCTCAGGAGGAAGAGGGGACGCTGAGACCGTAGAGGTACGTCCTCTCCTCCCATCAAGAGATGATGCGCTTCCTCTCTATGTTCAAGCTCAGGGTGCCATGGTCGCCAAGAAGGGTGACCTGTTGGAGATTCGCCAGCGGGACTCGACCATAGCCACCGCTCGTATGATGGATGTCTCCCAGGTCTGTCTCTTTGGCTCGGTGATGCTTACCTCTGGCGCCCTCCATGAGCTGTGCGAGCGAGGTATCCCCGTGTGTCACTTCTCCTACGGTGGTTGGTTCTACGGATTAACACACGGGCTCTCCCACAAGAATGTGGAGCTGCGCTTGGCCCAGTTCCGTGTTGCCGAGAGCCACGACCGGAGTCTTGCGATTGCAAAAGCCATGATTGGGGGTAAGATCCGAAACTGCCGAACCCTTCTTCGAAGAAACCATCCTGGAGATGTCTCAGCTGCCTTGGATGAGCTCGCACGTTTGTTAGAGCTGGTGGATTCCGCAGCCACAGCAGAGACTCTCCTTGCAACGGAAGGCGCAGCTGCCAAGATCTACTTCGCCCACTTCGGAGGTCTTCTCAAGGCTGAGGGACAGGAGGGGACTCTTCCGTTCGACTTCGCAGGTCGAAACCGTAGACCACCTGCGGACCCAGTGAATGCTTTACTCTCCTTCCTCTACGCAATCTTGGCCAAGGACACTGCAGTCACCCTGCAATCGGTGGGGTTTGATCCTATGCTTGGGGTGTTCCATCGGCCACGCTACGGTCGCCCCTCGTTGGCACTTGATTTAATGGAGGAGTTCCGGCCGCTCGTCGTGGACTCAGCCGTACTCTCCATGGTGAACAACCGGGAGTTGGTACCGAGCGATTTCGTTCGAAGAGGGAATGCGGTTGCGATGAAAGGGGACGGAAGGAAGAAGGTCCTCGCAGCCTACGAACGAAGGATGGCAACGGAGGTCACCCATCCCATCTTCGGTTACACTATCAGTTACCGCCGGGTACTGGAGGTCCAGGCGCGTCTCCTCTCTCGGCATGTAATGGGGGAGATTCCCACGTACCAAGCGTTCTGCACACGGTGAGACATGGATAACCTGTTCGTTGTGAGCTACGATATCATGAATCCGAAGAGGTGGCACAAGGTCCACCGAGCCATGAAGGGGTTCGGGGAACCACTTCAATACTCGGTATTCGTCTGTAGGTTGACTGACCAGAACAAGGTCAGGATGCTTTCGGCGCTAGAGAATCTGATCGACAGTGACGTGGATCGTGTGATGGTAGTGAATTTGGGTCCGGCCGATGGCAATGCTAGTGACAGAGTGACCTTCCTTGGTAGGAAGGAGGATCTGCCTGATCGGAAGGCGACCATTGTCTGACTGGTGCTTATCCCAGCAACTCAAGAACGGATTTATATACGAGAGGTCTTCGAGCGCGTAGGTGATAACACCTCATCCCGCAGGTGCTCGAAAGGGACGGTGGGAGCGATTTCACCGTCATGCAAGGTCCCTCGCTGAGGATGCAGGGAAGACTCGCGACTCTAGACCTTGGGGGTCGTGAGTAGGGGGCTCTCGAAAACGGCCCTATTTTCCCTCCGAGCCGAGGGGCCTGCGGTCTCCACGCCTGAAAGGGCGTGGCTCCATTGAAGCGAGACTGAGATGGCGCTGAGGATACTCCACTGTCTACGTCTCCACGCCTGAAAGGGCGTGGCACCATTGAAGCGTGCGTGGATACAACTCCATCATCCGGGGACACCTAGTCTCCACGCCTGAAAGGGCGTGGCTCCATTGAAGCGCACAAAAGGCCGTCCGTAGCATACATCAAGACCTTGTCTCCAC
>Ga0326727_10006857_pt1 | contig 30734 bp, 25 predicted proteins | sample MB2enrmetagenome_FD_207643 | JGI IMG/M metagenome (GOLD analysis project Ga0326727, IMG submission 207643) | Lab enriched peat soil microbial communities from McLean, Ithaca, NY, United States - MB29MY | ecosystem: Environmental > Terrestrial > Soil > Wetlands > Peat | place: USA: New York... | reverse complement strand
GAGAAGGTCTACCACATATATACGGTGGCCGACTTCCAGAGGCTGACCCCGGATTTCGATTATTCGGTCTATTTCAAGGACGTGAAAGTGCGGCCTTTCGACACGTTGAACGTGGCCACGCCGGATTTTTTCAAAGGGCTAAGCGATCTGATCGGCAAAGAACCGATCGAAGCCTGGAAGTCGTACTTCCGCTGGCACACGCTGCACGGCGCGGCGCAGAACCTGCCCAAGGCCTTCTTCGATGAGAACTTCGCCTTTTTCGGCAAGACCCTCAACGGACAGAAGGTACCGACGCCGCGCTGGAAGCAGTGCGCCACCATGACCGATCGCGCGCTGGGCGAGGCGGTGGGCCAGGACTGGGTGAAGAAGAACTTTCCGCCCGCGGCCAAGGCCAGCATGGATCAGCTGGTGGCTGCTCTGGAGAAGAGTCTGGGCGACGACATCAAGACCCTGCCCTGGATGAGCGACGCCACCAAAAAGGCGGCTGAAGAGAAGCTGGCGATGATCCGCAACAAGATCGGCTATCCGGAGAAGTGGCGCGACTACCGGGCGCTGAAGGTGAAGCGCGACGACCTGATCGGCAACCTGCGCCGCAGCAGCGTCTTCGAGCGCAACTACAACCTGAACAAGCTGGGCAAGCCGGTGGACGAAAAAGAGTGGGGCATGACGCCGCCCACGGTCAACGCCTACTACAACTCCTCGTTCAACGACATCAACTTCCCCGCCGGCATCCTGCAGCCGCCTTTCTTTGACTTCACCATCGACCCTGCGGTGAACTTCGGCGGCATTGGGGTGGTGATCGGTCACGAGATGACCCACGGATTCGACGACCAAGGCTCAAAGTACGACGGTCAGGGTAACCTGCGCGAATGGCAGACAGCCGATGACCGCAAGGCCTTCACCGAACGAACTGACTGCGTGGCCAACGAGTACAGCGGCTTTGAAGCCGCACCGGCGCATGACGACGTTGCCGCGCAGAAGTTGAACGGCAAGCTTACCCTGGGCGAGAACACGGCCGACAACGGCGGCCTGCGCATCGCCTACATGGCCCTGCTGGATACGCTCGCCGGCCAGGGCAAGAGAGCTGACGACAAGGGCGATAAGGATAAATACGGGGGCTACACCGAGGCGCAGCTTTACTTCCTGGGCTTTGCCCAGGTGTGGTGCCAGAACCAGACCGAGCAGTCGGCCCGCCAGGCGGCGCTGACGGACCCGCACTCGCCCGGCCGCTGGCGCGTCAACGGCACAGTGCAGAATTTTGATCAATTCGGCAAGGCCTTTGGCTGCACCAAGGGCCAGCCCATGTATCCGGCGACATCCTGCCGGGTCTGGTAGACCTGGCTCGGGCCTTTATCCATGGACTGGAGCCGTGGCGGATAAGCTGCGGCTTCAGAGCGGTTCCACAAATTACGTGCCCTCTCTGGCATCGAGCAGGGTGGCTTTTACTTCCACCCCAGTGAGCAAAGATCACTCACTGGGGACCCCGGTTTCCACCCCAGTGAGCAAAGATCACTCACTGGGGACCCCGGTTAAGGAAAAAGCCACTTAGCGACAGTGACTTCGGAGTACAGTGATTGTGGAACCGCTGTAGTCCAGGGGCCGAGGTTTTCAGAACAGAGCAGACCTCTTTACCGGTGCAGCGGGTTACGTTTCCCGCCTTACGGGAGTCCAAATCCCAGCCCAGAGCGTTAAACAGGGCCGGCCAGACCGGAAAGCGACGGTTTTCTGCCGCTCCCGAGGCGGGGCGGCCAGGGAAATTGCACTGTTTTGCCCAGTATCTGGCCAAAACTAGGCACAACCCGGTCTGGGCTTTTACAATGCAACAGGGACCCGTCCCAACCCAGCTATGCTGTGGAACTAGCAAACTTGGCGGCGCACGCCTGACCAGGATGAAGGAATCGCATGAAGTTCACGAAATTCGGCAAGGCCCTTCTGATAAGCGCCCTTTCAGCTGGCGTTATTTTCAGCGTTACGTCTTGCATTGAGGATTATTCGGTCGGCTATTTGTATGTGACGGGGACGGTGACAGCCGGGACCTCCGGCAACGGCATCGTCTCCGGCTTCAAGATTGATCACAATACAGGTGGGCTGACGGCCATCAACGGGCTGCCTGTCTCCTCTGGCGGCGCCAACCCGGTACGGGCTGTCCTGCTCACCGGCAGCCGCTTTCTCTATGTTCTTAACCGGGGCGTGAACGCTTCGGGCAGTTCCAACTGCACAACCGCGAACCCTTGCCAGAACTCCAACATCACGCAGTACGCCATCGGCGCCAACGGCATCCTCACGCCGCAGGAGACCTTCTACACGCAAGGAGTGAACCCGTTCCGCATGATCGCCGACACTTCGGGATCTTACATCTACGTACTGGAACACGATTCTCTTTACAATGGCCTTCCGTCCAGTTCGACGAACCACAACCCGAACTGCGCGGCTGCCTTGACCGGCGCCACAACCTGCGGCGACATTACAGCCTTCTCGGTCAACGCGGCCACTGGCCGCTTGAGTCTGATCCTGAATACCCAGGTGACCGCGGTAGGTGGCGGCGCGCCGCTGACCTACTTCCCGATCCCAGCCAATCCCGTCGACTTTGTGCTTTCCAACGGATCCATCTTCACGCTAAACGCGACGAACGCCACAGCCTCCACTTCTTATCCATACACCGGCGGCGCAACCGTGTTCCCGTACGCTTTCAATACCACCAACGGGCAATTGACCGTGACCCAGAACAGCGTCAACCAGCTGAACATCGCGCAGGGAACCGCCATCGTGAGCGCCGGCGGTTACATCTATGTGCTGGACAACGAAGCGCCCAGCCCCAATCCCACCAACGCATCCAGCCAGATGCTGCCTTACACGGTCGGCAGCAACGGCGCGCTGTTGGCGGCCACCAGCGGCCCCATTCCCGATGACCCAAACCAATCTGACCCCATTGTCCTGGTGCAGGAAAACAAGGGGAAATGGTTCTACGTGGCCAACCAGGGGAATAACATCACCGGTTCTGGAACGGCTCAAAGCGGGATTGCCGGCTACGTGGCCAACTCTCCTTATCAGCCAACTGAAATGGCAGGCACGCCCATCGGCTTCGGCTCCGGCGCTGGCCCGCAGTGTCTGGTCGAGGATCCATCGAATCAGTACTTCTATACGGCCAACTTCAACGATTCCAGCGTATCCGGTCAGTCTATCGACGAAAACGCCGGCACCCTCAGGCCGCTCTCCCAATCGACGAAAGCGCCTTCTGAATATACGCTGACCGGTCCGCCCACCTGGTGCCTGGTGGATGGGCGCACCAACTGAACCGCTGTTTGATGCAGATGCGCCTGGGGCGGAGCATGGACCCCGCTTCAGGCAACGCCAGAAAATGATTGACCCGAAGTGCTCAAGAACGCAGCCGAATTTCAGGACGCGATGTTTTTCCGGGGCGTGCTGGGGTTCGATTCCAAACTGATTTTATAGGGGCCGGAGCCTTTGGCCTGCTGACGAAAGATGCGCATGAAGTTCAACAAATCGAGCCAGCTTCTGCTGGTCTCCGCAGCCAGCCTCCTGGCGGCAGTTCTGATCACCGCTTGCGGCACGGCCACCGTGGATTTCGTATTCGTGACCAGCTCCAAGGCCGCGGGACCCAATAACTACGGCGAGATCGATGTCTTCGAGATCAACGGGGTCTCCGGCTATATGCGCCAGATCATCAGTTCGCCTTTTCCCTCGGGAGGGCGCAATCCGGTGGCCGAAGCCGTCTCCTCCGACTACGCGAATCTCTACGTGGTCAATCAGGACGACAACACCATTGTGCAGTTCATGATCGGCAACGACGGCAAGCTCTATCCGCAGAACACCGTCAACACGCCCGGGATCTACCCGCTGGCCGTGGCAGTGAGCGGGACAAGCCTGTTTGTCGTGGATACCTACCAGCCTCTGCCAGCATGCTCCAACGCGGACCCGTGTGCGGGATCGGTGGGTGTCTTTCCCCTCCTGCCCGCTACTACCGGCTCCAACCCAACTCTTAGCGGCGCGCCGGGAACGCCGGTAATCAATCCGAGCAATGGCGCGGATTACTGGCCGTTGATCCTGCCCAGCAACCCCACGCACGTCATCACGCCGACTGCTATCAACGTGGTGAAATCGGGCGCTGCCCTCTTCGTTACGGCCTATGACTCCTCAGTAACGCCCAACGTTGGTTATGTCTTTGGCTTCTCGATCGGCTCCAGCGGCGCGCTTACGCCCCTCAATGGCGGCGTGCCCTTTGCCGCGGGAGTTCATCCCTCGGCCATCGCCAGCGATTCCACCAGCACCTATGTTTATGTGACGGATTTCACCAGCGGCACTATTCGCGGCTACACATTTGCGTCCGGGCTCCTTACGTCGTTGTCCGGCAGCCCGTTTCCGGCGGGCAATCAACCCTCCGCCATCGCCGTCGATCCCGCCTACCCCTATGCCTACGTGGCTAACTCGGTGGATGGCAGCGTGACCGCCTATTCGATCAGCGGCAGCAACGGCGCGTTGACCCGCATTGGCACCTACGCCGCGGGGATTGATCCAGTGGCCATGGGCATCGACCCATCGAAAAACCACTTTCTTTTTATCGCTAACTTTACTCCCGGCGGGGCCGGCGGAACAGTATCCGGCTTTGAGTTGAGCGCCACCGCCGGCACGCTCGTCGACGCGCAACAATCTCCTTTCACGTCCAACGCCAATCCGACGGCCGTGGCCGCGGTTCCGCACGGCAGCGCGCAAAAATGATGCGTGGAAACGGCCCGCTGCCGGGCACTCTAGCAACACCCCGTACCGGGCTTTTACAATACATACGGGGCAACTTAACCAGTTTTCTATGGGCTCGCAACTGACTAGCCCACGACGAAGGAAGCGCATGAAGTTCAGCAAATTGAGCCAGCTTTTTCTGGTCTCTTCCATCGGCCTTCTAGTGGCCGCCTTTTTCTCTGCCTGCGCACTTGTAACCGTCGATTATGTTTTCGTGGCCTGTTCCGCCGGCTCGGGGACATCGAGCGCCGGAGAGATCCAGACCTACGCGGTGGACTCCCAGTCCGGCGCATTGCGCACCGGAGCGCCCACCGTTCCCTCGGGCGGAGTGAACCCGGTTTCCATGGCCGTTACCTCCGACTATAAGAATCTTTACGTTGCCAATGCTGGCAGTAACAACGTCGTCCACTTCGCCACCGGCATCAACGGAGTTTTGACCTCCAAGGACACAGTCACGCTGACCACCACGCCCATTGCCCTGGCGGTGAACTCGGCCGGAACCTATCTGTATGTGGTGTCTTGCACAGCCGCCCCCAATACCGCATTTCCCGCGCTGAGCTGTACCGGTGGCGCGACGCTGACGGCCTATCCGCTTACTAGCGGCGCCATCGGCTCCGCGGTTTCTACTCCCCTCAATCTCTACGGCGCCTACGCCGCCTATAGCGGCGATGTTCTGGTTCCCACCGGACTTTCTGTTCTGGCTAACAATGCAGCTGTCTACGTCACGGCTTATGACAAGTCGGCATACAATCCCGGAGGCGCCGTCACATGCACCTCCAACTGCGCCAACCCCGGCTGGGTCTTTGGCTATTCCGTCGGTTCGGGCGGAGCTTTGATCCCGCTTGCCAATCCTTTTGAAGCCGGCATCAAGCCCACGGCCATTGCCACCGATCCCACCAACCGCTTTGCCTATGTCACCGACTACGCCTCCAACCAGTTGATCGGCTATGCGATCATGAGCAGCAGCACGCTGAACTTCCTGACCGGCGGTCCCTACAAGACAGGGGACGAACCCTCTGCGGTAACGATCGATCCACGCGGTAAGTTCATCTATGTCACCAACTCGCTGGATTCCACGGTCTCGTCCTACCAAATAGACCTGACCACAGGGATTCCCACGGTCTCGGTGAGCGCCACCTCCGGCGCAGGCAGCAATTCGAGTGACACCCAGCCGGTGGCTGTCACCATCGATCCGGCGATTGGACGGTTTGTCTATACCGCCAACATACTGGGCAACTCCGTCTCCGGTTTCCGTCTGGACCCGACCTCAGGCACGCTGACCCAAACCCAGGCAACGCCATACCCCACCGGGTTCCATCCCAACGCTGTGATCGGCATTCCTCATGGCAACTATTCGACGCAGGCGGTTACCCCGTAAAGGCTATAGTTCTTGCATGCCAAATAGCCCAGCCACCCCAGGCTGGGCTTTTTGCTGAACTGGATTTAGGCAGTCCTGCGGAATGAATGGCTCGACAGACGCAAAGTGTGGCAAAAATACCACAGGACGGGGATGGCTATTGGCGTCTAATCTAACACTTACGCACAGTTTTTTGCCGTGGAAGAAGGTATTTTGGCCAATCACGCGCACCTAAGTCCCGCGCATCTGGAACAGACGATTGCCGCGCCTCTGGAGTTTTCCGGCGTGGGGCTGCACTCTGGAGCGCCGGTGCACCTGCGCATGCTGCCCGCTCCTGCCGGCTCGGGCATCGTCTTCCGCCGCACCGATCTGGACAACTTTGAGATTCCCGCCACCGGCCGTTACGTGGCCAAGGTGAGCTATGCCACCAGCTTGATGCGGCAAGGCGTGCTGATTCAGACTACCGAACATCTGCTCTCGGCGCTCATCGGCATGGGCGTGGACAACGTGATTGCGGAGCTGGACAACCTGGAACTGCCCATTCTGGACGGCAGCGCCCTGCCATACGTCGAGGCCTTCCTGAGTGTGGGCATCCGCAGCCAGCGCCGCCGCCGCGAAACCATCCGGGTACTGCGCCCGGTTGAAGTGCGCGAGGGGAATAAGTTCATCGGGGTCTATCCCGGCTCCGGCTACCGCATCCTCTATTCCATCGATTTTCCCGCGCCGGTTGGCCAGCTGAGCGCCTGCATCGATCTGGCCGCCGAGACCTACGGCACATACATCGCCCCGGCGCGCACCTTTGGCTACAAGGCCGACGAGAAGAAGCTGCGCGACATGGGCCTGATCCGCGGGGCCGGGCCGGAGAGCATCATCATTCTGGGGGTAACCGGGCCGGAGAATGGACCGCTGCGCTTTCCCGATGAGTATGTGCGCCACAAGATTCTTGACCTGATCGGCGATCTGGCGCTGGCCGGCCGCCGCATCGAGGGCCACGTGGTGGCGGAGCGCGCCGGACACGCCATGCACACCGCGCTGGTTTCGCGGTTAATCAAGGATCGCTCAGCCTGGGAGCTGGCCCATGTGCCGATGGCCGCCGAGCCGGCCGAAGAAAACGCGGAAGTCGGCAGCCCCGCCCTGATGAGCGCGTGAAGCGAGGGAATAGGGAGTAGGGAGTAGGGAGTAGAAAACCGGCGTTCATCTGCGCAATTTTTTCATCATGGTGACGAGCATCCTGCCAACTTCGTCACAAAGTCCTTCGACAGAACATCTTACTTCCTCCGATCCGAAACCTAATTGCTTCGCGATCTCAAGTTGAGTTTCGACTTCACATTTTGATCCCCGCGCATGGCCGAGAAAGAGAAGATACTCTCCCCTCGTCGATTTGCCATATCCTTCCGCAATATTGCTTGCTACGGAAACGGATGCTCGCCGCAATTGATTGGTGAGGCCGAACCGTTCAGAGTCAGGAAATGAAGAAGTAAATTTGTAGACAGCAACCGTTAGCTGAATCGCTCTTTGCCAAACCACAAGATCCTTGAATGAGTCGCCCAATCCCAGCCTCCTATTCCCTATTCCCTGCATTTTTTGGTTCGCTATTAAAAGTTCAGCGAACAGCTATCGGCTATCAGCTTTCAGTTTTTTTTGCTGGCCGCTGAGGGCTGAACACTGACCGCTGTTTCCTTTTTCCGCTTCCGGAATTCGATCTGCGCTTCGCGGTTGTATTTGCGCCGCTCCTCCGGCGTCATCTGCCGCAAGGGCGTGGGGAGCATGGGGGGACGTCCCTTGCGCTTGCGTCCCTCCAAACTATCGCGCCGGCACCACTTGCAGCGGCGCGGTATTTTCATTGCCGTCCAGCTCTGGCCCCGGCCCTGGCAGTCCGCCAGATCGCAGGTGCAGCGGTAGAAGGTGGCGGTAATCTCCTGGATGGACATGGCTCACTCCGTTCGCCAGTTATTAGGGGTTAGGGATTAGAGGTTAGTCAAAAACCCTATTCCCTACTCCCTATTCCCTAAAACAAAATCCGCATTGGCGCCGCAGCCGCAAAGCTCTTTCCCTCCGTGGCCAGCTCGCCGGTCAGCGGATTGCGCCGGAAGACGCTGATCAGATTCGAATCCTGATTGGCCACCAGCATCCAGCGCTCCGTAGGGTCGAGCGCAAAGTTGCGCGGGCACTTGCCGCCGCAGGGCGTGCGTCCGATGGCCGTCAACTGGCCAGTCGCCGGATTGGCGTGGAAGCTCATCAGAAAATCATTGTCGCGATTGGCGAAATAGACAAACCTGCCGTTGCGCGTGATGATTGTGTCGCAGGCCCGCGTCGGCCCGTGATAGCCCTCCGGCAGCAGTTCAATGCGCGTTACCAGAGTAAGGCTGCCGTCCAGGCGGTTCCACTTCAAAACGTCCACTGTCGAATCCAACTCGTTCACTGAGTAAGCGGTGTGCCAGTTGCCGTAAAAGTGCAGCGTCCGCGGCCCCGCTCCCGGACGCGCCGTGTACTGGCCCGCCGGGGTCAGCTCGGCCGTCGTCGCGTTCAGTTTGTAAATATGAATGCAATCGTTGCCCAGATCATTGATGTAGACAAAGCGGTTGTCGAGCGAGAAGGCGGCGAAGTGTGCGTGGGCGTTCTCCTGGCGGCTGGTGTTGGGGCCGTGGCCGGTGTAGTGTTCGCTCCACACGGCGGGGCCGATCTTGCCCGCGGTGACCAGAAAGCTGGACGCGCTGCCGCTGGTGTAGTCGGCCACCACCAGCACGCGCCCCGAGTGGTCCAGCGCCAGGTGGCAGGTGCCCACACCGGCCGAGTTCTGCTCCGAGAGCGGGTGCAGTTCGCCCTTTGTTGCCCTGAAGCTGGCCACCGCCCCCGTCGCCTTGCCGTTGAAGCTTTGAACATCCGAGGCGGCGAAGAGATACTGCCGTTCCCATGAGTAGGTGATCCAGGCGACGTTGGCGATCTTGGCGGCCACGCCCGCCGGCGTTAGTTCGCCGCTGGCCGGATCCCAATCGTAGGCCAGAATGCCATCCGGCATATTGGAGGCGACGAATACCCTCTGGCGGCCAGGCGAAGCAAAGAGCGAGGGCGCTGCTGCCGTGGCCAGAGTGGCGGAGGAGGCGGTGATCAGAAAATCGCGGCGAGTGAGTTTTTCCATAACAGAAAGATTGTCGCCGATGGGGCCAGCGGCGCGCCAGTGGCCGTGAAAAAGACCGCGCAAACTCGGCGCTAAGGGTGCTTCCAAATTGATTTACTTTATAATCCCTCCCGCGCCGCCCCCATCCGGAGCAGCCGACCTCCCACCAGCAGATACCAGGCCATGATGGAAACCCCGCCGCAGATGGCGACGATCATCCAGCCGTTCCATCCCGGCGCGAAGGCCAGAATCACTTCAAGGACAATCATCAGGCCATTTCCCACAACTCCCGCGATTGCCGTTGCCTTGCCGAAGACCTTGCCTCTCAGCATGACAGCGGAGAGGACCAGTCCCGCCGCGTCAATGAGGAAGATGCCCACGCGGTTCAGCCCTTCCACCAGCATGGTTTGCCCCGCTGCAACCAGCATCGACCTCTGCGCATCCGTGGCGGCGCTGGCATACTGGCCGCTGAGGGAGAGCATGGCGAAGGCCCGATTGCTGGCCAGGTAGACCGCCATCCCCATAAAAAAGAGAATCGCGCCCAACGCCGCCCAGGGCTTGTTCTCTCGCCGCAGAGCGAAGTACATAGCCAAAAACGCCGGAGTCAGGAATGCCGCGCCAATCAGATTCAAGAGGCCAAGATTGCGCAACCCCAGAAACCAGTTGTTCTGGAAGAGCGTGAACCAGTCAATCACGGTCACGGTTCGCCGGGAGGCAAGCTCCACGCCAGGGAGAAAACCGATGGCAATCTCGGCAAGCACGACCAGAACCGAAATCAGTACAGCCGCTCCGCCCACCTTGTAGAAGGCTTTACAGCCGGGCTCTGCCGTTTCGTCCTCAGCCATCTGCCTGATCATCCATCCCTCCTCCGATTCCCGGAATGTGGACGGTTCGCCGCCCCTGTCTCTACTCGATTATTTTGAAGTTCCCGCTGCAATGCATCATGCTCATCAGGTAGAGCAACCCGTCGTAGTAGCGATGTTCGCCGGAAGGCACCGGCATATTCCAGAGTGTTTCTACAAACGCTTTTGCCGCCGGTCCCGGGGTCGCCGCCAGGCCTCCCACTGTGGACTCCGCAACCATCCCCGTCGAGTGCTCTATTGACAGCGGCTTTCCATCCAGCGTGTAGCGACTGGCAAACTTGTCGATTCCCTCGCCATAAAGGAATTTCTGCAGCCGATCGCTCAGCTCCGTCTCCCGCGCGTCCTTCCGCCACCACGAGTAATCCACGCTCCAGTTGCTCACGCTCCGCCACGAGTCATAACTGAACGGCACAGGCTTTCTATCCCAGCCCATGAGCGCCGTCCCGTCAAAGTTGCTCCGGTCCGGCGTAAGTCCCGTCTCCGGTCCGGTAACCTGGTTGAAAAACTCCCGGCTCACATCCGCCGCCTTGGCCCAGAACGCGCGGTCCTCCACGGGGCCCCAGCGCGACCACAACTCATAGAACGCCGGCAGATGATAGCTCGCATCCGTCGATATTTCCTCGACATTCGGCACAAACCGGATCATGAAATGATCTTCGTCCACCATTGGCCCGATCGTCTCGGTGCGTGGTCCGCGTCCGAACCAGAATGCTGGCGGCGCCGGCTTGTCCTTGCCGGCGGCAGCTGCCGCTTCCTGCTCCCGTTGCCAATTCTTGGTGTTGGGGCTCGGCCAGGGATGATCGGGCATGGTAAACGGCGCATCCTCGGGGTGAATCCGGAAGGGGCTTGTTCCCGTCAGCACCGGGTGGTGACGCATCCCGCGCAAAATCTTGTCCGCCTCGGCCTGGTAGTTATAGATGCCTTTCCCGTTGCCCCAGCGATGCGCCGCAAAGTACAGCGCCATGACGTAATACTCTTCCCCGTCCGGCGCGGCCCCCGTCGAGCGCGGTGTGCCATCCGTGCCGAATGACCAGGCAAAATAACCCAGGGATGGATTTTTCGGGTCGGTGACCAGCATGTAAGTCTTCGACCAGTTCCACAGCGCGTCAAACTCGCGCTTCTTGTCTAGCTGGACGGCAATCATCATGCCGTAACTCATGCCCTCCGTTCGTACATCGTTGTTTGCCCAGTCGGTGATATAAGCCAGCGGCCCGTTCTCGTTCGCCCCGGTCTCAAAGTAGATCCGCTCCTCCTGTCCGTCGCCATGAAATAGCTGTTGAAACGCCTTCTCGATCTTTGCACGGCTTTCAGCCGCCGTGTGCCCCTGCTCGGCAAACAGATCGCGATACTGGCGCGTCTTGTAAGCCCCGTTCCCGTCCCCCGGCCATCGTTTGATCTCGCCCAAAGGAGCATTCACATGGGGCGGCGGCATGGTGAATGCCGGCGCTGCCGCCGGCGCTGACGCTGGAGCCTGCGCAAGCGCTCCGCAGGCCAATGCCAGCAAAAAGCCGGCGGCAAGAACAGTTGAATCAGAACGAATCAGCATGGAAACGGCCCTTCTCTCGGTGAATGTGCCAGGCACAAAGCTTTCTGCCTCTGTCCCTGAGCGTATCCACTCCATTCTATTTGGCAGGCCTCGTCGAGTCCCGGCCGATTTATTCAGTCCGCCGAGGCCTTCGAAATGAGAGATGGGGGACTGTCCAGCCAGGGCTGCGGCCGCCCTGTGCGTCTTGTCACAGTACGTTCACACTCCGCGTGTGATAGCATCCCATTTCGTAGCAGGTGACGCCCGCGGATTCATCCAACCCATATTCGGGCGGCGTCGGCCCGAGACCCTCCAGGTTGATGCCTATATGGTCCAAACCTTTCCGGTTCAATCCTTTATGGACGAGGTAGACGGCAGACCGGGAGCTGTGGCCCTCCAATCCGGCCACCTGGACGCCCCTCGGGACGTCCGTACGTATCCCCTGTCTCTCCCTTATTCCACACTCCGTAGCACTGTCATCTCATCAACTCAACTCCCGCGCCTTTTTACTTCACCCCATCGCACAAAGTTTGTGCGTCGGGGGCCCGGATCCGGCGCGGACCAGCCGAAGGCCGCCTGCCCCACCGCAGGTGGAGGAGAACACCATGAAAACGTACCAGGGAAGTGAGATCCGCAACGTGGCTGTAGTGGGGCATGCGCATAGTGGCAAAACCACTCTGATCGCCGCTCTGCTGCATGCCGCCAAGATGACCCCCACACAGGGCCGCGTGGACGACGGCACGGCCGTAACCGCATATGACGAAGAGGAAGTAGCCCGCGGCGCAACTATGCAGAACGCGGTGGCCTTTGCCGAGTGGCAGGGCGTAAAAATCAATCTTATCGATACTCCAGGATTTCACATGTTTACCCACGAGGCGCGCGCGGCCCTGTTGCCCGCGGAATCGGCCATCGTGGTGGTGAACGCGCAGAATGGCGTCGAGCCGGTTACCGAGCGCGTCTGGCGCTATGCCGACGAAGCCCAAGTTCCCCGCATCGTGCTGGTCAACCAGATGGACCACCCCAAGGCCGGCGGCGGCGAGGGACTGAGCGCCCTGATCGACGATCTGGTGGATCGCTGGGGCCGCAACTGCGTGCCCGTCCAACTGCCCATCTCCGGCGCGGAGGGATTTCACGGCGTGGTGGACCTGGTGACCATGGAGGCCTGGCAGTACACTGCCGGCGGTGACGGCCGCGGCAAGGCTTCCGCCGATATTCCCGCCAGCCTGGCTGCCGATGCCAAGACCCGCCACGAGGCGCTGGTCGAGCTGGTGGCCGAAGGCAACGACGAGCTGATGGAGGAGTACTTCGAAACCGGCACGCTCACTAAAGAGCATCTCATCGCCGCGCTGCATGAGGCCGTGCGCGAAGACCGCATCTTCCCGGTGCTCTTCTCCAGCGGCCTGGCCAATATGGCCCTCGACCATCTGCTGGACTTCATCAAGGAATACACGCCCTCGCCTGTCGAGCGCGCGACCATGCCCGTTCGCAACCCCGCCATCGAAGCCACGGCGGAAGATCCTGACGCGGGTAAATCCACGCGCAAAATCGACGACAACGAGCCGTTGGGCCTGTTCATCTTCAAGACCATGACCGACCCGTTTGCCGGCCGCATCAGCTTTTTCAAGGTCATCAGCGGCGTCATCAAGAACGACGGCTCGGTGGAGAACTACACGCGTCGCGGCTCGGAGCGCTTTTCTCATTTATCTGTGATGCAGGGCCGCAAGGCCATCGAGATTCCCGAGCTGCACGCCGGTGACCTGGGCGCCGTGGCCAAGCTGCGCGACACCCTCACCGGCGACACCCTCGGCGTCAAAGGCTCCGACATCCAGGTTGATCTTCACAAGTTGCCCGAGCCGGCCATGACCTACGCCATCGAACCCAAGTCCCGCGCCGACGAAGACAAGCTCGCCCCCGCCATCCACAAGCTCATGGAGGAGGATCTGCTCATCCGCTTCTTCCGCGATCCGCAGACCAATGAATTTTTAATTGCCGGCGCGGGCCAGCCGCACATCGAGGCCATTGTCAGCCGCCTTAAAAAGCGCTACCACGCCGAGGTCACGCTCAAAGCGCCCAAGGTGCCTTATCGCGAAACCATCCGCGCCAAGGTCGAGGCGCCGGGACGCCACAAAAAGCAGACCGGCGGCCACGGCCAGTTCGGCGACTGCAAGATTCGCATGGAGCCATTGCCGCGCGGCACCGGCTTCGAGTTCGCCAGCGAAGTCTTCGGCGGCGCCATTCCGCGCAACTTCATCCCTGCTATCGAGAAAGGCATCGTCGAGTCCGCCGCCCGCGGCTATCTCGCCGGCTACCCGGTCGTCGACTTCCGCGCTGTCGTTTACGACGGCAGTTATCACGACGTGGACTCGAATGAAATGAGTTTCAAGATGGCCGGGCGCATTGCGTTTAGAAAAGCCATGGAAACGGCCAAGCCCTGCCTGCTCGAACCCATCATGAAGGTGGAGATCGAAGCTCCCGACGAGTTCGCCGGAACTCTCATGGGCGACCTCAACTCGCGCCGTGGCCGCGTGCAGGGCATGAACACCAAGGGCCGCACCACCATCATCAATGCCGAAGTTCCCATGGCCGAGATGCTGACCTACGGCACGCTGCTAACTTCCATGACGCAAGGCAAAGGCAGTTACCGCATGGAGATGGACCACTACGACATCGTCCCGCAATTAGTCGCCGACAAAATTTTAGCCAACGCCAAGCGTCCCGTGGAGGAAGAGGAAGAGTAACACCCGCAGTGCGACAGCCGCTCGCAATAGGTTCGTGGCTCCCCAGATCTCAGAACATCGAGATCTGGGAAACACGGCACACAACGGACGGCAGGAGGATAGAACCGCACTTTGTTCCAGAAAGGATCGAAGACCTATGACGACAGAACGGGACACAATTCAAATCGTGGTCGGTCAAAATATAGAGAGCGCTCTCGGAGTTAGTGGAATGGGCGACGACGAGGCCGCAAATGCTCTTGACACCCGAATGTGCGCCCTGGAGGACCAATGGAAGCGAAGCTTCGTAGAGCGCGGCCTGATTTTGCTGGAATTCGAGGAACGGCGGCTCTGGATGTATGTCAAGGATCGGGATACTGGACAGCCCTACACGTCACTGGACAGATGGTTAAAAAAGACCGCGCCAGCGTCTTGGAGGGATTGCTACGCGTCTCTTAGGGCCGTCAAGGAATTGCGTGATATGCGTGTCGAAGACTTGATTCTTACCCCACGCTGCAATATTGAGCAGTTGAGACTCATGTCACCGAAAGACAGGGCAAGTGAAATTGAGACGGAGGACGGAAAGCGCGTTAGCGTGATCTCAGCAGCCCAAACCATGAAGCTGAAGGAGTTTGTTGCCGCGATCAGGCAAAGATTTCGCCTCAAGTCACCGGACTCCAACAGGGGAAGACTGTTGGGAGAATTCATGGACTTTCGCGGCCTGAAACATACACCAGTCAATGAGCAGGGCGTCGTTTTCCTGTTCGGCATGGTGGCTCGCGAGCTTGATTATGTCGTCGAGATTGTGAGAACCAGCTTTCCTGATTGCGAGGCCAAGCGTCGCGTAGGCAAGGATCGGTGGGAAAAGATCAGAATTGAATTTGAATTCCAGAGTCGCAACTTCCTCAGCCATGGCCACGACAAAGATGGCTGTGATGTCATAGTATGTTGGGAAAATAACTGGAAAGATTGCCCGATAGAGGTGCTTGAGTTAAGCGCGATTATCCAAGATCTTGACCCGGCGAGCTGACCCATGGGGCGTGTGGCCCACCCTTGATCCACCCATAAAAATGGGTGTCCCATCCTTTCGCGCACTTGGCGAAAAGGTGGGAGACCACGAACCTCACCCGTCCGTCTCCCTTTTCCCAACTAGCCGTCGAGCAGACTCTCAATGTTCCGCGCTCCGTGAATGAGATGGACGATCTCGACCCCATTACGTCGCGGCAGATAAAAAATCAACCAGTTTTCGAAGCCTTTCACAGGCCAGCGGCGAATGCGACGAAGGGCTGGGCTGTGGAAGGCGCACAAGGTGCCCATCTTCGGCATCTTGGCCAGTGCTTCAAATGTCTTCTGTGTTGCGTCCAGAAAGCGCTGGGCAGTCTCTGCGCCACCATGCTCTTCGAGATATTCTGCGTTTGATAGGATGTCCCTGCGGGCGCGGGCGCGTACAAAGACTTCCGCCATCTCAAGCTACCCGGCTCTTCGGACGCGCCCCCCGCCCGGTCTTCGTCCGCTTGCCCAATTCGGCGCGTAGCGTGCTCCAGAATTCGGGAGTGGCCTCCTGCGCCTCGCCTTCCAGCAGCGATTCCAGCAGCGTCTGCTCAAGCTGCTCTCTGGCGTTGCGCTTTTGGTCTGCGCGCACCAGCTCGCGCATATACTCGCTTGCGCTGCTGTAGTCCCTGATCGTGACCTGCTCCTCCACATACTGCTTCATGGGGTCGGGAAGCGAGATGTTCATGGTTTGCATCGCGAAATCCTTATTATGCGAACTTAACATCTATGGCAATTCTTGTCAATTTATGGCCGGCTGCTCCATGATAACGCGGCTTTTAGAGGAAAGAAGCGAAAGGGCTGGCGCCCACGAATCCCGACCCTCCGTCTCCTTTTCCCCAACCAGCCTGGCTGCTCTGGGTCTTAAAATCAATGCCTAGGGAATCCGGCCAAAAAACCGTCGCGTGGAGTTGGTGAAGCACAAGGGCGGCGTAAGCGCCGGATGAGAGGGAATCATGACATCACGCATGCGGAGCTTTGCTCAGGCCGTCCTGATTGCCGGATGCCTGGCCGGAGGGCTGGCGGCGCAGACGCGCTACGTCCCTGAGAAAGTGGGCAAGTGGACGCTGGAACGCCACGATTACATGACGGCAAAGGAGCAGGCAGATTTAAACCCTGCTGAAAAGAGCAGATTCGATGCCAAAATCAGCGGGCTCATCTCCGCCATTCAAAAGTCCAAAACATTCAACCCGCCAATGGGAATCGAACCCCACATGTATGCCAATTACGAGGGCTTCGACGAACCCGATCTCTGCGAGAAGCAGCCCTGCGTCTATCATCCGCCCGCGTACGCGATGAATATACAGTTGTGGTACTACTTGCTTTTGGAAAATGGACGGGTGGGCCTTCAGAAGTTTACGTCATATGAAGCGTGGGTTCACGTCAATAATCTGACCGAGACTCTCGGCGACATGCCATGGGCAGAACGCGTACGGCTGCCCGATGGCCGCCAGATCCGCTATAGGCTGCACGAAACGACGGCGCGCGTTGCAGGATTTCCCGTCTATGAACACCGCTCAGGAGACATGAAACTCGTTTTGACCAAGAGGAACCGCGCCCCATGGGTGCCAGTGACCCGCGAGCAGCTTGTGTTGGCGCTCATTCGCGAGCGTGAACGTTTGAACGCCCCCCTGGCCGAAGCGATGAAATCAGCGCCGCCCTCGTGCGCAGCTGCGTACAACGAATGGATCTCCCGCCGGGATGAACGCCGCAAGACAACCGAGGAAACCTACCAGGCAACCAAGAAGACCGATCCGGCAGGAGCCGAGCGGTATCGTGCAGATATGGAAAAGTTGGTGGCTGATATGACGGCCCAGTTGAAAGCGGGTCAGGCCCGCTGCGAGGCGCAGCGCAAGCAAGCCGCCCAACAAGCACCTGAACAGGTGGCGCCGGACCGCACGGTCAAACCCCTTCGCGCCGAGCTGGCCCGAATGACGCCCGCTGAGCGTGCTTCGCCGGCATGGTATGACAAACAGTCGGAAGGACCCGACGCGTCTGGGCTGGTCGCGCCCGGCGCGCCGCGCGCGGAGGAACTGGTGACGACGAACCCCGATTTCTTTGACCGCTCGCTCCCGCTCTCTGACATGCAGGTCATCACGGTAGACATATCGTATTATCCGGCGGTGGGTGCGGATCACGCCAACCTCAGGCAGAAAGACCTAATCAACTGGCGGCTCTACGAGTTTCTGACCACCACCGACTGGCAGCACGTCGTCGCGCTGCTCAATTGATGCGCGTGGCGGATTTCAGGACTCTGAGCGCCCCGTGGAGGTAGACGAAGAGTAGTATTATTAGTTGTCATCCGGAGCTACCTTGAACGCGGTGAAGAGGAGCAGAAGGATCTGCGGTTACTTTTCGGTTATCGTGTTTTCCAGGTCTTTCCGCCGCAGCGGACGAGACCTGGGAAACCGCATATTCGATTAAGCGCAAGAAGACAACATTGTTGCAACAACTCATATTAATTTGAGTTTTACAGGGAGTGGCAATGAACCTGAAATGTGCCCTTGGGATTCACAATTGGAGCAAGGACTGTGAGCAGTGTTTGGTATGCGGGAAAACCCGCAGTCAGTCGCACGATTGGAGTAAGGATTGCGAGAAGTGTGCAGCGTGCGAGAGAACCAGAGGTCAGGCGCATGACTGGAGCAAGGACTGCGAAAAATGTTCTACCTGCGGCAAGGCACGGAGCAGCATTCATAGCTGGAGTGGCTGCAAGTGTGCCCAATGCGGCAAGACCCGCGACGAAGGGCATGATTGGCAGGGATGCAGGTGTACGGTTTGCGAAAAGCAACGCGACGAGAATCATGACTGGGATAAGCAACGGCAATGTACCTGTATGATATGCGGGAAGAAAGCGTCAGATGAAGAAAAGCGAATCGTATTAGAGAAGTTAGATAGAGAAGTAAAAGAGAAGATAGCACGGGATATGGCTCCACTCACCACACGCGGACGCTGTGCTGTGATTGCGAGAGCAATGTCGCGTACCGCTTCGAAACTCCTAGACGCAGCGCCCAGGGCGAAAGAAATACTCGAATTTATATGGGGGCTGCGCGCTTTAGATGTGTCTTCAAGGTCGGAATCGTTTGAATTTCGCGGACTTAGCAAATTCTGCCGGCCAAATGAATCGCCAGACCTCCTGGATCGCGGAGGTAGTTTAATCAATCTTGTCGCGTTGATCGATATCCAGATAGAATTGCTTCTTCTCAAATTAAATCACCAGAGTGACAATGTAAGGGATGAGATTCCTGAATCATTTGTTGAGCTCTATATTAATGTGTCGCGCGTATCTATCAAATTGGGTTGCGCGGAAGAAGTAGTAAGCGGATTCATGGCCGATATTTCTAAATTGAATTCGCTGGAATTATCCGAGGAAACGCCGATTCGTTCAGATATGTTCGAGTCAGACCCGATACTGCAATATCGCATAGAAGACATTTCAGTTTAAATGGACGAGTGGCAGCGGTTTAATACGATTTTGTGGGGAAGTTCATTGTTTTGACGATTTTATAGCGCAACCCTGTCTGTAAACCAAAGAAAACAAGGATTTTGTGTCCAAAATAGGGGTGGGGGTACACGATAGTCCAGCCGGGTTCCTCATCCTTTCGCGCACTTCCACCCCAGCGCACTAAGTTTATGCGCTGGGGACCACGGATTTCCACCCCAGCGCACTAAGTTCGTGCGCCGGGGACCCCGGATTTCCACCCCAGCGCACTAAGTTCGTGCGCCGGGGACCCCGGCATGCGAAAGGGCGGGAGATTATAAGCCTCGACCGTCCGGTCTCCTGTCCACCAAGCTCATGCAGATTGTCTTTTGTCAGGGGCGGGCCGATGGGCCGCCCGCTTGGGAGCGCGCATCGAATTCGTGCCCAGCGCTCGCCTCCTGCAGAACCGTGACGCCGCAATCCGCATGGCCGCACAGGCAGATAACTTCCATTCTGGTTCCGAGTTTATCGCAGTGGTCGCTGCAGTACTTCTTCTTATCGGGGGGAACGCAGGTGCAGCTCAGATTCGCGCATTTCTTTGGATGAGACGAAAAACCCCACATAATCCTCCTTTGCCGGTCCGCCCGGCGCCCTTCTGACCCCGGCACGCCGGAATACAATATAGGGACCGACGCAAGCATAGTAACGCAAATAGTTGCGCGCAGTCGTGCAAAATCGACCAGGATTATTTGGGGTTAAAAATACGCAACAAGCCGAAGGGATGGCACTCCCGGCTCCCAGGGAGTCAGATCAGCCAAAAACTGGGCGCCGCGTGGGGCTCCAGCCTTCCGGCCCGCGCGTGAGTTCAAACTTATAGCCGAAGCCTCTGGCATTGTCGACGTAACGGAGAAAGTCAGGCTGAAGGGCATACAAGGAGCTTTGGAGAATGGCCAGGCGCGGCACGCGTCCCAGTTTGAATCGCTCGCAGTAGGCCTTGACCAGCGCCGCGCGGCGTTCCGGCTCGGTCACCTTGTTCACCGTACCGCGCAGTTGCACGCCGCGAATCTTCTTCCAGCTATCAACGCCGCGGTATACGGTTGCGGCGGCGCGTGGAGTTGCGGCGAGGTTCAAACTATGCAAGCTGCTCTCGGATGAGAGCCAATAGAGCGAGAGTTCTTTGTCGACGATGTAGAAGAGCGGCGCCACGCAAGCCTGACCGCCCTTGCCGGTCGTGGCCAGCGACAAGGTTGTCTCTTCGTTCAGAAGCGCGGCCACAAGTTCGAGTTGTTTCCGCGCTTCCGTCATCGCAGTGGCTCGTACTTTTCTTTAACGCTACTTCGGTTGAGGCAGAGCTGGCGCTGGCGAAGTTGCCGGCTGAGCCGGAGAGGGTGCGGGAGCTGCGGGCGCTACAGGCATTGGCGCGGCTGACGGGGCTGGTACCGAGTTCGGAACTGGTGTAGCAGCGGGCGTGGCCGTTGCAGGCGGTGTTCCAGTTACACCGGACGGGGTTGGCGTAATCAAAGGCTTGTGTGTTCCCGTAGCTCCGAAAATGCTGGGCTGATTGGAATTTGCATTGGGCTGTGCACCAGCGCCGGGAGCGGGCGAAGGCGCACCGGGATGAGGGCCGCCGGTCATCGGGCGCATTCCGCCCATCGCCGGACGTTGCGGTGGAGCGGGCATCTCGGTCACGTCCACAAGTTCAATGTCGAAGATCAGGTCGGCCTTTTCCGGAATTCCCGGATGAGCGGCATCGGGCCCCGGACGCCCTTTTGCGCCGTATGCCAGTTGCCAGGGGATAAAGAGGCGGCGTTGGCCGCCGATCTTCATGCCTGCAAAGCCCTGGTCGAAGCCGGGAATGACGCGGCCAAAGCCTTGCGGGAATTGCATGGGTTGGGGAACATCCAGCTTGGGCTTGCCGTCGTCGCCCATGACCGGCTTGCCGTCTTTGTCCTTCAGCGGAGGACCGGGACGGTCGTAGGAGGAGTCGAATTTGTGTCCGTCCGAGGCCAGCCAGCCGGTGTAGTGGACCTTGTACATCTTGTTAGGCTCGGCTGCGGCGCCCGTGCCGGCCTTGATCTCCTGGTAGCGAAGGGAGAAGGCCGTTTCCACGGGGCCCTGGACCACAGGCACTCCCGCGGGAAGGCTGGTCACGGCTGGAGCAGTGGCGGCGGGCGGAGGAGAATTCCGCTTGTTATCGCAACCCACGATTGCCAAAAGCGCAATCAAGCATGCCGAGAGAAATAGCGTACGGTTACTCAGACTTAATGGTGTGTGTTTCATGGTGTAGTCGAACTCCGGATGAAGCATGAGGGAAGTTTATCAGGTGCTACGGCAATTGATCACCCCGCGGCAAGCCGTAGATCAAAGCTCGCGCGGGGCAAAAAGTGAGCAGCCGCGGGAATTATTTCTTACGCTCCCATGCGCTTGCGCAGTTGCCGTTGCGCGGGCCTCTCCACCAGGAGCATCGCCGCAACGGCTACTGCCAGCAGCGCCGCGTAGCTGATCCACGGGTCAAAGCGCGCCACTCCTAGCCGTTCCGGCAGGTGGGTATCGTGAATCCAGTTCCACAGGTTGAAGTGCAATATGTAAAGGCAGTAGCTGGCATTGCCCAGAAAGACCAGTGGGCGCACGCTGAAGGCAGACGCCAGCCAATTCTCCCCGGCCAAGCCCAGGACGATGCAACCAAACAGTGGCATCAGCAGGGCATCGTGAAGCAGGACGTAGGGAACCAGCGGCCCCATATACAGAAGACCGAAGACCCCGGCAATGCCGGCCAACCCCAGCAGAGGACGCAGGCGGCTTGCTCGCGGCACAAGCGCGTCCAGGCCGGCCAGCAGAATGCCGAAGACAAAGCTGGCCAGATGGGGCGGCGGCGTGTACTTAAGCGCAAACAGCCACCGGCCCCAACTCCAGCGATCAGGATGCGCGATGCCGTCCGGCTGGAAGATCATGTACAGCAGGCCGGGAAGCATGCCCACGGCCCACACTCCGGCCAGCAGAAGCAGATTGCGCGAAACCGTTGCAGGCCGTTTGACTTTGGCAAGCCAGGGAAACAGAGCGTACATGAAGGCTTCGGCGGGCATGGCCCAGGCCGGCGTGTTCAGGAAGGTGGCTAGCTGTGGAACCCAGCCCTGGAGCAAGAGCGGGGTCAACACCATGCCCGTCCAGAATAGGATGTGCGTGTGGGCTCCATACTCCGGGACCACCATCCGCCAGCTCAGCAGCAGGCTCAGCAGGTAGACGGGATAAAGCCGCGTGAAGCGCGCCTTCCAGAAGCGCACTTTGTCGAGCGAGCCCTCGCGCGCTGCACCGGAGTAGTTGTAAGCCAGTACAAAGCCCGAAAGCAGAAAAAACAGGCCCAGCGCGATGTAGCCGGCGTTGACCACCGGCGCCAGAAAACCGAACGTTTGAGGATTGGAAAAATGGAAAAAAACAATGTTGATGGCCGCAAAGAAGCGCAGTCCCGTCAGTGCGTCCAGCCGAACTGGCTTTTGCGTCTCCAAGGATAGTTTTCGTCTCCGAGCAATCTAATAGAAAGCCATCAGCCGTCAGCTATCAGTTGAGCGGCTGACCGCTGATAGCTGTCTGCTGAACGCTGTTTTTACGCCGTCACCAGCGAGCCGACTTTTTCGCCCAGCACCACTCGCCGGATATTCCCCGGCTGGTTCATGTTGAAGATGATCATGGGCAGGTTGTTGTCCTTGCACAGGCTCACGGCGGTCAGGTCCATCACCTTCAGGCCCTGGCGCAGAATCTCCATGTAGGTAATCTCGTCGTACTTGACCGCGTCTTTGACCAGCACCGGGTCGGCGCTGTAGACGCCTTCCACTTTGGTGCCCTTCAGCAGCACGTCAGCCTTGATCTCCATGGCGCGCAGGCTGGCCGCTGTATCGGTGGAGAAAAAGGGGTTGCCGATGCCCGCGGCGAAGATCACCACGCGGCCCTTTTCCAGATGGCGCACGGCGCGGCGGCGAATATACGGCTCGGCCACCTGGTCCATGAAGATGGCGCTCATCACGCGGCAGGCAACGCCGCGCTGTTCCAGGGCGTCATGCATGGCGATGGCGTTGATCACCGTGGCGAGCATGCCCATATTGTCGGCGGCCACGCGGTCCATCTCTTTGGCCTGCTTGGCCACGCCGCGGAAAAAGTTTCCTCCGCCCACCACGACGCCTATCTCCACGCCCAGCGTATGCACCTCGACAAGTTCGCTGGTAATCTCGGCGACCTTGCCGGCGTCCAGGCCGAAGCCGCGCGCCCCAGCCAGCACCTCGCCCGATAGCTTGAGTACGATCCGTTTATACATGCCTTTTCGAGTATCGCATACCGGCGGCTTTGCATCCTCGCAATTGTTAAGACGAGTAGTGCAGGCGCCGCTAAGGGGTCTTCATTTTGTTGGCCAGTTCTCTCACCTTCTCAAGCCGGGGCCCAATTTGAGCGAGCACTGCCTGGGTGAGCTGGGGGCCTGCCATTTCAGGCGTTCCGGCGTCGAAAGGAGGATGCGGATCGTATTCGAGGCTCAGCTGCGTGGCCTTTGCCACATTTTCCCCAAGCAGAATTGAGAGTAGTGTGAGTCCAAAGTCGATTCCGGCCGTTACTCCGCCTCCGGTGATCCGGTTTCTGTCAATGACGACTCTCTGATGCACTGGCACTGCGCCAAAGAGCGGCAAGAGATCCCGATAGGCCCAATGGGAGGTCGCCTTGTATCCGCGAAGCAGGCCAGCCGCTCCCAGCAACATGGACCCGCTGCAAACCGAGGTCACATACTTCGCCCTACCTCCCCGATCGGCAAGAAAATCCAGAAACGCCCGGTCCTGCATGGCATCGGTAAGGCCCGGCCCGCCGCCAACAAAAAGCACATCGAGGTCTCTCGGGCAGTCTTCCATGCTGGTGGTCGGCTTCACTGCGATGCCCAAATCCACCGTAAGAAAGTCAAGGTTCTTCCATATCAGATGCACGTTTGCGAAGTGGGCAAGGACGGTATGAGGTCCGATCAAATCGAGAAAATTCAAACCGGGGAACAATAACATCCCGATCTCAGGCCGGGTTCTTTTGGGTTCACTCATCTTACTCCTCTCCTTGGCAACTGGCTGCTCTGCTTCCGTCTGGCTGAGGGAGGCAAAGGCTCGGGGTACGGCTGAGAAAACAGCGATCCCTAGTGCCGGCTTGATAAATTCTCTACGCTTCAATCCAAACACTCCTCAGCGTAACAATTCCCTTCATTCTACAGTTTCCCCGGGAGAGGCGACGTCTTGACACACGAGAAAAGGCCCAGGGTTTGCGCCCCGGGCCGTTGCCAATTTCTCAATTGCTGCTGGAATTACTCGGCTGCCGCTTCCACGGGCCTGGTCTGCGCCACGGTCCACTCTGGCGCGCCCACCTTGAAGCGGGCGAAGCGCCGCACGGTGATGTTCTCGCCAAGCTTGCCCACCTTCTGCCCGATCAGTTCTTTGATGCTGATGGTCTGGTCCTTGATGAAGGGCTGCTCCAGCAGGCAGACTTCCTCGTAGAACTTGGCCATCTTGCCCTCGACGATCTTCTCGATCACCGGCGCGGGCTTGCCGGTGGTGGCGGCCTGTGCCCGGAAGATATCCTTCTCGCGCTCCAGATCGGCAGCGGTCACGTCCTCGGGCTTCACATAGCGCGGATCGCTGGCCGCGATGTGCATGGCGATGTCCTTCATCAATTCCTGGAAGTCTTCGGTTCGCGCCACGAAGTCGCTTTCGCAATTCAATTCCAGCAGCACGCCGATCTTTCCGCCGGCGTGAATGTAGGTGCCCACCGCGCCCTCGTTGGTGGTGCGCGCCGCCTTCTTCTGCGCCGAGGCCATGCCCCGCTTGCGCAGCACCACAAAGGCCTCCTCGATGTTTCCCTTGGTCTCCTGCAACGCCTTCAGGCAGTCGCCCATGGGCGCGCCGGACTTTTCCCGAAGCTCTTTCACCAATTTTGCATCAATCTTTTCGCTCACTGTTTTTCTCTCTTTTCCAGTTATCAGTTATCAGTAGTCAGTTCTCAGTTGCTTGTGGCCGATCTGTCTCAGACCGGCCACCGCAAAACCAGTTTCGTTGTCACTGAAAACTGACCACTGAAAACTTCCATGCAGGATAGATTACAGAGCGCTCTGGGCCACTTCAGCCTCATCCAATGCCGCCACCGCGGCGGGCGCCTTGCGAATGCCGCCGCCCAGAGCCGCTTCCAGGTCCACATCCTCGACCGGCGAGGCCTCTTCGGCCGCGGTCGCCGCCACGGATTCAGGCAGAGGCGATTCCTCGGCAAAGGCCTTGTCGCCCACCAGGTTCACTCCCTCGGCGGCCGAGTCGGCGATCTTCGAGGTAAACAAGCGAATGGCGCGCAGCGCGTCGTCGTTGCCGGGAATCACGTAATCCACCACCGTCGGGTCGCAGTTGGTGTCTACCACGGCCACCACCGGGATGCCCAGTTTACGGGCTTCCTTCACGGCAATCGTCTCATTGTTGGAGTCGACTATGAACAGCGCGTCGGGCAGGCGCTTCATGCTCTTGATGCCGGCCAGGTTCGCCTGCAAGTGCTTGCGCTCCCGCTCCAGCTTGATCACTTCTTTCTTGGTCAGCAGATCGTAGCGGCCATCGGTGGCCATCTCATCCAGTTCCTGAAGGCGCTTCACCGACTTCTGCACCGTCACCCAGTTGGTCAGCAGGCCCCCCAGCCAGCGCTGGTTGATGTAGGGCATTCCCGCGCGGGTGGCCTCCTCGGCCACGGCTTCCTGCGCCTGGCGCTTGGTGCCGACGAACAGAACCGTCTTGCCGCTGGCGCACAGCTCGGTGACAAACTTCGACGCTTCCTTGAACAGCTTCAGCGTCTTCTGCAGGTCGATGATGTAAATCCCGTTGCGCTCGCCAAAGATGTATTCCTTCATCTTGGGATTCCAGCGCTTGGTCTGATGCCCGAAGTGAACACCTGCTTCGAGCAGCTCCTTCATGGTGATCGTGGCCATTGGCCTCCTTCGTGGATTGCATCCGGGTGGTCGATGCCTGCGCCCGGATTGAACCCGCTATTGCGGGAATTTGAAACTAGCTAACAGCTTTCAGCCTTCAGCTATCAGCAATTCCGGAAAGCCGGCGCTGAAAGCTGACAGCTGATCGCTGAAAGCTAAGCGCGTTAGCGCTTACTGAACTGGAAGCGCGCTCTCGCGCCCTTCTGCCCGTACTTCTTGCGTTCCTTCATGCGCGAGTCGCGGGTCAGCAGGCCTTCGGCCTTGAGCGCCGCGCGCAACTCGGGGTTAAACTGGACCAGCGCGCGGGCCACGCCCATCTTGACGGCATCGGCTTGCGCCGATACGCCGCCGCTCTTGACGGTGGTCACTACGTCGAAGCTCGAAGTCAGCTCCACCAGAGCCAGGGTGCGCTTGGCGGCCACGCGCTGCTGCTCGGTCACAAAGTACACATCGAATGCCTTGCCGTTGACCTTCCACTCGCCCGTGCCGGGACGCAGAAAGACGCGGGCAATCGCCGACTTGCGCCGCCCCGTCCCGTAATACTGAACCAAATCTGCCATTCGTTTCCTCTTAGCTCTCAGCCGTAAGCTTTCAGCCTTCAGCCTTGTCGTGCTTTCATCAATTCTTTGCGCCGCCTTGACTTTCCGCACCAGCAAGAAAACTGAAAGCTGATAGCTGAAAGCTGATAGCTGCGTTACGCAATCTCCAACGCCACCGGCTTCTGCGCCTCGTGGGGGTGCTTGTCGCCGCGATAGACCTTGAGTTTGGTAGCCATCTGGCGGCCCATCTTGCTCTTGGGCAGCATCCCCTTGATGGCTTGCTCCAGAATCTGCTCCGGCTTGCGGTTCAATAGGCGCGTAAACGACTCTTCGCGCAGTCCGCCGGGGAAGCCGGTATAGCGGCGATAGAGCTTGTTTTGCGACTTCAGGCCGGTCAGGCGAATCTTTTCCGCATTGATCACAATCACATGGTCGCCCACGTCAATATACGGAACGTATTGTGGATTCAGCTTGCCGCTCAGCACGTCGGCGGCCTTGGTCGACAGCCGGCCCAGTGTCTTGCCGCTGGCATCTATGACAAACCATTTGCGGTCAATATCCTTGCCGCTGGGAACAAAGGTGCTCATCTCTCTCCTGCCCTCTAAAGCCTGAAAAATCCAACAAAAATCCCGCGCAAAGCGCTCTGACCCGCGCCAATCCAGCGCATGGGCCCAATTTCCACCCACTGCCAAACAGATCTGTTCGGGTGAGGAGTGCGGGGCTGGCCCTGAAAAGGGCTCTGGCAGCGCCGGAGGCGCCAAAAAGAGCGCCACTGAACTCGAATCCGGCAACCGGCAGCCTGTTCCAGCCGATCCCCTTCAGGGCATCAACCAGGCGGGTCCGGGTGAACTGACTCACCCCATCGGCGAAGATCTGTCAATGGGGGGTCCACGACACACGATGACCCCAGGCGCAACACCGCGCAAGGACTTTAGAATACCCGAAAACAGGCTCCCGAGTCAATGAAATGCCCAGCGAGCGGCTTGCCGGGGCCGAATGCGCTTCGATCCTGGATCATTGCAAGCCCGGTAGCATGATTTCTTCTCTTCGTGTTACTCTGGTGCTTCGCCTGGAAGGCTCGGGGTAGCCGCTGGTCCTCGAGGGAGTGCGTATGGGCGTTCTGAGCAGAATCGGGATTGCGTTGGATTCGGACCTCTTGAAGCGGTTCGACCGTTCCATTGAGCGGCGGGGCTATACCAACCGGTCCGAGGCTTTTCGGGACCTGATTCGTGACCGGCTGGTAACCGAGCAGACCGCCGCGCCGGAGGCGATTGTCGTAGGCACGGTCACGCTCATCTATGACCACCACGCCCACGGCATCACGGAAAAGCTGACCGAGGCGCAGCACGCGCATCACGATTTGGTCGTCTCCACCAGCCACGCGCATCTGGATCACGATTCCTGCCTCGAAGTTTTGATCGTGCACGGCAAATCGGCCCAGGTTGCCCAGTTTGCCGATCTGTTGATCGGCCTCAAGGGAGTGCAGCACGGACGGTTGGTGATGACCGTTCCGGAACATGCGCTGACGCCGTCCTCCGAGAAAGCGCACAAGCATCCGCACAAGCATTGAGGTCAAAAGCTTCTTCCTAACGCGAATCGCATCAGAAACGGTTCGGTGGGGTGGGTAACACGCCCGAATGCCGGCGCGGCTGTTGGAGTGATTTGGTAGACATAGGCGTAGTCAATGTCGGTATCTTTGCGGTTCAGCATATTCAGAAATTCTGCCGTAACGCGCCATCTTTTCTTAATTTGATAACCGATCTCCCCATTGATCAACACCGTTTGACTTGACTGATACATTCCGTCGGACGTCAAATCGCGCGGACCAAAATAGCGCAGGCGCAAACTCGACGTAAAGCCCTGGTAATCGTGCAGCGTGACGCCCGATGAAATCACCACCTTCACCGCTTCGGGCACCAGCTTGCCTCCCGGGCCTTGCACAAGCTGGCCACCCACGCTGGTGTACGCCGCATCATCCGGATCGATTTCGGTAAACTTGGCGCGGGAGTCCGCAAGGTCAAAATCAAAAGCCAGATGTTCCGTTGGCGTGTAGTAGTTCGCCCATTCGAGGCCATAGCGGTTGCTCGGCTGCTTTGAAGCAGACGTGCCTCCGGTGTCGCCATCCTGCTGCAGTTCAGAAGCACTGCGAAGATACCAGAGCGAAAGGGTGCTTTGCAGATGTTGGAGGGCCGTAGTACGCGCGCCGATTTCCCCGCCTTTGGTTGGGATCAGGGCGGGAATTTTCGAACTGGGAGTATTGGGGTAAGGATTGTCCGGCGAAACAGGTTGCACCGTTTGCGTTGCGCCGCGCCCGTCGTTGGAGTGGAAACTGTATCCGCCCTGCAGATAGAACTCAGTATTGGACCACGGGCCAAAGATCAAATTTAATTTTGGGCTGGGCAGAAACTTGCTGGCTGCGCCGGAATTGGCCGCGTTAACCGAGGTCGAGTAAGCCAGGCTGGTGACGTCAAAGTATTCCAGGTCGCCTCGCAGGGCCGCCACCGAGCGAAATTTTTCCGCCCACTGAATTTTATTTTCTTCATAGAAACTTGTTATTGTGTCCGTAAAGTTATCCCGCTCCGTGGTAGCGGGCAAAATTGGGCAGCTGATCGAAGTGGGGGCGGGGCAGGTTGGCAACGAGACGCCGATGGCGTAGTAATCGGTTTTGGTTGTGCGCACGCGATTTTGCGTCCGGTAAAGGCCGTTGTTAATCCAATCGTTGCGGAGCTGCACGCCGAAGGTATCTGCCATTTTGCGGCCAGACCATGTGCTGAAAATCGTGTGGCGCGCGTCCAGCCCAGCCACCCAGCGCCTGTCCTGCTGTTCGAACTGGTCGCCTTTTTTGTAGTCCACCAGGTAGTAAGTGAAATCAGAAAATAAATTGAGATCGTAATAAAACACATAAGCCGAGATTTTCGACTCGGAGTTTGCGCCTTGGCGATGACCCTCGCCCTGCACGCTATAACGCTGCGAGTGGCCGCCGTCAGATGGGTTCAGTGTGCCGAAAAAACCAACCAGAGATTGGGCGGTAACGGGAATTTGATCGCTAGAGTTCCATTTTCCGTGGTAAGCGCGGGCCGTGATGCTGGCGCCATTGGCGTCATCGCCCCGGCTGTAGGTGATCAAGCCGTTGATTTTGTTAAAAGCATCCGGATGCGTCCATGGGCCGTTATAGTAATACTCTTCTGCGCCGTAGAGCAAATTGCCCTTGCCGAGCTTTTGCGATGCGCCGAAAACGGCCCGTACGTATGCATGAGTCCCGCCTTCCACCTTGAAGATGTTCTGAGTCAGCGTCTTGAAAAATTCCACATGGGCATTTGCAGCCGAGCTATAGTTGCCGACATTCGCGTAGTAAGGGCCTTTCTCGAAATCCACCCGCTTTACAAACTCCGGGATGACAGTGTTCATGTCCGAGTAGCCCTCGCCGTGCGCGTGCGACGGCAGGTTCAGCGGCATATCGTCGAGGAAGATGGCAATATCCGTGCCGTGGTCGAGATTGAAGCCGCGCAGAAAATACTGGTTGGCTTTGCCGCCGCCGGCGTGCTGCGTGATGATGAGGCCGGGAACCGTCTCCAGAACTTCTCCCGAACGAAGAATCGGACGATCCTGGATTTCCGCTGCTCCCACCGTGCCTTGAGAGCCGGATTCGGCAATTCCGATAAGGTCATTCTCCCGGCCCCGCACGTCTATGGTGGTGCTCACGGAGCCCACTGCCAGAGAGATGCGCAGCGGGGCCGGCGTCCCGGTGGTTCCTATGGTGACGAGGATTTCTTTGCTTTCAAAACCGGGATTCGATACCACGAGCCGATAATTGCCTGCCGCGAGTCCAGATAGAATGAAGGAACCGTTCGTCTCTGACCGTGTCGTTCTTTGTCCAGTACCGTTCGCGCCGCGAACCTGCACGGTAGCTCCGGCAATCACCGCGCCAGAAGTGTCAACGACAGTCCCTGATAGCTGAGACGGATAAGCATCATCACTCGAGGCGGCCGGCGTCTTCTCCTGAGCGGCAAGTAGGCTAGGCGCCAGCAGAAAGAAAAGAATAGCCAATCGATGCGTCGTAGACGGAAGCAGCATCAGCGCCATGAAAATGATTATTACATGCGTAGCACGATAATCGTATTAGTATGTGGTATAAAATCAATATATTCGTATGCTGCCACGGGCGGGAATCTGCTATGTAGTTTCACGGCTTCACGTTGGGCGGGATCAACAGGGTGATGGCGTCGGGCACGATCTCGATGCGCACCGGCAGATCGCCGAGAAACTCGCCATCGGCCTCAACCAGGATGCGCTGCGAGGAGGCGTTGCGGTGATGGCACTCGACCGAGACGGCGTCGAGCACTTCAATCTGGCGGGAGAATGTCTGGCGGCCGAACAAGGTCGCGAGCAGAAAACGGAAGTAGCTGTATCGGCTGCGAGTCT
>Ga0326727_10006855_pt1 | contig 30739 bp, 28 predicted proteins | sample MB2enrmetagenome_FD_207643 | JGI IMG/M metagenome (GOLD analysis project Ga0326727, IMG submission 207643) | Lab enriched peat soil microbial communities from McLean, Ithaca, NY, United States - MB29MY | ecosystem: Environmental > Terrestrial > Soil > Wetlands > Peat | place: USA: New York... | reverse complement strand
GTGGCGTGGCTGAAACGGTTTATTTAACTCCGCCGGGCAACTCGCGGCAAGAGTAATCCGATAACGGCAGATATAAAGATTTCGTCAGGATAGTTATGTTGGCAAAAAAAAATTCAAACTAACGGTTGCAATGCATTTAACTGCGCAAATGAATCTTTAACTTCTGAAACGACCAGATCAACCCTATGGTTGTCGTGACTATCGAACTTGGCATCAACCGGTGTTTTCTCCTTGAAGGCAAGGGAGGTTACGTGTTGATCGACACGGCGTACTCCCGGTACCACGAGGCCTTCAAGAAAAAGATACAGAAACATGGCATCGCCGAGAAGGACATCATCGGCATCGTCCTGACCCACCACCACGACGACCACGCCGGGTTCGTTGCCGAGCTCCTCGAAGCCTCTGGCGCGATGCTCCTCGTCCACGAAAAGGCGCTCCCTCACCTGGCAAAAGGGGCGAGCGGCGAGGACGACCCGTCCTATTACATATCCAAGCGGGCGCTTCGCTATTTCAAGCTGATGGAAAGGTTACACTCGTTCACGTTCCCGCCGGTCATCCCCCGCCAAGGGGATCTCATCCTGTCCGGGGAGGAACCGCTCCGGATGCCGCCCGAACTGGGCATTGACGGAACCCTGCTATACAGCCCCGGCCATTCCAGCGACCACATCACTCTGTTCATGGATGACGGGACCTTGTATTGCGGCGATGCATTCATGAACGCAGGCTGGTCCAACTTCCTCGGGAAGAAATATTACCCAGTCTACGCGTGGAACCGGGCAATTCTGTCCGACACGTGGCGAGCCTTCGTGGCAGCTGGTGCACGAAAGATCATGCCTGCGCACGGCGATTCGTTCGATGCCAGCGTGGTTGCTCAGTTATTGGCTTAGGTGCCCGCGCGCGCATAGTGGCTCACGAGAACCTTTTTTAACGCGATTTAGGCAGGGTCTCCCATGCTAGAGAAAATCGCAGTATCGGGCATCATCCCCGCGACGCCTGATGAAATTTACGACGCGTGGATCGATTCGGAGAAGCACTCGGCTATGACTGAAAGCACGGCCACCATCGATGGCACGGTTGGCGGTTCCTACACCGCCGGAGATGACTACATTCACGCAACGTTCACCGAACTCGAGCCAGGAGCACGCATCGTCCAGACGTGGCGGTCCACGGATTTTCCCGAGGATGCAGGCGATTCGATCGTCGAGGTCATCCTCACGCCCGTGACGAACGGCACCAAGGTAACGATCAACCACTCGGAGATCCCGGAAGGTCAAGGGAAAGAATACAAGAAAGGGTGGAAAGAATTCTACTTGGACACGATGAAGGCCTATTTTGAGAAAGTACATTCGGAATAAACAAATTCTTTTTTTTCCAAGATTGTTCCACGTAGAAGCACATCTGCAGCGGGACAACCAGCCCGTATTCAAATTGCGCAGATTCAAGTAGAAGGAGAAAGAGTAAAGGGAAGGTCGTGGTTACCCACGAGGCGCACATCGCCCGGGAACCCACCGTCGTGCAAGTCATCACGCCTCGATGCCCGAGAGCACCTTCGGCGCAGCCGTTTTCAGGCGGCGAGCCACGTCCGTGGCGCACGTGGCCGACGGGACGAACGAATCCCAGCCGGGTGGTCAGGATTTTTGTCCCAATTGCTGCGATGCGGACCGCAGCTATCTCCTTGCGTATCGGGAAGGAGGTTACCGTCTCGCGGCCCTTTCGAGTCGCGGGTCACCCAGCCCTTTTCAGGGGGGCAATGGAATAACGCGTGAAACACCGGAGGGCGTCCCAATCGTTATCGCGACGATGCGCGTTTCCTTCTCTACTTGTGTTGGTGCACAAGCAATATCTATTCTGACAAGATTACATTTAAGGCGTGCTAATAGCTAGTTAATAATTTTTATGTCGGAGGAACGCGTGCCGCCTTTCGTGCTCGATCCGCCGTTGACAACGAGGAATTGCCCGGTCTTGGCACTGGCATGCCTAGTTAGACAATAGAAGACCGTTTCGACCATATCGAGGTACCAAATCTAAGAATAGATATGATAGACCGCATCGGCGACACAAACAGGTTTCTTTTTGCCTTCCGCTTCTATGATAACGTTGAGAATCACTTCCATACTTGCATCAGCCAAATCCTAGATTTCTGCCACGGTAAATTTGGCCCGGACTCGATTGCCTGCGAGCAAGGGGGCCGGCAATCGGACATCGTGTTCGTTCCCGGGGAGTCGAACAACCAGCTGTTCCGAAAAGCTGCTGGCAGGTTCGTGATATAACGGACCTCGATATAATCTGCTCTATTTTAATCTTTCGTGAAACCCACAAAAAAAAGCAGCAATGGCTCATCGAACGACAAGAACTTGGCAGGGCGCGGTGTTCAGGATCCGGGTCGCAACCGTGCCTGTGAGATGCTTCACCCCGGAGTGGTGGCCGTAGCATCCCACGATGACGAGATCGACGCCGTTCTCTTTAACGAACGATTCGACGTATTCATGCGGTGCCAATTCGGTTTCCAGGATGTAGGTCACACTTTCAGCGAATTCGGGGTCTTGTTCTTCGACGGCCTGCCGTGCTTGGTCGAGGATCTGCCGGCCGGACTCTTGATACATTTCCCGAAGCGAGTCTTCGTTGACCGAGTTGTACATCATGGGCGATTGCATGCCCATGGCCGGGGCGAGTGGAAAGACGGGAAGGTTATAATGGTGGCGCACCGAGTGGAACACAAACAATTCGGCCCCGAATTGCTTCGCCATGCTCACGCCGGTCGCCAATGCCTTCAGGCTGTGGTCGGAGCCGTCCACGCCAACGAGGATTTTAGTATAAATACTCATACTTTTTCCGTTCCCAGTTCTTAGTAAAGAGGCTTGTGGCTCTCAAAGCTAAGCGTTCCATGAAAACCTGTTTTAGTATCTAGCGCCACCTGATTCTACAAGTGTATATCGATCAATATTCGGGTCAACTAATCGTTTATATGTCTTTCAAATGCTTCTTATTCCATCGGAGAACCAGATCCACGTCCATTGTTCATTCAAAAAGCCGCTTTTCCAAGGAAAAAGATTAGACGGGAATTTTCGGATTATCGGACAAGGAGCACGTGGCAAGGCGCGGCATTCATGATGCGCGTGGCAACCGTGCCCGTGAGTTGCTTGATCCCCGAATGGTGGCCATAGCAGCCCACGACGACGAGATCGATGCCGTTCTCCTTCACAAATGAATCCACAAAATCTTCCGGGGTCAGGTTGGCTTCCAAGTGGTATGTCGCGTTTGGCATATGTTCTGGACACATATCTTGAACAAATCCTTTGGCCTGCTCTAGGATCTGCTTGCCAGATTCCTCGTACATTTCTTGCTGCCAATTCGTAGGCGCTGTGATGGGCTCACGCGTAATCCACGATTGAAAATTCCACGGGATATTGACAGGAAAAGCAGGAAAGGTATAATTGGGTGAAACGGAGTAATGGTGTGCTATCGCGTGAAATACGTGCAAATTCGCATCATATTCCCGTGCAAGATTCACTCCTGTTGCAAGAGCTTTTAGGCTATGCTCCGATCCATCAACCCCGACGAGGATATTCTTGAACACCTTTCGTTCACCTGGCTGATCCAATAAATATCAACTTTACAAGGCCCGATAAAAAGGCTTGTGGCTCTCGATTTAAACGATTTGATTGAAACGCACCGATTTTTCACTGAAGTCGTCGATTGGGCCAGGAGATCCAATCACTTTGCCTCGCGGTGCCATTTTTTAACCAAGCAGGGCTTTGCAGGAATGGAACACCATACGAGACCAGATCTCCCGAAAAGGGAGAATGACAACAGAAATGACAGGTTACCGGACAACGAGGACTTGGCAAGGTGAAACATTCACGATGCGCTTCGTGGTCGAGTCAGTGGACTGCTTGTCCCCAGGATGATGGACGAGGTTCTGGATGATGACGAGATCGATACTATTTTGTTTGACAAACTGCTCTACGAACCGCTGAGCCGCCATACGTGTTTCCAAGTGGTAGGTCACATTTTCGGCAAACTCGGGATCGATGTCCCGGACCGACTGCTCGGCTTGCTTGATGACCTGCCTGCCTGTCTCCTCGGCCTCGTGTATTTGCCATTCGTCATTGAGCGTGTTGAACATCATCGATGCTTGGACACCCAGCACCGGAGAGAAGGGAATGGTTGAAAACCTGTAATGATGCTTAACCGCGTGAAATACATGCAATTCGGCACCGAATTGCTTTGCAATGTCCACACCGGTTGCCAATGCCTTCAAACTTTGCTCCGTTCCATCTACGCCAACCAAGATTTTCTGGTACAACGTGATTTGCCTCACTATTCCCGACTACGATCGACTTAAGTCTTTCCAAAACGCGGTTAAGAGATTTTCGGTTGAAAAATTGTACATGCGATTGGAATCTTTCAGATCCTTGAAAGGCGAGATCATGAACTTGCAGCGTGCCGTGGCGCACGGGCTAGGAGGAACCTGAAGAATGCACCAAGCTTGGCAGGGCTCACGAAGAATGCCGGCGTTCTTTTCCGATACGTGACATAGGAATCACTGAACCGCTTCACTAGCTCGGGCTCTTCCACGAAGTGCACAGGAACATAAAACCAGAACAGGAGCATTAAATAGAATATTATCGAGTACAGGTCAAAGATTTCGAGTATACCAGTAAGGCCAATGGTCAGCAGCCCGGCGTACATCGGGTGGCGCAGTGCCGAATAGATCTCGTGATCTTGAAACTCATTTTCCTCGGGAAAATACAGGTATACGACGGTCATGTAATCGATGCCGAATATGAACACCGACCGGAGCATCATAGCCACCACGATGACCTCAACAACGAGACCGAGTATGATGCGGATCCAAGCCACGATCGGGCCAGCGGTGCCGAGATTTGAATCGATCACGTTCATTAAAATGGATAGACTCGAGCCTGACTAGTAAGCTGATGAGAACGTGGCCACTAACACGAACGTGTTTATTCCCCGCGTGACCACGAGTATAACTCCTGAAAAACCAGCAAGGAAGACCTTCTGGTAAGAGAGCTGGCCGTATTTCGCCTTCAGGCGATCTTGCCAGTACTACATCTGGTAGACGAGCACGAAGCCGGCCACCAAGACGATGCCATCGCCAAGCAGCAGGATAATCGTAAGCCACGCCGTATCGAATCCTGTCGCAACGAGATAGCCGGGCAGCGCATCGAAACGGGCGTGACTTAATAACTGGATCGTGAAAGGTAAGCTCTCTCGATGACAATGGGAAGATTGCGGGCAAGGGCCTCGCTTAATATGATCTTGATAATTACCTTCTTATTGGATGATTTTCCATAATGACCGTAGACACTAGAATTATCGAGCGAGGTGGATTAAACATGGCAGAGAGAAGCACCAATCATTTTTGTCCAGAAGTCTTCAATGTTTCCGATCCGCCGTGCTCGAGGTGCGCAGGTAGGCTGGATTTCAGGGTTTACGAGAATTATAACCATATGGACTGGCTTCAATGGTTCTGCAAAGCCAACTGCGGTTTTTACCTCAACGTCCAGCTTGTGTGAGTGAGGAAACGCTTTTTTCGTTTGAGGTTTCCCGCCCTTTGTTCGACTTTGGCTTACAACGTTTATATGCTCACTTAGCGAACTAAACGCTATGAGCGAACTTCAACGGTTGCATCCACGCGGCGAGTGGTTCGTCGACGAGCAGGGCCGGGTGGTCATCCTGCGCGGCGTGAACCTCGGCGGCGATTGCAAGGTCCCGTACACGCCGGATGAATCTACCTGCAACCCAACCGATTTTTCGAGCCACAAGGATGTTTCTTTCATCGGACGGCCCTTTCCACTTGATGAGGCTGACGTGCATTTTTCAAGGTTAAAATCCTGGGGCTTCGACGTTCTGCGGCTGCTCACCACGTGGGAAGCGGTCGAGCATGCAGGACCGGGCGAATTCGACGCCGCCTACCTGGATTATTACACGAACCTGTGCAAACTGGCGGGAGATTACGGGTTTTACGTCTTCGTGGATTTCCACCAGGATGTCTGGAGCAGGATGACCGGCGGCGATGGTGCCCCCTGCTGGCTGTTCGAGAAGCTCGGCATCGATTACACCAAGCTCAGCAAGGCCGACGCGGCGCTGGTGATGCAGCACGCGTACAACTTCAGCGATCCCCGCCCGAGGCAGGAAGACAACTATCCCACCATGTGCTGGAGCCAGAACTATCGCTACCCGACGAACGGCATCATGTGGAGCCTGTTTTTCGGCGGGCGGGATTTCGCCCCGGGCCTGACCATCGACGGGGAAAACGTGCAGGACTACATGCAGGGGCATTACCTGGCCTGCCAGCGGGCCATTGGGGAGCGCGTCAAGGACCTGCCAAATGTGCTGGGCTTCGACTCCCTGAACGAGCCGTCAGCCGGCTGGATCGGTGAGGCGATGGACGACCGCCACGTGAAAGCCTCGAAGGGAAGCCCGGCCCTCCCCGGGCTCGCGTGGTCTCCCGTGGATGCCCTCCACGTCGCCACCGGCCACGCCGCGGACCTGCCGTTCCTGGCACTGCGCCTGTCCAAGCTCGCCATCGTTCCGGTGAAGACCGTGCGGGTAAACCCGAACGCCGTGTCCATCTTTTTCGAGAACGTGAACGACCCGTTCCAAGCCGAGGGCGCGTGGGCGCTCAGGTCGGATGGCACGCCCGAGGTCCTGCGCAACGATTTCTTCCAAGTCGTCGGGAACAGGAAAATTAATTTCACGCGGGATTACATGGCCCCGTTCATCGGCAGGGTGGCGGAGACTATCCAAAACATCAACCCGGATTGGATGATCTTCGGGGAGAAGGACGCGAAGGAAACCGTGTTCGATACATCCTTCCCCGCAACTATGCCCACGAATTTCGTGAATGCATCCCACTGGTACGACAATGCACTCTCGGGGACGAAGAAAGTGCGGAAGATCACGCTGGACGTCGTGACGATGCGGGTGGTCGTTGGCAGGAGTGGAATCCAGAAGATGTACACTTCTCAGCTCGGTGACATCAAGGCCGCGTCGCTGAAGGTAAACGGCGGCAGCCCGACACTGGTTGGCGAGTTCGGGCTCGTCTACGACCTCGAGGGTGGGAAAGCCTACGAGAGGTGGCGGGCGGGCGATCACTCTGAACGCATCTGGAAGCAGCACGATTGGACACTTGACATGATGTACAACGCGTTGGATGCCAACCTGATCGGCGGCACGCAGTGGACCTACACGGCCTCCAGCCGGAACGACCTGCGCATCGGCGACGGCTGGAACCAAGAGGATTGCAGCATTTACAGCATGGATCAGGACATCGAGCCTGGCAATATCTACAGCGGCGGCCGCGCGCTGCATGGGATCGTGAGACCCTTTGCGAAGTTCGTGCAGGGCACGCCCACGCGGATGGCGTTCGACCAGCGCTCGGGCAAGTTCGTGCTGCGGTTCACGGCGGACCCGACAATTCCAGTACCGACAGAGATCTTCCTGCCAGTCATCCAATATCCGCATGGAGTAAGGATCGAGTCAGAAGGCCTCGAGGTGGACCGGGATGGCAATGAACAGTACGCGCGATTCAAAGCGCACGATGCAGGGGAAAAGACAATAATCGTGCACCGGGGCTGAAGCCGCACCAAGATTCAGGAAATCTCAGCGAGTGACAAGCGACACGCCGAGGTATTCCCGGTCGCTGTGCCCCATACCTTCTTTCTTTTTAATATATTCGTTCTCAAACGAATGATTGATTATGATCCTGCGGGACCTGAACGAGATCTTGCTTGCCACGATTAATGCCAAGCGCAGCATCCCAGACGGCGCTGAGGACATAAAAGACGCCGCCACCATGATCCTCGAAGACATGTTCAAGGCGCAAGACAAGATCCTCCTTTCTTTATGAGAGAACTTGTTTTCTAGCAATTAACATTGCTGTTTCCAAACGAATTGTTTAAAGAATGATTCTCGTGCAATGTAGAATGAAAAAGGAAAGAGAGATAAGAAAATCAGGTGGGGAAACGTGCTCAGTGAAGACGTCTATATCTGATTATCCCGCTAGCAGAGGCAACGACTGGTAATAAAAAAAAAATAGGTTGCTAGTTTAGGGTCAAGAGGGGAAAGAGGAGCCGAGTTTTTCTTGATGGATAACTCGGTCGTGAATCTATTCTCCATCCATTCCATCCAATTTGATATCTTTTGCATTGCCTTTGGGAAGCTTGACCGATTTGCCCGTGTTTGGCCGGACCACTGCTTTAAGCGGCTTGATTACGCTTCCGTCAGCAGAATTGGGCGAGGCATCCTTAATCCACTTGTCTTGTAACTTGATCCATTTTTCTTGGCCCGCTTCCCCCTTCACGTACTTCATCTGCTTCTCCCCGCCATACTCCAGGGGCTTCTTCTCATTCACGTACTTCAAGGGCTTCTCTCCTTGCACGGCTGGAATCTTTGTAAAAGTTGCCCCCCGTGAAGCGCTCGACGTGCTCGAGCCATCGGTGATGCCGGCCCCGCCGCCCCGCTTCTTACCCCCTCGCAGGAGCCCGATCAGGGCCGCACCGACGAAGAATCCGATGCCAAAGATGACCAGATCAACAACTGTCGTGTAATTCGTGGTCGGGTTGTTGATGGTGACCGTTATGGATTCGTTTGCGGTCAGGCCGGCGATGTTCGTTGCCACGGCCGTGATCTGGTGCGGGCCGTTGCTGTACTTCGTCGTGTTGATCGATGCTGTCAAGCTCGGGTACGGATAGGTCGAGTAGTTTTCGTTGGCGACTTGCTTGCCGTCAACGAAGATCGCCACCGATTTGAGCCCAACAGCATCGTCCCCGAAGGTGACGATGTTTGCCGCCCCGTTCAACGTGCTATTCGCCAGCGGGTTCACGATCATGACCACGGGTGGCGTGCTTCCCTTCGGGAGGGAACCGTTTTGAGTAACGGTGGCCATGCTCGTGACCACGTTGCCGATGACGCCATCCGTCCCATTCGGAAAGATGGTGATTCGATATTGTCCTATCGGCCAAGAAGATTTGCCGACTACGCCACCGGGACTAAACGAGCCCGTGTAATTCCCGCTGCCATTGGGGTCAGTCAGCTGGATTAGCTGGGTGCCGTTATCCACGACCAGCTCGGATAGGCCGTTTACATCAGGTGGATTGGGAGGGTTCGGCGGGCTCCAGTACGCGGGCGTGAGCCTTGCCCATACACTGGAAACCATGGAGCTGCTGTTCACCCTTGCCCATACCGGGATGTTGGCGGTCTGGTTGACCACGATGTCTCTCGCGGTTGACAGTATTTGCGCCAACAGGATGAATGAAAAGGGGTTGTACCCATGTATGTAGGTGGAAGACGCGTCGTATCCATCGTCCCCCCATGGAAAGATAGGGTACGGCGGCAACGTTACCCACGGCGTCGGCGGGAATGAGACCCACAGCGGGCCGGTTCCGACGCCATCATTGTCATCTTCCAGGAGCGGGTATTGCGCGTACCCGTCCCCACACGCCATCACGTTCCTGCAGCCAGCGACGAAAGCGCTCCCGATCGTCCCGCCGGCGGCAATGCTTCCCCAGAACGACTCGGAGAATATTGCCCACGTTGCCGATGCATACGCAGAGTGCGTGGCATCCGTAGACGTGATGATGATGCGATCAGGTGCGCTCAAGGCATTGATAAAGGATCCTGACTCGCAGGCCTCGTACACGATGATGTCTCTGCTGCAATTCGTCGCCACGCGAAGACTGTTCAGGAAGCTGTCAAGGTCAGTGCTGTATAGAACCCCGCCCACGATTCCCATGATGTTGGTGTTGCCGTGATCGAACAAGTAGAGACCGAGGCCGTGCGCCGCATCAACCTTTCCAACAGCCCACGTGGAGAAGGCATAGGCTATATTCGCATAAGTTGACGTTCCATTGGCATAAGGATCTGTAGCTACCGGGCATAGATAGTAGACCCGGCTAGCAGGAAAGCCAAGATGATGCACCAAGATGTTGTACACTTGATCCGCGCCGGCAACGATCACGTTTTGGAGGGCCATATCGCTGCGCTGCCCTGCGATGATGATGAAAGCACCAAGTGTTTCCGTTAGCGTTGAAGCCTTGGGCGTGGACACGCTCGCAGTGCGAACTTGATTGTTTGCGATGCAGGTGCAAGGCAGGGCTAAGAACGCCAAGAACGTCAGGACTAACAGTAGTTGAAACCGTTTTTTCATCTCAATTCACGTCTCTCATCCGATATTTTGCTTCCCTTGGATCGACCACTCTTAACTCGGTTACCGTGGCCAATCCGAGCGCGTTGGATCCTCCCCCTCCATTTTTATGGCTGCCGCGAGAGTTTTATAAAATGGATGCAGGGCCCAATTGGCCAGCGATTTCCAAAATAAGGAAGGCCGCAAGAACAGGTCCAAATAGCGGATGCCATCTCAGGATAATTGCATTCAGCTCCACGATGACGGCTCGTTCGCGCCTTCGGCGGCATCGGCGACCGACCGCGGGATGATGGCCTGATCTCGGGTTGCGGTTCCCCGTGCCACATAGAGGCTGAACATGATTACCTGGCTCTCCCACGCGATGTCCGTGATGATCGCATCCGCGGGCGCATATATGTCTATGGCCGTGGAAGAATTCGCATTCTCGTCCATCGAATAGATAAAAAAGTAGTGAAAAAGCGATGTTCATTCATCCCGCTCCAGCCGGCGCGGCGCTGGATTGATGTCCGGTCGTTCTGTGGTAGTAATGCGGCTCGTCGCATCGGCTTGGCCCGGGAAATGCTGGTGTGGATCGATAGCACGCGCTGACGAGCGGTAGATCGTTGGTGCGGGCGCGTGGAGAGGAATCTCTACTTGCGCAAGGGTCTTGGCCGGGAGATACTGCGGGCGCTCGATCACGGGTGTTTCCTTTGGTATCTCGTACCTGCCCCGGGGCTGATCTGTCAAACCTTCGTACAAAGCTTTCACCTGCGCTTGCATGTCCTGCGCGACGGCGGCGGCATTGTCGTAGGTGCAGGCTACTTTCGGATCGATATACACGGGCTTTCCGATTCGGGCGCTACTTTTACCCTTGAAAAAGAACCGCTTGCCGGTAAGGCAGACCGGAACATACGGAAGCTTGTATTCCAAGCACAGACGAGCAGCGCCTGCATGAAATTCACGGATCTGCGAACGGTCCTTGCTGCGGCCGCCCTCCGGGAAAAAGCCAATTCCTTGCTTGTGGGCGATGGCCGCCTCGATTGACTGGCGAGTTTCGGCACTCAACTTCCTTCCAGGCGCGAGAGAGATCGTCCCGAAATACTTGATGATGGACTTCATGAGCGGCGTGTGCAGGTTCGCGAGCTTGGAGACCCATGAGACGTGGATTTCCTTGCGCCTCGTGCCGCAGCTGAGCGCGGCCCCGGCAAAGAAAGGATCAAGCGAATCGTTGTGATTGCAAATAACCATAAACGGACCGTGGAAATCCTTGAGATTTTCCTGGCCAGACCACGTGAACTTGTTCGTGAGTTTCAGGATCTTGGGAAAGAAGATGTAACCGACCCGCCAATAGATCATCTGATCATATTTATACACAGCCTCCGGACCTTTTTTGGCGAGGTGCTTTCGATGCCAATTAACGTATGCGTCGAAAGGGTTGTGGTACATGGCCATGTTGATAATGTATTTTATGAAACTCATAGATATCATCGATTTTTATTTATCTTCTGGCACTGTTGACAAAAACCAAGCTTCGATTTTTAAAGGAAGGTAGCAAAAAGAGAATTTATGACACTTCCGTGTCAACATTAATAAAATTCAATCGTAGAAAAACACCTTTACTGCGCCAATTGACCGAAAGGTCTACACTTTGTCATAAAGGCCCCTGAATGCTTGTAAGATGGAACGAAAATTTTCGTTGAGAAAAAAGCAGTTATTGTCGCCTAATCGGGAAAGCCATTCAATGGGTTTAATGTGGTCACGGACTAAAGGATCCCGATGCCAAATCTTGCCCAAGCTGCGGCCCGCAATTTTTTTCTCAGCCTGTGCCCTTCTTTTGCTGGTAAATTTTTTCCCAACCTCAAGTTGGGATAAGCATTTATTACTCCACAATACCCGGGTTAGTTATTCCAATTCTATTACTCGGCATACAAAAGATCTTTAATTGTTTCCTATGTAATCAGAAAATGGTAGATGTGCTTGGTGACCACTAACAGGAATGATCGCGAGAAGATTGGCGCGAATGAAACCTCGACCGAGAGCAACCAAGAGGTAGAAGAGGCGCTGCGCGGGGATGAAGAACAGTATAGAATGCTGTTCGAGACCATGACAGAAGGGTTCTCTCTGGATGAAATCATCTGGGATGTTGACGGAAACGCCTGCGACCTTCGTTATCTCATGGTCAATCCGGCATTTGAGGTCCAGACAGGGCTTAAAGCGGAAGGCATCATCGGGCGGACGGCGCTTGAACTTTTTCCGGCTGCCGAGCCCGTGTGGTTTGAACGATATGGACAGGTTGTTCTCACTGGGGAAGCAATGCATTTTGAAGAAGAATTTGGACCATTGGGCCGCTGGTTCGAAGTAACTGCATTCAAAGTTGATGATCACCGATTTGCCACGCTATTTATGGATATCACGGTTCGCAAGCAAGCAGCAGAAGAACGTGAGCGGCTGCTGGCGGAAGTACAAGCAGAACGGGAAAAGCTGGCAGCGCTGGTGAACAGCATCCAGGATGAGGTGTGGTTTTCGGACACAAGCGGAACGTACACATTGGTGAATCGTGCAGCGGTGCAGGAATTCGCCCTTGTCGACGGTAAGGAGATTGATCTCGAGCAACTTGCCACCAGTATGGAAATATTAAAACCGGATGGCACCCCGCGTCCCATTGATGATTCCCCATCGCTTCGCGCCTTGAATGGTGAGATCATCTCCAATGAAGAGGACATCATTCGCACTCCCGCAACCGGCGAGTTGCGGTATCGCCAAATAAATGCATCACCTGTTAGAGATGGAGAGAACAACATCATCGGTTCAGTTTCCGTCGTCCGGGACATTACCGAACAAAAGCGGGTAGCTGAAGAACGTGAGCAACTTCTGGCCGATGTGCAAGCAGAACGAGAAAAACTGGCAGCGTTAGTAAACAGCATCCAGGACGAGGTGTGGTTCTCGGACACGAGCGGAACGTACATCTTGGAAAATCCGGCAGCATTGCGAGAATTCGCCTTAAGTGCTAACGAGAACATAGAGATTGAGAAGCTCGTCAGCAACTTGGAAATCTTGAGGCCAGATGGCACCCCCCGTCCACTTGAAGAGACTCCACCGTTGCGTGCATTAAAGGGTGAGATCGTTACTCGTGAAGAATCCATTGCCCACACGCCTGCAAGCGGGGAACTGCGATATCGCCAAGTATCTGCCGCACCAGTTAGGGATGGAACCAGCAAAATCATAGGTGCTGTTTCAGTTGTCCATGATATCACCGATCTTAAGCTTCTTGAGAAAGACCTCAGACGAGCAAATGAGGAACTGGAAGAACGGGTGAGCCAGCGATCCGAACAGGTCATAAACGAACGCCAGCGGCTGTTTACCGTGCTGGAAACCCTGCCAGCGATGATTTGCCTGCTCACGCCGGATTATCACGTCGCCTTCGCGAACCACGCCTTCCGCGAGAAATTCGGGGAGTCAGGCGGCCAGCACTGTTACGAGTACTGTTTTAACCACAGCGAGCCGTGCGAATTTTGCGAAAGTTATACCGTGCTGGAAACCGGCCAGCCTCATCACTGGGAAGTTACTGCCTCGGATGGAAGCAGCGTGATAGATACTTACGATTACCCGTTCACGGATATTGATGGATCACCTCTTATCCTTGAAATGGACATGGACATCACCGAGCAAAGGAGGGCGGAAAACCAGCTCAAGTCAGCATCGCTCTACGCCCGCAACCTCATCGAGGCTAGCCTCGATCCTTTGGTCACCATCAGCCCCGAAGGCAAGATCATGGACGTGAATAGAGCGACCGAGCAGGTGACCGGCGTGCCCCGCGAGGAGCTCATTGGCACGGACTTCTCAGACTACTTCACGGAACCCGAGAAGGCAAAGGAAGGGTACCAGCAAGTCTTCAGCGAGGGATTCGTGAAGGATTACCCACTCGCGATTCGTGACAAGGATGGTAAAGTAACTGATGTATTGTACAACGCAGCGATTTACCAGAACGCAGAAGGGGAAGTCCAAGGCGTGTTCGCGGATGCTAGGGATGTTACCCAACACAGAAAAGACGAACAGCGGATCCGCCAGCAAGCCGAGCTTCTCGACAATGCTCACGATGCCATCACCCTGCGGGATTTGGATAACCGTCTCCTGTATTGCAACAAGGGAAACGAGCGCCTGTACGGGTGGAAGGCCGAGGAGATTCTCGGCAAGATCGCGCACGAGGTCTTTTTCGTGGGGCCTTCCGAGAGACCCTTGGAAGCATTGAGGCTCGTGAAGGAACGGGGGGAATGGAGCGGGGAGATGCACCATGTCGATCGAGATGGAAAGGAAATCATCGTCGAATCAAGGTGGACGCTCATGCGGGATGCCGGCGGCAACCCGGAATCGATCCTTGTCATTAACACTGACATCACGGACAAGAAAAAGATCGAAGCCCAGTTCCTCCGTTCGCAGCGTATGGAAAATATTGGCGACCTCGCGGGTGGCATCGCCCACGACCTGAACAACATCCTCACGCCCATCCTCCTCTCGGTAGACGTGTTCAAGGCAAAGCTGGGCGATGATGAGGAATCACTATCGTTTCTCGAGATGCTCGAAGCAAACATCAAGCGCGGCTCGGACCTCACGAAACAAATCCTTTCATTTGCCCGGGGGGTCGAAGGCGAGCGACAACCCGTCCAGATCTCTCGAGTGGTTACGGAAATCGCAAAGACCATCAAGGAAACCTTCCCGAGATCGATCGAGATCAGCACGGAAATCCCGGAAGAGCCGTGGAACGTCATAGGGGACATGACGCAGATCCACCAGGTGGTGATGAACCTCTGCTTGAATGCGCGGGATGCCATGCCCTTCGGTGGCACTTTGCACGTGGACGTGGAAAACGTTCTATTGGATGAGACATACGCGCGGATGAACATCGAAGCTAAAGTTGGCCCGTACGTCGTCATTTCCGTTGTCGATTCCGGTAGCGGCATATCCCCTGGCGTGATGGACCACCTATTCGAGCCCTTTTTCACAACGAAGAACCAAGGGAAGGGCACTGGCCTCGGTCTTGCCACGGCCTTGGGCATCGTGAAGAACCACGGGGGGTTCATCAACGTGTATAGTGAAGTCGGAAAGGGTTCCACCTTCAAGGTATACCTGCCTTCAAGCCCGATCGGTGAAACAAAAGCGGTTGAACAAACTCCAGAGGAACAGGTGCAGGGCCAAGGAGAGCTGATCTTGGTCGTCGACGATGAGAAGGTGATACGGGACGTGGCCACGACCATCTTGAATAAAAATGGCTACACGACGACCACTGCTTCCGACGGTGCAGAAGCCGTGGCGATGTTCGCGCAACAGCGGAATGATATTGCAGCGGTGATCCTGGACATGATGATGCCCATCATGGACGGGTACGCGTGCATCAAGGCCCTGCGCAAGATCGACCCAGCTGTAAAGATCATCGGGGTCTCCGGGCTAGGCCAAAATGGCAAGCATCACGAGATCGAGAACTCTGCAAATGGCTTCCTCGTGAAGCCATTCACTGCAGAGAAACTGCTACGCCTGCTTCGAGGCGTTCTCACGCAATGAATGAAAGCGAAAAAAAGCAAGACGATCCCAAGGAGAAGCGGTTCTTGATTCTTTCATTCCTTGACAACGAGAGAACGTGCGATCAACTTGAAGTTCTCCATCATGGACGCGAATTCCCCGCCATAAGGCATCCACCACGCGTCGGGCTCGGCATTCGTGTCCACGTGCAGGTGGAAGGGATCGACGAGTTCCAAGAAGCCAAGCCGGCCGTGGGTCCTGCCTATCCCTGATGATTTGACACCACCCCACGGCGTTTGCGACAAGCCGAACGTGTACACGACCTCGTTGACCATGACCGTGCCCGAATCGAGCCGCTTAGCCAACTCCTTCCCCCTTTCGATGTCGGCCGTCCAGATGCTCGACGTGAGCCCGTAGGGGTTCTCGTTCGCCATCTCTATCGCCTCGACTTCGGTCCTGAAAGTCACGATGGGCAGGACCGGCCCGAAGATCTCCCGCTGGACGCAGTGGAAGGAGTTCTTGCAGTTCCCGAGGATCGTCGGCTCGATGAAATACCCGGCCAATTCCGGGTTCCGCCGGCCGCCGCACAGCACGGTCGCGCCTTCCTCAATGGCCTGGTCGATCGCTTGGAGGACCTTGTTCATCTGCGTCTCGTTAACCATAGCGCCGACATCGACCTCCGGATCTTGGGGATTTCCTTGCTTCAGTTGTTTCGTGATTTCCACAAGCCGAACGGTGAATTCATCAGCTATGCTCTCGTGCAGGAACAGGCGCTTCACCGATGAGCACACTTGGCCGCTGTTCGTGAAGCAGCCCCACCTCGCTGCCAACGCGGCCCGTTCCAAGTTCGCATCGGGGAGGACGATCATCTCCGACTTTCCCCCGAGTTCCAAGCAGACGGGCGTGAGCCGCTCAGCTGCTTTTTGCATAATCTTCCTTCCAGTTTCGGTACTGCCGGTAAATACGACGCGGTTGACCCGCTCGACGACCCCGTTGCCCACCGTGGGCCCGTCGCCGAACACAGTCGTGAGCAAATCCCTGGGCAGGTCAGCCACGGAATCGATAACGTCTTGGATCTTCTGCCCTGTAAGAACGGTGTCGGAGGACGGCTTGAACACGACCGAGTTCCCTGCCATTAATGATTGGATGATCTGGCTGAAGGGGATCGCGAACGGGTAATTGAACGGCCCGATCACCCCCACGATGCCGGCGGGCTTGTACAGGAGATAGCTATGCTTCTGCAGCGAGTTGTAGAAGCCGAGGTCGATTTCCTCTTCCTTGCCGAGCACGTCCTTCGCGATGCTGTAGTAAAAAAACGTGGCATCAATCGCGCCGTAGACCTCGGAGATAAATGCTTCCAGCGGCGGTTTACCCGTCTCCGTGGAGATTAGAGTCGATATCTCGTCTACATGGTTTGCCAGGTACTCGTTCACCTTGACCACGGCGCGTGCTCGCGTGGCCACGTCTAACACGCGCCATTCCCGCTGGGCAACCCTCGCACGCTGGGCGATCTCGTCCAGCTCGTCGATAGAAGTTTCCTCGACCCGGCCGTTCTCTTCCAGCGTCGCCGGGTTTGTGCTTATAATCGTCATGAATGTCCTAATGTGCTACCTCGTTTCATTTAAAAATGTACCCGAGGTCAACTATCAACGAGGGGTGGAAGAAGATGAAGAAGAAACAGGCGCTTCGGCGGGAGAACGTGTAACTTTCTTGGGGCAATTGGTTTGCTCCTTGTTTGGAAAACATTCCAGACGCCACGAATAGAAATGTAACGAATAAATAGATGCCGATAGCAATCACGAGCGGTAGGTTCAGGCCAATTAGCGTCCCAGCGAAATATCCTGTCGAAACTGAGACGACACCTGTCCCGATCGCAGCCGATTTAATCACGTGATTATATAATGATAGCATGATTCCCGCCTCGTTGACCAACTCACGCCGGTCTTATTAACACGTAATGCCGTCACCGCGTTAGAACCGGCAGGAAAAAACTTACTTGCGACAATACGGATGTTCAAGGGAGCCAGCTTCAGGATAACTGGGCAAAAAAGATATTCACGTCGATTCTGATGCTTGGTTCATCGGCCACGAGAAATAGGTCAGGCACCCGTGGGTGCCATTCTTCTTGAAGTACTTCTGGTGGTACTCCTCGGCAGGGTAAAACGTGGTGAGCGGGGCGATCTCGGTCACGATCTTGCCCGGAACACGGCCCGAGCTATCCCATTCATCCTTCACGCACGTGGCGATCTCCTGCTGGGCATCGTCGGCGTAGAAGATGGCGGACCGGTATTGCGTTCCCACGTCGGGGCCCTGCCGGTTCAGCGTCGTTGGATCGTGGAAGTGAAAGAACGAATCGACCAGCTGGCCGTAACTGACGATTTCAGGGTTGAAAGTGACTTCGACAGTCTCGGCATGGCCGGTCTTGTTCGTGCACACGAGCTTGTAGGGGTTCTTTTGCCTTGACAGGTCAACCGTTCCGCCGGTGTACCCTACTCTCGTGTCCACGACGCCATTTACCTGTGTGCGGAAATTTTCCTCCACGCCCCAGAAGCATCCTGCCGCAAAATAGGCTTTTTCCATAATTTTCACAATATTCACATATCGAGTATTAAATCACCTCCATTAATTTTTTGTCAATTGTCGACGTAATTGCGTGTAACCAGCAATCGACAAGAAATCTCACGGCTGGAAGCAAGCCGTGCATTTCCTGCTCAAATTTTCTCCGGATCCACCACCGCTGCACATCCCAGAACAGGATGGGTTGTTGCATAGCCTCGAGTTCGCGCCTGATTTCCGCCTTCCGTTCGACTTGCCAGTGATTCTGGACGATCATTCCTTGCACCATGGCAAGCTGGCGCTTCGTCGGCTTGCGTCCGTGGACGTGGCGATGGAATGCATGCTTCACCATCTTGAGACCATTTTCGAGGCACCATCTCGAGTGGTAATCTTTTGCTATCGCGATGAACGTCTCCGGTTCTTTCGTCGGGTCTTCGCCGGGCCACATCGAGATTGCAAAGAACACGATCGAGGATATCAATGCCGCTTTTTGCTTTTCGAGTTGTTTTTTCTTGCGTTGTAATTCGAGACATCGGAAGTATAACCGCCGGTCCAAGGCCCCATTAAATCTCCGGCGTTTCAAGCCACGACCGAGGCTCGGTACTGCCACGGGTTTCTTGCCCTTTTTGCTCTCCTTCGCATGGTTAGCCAAGTATTGTTTCTCCACTTTCTGCAGTTCTTTCGTTGTGGCACTCATCCCTTCATTCACGGCTCGAGCTTCGGCACGTATTTTCTCCAAGCTACGCTCCTTTTCGCTCCGGTACTCATCGATCAGTGCCACGCACGTGTACGGGACGCGATACAAGTTCTTTGAAATATTCTCGAACAAATCCTCGGCCAATTCCTTCAAGGCCGGTGATTTCGAGACATCCAAGGTCATGTAATCAACAAATACCTGCCCGCGTTTCGTCTCGAGCAAGAAGGCCCAGGTAAACGCGGTCTTGTCTGGCCCGAACTTTCGTGGCGTGATCATGCGAGGCACCGAGAACCGTGCATCTGGCTCGGCGAGTTTCCCGGCAGTTGCCAATGCAAAGCATTCTGCTGCGAAATATTCGCGATCCGCTTCAACCCCAACGACATCACTCCCTGTCTCCCGAACGCGCTTGATGCACGATTGGATGTCGTGGATCCACGGGGCGTAAGACGCCGGATCGTTATCATTTATCCACGATCCTCGATGTATGCACCCTGCGAAAAATTCGTGGGACACGTCTGTTACGACAGCATATTTGTAACCCAACTCCCATGCGGGCCCACGTTTTGCGCGTACGGCGGAATGCAACCCGTTCTTGAACTTGGTACGGCACTGCTCTTCGGTGAAGTCTATGGCAAGCATGACCTTGCCGGACTGCGCACCGAGTTCACTTGCACTGGACATGCACTCCTTGTAATCGTCACCAAGCACCTCGTCAATTTGTTTTCGAGTTAACTTGGGTTCCGCGTGTTCGGCGGTCGTCCGGTGCACGAATAGCGGGTTCGTGCCATCATCCCCGCGGAATACTTGGATCAACATCTCCACTGCCAGCCGGATGTTTTCCGAATCATTTACGGCGACCAACACGTGTAGCACCAACCGTTGAATGTCTCGCAGCAATTCATTGGCACCATCGAAGCCCGTCGCCGTGATCATCGATGTTAACTCCATGATCCGAACTTTGTCGACCGTTCCGGATTCATGGACAACCGTGGCAGCCTGGCGCGAGACCTTGGCTAGAAGGTCATCGAAAACACGCAAGATTTTTAAGATCTCGGGAAGAACTTCCTCATGCGGTTCGACTAAGGATAGCACTGGATCTTGGCGGATCATGAGCTTTCCCGTGTCGCCCGCTTTATCTTTTTCATGGTTTGCGGTTGCATGGTGAAACGCGATGCTTCTGGGGCCGTACCATGCCAAATTGCAGGGAATGTGGTATGAAAGAGGAAGATCCACGCAGGCGAAACTGAAAGGGATGTCCCGAAAGCTAATCCTTTTTTGTCCAGCAAAAAGAAAGGGATAATTGTTGTAACGGGCTCTAGATGCTCAAATTATTAGACTCAATATGTGATATTCATTTATTTTTCGCAAGATTAACAATCTACCGCCGTTGAACCATGAGACCGGCGTCTTTATGGGTTATAATTGGAAAGAAAAGCTCGGTTCAATTCAGTTTCTTTTTCGAAAAAACCGTGGCGATTGCCGTCTCGTAAAAATCAATTCGCATGCCGTCGGTGGCGATCTGGCTGATCTGATCCACGAGCGATTCGATTATCTCGTTCATTTTCGATGCATTTATCACCTCGCTATCCTTGTCGCACTTGTGAAAGAATACGTTCACCTGATACTGCGAAAGGGTGCCGGATGACTTGAGCTGCCCGATTACCTCCTGAAGGTATTCCAAAGCCACATCGTGGCGGCCGACATCCTGCACGTCGATGACGTAGATGATCTTGTCAACGCCAACAAGATGCGACACATTTCCTGCCAACGAACTGCGATACGCTTCTTGCCCGCTAAAATCAAGTATGGTGTACTCGTCGTCGCCGTCCACGATGCCGTGGGGTTGCATGCCCGTGGTTGGAGCGACCTTTTGGTACTCGCCGATCGCCGTGATACCCTTCAGGCTCAGGGCGATCGAGGTCTTGCCAGCATTATCGAGACCCATGATGGCAATGCGGTGCTTGAGCGGTTGCTTGGGCGACTCGACGAACAGCGTGTCCTTGATGGTGGATCTGGACACGGCCTCGTTGCGCTGGTCCCTCGCGGCGCACAGGAACTGGGTGACCTCGCCGATGGCGTCCAGCACGGCGGGATTGGCAAACCTGAACCGCTTCAACCGCCCGTTTTCCTTGTCATACTCGATGATGTGCTCGGCGCACAATTTCTCCGTGTTCTCGTGGATCGTCGGCGCCGTCTTTCCCGTCCGCTCTTGGAAGTCCCTGGACGTGTTCTTGTTCTCCCGGATGCAGTCGATGATGCTCAGCCGCGTGTTGTCCGAGAGCATGTCGACGGTGCTCTCCGGAAGGGTCTCCAGCATTTTCATAAGCGTGCGGTAGATGTCACTGGCCTTGATCGAATAGATTTTCTGCCAGTGATCCTGCCTGAAATCCAAGATACCGACATCGACAAGCAATTTCAGGTGCTGCGAGATCGTGGATTGACTTTTGTGAGTTATTTCTTCCAAGTCCTTGGAGGAGAGTACTACTTTCTCGGACAAGACTTCTAGAATCTTCCTGCGGGTAGGGTCAGCCAAAGCCTTGAAGAAGGAGCAGGTTTCGTCGACGATCATGCAAACTCGCATCAGCATGAATTTTTAATTCGTGAAATTAAAAAAAACCGTACCGAATTTAAGGGTTGCGCCGATAAGCCAATATGGTTATGACCGAAATCTTTATATGCACTAACGAAAAATAAGGATCATCGGCATAAACCTAATCGGAATGTGCCCAATAAGGAACGTTCGGTGAATCGAACCATGGCTGAATCATCCTTGCTGAATCCGTTGGAAGTGGCCCTCGAAGAGGAAGAAATCCTGCTCGTCCAGGCGACAAATTTGACCACGGAATTTCTCGCGGTGCTTTCCGACATGGAAGTTGACTGGGAACAGATCGTCGGCACCCCGTGGATCCAGATGGAGCTTGCCTCTGTGGAACTTCAGATACTCGCCGAACGGTTCCCGAGTGTGTACTTTGATATCTTGGCTTGAAAATTAGCCGTGAAATGTATTTACAAATGGAGGAAAATCACCCATGATTGCACACAATTCTGAGAATTCGCTGGAACGAATCCTCGAGATCGACAGTGACGACCGTCGCATATTAACGATGGTGCAAGAGAACCCCGACTTGACTCACGCGGAGATAGCCTCAAAGATAAACAAGTCACAACCTGCCGTCGGCGCCCGTATCCTGAAGCTAGAACGCAAACATCTTTTAGAAAGCCAGTACGGTATTGATTTAAGCTCGAGCAAGCTCGTTATCGGCATTTTAACCCTGTACGCCAGGAATTCCAAGGAAGTTATCGACGCCATAGGCTGCTGCCCGTTCGTCCTGAACGCGTTCACGACGATCGGCCGGACGAACATGACCGTGTGGTTGGTGGCCACCAACATCGAAAAGTTGGAGGAAATCGTGGAAAACCATTTCAGGGCCAGAACGGACATCCGCCGGGTCGAGCTATCGTTCGTCACGGAGGTTGCCCGTGAGACGATCCTGCCCGTGGACCTCAACATCGAGGCACACGAGGCCTTGGCCTGCAACGAGTCGTGCCACGTCTTGGCAGAGAAGACCTCCCCTGATAAGGATGAGGAAAAGGTGTTCGAACCGGTCAAGGGCGGCGTGCTGGATGCCCTGTTCAAGATCGACGCCGATGACAAGCGCATCATCATGTATCTCCAAGGCGATCCCGAGATCACGCACACGGAAATTGGCCACCGGATCGGGAAGAGCCAGCCCGCGGTTGGAGAACGCGTTGCCAAGCTTATGCGGAAGAAGGTGCTGGGCATGCAGAAGGGGATCAATTTCAAGCACGCGACCGAGATGAACCTCATTCAAGTCGCCATCGTGGCATCGGACACGGCAGCGGTCATGGAGAAGCTGCACGGGTGCACGAGCACGATCCTGGCATTCCGCACGACGGGCGAGCGGTCCATCGTGGCCTATCTCGCCGGTCCAACGCTCGACGAGGTCGAGGAGATGGTCGATTCGTGCATCCGCGCCGACGACCGCGTGATCGAGGTTGAAACGGCAACGATCCTCACTTATGCCAAGGACCTTATCCTTCCCTTTGCCTTCGAGAGTGAGTACATCCCTGGTGTCGGGTGCGCAGCGTGCTCAGCTACTGCCACGACGAAGTCCACGCTCCCGGATTACGTGAAGGCCAAGCACTCGTCCAAGGCTGCCCTGTAAACCGGGGCATTCGTGGTTCATTCCATCTATTGTCTTGCTTTTTCTTGTATTTTTTCCCGTAAATCAATTGCAAGATCGAACACCGACCTGCGTTCGTCCCGAGGAAGAAGTCGTCGACCCATTTTTCTTCGCTCTTGAAAGATGGTTCAAGCCCCGAAGCTGATTTCAAATATATGGTGATGCGGAACATATACCATCATGAAAAGGATTAACATCGCGTGCCTGCAATTCGCGTCGACACCTTTTGCGAACGAGATGAATCTCGACCGGGCCGAGGCAATGATCCGGGAAGCCGCGAAAAATGGCGCAACCATATGCATTCTGCCCGAGGTGTTCAATCCAGGCTATTCGCACGATGAAAGGAGTTTTTTGCAGGCCGAAACGCTTGATGGTCCCACGATTACCCGACTCAAGGCTCTTGCAGCGGAATTGATGACATACATCACGGGTGGCTTGACCGAGAAGGCGGGAAACGAGTTTTTCAACACGATGTTTTTCATTGGACCGAGTGGCCTGCTGGCGGTGTATCACAAGCAGCACGTGTTTTCGTTGGAAAACAAGTATTGGAAACGCGGGAAAGGTATCAAAATCGTCACTGTTCCGGGCGTCGGCGACATCGGGCTCGGTATCTGCGCAGACATGCACGACCCAGAAATCTGGCACCAGTATGCGGGGAACGTCGACCTCGTGCTCGTCTGCTCCGCGTGGCCGGGTCCCCCCGAGAAGACGCACACCCGATACGGGGACCACGAGGCGGAGCTTTGCCGGGATCTTCCCGTTCAGATATCCCGGGCGATGCAGGTGCCCGTAGCGCATTGCAACGCGTCGCACGACTGCACGGGAAAGGTAGCACTCCTCGGGCGCTTGTATTGCCAAGGAAATTCCAAGATCGTGGACAATGGTATCGTCGTCGTCTCAATTGATTCGCGGGAGGAACGGGTGGTTCAGGCTGACGTCGAACTCGCCGATAGCCGGCGAGAGGTAGACCCTGGCGCGTTCAAGCCATGGATCACGCACACGGCATCCGAGAATTTCCTGCGATTTTTCGTGGAGGGCCTCGGGATGGTATATGGCAGGCTGTATTATGCCCGAACGAAGAGAAAATATCGATAAGGATCGATTACCGGCTCAAGTTATCACAAGTGAACGCATTTTGCGGTACACCTTTATGTGGTTTCGCGCGGGATGCCTTCGAGGAATTTCACCAGCGTGGTAACCGCTTCGTGCAAAGGCGTTGCCATCCCGAGACGTCTGCCTTCATTTATGATGTAGCCGTTGATGGCGTCGATTTCCGTGCGCTTGCCACGCTGCAAGTCTTGGCTAAGGGAAGGGGAATGCTCGGGGTCTTTGCTCGCGACATCCCGGCACCATGCCTCCATCTCCTCGAGGGACCCAAGATCGATGCCGCGGGCGAGGGCTACCTCCCGGAACTCGGCGATCAAGCCTTTCACGATGCCGAAGAGGGACGGGTGCTCCAGCACGGGACCGACAGCCCCCATGAGCAAGCCCGCGACGGGGTTCATGACCGCGTTGAGCAGCGTCTTCCGCCACTCTTCCTCCTCGAAGCGCTCCGAGAAGACAACGTCGATATCGGCAGGGAAGATGCCCGCGAGGAGATCCCTGCTCTCCGGTGGAAAAGTGTAGCGCAGGTTCCCGCCAGTCGACCACACCTCTCCCGGTTCGAAATATGCCGGGGACAGGGCGATCCCCCGGATGAACGTTCCGTCGGGCACAACCTGACGTGCCATGTCCACGAGCCCAAGCCCATTCATGAGCAGCACAATCGGCGGCATACCCTCGCCAAACCATATCTCGAACTCCTGCACGATGCTTCGAATCTGGTAGGTCTTGGCTGTGACGAATGCCACGTCCGGTCGCGGGCAATCCTCGAGCCGCTCGTGGGGAATAAGGGCAGAATTCGTCTCGGTGGAACCATCGTTGCGATGCACGACGAGGCCGTGTTTCCGGATCGCGGCCACGTGGTCTGGACGGGCGACGACGTGGACCTCGTTTGCTTGGTTTACGGAGATGATGTGCGCGAACAGGGACCCCACCGCCCCAGCACCAAAGACAACGATTGCAGGCGTTTTTGCCATCTCAGTGAATTGACTCAACCACGAAAAACCGTCACTTGCACAGGTGACAACATCTTAAACAACAGCTGCTCTTCTAATCTTCGTGATCGACCATGCCTGCAGCTAAACTCGATGTGCGGAAGGAACAGAAGGGCCTGTACAACCCGCCTAAGGACGTTATCGTGCTCGCTGATGTGCCGCCCATGACGTTTTTCGCGATCGACGGCGTCGGCGACCCGAACACTTCGCAGGAGTTCCAAGATGCCATTAACACCCTGTACCCTGTGTCATATGGTCTGAAGATGGATTACAAGAAACATCATCCCGCGCAGGATTACGTCGTCCCGCCCTTGGAAGGGCTCTGGTGGAGCGACGACATCGGCAGCTTTTCCATGGATCGAAAGGACGAATGGCTCTGGACGCTGCTCGTCCGGATCCCGGACCACGTCCCGGAGAGGCCGCCGCCGAGGCCATCGAGCGGGTGAAGGCCAAGAAGGCCCCTCCCTCGATCCACAAGGTTCGAATCGAACATCTTTCCGAGGGCGAGTGCATGCAGACCCTGTATCTCGGGAAGTACGACGACGAGCCCCCGACCATCGCGCGGATGCACACGTGGGCTGAAGAACAGGGAAAGTCGCTCAGGGGAAAGCACCACGAGATCTACCTTAGCGACGCCCGCAAGGTGGCCCCCGAGAAGCTCAAGACCATCCTGCGACACCCGTTGCAACCCGCAGAAAAGTAACAGCAGTCGAAATCAACAGCAGGAGGGCTCCTGGCCGACCGAGGCGATGGCTCCTCCGTGGGCGGTGAAGAATGCCTCGACTGCTTCGGCAGGGCCCTGCCGATGCCGTGGTGATGGAACGCCGGCCGCACGGCGATCATGCCGATGCCCATAGTGCCATCCTGTATCCATTGCTACTCGTGCTGGATGGCCATATCGTGATTGGGGATTATCCAGCACTTGCCGATGCCGAATCCGGCGAGCGCGCCATCCTCAGTGAACGCACCGATGCACCCATCGGGATCGTGATTCGGGTCCAAGGAGAGATACGCGTCCAGCCGGTGGGGGCTCATCTCCAGATAGGGCGGAAACGACTCATTCCATGCCTCGACTAGAACTAGGAGCTCTTCGGGCAGGACAATCGGCCGCAAGACGATTCCTTTCACCATGGCTGGAGGAATGCGAGAGACCTTGAAAATGATATCGGCGTGAAACGCGGGAGTCGACTGGGTAGATTTATTCCTTCCTTTGGCGGCCATAGAAAATCAATGAATTGCAAACCTAGAAAAAATAAACGGAAAGAATGATGCGCGGGAAGAAATTAGGCTGCGGCCCCGCAATTCCTGCAAAACTTCGCGCCCTCGGTCAACGGTTGGCCACACTCGGAGCAAAACTTGCTTTCCTGAGCTTGGCTTCCCTCTGGAGCAGCAATGGTCGTACCCCTTTCAGCAGCGCCCGTCTTCGTGCCTTGAGGGCTTTCTCGGGAGGCTTTAACCGGGGCTTTCGTATAGCTCTGGGTTAGCTTGATGATTTGCATGCCCCTCAAGATGTTCAGGATCGAAAGCACGATCACGATGATGGCCATCGCCAGCTGCACGCATCTGCATAGCAAGGCGATCGCGTAAGGTACGATACTGGTATTCGAAGCATCAACTATGATACTAGATACATTGCTGCTTGCTCGCCATCCCATGTCCCCGATTAGTCCCGCCGAAATACATATGGTCAGGATGCCGAACACGAATGCCATAATCGGAACCTTTTGTCCGTTGGCCTTTCCGATGGCCGAGATGATGATGAGCCCCGCCGATAGTACTATCGAGGTCGTGTAAATCGACAGGGCCGATTCATTTATGGACCCGAATGATTGGGTAAAGGCGAATGCGACGATGCCCTCGCAAATGGTTGCGACAACAGTCATTACCAGGCAAATTATCGCAAATATCATGATTTTCTGGAAAATTGCTGGTGTTTTTTCGACTTCCAAGCTCCGTTCAACTCTCTTTCCCACCGTGCACGGGTGTAGACCCAGCTAAGTGGGGATATCAATACTTCTCTTACAAATTGTATTTATGCGTTACGGATCTTACAATTTGTATTCGCTTTTTGCTTCATTTATTTTACAATTTGTATTTTGACACATGTCCAGAATGCACACACGTGGACTTGCCGATCTTTGATAATAGGATTGTTCTTAAACTGACTACCGGATACACTCACATCCTTCAATTCGTGAGATGAATGACGGATGAACGTAGTATGGCAGCATGATGGCTCGGCGCATCTCGGAGCCAAGCTTATGAATAATGGTTTGGTAATGGCCAATCAATTCGCCGGCTACGTACGTGACATGGTCCTTCGCCATATTGCGAACATCCCCATGGCCGTGAATTTTGACATCACCTATAACTGCAACTTGCGGTGCGAGCATTGCTATTACTGGGCATCCATCGCCGCCCTCGGGATAAAGAAACGTGAGCTGACCGACAGGCAATGGATAGAAGTATTCAAGTACTACAACAAGCTCGGCGTCCACAATGCCTCTCTCACAGGCGGGGAACCGACTCTCCGAATGGACATCATCGGAGAAGCGCACAAGTATTTCCCGCAGGTGCAAACCGCGACGAATGGCATCATTCGTATACCCGAACGTGTCCAACCTCGTGGGATTTGGCTCTCGATCGATGGCCCCGAAGAAATCCACGACCGGATCCGGGGCAGTAAACACGTGTTTGAAAAGCTCCAGCGGAATTATCAGGACGACAGGCGTGTCATCGCGTGCTCGACGATTTCGACAACGAATTACCGATACATCGATCAGATCGTGCGCATCTGCCAGGACATGAACCTGAAAGGAGTCGTGTTCATGATATTTTCCGGTTCACGAGACAGCCCGTTAATGCCAAAGGGAAAGGAGTATGCACTCACCATGAAAGCCCTTCACGATGCCATCAAGGATTACCCCGATTTCATCCTGCTCACCGAGGATATGCTGCAGGCTTATCACAACAAGGCCTTCATCAATGAGTGCCCGTTCACGGGGAAAAAACCGAGCATCGTCTCGTTTTACGCTGATATGACCCGCAAGCGGTGCGTGATGGGCGATAACGTGGATTGCCGCACCTGTTCCTGCGCGGTGCCTGTTTCTGGGTACGTTCTAAAGCACCACCTAACGACGCTGGAGAATTTCGACAAGATCCAGCGGATCCTGTTTTAATTTTTTTCCCGTTTCAAACTATTTTTGCAAGTGATACACGGGATTCGAGGCATGGTTTGATTGATGGCGAGGTTCCACCTTTTGCAAAAAATGCGATCAGAATAAGAATGAGCTATGGATGGGGGGATGGTATGAGCATCAAAACGACGCACGTGGGCAGCTGGCCGCGCACCCAAGCGCTGCAGGAAGCCCGGCAAAAGCTACTCGATACTGCCGATCATGAAGAATTCGACCGCGTCTTGGACGAGCAAGTCCGGTTCATCATCGACGTCCAGCTCCAAACCGGCGTGGACGAGATAAATGATGGTGAATACCGCCGGTCCATCTATTTCGGCGACATTTCAGGCCTTCCAGGCTTCCAGCAGGATGTCTTCCCGATCGAGTTTTCCGCGGGCGACGCCTACCGCACGCCCGTTGTGACGGGGAAGATCGAATACGATCGATCAAACCCCTTTGCCCCCCTCGAAGTTAAGCAGGTAAAGGCCATCTTAGCCGAGTTAGGCGTCGAAAAACGCATCAAAGTGACTCTACCGTCCCTCAGTCACATGTCCGCTTTTTACCCTGACCCGTCCGGAGCCAGCATACCCGCAGAAGCGGTACCCCTTTTGGAACAGCTCCACGAGCAGGCCGCGACGGCTTACCCCACGATTCAGGATTACCTAGACGATGTGAAGGAGATTTTGCTCAACGAGGCACGGGGCGCCATCGATGCCGGGGTCGACAGCATCCAATTCGATTCACCTGACTTGTTGGCTTTCACGAGCCCCGCAATGTCCCTTGACGTTTTGAAAGGAGTCACGCGACAGCGGATCGAGTTGAATAATTTGGTGCTCTCGGAGTTGCCTGCCGATATGCTCGAAATTCATGCATGCTGGGGGAATTACATCAGCACGCAGATCACGACACAAGGGAGTATCAGCTCGCTCCTTCCCGAGCTCTACGAATTAAAAGTGGGGACGCTCGGGCCACTAGAAGTCTTCGACGGTATGCGTGATTTCGCCGAGCTCGAGGCCCTCAGGGCCTATCCCGTGCCCGAGGACAAGAAATTAGCCCTTGGTATCGTCAGCGTGAAGACTAGGAACGTCGAGCCCGTACCGGTGTTAATACAACGCTACGAGGCGGCAAAACAAGTGATCGACGAGGATCGCCTTGTCGTGAGCCCGGGATGCGGGTTCGCCTCGGAAGCCACCACCGTCGTCTCCCTCGAAAGTGCGAAACGGAAGATGACCAACCTGGTAAAAGCCGTCCAACCAGAGGAAGGATAAAAAAATTCTCTTTTCTAACCTATCTTGACGCAGAGCATGCTGAACGCGGCCATGTCAACACCATCGTTGTAAAAGGTCACGGATTCTCCGTGTTCCTGCAATCCCGCAACGTAGAGCAATGGCTTGTAGTGTTCTGCCGAGTTTATGGCATTTCGTGCGGATCTCCCGAGAGGGAATGGATCCTGGATTCGCTCGTGTCGCATATCTTGTACGGCTTCCTTGATGAACTCGACGAACTCGCCAACCCATGGCTGGGGTACCGCGTTCGATCTGGGGTCGGCATGATAGAAGCTGTGCACGATATTTCCGCTCCCCACGATGAGAATCCCCTCGTCCCGGAGCGGTGCCAGCAATTTGCCGAACTGGTAATGTTGCGGGAAGGAAAGCGTGATATCAAGGCTGAGCTGGATGACCGGCACGCTCGCGTCGGGGTACATGCGCCGCAGCACCGACCACGTGCCGTGGTCGAGCCCCCATTCCGTGTATAGCGTGATGGCATCCGAACCACCGAGGAGGTCCTGGACACGAGCTGCCAGCGCCGGATCGCCCGGGGCAGGATATTCCACCTCGTAAAGCGCTTTCGGAAAGCCGCCAAAGTCGTGGATCGTGCGCGGTGATTCATTTCCGATCACCGCTGGTCCTTCCGTTTCCCAGTGTGCTGAAATGCAAAGGACTGCCTTTGGACGTGGAATTTCAGTGGCAATCTGTTCCCATCCACGAGAATACGTGGAATCTTCTATTGCATTCATCGGGTTGCCGTGCCCGACAAACAAAATAGGCATATGTATATCATTTTCGGCCATATGAATCAGTGCTCTCATCCGAAGATCGATATTAAACCGTTATTGAAAATTTGGCCAATCTTGGACATTTGCCTAAGTTGGTCAAATTATGAGTCCTAGTTGCGTATTAGGACTTTTTGGACTATAACGGGAGTCCTCCCCTTTGGCACATGGCCTGGGGGATGGCACGGTAGGTCGTCGTTATTCGGGGTGCCGCAAAGCGCGTTCACGTGCGACGTGGTCGCACGCGGCGAGTGCATGTTTTTCATGCACCGGCACCCGGATTGACCTG
>Ga0326727_10006854_pt1 | contig 30740 bp, 40 predicted proteins | sample MB2enrmetagenome_FD_207643 | JGI IMG/M metagenome (GOLD analysis project Ga0326727, IMG submission 207643) | Lab enriched peat soil microbial communities from McLean, Ithaca, NY, United States - MB29MY | ecosystem: Environmental > Terrestrial > Soil > Wetlands > Peat | place: USA: New York... | reverse complement strand
TGCCACGAACAAACTGCAAGCCGCCGGCCGAGTTCACGGCGAGGTAGAGCTGCAAGGTCCCAAGATCGTAGAAATTCAGAATCGAACAGAAGCCCGACGAAGGCAGCGCGCCGCCGTAAGTCATGAAGGCGATCAGCGTGGCCTGATTCGATTTCAGGTTTTTGCGGATGAGGCCGTTTCCCGCAGGAAGGTAAACGCCCTGGTTCGGGAAACCCGCGATCGCGGGAAAGCGAGAGTAGGCGCTCGAAATCACCGGACTGCCGGTCACGTATTCGTAGAGATTCCCGCCGGTAAGAAACGCGGTGTTGTAGTGATCGAAGCTGTCAGTGAACTGGTAGGCCATGGGTTACAGGCTTAACTGAGAACCGAGAACCGGGAACTGAGAACTGCTCTTACGGCGATCTCCGGGTAAGGCGCAGAGAATCCGAGGCGCGCACGTGGACCTGGCGGTTCTTCACCAGCCGGTTTTGCTGGCGCACGACTTTCTTGAGGTTGTCGGGAGAGATCAGGCCCTTGATCTGGTAAATGTGAGTGTCGCCGCCAGGGGCCGCGCCAGCTGCACTGATGCGCGACGCTACATGCTCGGCCATGGTTTCGACGCGCGATTCGAGATCTCCGGCGGATTGCGGCATGCCGGCGGCAGCCGCGACGGCCGCAGGCGCATTCACGATGGCCGAGCCGGCCGCCGCCATGGTTGAAGGCGAAAGCAGGTTCGCTCCCGGTCCGGGACGATACTGATCTCGGGCGCTGGACGTGCCCAGAGCCCGAACCACGGTGGGCATAAGCGCCGAGGTGATAATCCCCAGCGCCCGCTGGTCGTCGAGCGGAATGACCGCCTCCGTTCCGCCGCCCCCGCTCGCGCTGTCGCCGGCGACGAATGGAGTCGGCGAAGAAACAATTCCGCCGGCTGCCAGGTGGGTAACGCCCCCGGTTTGTTGCGTTCCTCCGCCAGCGCCCTGCGAGGTGTTGGATTGACCGGGGGTAGGGCCTTGCTGAGTTGCGCTATGGCTGCCAGAGGAGCCGCCGGCGAGCGCCCCCAGGCCCGCGGCGAGGACTTCCATGGCGACCGCAGCCGCCGTGTACTCGGCCATCGCCGCAAAGTTTGGCCAGGAGCCGATCGCGAGGGCCAGGTAGTATTCCGCCCACTTCTGCGCCATGCTGGCAAGCATCTGGAAAGTGGCCTTTTCCATCTCCTTGCCGAAAGACTGCTGCCCGGTGATCATGGCCTGCATTGCCGTGCCGAATGAGGTCAGCATCGTCTGCGCGGCCTGCTGGGTTTCCGTCTTCAACAGAACCATGGCCCGGCTGGATTGAGAACTTGCCTGAGCTTCTTTCCTCAGTTCCTGTTCGAGATGCTTGAGGGTTGTGATCTCCTTCTGGATCGCTGTCGTATTCAGTCCGCGGGCTTTCGCTTCGGCGAGTTCCGCCTGCGCGGCGAGCAGGGCGGCATGATTTTGCTTGATCTTTTCGGCGAGCAGTTCCTTGCCGGAAGCCACAGCCAACAGCAACGTGCGGGCGTAGTGGCTCTTGTCGTCGGCCTCAGCCTGCTTGTTGAATTTCTCCTGCGTCTGGACGATCTGCGCCTGTGTCGAGGTGACGGCCGTTTCGAGCTTTTTCAGATTCGCTTCGGCCTCGATCACGGCCGCCGGAGAGACGCCGGGGCTGAGCTTGATCTCCGCGATCTTCGCCGCCGCCGCTTTCACCGCGGCTTCCTCTTTCGCGAGCTGAGCGTTCAGGATGGCGATCGCCTTATTCGCCTGCTGCTGTTCGAGCACCGCCAGCCGATCGTCTTTCTGCTCCTCGGTGATCAGGTGCATCTCGGCGAGCTTCCGGATCGCCGCTTCCTGATCTTTGTAGTGCTGCGCGAGCTTGTCTTCGGCGAGTTTTGTCTGCGCCTTGAGCAGCTCGTCTTCGGCGGCGGTGAGTTTTTCCGTTGCCTTGGCAGTGGCCTCAAAGTCTTTCTCCATGCCAACTTCCCGCAGGCGGAGAAGTTCGTCGATGACTTTCCCGGTGGCCGCGCGATGCTTCTCCATGGCCTCGGCGAGTTTGTCGGTTTCCTTGGCCGCGTTCTTCGTCTCGGTGGCCGTCAGTTCAAGCTGCGCGGCGTGAGCCTTCTCGGCGTCGCCGGCTTTGGTATAAACCTCGACCAGGCGCGAGAGATAGTGCTCGTGCGCAATGTCGGCGGCATCGGCAGCCTGCACCTCGGCGACCGCCCACTTCGCGGCATCGATTTCGCCCGAGGCGTAGGCCGCGTGCATTTCAGATTTCCACTTCTCGATATCGGCGAGCTGCTGGTCGAGTTCAGCCTTGAGCGCCGCCGTCAGATCTTTCGTCTTCCCGGCAAGGTCGCTGAGATCGTCCTTTGGAGGATCGAACGGAGCCGCCGTCTTCCACAGGCTCTTGATGAACTCGGTGGTATCGGCGTAGTTGTCCTTCATCTGCTGGCCGGTACCGTGAAAATCGTCGGCGATCGTTCTCTCCGCAGCCTTGGCGTCGGTAACGAGGCTTGCCCAGTCGCCGTGCAGAATGTCTTTCAGCACGGCGCCCATGCCCCTCAGGCCCTCGACCGTGGCCACCGAGACCCCGCCAATGATGGTGCCGATCTGCTTAAATTCCAGCGCCCACAGTGCGCCCTCCTGCTCCAGGCGTTGGATCTCCGGAACGATTTTTTGCATCGCGGGAATCAGGAAAGCCCGGATCGTCTCACCGAGATTCGCACTCTGGCGATCCCACTCCTGCGCAGCTGCGTAAGCTTCACGCGTTACTCCGCTGGCCTTGCCCGCCTCCTCGACAAGGCCACGCAATGCTTCTCTATCCTTCTCGAAGATCGGAATCAGCGCAGAGCCGCCGCGGCCGAGCAGCGCAAACGCGGAAGCATTCGCTTCCGCATGGCTTTTGGAATTCGTCATCGCATCGGCGATGCGGTAGAAGAGTTCCTCGGGGCTGAGGCTCTTAAGCTCCTTGACGGAGATGCCGAGACGCTGGAAGGCCTGCACCTGCGTCTGGCCGCCCTCGATGGCCAGCGCCTGGGCGCGCGAGAGCCTGGTCAGTGAGGTTCCGACTTGCTCGAAGCTGACGCCAGTCGATTTCGCTTCATGCTCGATTCCGGCCAGGGTCTCAATCGCAATGCCGGTTTTATCGGAGAGCTGCCCGAGCTGCATTACGCTTTCCTTGGTACCCACAATCAGCGACTTCAATCCTTCGGCGGCGGCGATGATGCCGAACATCGAGGCCAGCTTGCCACCAAGTTGCGCGGTGGCCTCGCTGGCGATCGACGAGGCCTCTTTCGTCCCAATCAGCTCCTGCTTCAGCGCGGCATGCTCCGACTTTGAGGCTGCGGCCGCGAGCGCCAGGTTGCGCTCGGCTTGCGCCAGGCGCTCGAGGTTGTCAGTCGTGTTGCCGCCTTCGGCTGTAACCGCGCGGATCGACGCGCGGAATTCGTCTTGCGCCTCTTTCAGCGCCTGAGTCGCGGCTGCGGCTTTTTCCGAGGCGGACGTCAGGCCCTGCTCCAGCTTGACAATAAACTGGTCAAGCTGGCTGGTATCGGCCGAGAATTTTCCGACTGCATCGAAAACTGTGAGTGGCATGAGTTATTCCAAATCGGGCGATCTCGTCATCGGGTGATCGGGTGATTGGGTGATCGGGTCATCGAAGATCAAAAGCCAGTCCGCCTTTGAGTTTCGATCACCCGATGGCCCGATCACCCGATCACCCGATGCTCCGATCACATCACCTGAATGCGCTTGAAGCAGAGCGCGTTGGGGTTGGCGAGGGTGGGCGTCAGCTTGGGAGCGAAGAACTCCCGGTTCGAGACGTAGCGCGGCGGCCGCTCGCTTGGGGCTTCACCGAACTCGGAGTCGGCCCGCACGGCGTCGGCGCGCCTCCGCTCTCTTTCGAACCGCCGGATCCGCGAGCGCAGCATCAGGGCCAGCATCTCATCGGTGAAGCGCCGGTTTACATGATCGGGAGTGAGTGCGTACTCGGAGAGGAGGAACTCGTAGACTTCTCCGAGGGTGACAGGCTCTGGATCATGGCCAGCGCTTTCATCAGCGAGAGCTGGCCCCGGCAAGGGAAAGCGACGCTCGCAATCTCCGAGAAAGCCAGCGCAAATTGCTCTTCCGTCGCCTCGCCGAGAAGCTTCTCTTTGGGAAGTTTCGGGGCGTAGGCAAAGACGAGCTCGGTGATCTTTTCCGGGAAAGCGACAAACGCCGCGCCCAGGCCGGTGAGCGACACGCCGAGCTCGCCAATTTCCCTGGCCGACTCGACGACCTGCTCGCGCCACTTGCGCATGGGCGTGATGGCCAGGATTGGCAGCTCGTACTGCTCGGCGCCGAAGGTGACTTTCAACGGCTCTTTGCCGAGTATCTGTTGCTCGGTACGTTCCTGTGGCATTGAATGCTCCAATCGAGTGATCGGGCGATCTGGGGGCATCGGATGATCGAAAATCAAAGACAACTTGCTTTTGACTTTCAGATGGCCCGATGCCCCGATGACCCGATTATCAGATGGTCAGATCAGGAGAAGAAGGGGAGATCGTTTCTCAGAGTTCTTAGTGGTGATAGAACTCGTACAGATCGTAGAGATCCTGGCCGGCGATCTTACGCGCGTCAAACTTCACCGTGAACTTCTGGATGTCCTGACGCGTCATGTTAATGGCCACGGCGCTCGAGACGATCGCTTTTTGCAGGATGATCACGCGTCCTGTGGGAATCGATGCCGGACTCGACATCGCGTCCGAAGCGGGCGCGGGGCCCTGGAAGCCAACGGCCGTGTAGTTCAGCGCGAGCCCTCCAATGCCCACCTTGCGAACAGCGCCATCGTCGGTCGAGACGGCGGCCGCAATCAGGGCCTTGTAGTTCTCGAAGGTGGCTTCCATCAGGACGGTCGAAACTTCCGCCTTCTGTTTTTCCAGGATGTCGTAAACCTCGCTGGCCTCTTCATCCGGAGTGAAGCCTTTGATGGTGGGCGTGTAGATCAGGTCCACGCCTTTTTCGGTGTAGCCGACCGCTTGCCAGCCGGCGGGCCAGACTGGCGGCCAGGTTGCGGGCGAGCTTGTCGCCGGCAGCGCGGTGCCGACCGCCGCAACGTACAAAAGCGCGGGGCCTGCGATGATTTGAGTTGCAGTGGGTTCGGGCATTTCCTTGTTCTCCTAAGTTGGATTTATCGGCAAGCATTTAGCACTTAGCAGTTAGCACTTAGCCAAAGCCTCCAAAGGAGAAGGCGTCCACTAAGTGCTAACTGCTAAGTGCTAAATGCTAGGTGTTACTGACTTTCCAAAATTTCGCGCTGGCGGTCGGCGATCGTCGCGACGTGCTCCATCATGGCGGGATAGATGTAAGGCCGCGCGGGCGTGCGGTCCTCGACAACCTGGCGGCCATGCCGGAGGCGCTTGGCCATGCGCGTGAGCCGGCGGTTGTGGCTGGTGCCATGCTCGATCAGCCATCCGTAGCCGGAGTGCGTGGAGAGCCATGCGGAAATCCATCCTGTATCGGGCTTGTCGCGGAACGTGACTTCGAGCGAATCCCGGTTTTTCCCGGGATGCGGATCGAGATGTCCGCCCACAGGCGACCCGGCCCTGGCCGCGGGCAGGATCTGCTCCGTAAACACTTCCTGCATAGCCTGAACGCCGGCGGCATGCACCAGCTCGCGCAGATTGACTGCGACAGAGGCTTTCAGGCCGATGTCTTCGGCGGTGTCGTCGACGACGGTTTCGAGTTCAACGGGCATCGGAGGGGGCTATTCGGCTCAGATCGGCTGTGTGTGCGTGGATTCAGTTCAGAAAAGACCGATCGTGGCAACAGAACCCGTACGCAGAACGCCCGGGGCAGGGATGTTAGCCGAAGCGAGATCGAGGATCAGCGCACAGTCGTTCCCATCCGGAGGCGTGAACGTATCCGTTCCACTGTTCGTAAACGTCCCCAGGTCGGTAGTCGCTCCGGTTTGTGGGTTATACCACCAAGCGTGCACTGTGCCGCTGAAGTGCGACATCGCGATCTGCGGAGCATTGGAGTTGCCCGTCGAATCGTAGACGATGCACGTTAGGCCATCGGAAGTGCAGGCGCAAACTGAAAGCGTGCTGCCGGACCCGATGCCTCCGGTCAGGACCGCATTTGTCGTGTCCGGGACCATGAGCCAGTGTTCGCGGGAGCGCATCAGTAAGCCGAGGTATTGCTGTCCGATGGAGCCAGTCGAAGCAAGCTGACCCTGCCAAGCCGGGGTTCCTGAAGTGCAGCAGGCGCTTCCATTCGGAGAATCGAAACTCCAGATTGCACCGTTGCCAAAGAGCCGCCCAAGGTAGCAGCCGGAAAGGATCTCCCAGTACCCCTCTTGGCGGATCTGGAAGCCGGTCATTGAGTGCTCAAGTTCATACCAGTCCTCACCCATCATCGGCAGAATGACGCTTTTGTGAGAATAGCCAGCCTGGCATCCAGCAACTACAGTCGACTCAGTGTTATAAACCCAATTCAAGTTCATGAACGCCGGGGGGCTGGCGGCGTAGGCGTCGTAAGTGGATTGGTTCGCGGGGCTGCAGGCGCGACAGGCTTCGAGAGTCATCAGATGGTTCGGATCCGCCGCCGCAAGTTCGGCCGCAAAAGTTCCGAGCTTTGTGTAAGAGACGGTGCTCGGATCAGCATCGCCGCCGAGCGCCCAAACGACGTTCGGATAGCTCTTGTAGCGGTTGCCGAGAAAATCGGCATACGCCTTCAGCGCCGCATCGGAGGCCGAATCCCAACTGTTCAGGTAGTAGCCTTGCCCACTTGTAAGCCCCACAAATCCCGGATCGAGAAAGAGCGTGATGCCGTAACCTTCAGCAGCCGCGAGGAAGCTATCGACCCGCGCCCAATACGTCGAGTTTTCGTTTGTGAAGTCCGCCGAACCGCCCCAGGGGTCGTTGCCATAGAAATCTTTTTGTGGATTCGACTGGTCGACCCGGTCAACGGGATAGACCCAGAGCGCGTTGAAGCCGCGCTGCGCTCGGTCTGCAAGATAAGTTGCGGCGTCGGCATTGGAGAGCTGCTCGATCGCGATCTGCGGAGCGTCGCCGGTCAGGAACACGGGCTCATTGGCGATCGAGTTCCAGAGATACTTGCCATTCGCCGAAAGCGCGACGAACTGATTGGCTACCTGCGCGAAGGCAGCAGCGCTCACCAGCAGGAAAATCGCGAGCAACTTCATTGGCATTTGAAAGCGATGGCCGAACCGAACCCGTCAAGATTACTGGCTGCGGTCCAACTCGCAGCCGATCCCGAAACCGAATTCATCAGCGCCGAGACCCCGAAGCCGTTGTCGTCGATATAGTTTGCGTCATAGGGCGAAGCGACGGCCGTGACGTTTTGGTCGGAGATTCCTGCCTGAAAGATGGCGTCGTTTGTGCCACCGATGGTTTCCGTTGGGCCGCTAAAAGGGCTGCCGGTCTGCGGACTGCCGCTCGGCGTCGCGGCGTCGGTGTCGAGTGAAATCGTTCCCCCGGAGCAACTCCATTCCCACATCGTGACCTGATTAGTGGAATATCCGCTATAGGTGAGAGTGATCGGACTTCCCGCCGCCGTGCTGCTCAGTACATAGGCAATGTCGATAAAGCCACTCTGCTGGTCATCTCCCGTCGCGCAGCCGGAGCAGGAAACGATCGTTCCTCCGGCGCTAATCGAATCTAAGTGAGCGCTTCCATAGGGCGTCCCTAGAGCAGTCTGAAAAACAAGTCCATGGCCTGTCCCGATAGCTTGCGTCAGAGTAAAACTGCAGGTGGGAGCACAAACGATATCTACAACCTCGGGATTCTGCACAATGGCTGCGTTCGGGCCGCCAGCCGCCGGCGTTCCGAAGACATGCAGCAGCGAGCTCTGCTGGGCGAAACACAGCCCAAACAGAAACAGAGCTGCGAAGGCGATGAGAGGCTTGCGCATCAGAATTGAGTCCAACTGATCACACCCGACACCTGTCCACTCCCCGAAGCCAGCAGACACACGTCCAGGCCCGTCGAAGCCGTGGCCGCGATCACCCCGATTCCCGTGCCCTGCGTCAGTCCACCATTCGCCGCAAAATTCCAGCCGGTCGCTGCCGTCGTGCCGCCTGCCAGGCCAGCCGTCGAGGTGTCACAATCGGTGCTCGTTTTCGTGCCCGCAATCAGCGCCACGTTGTTCGCCGTCGCGGTAACGATATTGATCGAGCAGATGTAAATGTTTTTTCCGCCCGACTTGGTGATGATCTTCAGCGAGGTGGTCGAGGCCAGTGAAAAGGGCGCCCAGTTGTCGCAGACGATGTGAACCCGCGCATTCCCAGAACCTTTCCCCGCAACCAACACTGGATTGCCCGAGGCTGCTGAGCCGTCCGCGGCAGCACCTACAACCTGCGCATTTAGATTCGAAGCGGTTGCCTGCCTGACAAATACGTTTCCATCCGCGGCTTTGATGTCGAAAAAGCCTGGAGTCGTAAAGGCGGTGCCCAAGGACCCCAGTAAGTTGATGTCGAGCGCGTGCTTCAAGGTGAATGTCGTCGAGTTCGAGGTCAGCCCGTTGCCCGAAGCGTCTTCCAACTGTACATTCCAGGTCCCGGACTCAGAGGCCGGAATCGCACCCTGGTTACTGGCAATGGCAACGGGTGCGGAGTTCGCCATCGTCGCTTGGCCGTTCGGGTTGGCATTTACGACCGTGACTGGCTGCTGCCCGCTCCCGAGCGAAAGCAACCCGAAGAGCAAAACGACAATGCCTGCAATTCTCCGGATCATTTGGCTGCCGCCTTCCTCTTCACGAACTTCAACGTTTTCGCATCCAGCTCCCAGGCCTGCAGGTCGATTTGCTTGGTCTGCGTGAACTGGTAGGCAAGGACTCGAATCGCGTCCGAAAGCTCTTTTTGCCGCTCTTTATTCTGCTCGACCTTGACCAGCGCTTTCTGACTATCGATTTCCAGCTCGTCCCACTCAAGCTGGGCATCGCGGATTTTCAGCTTGAGGTCGTCCGGCAAGAGATAAGCGGTGATCGTGTCGGTCACGCCCGCGGGAAGAGCGGGCGTAGCGGCATCGGCGGGCTTCGCCACGGCCGCGGAGGGAGCGGGCGAGGCCGGGGCCGCAGGCTTCGCCGGCGCAGCGGCCTGCGCCAGCGCAATCGCCGTCAGAAGCGGAAATAAGAGGAACCAGCGCTTCATTTGTAACCTATGTCGATCACGGCATCGCTCAGAAGTACGGCAGTGTCGTCAGAGTCCGCGATCCCTTTCGTGAGGCAGTAGCCGATGCCGGTGCCGAGCGCCCAGCCTTCCTCAGACTGCAAGGTGTGCTGAGTTCCAGCCTGCAGGCCGACGACTTTGAACAGGTTGGACGCGCCACAGCCGGTCGGACTTGAGCTGGCGTTGTAGAGCTTAAAGTACACCGGATAGGCCGCATTGTTGTAGCCGTCGATGGAGTAGACCTGGCCGGCGCTTCCTTTAACGTTGGTAGCGTTGTCGCTGGCCGCCGCGACAAAATGCTTCGCGCTCAAGCCGCCCGTGGCTTCAGGCACCAGGCTGACCGTCGCTGCCGCCGAGCATCCCGTGCAGTTCACCAGCAAGTGCCCAGTGGAATCCATCTGCAAGGGAGAAATGTTTCCCGAGGTGATCGTCGTCGGCGTGGTGTTGAACTGCGCTCCCACGAGTATCTCGTTCGCCGGCGAAGCGACATTCTGTCCGGCGGCATCGAAGACCGCCCCAGCGTTGCCCGTGATGCCAACTTTTTGCACGCCGCTGGCTGAGGCGCTCGCGAGCACGCCATTGATGAAGAGATCGGCGTTCACTCCCATAACGTAAGTGCCCGTCGGAGCCGTGCCAAAGGCGGACATGGCCGCGGTGAGAGGATGAGTGCCGTCTGTCAAATTCGCAAATATCGCATTCGTCGAAGTGTTCGCAGCGGCAGTCGCCGAAATCGGCACCGGAGCGGTGGCAGACACGACGTTCGCGCCCACAAAGAGCTCAGAGTTCACACCCAGGACATACGTGCCGGTCGGAGTTGTGCCCCAGGCAGCAAGATCGGCAGTGAGCTGGTTCGTGCCATCCGTGAGGTTCGAGAAAAAGGGATTGGTCTTAGTGTTTGCCGAGGTCGTTGGAGCGACTTCAAAAATCGCTCCTGAGCCGAGCGAGACAGGCACGGTGTTCGTAACGAAGGAGTTGACGCCGATCACGTTGACCGCTCCAGGCGAGGTGCCGTAGGCAGAAACAGCTCCCAGCACTGAGCCGCCAACATCGACCAGGTTGATGGGCTGCTGCGCCAGGGCCAGCCCGCAGAGGGTGAAGAGAAGAACGAATGCTTTCAAAGCGGAGCGTTTCATGGGTGTTTGTCCTTTTTGTGGAGTCTGAACTGGTTTCTTTCCGGGGAATCGAACTTACTGATAGAAAATGTCCACGACGCAATCGCCGGCAACGACCGGCGTGGCGTCGGTGTCGGCCATGCCTTTGGTGATGGCGATGCCGATGCCGTTTGTGTAAGTGATGCCGCCGCTCGGCGGATTCACTTCACCGATGCCCGCGTCCAGGCCAATGGTCTGCTTTGGCGTGTCGCTTCCTGGGTCCGGAGTGGTGGCCTTGTCGAAAAGCTTCACGTAAACGGGATACTCGGTGTCGTTGTAAACCTTCCAGCCGGTGACGACGCCAGCGGCAGCTTTGATGTTGGCGGCGTTGGTGCCAGCGGCCGCAACCAGGTGGTAAATCGAGCTGGGCATTTCGCCTCCTACCGCGATGTTGCCGGTGTAGACCCAGGCGCCGGTGACTTGCTCATAAAGGTTTCCGGTGCCGAGGTCGTAGTACAGATCCTCATTGTTGTGCAGCGTGACAGGCGCGCCCTGGCCCTGGTAGAGCTGAGGCACGTAGGGCGGGACGACGGTATCGGGTCCGCGCAGCTCGACATGGTAATAGGCGAAGCAGACGGCCCAGTGCGTTTCCGGGTCGGTGATGTCCTGCCCGGGCACTTCTTCCTGCGAGAGGATGACAAAGCCCGCCGCGCCAAGATCCACGCCCGTCGCTCCGTGCATCAGGTCGCGGATCACGCCATAGATCTGCTGCGCGTCGGGCGCTTCCATGGCCCAGCACTCGATGGCGAAGCTCGGGTCGAGGACCGCTGGAATTTCCGGCTGCGATTTTCCGCCGCGCCGGCGCACGACGACCGCGCGCGTGGCCGCATCCGGAGCCTCCGCGGCCATCGCCGAAAAGCCTTCGGGCAGCATGGGCGAAAAAATGTTCGTGCCCACCAGCGCCGCGAGGTCTGTGGAAGTTTTCAGCCATGTCAGAATCGCCAGGTTCGGATCGATCATGGGTTAGCATCTAGCACTTAGCACTTAGCGTTTAGCACTTAGTAACTGATTTTGCCGTTGGGAGCTTTAGCTAACGGCTAAGTGCTAAGTGCTAGTAACTAGGTGTTGCTGTAGATTTCCTTCGCCAGCAGCACCATCAGCAGTCCGCGCTGCTCGACGTTTTGCACGAACAGGATGTCGAAGAAGCGCGTCTTGCCGTCGATGTCGGCGTAGTTCACGCGCATCTTCGGAGTCACTCCCGAAACGTAAGGCAGCGTGAACCTGTCGGTGATCTCGGCCGCATATTCAGTCTGGTTGACGACTTCCTTGCCGCCGATATGGTCGATTTTCGCCCAGACGTTCGCAGCAAAAGCGGTCCACGGGCCGCCTGGCTGGCCGTAAATATTGGTGCCGAGCCGCGTCTCGATCGTGATCAGGCGGTCCATGCCGCCGATCGAGACGGTTGCGCCCGCGCCGCGCCGCGAAAGCCGAGCCAGAGGCATGGCTTAAGACATCCCCGTCGACAATTCGATTGGCATAACCAGCTGCAGCTCAGGTGCAGTGCAGGCGGTTGGCTGCGTGGTCCCGAGCACATACGCCAGTGATAGCAGCGCACGGCTGCTGCAAAAGTCGCACCGATTGTTCCGGCCCTGCGAAATCGTCTCGCAGTCCAGGCAGAGCACGGCACTCTTGAGCGGGATCATGCGGTTGCGTTTTCTCTGAGCGGTTCGAGTGGAGCAAGAACGAGCGGCCCGGCGTGGCGAAGATGCAGATCCGCCGGAAATCCTCCAGGATCGCCTTGCACAATGTGCCGGTAGCAGTCTTCCACCTGGTTGGCGGGATCGTGCTGGTTGTACCAGTCGAATTTGCGGCGGCGGTCCTGAGCGTCCATGTAACCAAAGTGCATGAGCCTTACGTCACACCGCTGGGCCCCGCCGAGCAGCTCTTTGGGCACGTTTCCGCAGTGGAAATTGCCGCCGTTTGGGGTCGACCGGAAGGTATCTCCCGGCCGCAGCCGGAACAGCGACGGGCGCCAGAAACGGCCGTAAACGCCGTCGGTGCGGATCTGGTTTGGGCGGTCCCACAGATAGAGAACGCGCAAGGCATAGCACGGCGAGCTCCCGTTCCGAACGAGCGACAAAAGCGCTGCGTGGTCTTCTTCCATCAGCACTTCGTCGCCGTCGATCGCGAGAATCCATTCCGCTCCCGCCAGGCGCACGATCCCGAGCAGCCAATTCTTGTCGCGAGTTTCATCGAGGCCCGAGAACGGCGAGTTGTAGACGCGCAGGCGGCTGCGATGCCAGGCATCCTCGGTGGTTTCTCCAAAGCTCCGGCAGATCTCGGCCGTCTCGTCCGTCGAATGGTCGTCGAGCACGTAGACGCACTCGCAGACGGCGAGGGCCGAGCGCAGCACCGCGCGAATCCAGCGCGCCTCGTTCTTCACCCGCAGCATGGCGACCAAGCTCATCGGCCTGTCTCACCGTTTGAGTTGTGATCGCCAGATTTCACGCGTTGGCGGATTTCGTTGTGATAGGCGAGCAGGACCTTTCGGTTTTCTTCGAGGTTTTCCTGGTACTGGTGCTGTCCCGGATGTTCGCGGTAGAGAAAGAGCGGCTCCGCCAGGTGAAATGCCGAGGCGCCCGTGTGGAAGCACTTCCACCAGAAGTGCCAGTCGAAAAACGGCACGTCTTCATAGCCGCCGGCAATCTTCCAGCGCTTTTTGGTGCATAGAGACGTGACAAACGGCACCGTGGTCAGCTCGATATTCTCTTCGCTCCACGGAAGCGCATGCATGACGTGGGTTGCGCCGCCGAAGCGCCGCAAGTCCGTGTAGACGATATCGTCCGAGTAGCGCTCCATCGCTCGCACAGTTTTATCGAGGAAGGCCGCCTCGAGCATGTCGTCATCCGAGAGCACGGTAAAGGCATCGCAGTGGCTGCTGTCGACGGCCTGGTTCACGCGCGCAGCCAGGTTATCGTCGCTGATCACGTGGCGGATGTTGGCCTCTCGCTCCAAATAGCGAGAGAACTGGTCGTCGCTCCATACGTTTCCCGTGACGATGATCTCGTCCGCCGCGCGCGTTTGCCGCAGGGCGGATGCGAGGGCATCGCCCAAAAACTCCAGCCGATCGTGCACCGGGATGACAACTAAAGTTCTCACTGGCAGATCTCCCGGATGCGGTCGGTGCGCGCCTTCCATGCCTGGTTCTCGGGGAGCTGAACCTGGTTGGCTGCGTCGCCGGCGTTGGCGTGGAAGTGGTAGCCGAGCCGGCCTTCGGCGCTGTAGTAGCCGGGAAGCGATCGCACCACGAGGCCCGCATCGCGTGCCACCGTTGTCAGGGCGTAGTAGAGCGAGAATTGGTCGTTCGCCGAGCCGAGAAGAAACTCGCGCATCCACAGCTCGTTGAACTTTGCGACCCGGTCGTTGTGCCGGCGCAGCAGAAAGCCGCCCGCCCAGAAGTCTCCGGTGATGGGGATCCCGAGAGCGCAATAGTGCTGGTACTCGGCCTCGACATCGTCCGGGACGTAGCCGTGCAGATTCTGGTAAAAGTTCCGCTCGTCGTGAATGCTCTTGTTGGTCGGATGGCGGAACAGGGCGATATCGGCATCCCCTAAAAGCTCGGCCACCATCTGCTTCGGGGGCGCGCAGAGCGTAATGGCGCCATCCATGTAGACGGAAACTTCGGCCTCGGGAAGTAGAAGGTGCGGCAGCATTTTGGGGATGCGCGACATGCGGTGCGGATCGGCGAGAGCCTGCGGGAAGGGTTGGATTTCCCATGGCCTCACCTGGCGCGGCCGGTCGGAAAAGCAGACGTAGCGCACGCCGGGAGCGATGGCCTGGACCGGCAGCGCTGCCAGGTTGTCGTAGTTGGCGACGATGACCGTGTAGACGGTGATCATAGTGATCGCGTCATCGGGTGATCGGGGCATCGGGGCATCTGAAAGTCAGAAGCGCATTGTCTTTGACTTTCGATCGCCCGATCACCCGATGGAAGCCTCTCCCCACTTGGCCACGTAGATTGCGCGGCCTGCGCTGATGTCGCCCGCGGCGCGCGGCCCTCCGCGAAAGGTCGAACGCAGCGAGCCGTGATCGACGTAGCAGTCGTCGAAGATGCCCAGCTTCAATCCCGCGTCCTTCACGCGCCGGCAGTAGTCGTTGTCTTCCCAGCCATAGGCGGTAAAGCGCTCGTCGAGCAAGCCCACGCGGTCAAGGGTCGCGCGCGGAATGTAGACGCAAACAAAGCATAGAGTTCGCGGCTCTTCGCGCAGACCAATGTCTTTCGGCTGCTGCGCCAGGTTGCCGGTAACGTTGGTGACGGCCGAGATCACGCCAAACTCCGGATGCGCTCGGCTCGCTTCCTCGAGCTCGTGAAATCCGAAAGGCGTTTCGAGCAGCGCGTCGTCGTTCAGGAGAATGACGTCGTCTTCGCAGAGCTGGATCCCCAGATTGCAGTTGCGCGCAAAGCAGAAGGGCTTCGCTCCGGGGATGATGGTGAGCGCTGACCGTAAGTGCCAGGCCGCGCTCCAGTCGATGCCATCGTCGATCACGAGGATCGGAGCCGCTGGCTCGTGCTTGCGCACGGCCTCCACGCAGGGCAGCAAATTGCTGAAAGTGCGCGACGGGATGATGACGGAGAAACTCACGCGACCGTTTTCTCTTCCTCGCGCACAAACCGACTGTGCCATCCAGCCGCCTGAGCATGCTCGTCACATCGCCACTGGGAAGAACGCCGGTAGAAATCTTCTCCAATCGCTTTCATCCCCCAGCGCTGCATCCGCATCTGAATCGCGGGGTGCCCGCATACTTTCATTTCCCATTCGTCGTTGAGCCAACGGTTGCTCACGATCACGCCGCACCTGTGGACAGGAACAAGCCTGAGCAGTGGCGCTGTCGCTAGCGCAGCGACGGTGCCTACAATCGCTTTGAAGAATTCACGACGCGTGGACATAGTCATAGGTTACGGTTTCACCGCTTCCAGGACAATATGCAATTTACTAACTCGATCCACCAGCATTCTTTCTTCTTCCGACACGATGCGGAAGCTGCAACGCACTCCATTGCCGGGCGCAAAGCGCATCAGGTGCGGATTCTGATACTCGTAATAGAAAAAGCTGTTGCGATTCCACGGCGGCCAGCAAACGTGGCCGGGATCCTGCGCCCAGCCGCGGCCGTCGGTCGTGGGCACTTCGATATCGAATAGGCTGCCGCGCTTCAGCACCCTCCAGGCCTCGTTCATCGTGTGGATGGGCGAGCGCAGGTGCTCCAGGATGTCCCAGGCACGAATCTCGTCGACGCTCGAATCGCCCCAGGGCCAGGGCGCGTTCAAGTCCGCGATGACGTCTGCCGGCGGGACCCGGTCGACGTTGAGGTAGCCGGGGAAGTGCCGGTCCGAGCAGCCAAGATTCAGTTTCATGGGGATCAGCGCCCAGCCGGCACGGTACGAAACACCTGTTCCAAGATGGACCGGGCATCAGCTATGGCTCTTTCAGCCGCTAGCGTGACTGCCTTGGCATCCTCCTGCCCGTTGGTTCGCGCAGCGAAAATGCTCGCCGCCATCATTGCGATAAGTCGTTGTTTGTCCATGCGTTTATCCTTTTACCGGAAGCTGGCTTCAAAAAAGCCTTCCGGGACCTCGCTCGGATCGACTGCGGCCCATTGTAGCGGAGCCTCTGCGGGTTTCTTTGGGCAGGTGTTGGCGGCGTGGATCCTCGCCACCATCAACTTCTCCGCATCCGCGCAGACGATCTGTCGTTCGTTGCGCGCGTCCTGCACGAAAACGTTGTCTTCCCAGCGCCGATGATCTTCCGCGACAAAGGCGTGCCTGCGCCAGAAGTCTTTCTGGTAGCAGAGCGCCGAGCCGACTGAATAATCGAGCGGCCCTTTGTAGCGGAAAGCCCGCGTTCCATCCCAAAACAGCATCGAGTGGTAGCCGCTCACGGCCTTGCCGGAAGCGAGCATGCGCTCGACCTGGTCGCGAATGCGGCTGGGAGCCGACCAGTCGTCATCGTCCCAATGGCACAGGATCTCGCCCGCCGCGGCCTCCGCGCCCAGGTTGCGCTTGACGCCGATCTTTCGCTTCTCTCCGTCGAGCGCGACATAGCGGCAGCGAGGCACTGCGGCGCACAGATCGCCGACCCGGTCCCGGCCGTCGTCAATGACGACCAGCTCCTTCTCCGGATAGTCCTGCGCCACAAAGCAGGCAATGGCCGCGCGCACAAACTCGCGGCGATCGGCGGTGACGCAGACGGCGGAAACCAGCGGAAGATCGGGTGATCGGGTGATCGGCTGATCGGGCGATCGAAAGTCAAAAGCAGATGAGCCTTCGCTGTTCGATGGCCCGATGCCCCGATGGGCCGATGCCCCGATGTTGTTCATGCTATCTGATTCACGTACGGCCTGAGCAGCGCCGAGACTCCGCGCGCCAGTTCTTTGCCGCCGTCGGCAGTGATGGCTTCGCGGTTGTAGTAGAGGTGCGCGCCCTCGAGCAAGATCGCCTGGATGATGGCTGGAGGAATGCCGCCCGAGACCCAGGTCGCCGGCGAAGAGTTCGACGGCCCATAGCCGCAATCGAACTGCACCTGCACGCTCATCGGCAAGCGCCGCGAGGGCGGCCAGGGACGCGCCCAGGGCGGAATCAGCCGCGCCGGCTGCGTTTCGCTTCCCGGATCGAGCTGGTAGCCGTAGTAATTGTCGTCGGTCGTGGTGCCGTCGGGATTGCACTGCGTCAACGTCTGCGTCACGCCGGCGACGTCGACATAAGTGAAGAAATCGATGGCTTGAAACGGCGGCTTCGGAATCAGAATTGTCGGGTAGCCCTGAGTCTCATACTTGGGATCGAAGCCAGGAAAGCCGTCGCGCTTCAGCAGCCACGTCTGCGTGATCAGGACCTTGTGCAGCTCGTCTTCGACGGCCTGCCGCGCCGCGGGAATGATGACGGTGGAGATATAGCTGTCCTCCGCCGTGGTGAAGATCTTGGCATGGCTCTTGAGCTGAGCGAGCGTGACCGGCTCGAACGCCGGCGGCGTGATGAGAACTACATCGTCCATTGGCTAACGGTTCTTCGTGCGCTTGGAGTCGGTTTTTACCGCCGAGGGCGCTGAGATCGCGGAGGAAACTTGATCGGAACTTCTCTGCGCACTCTGCGTGCTCTGCGGTAAAGCTTCCTCATGGTTGACTGCGCTGGCGCGGCCGTCGGCAAGCATCAGCCGCGCCGCGGACGGCTCGATGTCCTCGACTCGACCGGCCTTCCAGCCGAAGTTGATACGAACTAGCATGAAGGAACCTCCCTGAAGAGCAGCCACTAGCTCCTAAGCCAGAAGCCAGAAGCCAGGAGCTAGCAGCCGATTGCAAATGAAGCAGGGCCAGGCAGCGGGTTTCTCCGCCCGCCCTGCCTCCCGAGCTAGTAGGTCAGAACCGTTTCGCTCTGATCGTGCTCGTAACGTCCCGCCGAAAGGATGACGACCGCGCTCAGGTAGCAGCCGGTTGGACTTGTGATCGTGAGATCCACAAAGTCCTGCCCGGACGGCAGCGTGTCCGCGTCCAGTTCGATCACGTAGAAGATATCGTTGGTCGACGCCGGCGTGAATCCGGCGGCGGGTTCCGCAATGCGCGCGCCCAGCACATCGCCGTTGTGCGCGCCATACGCGGTCTCGCATTTGTGAAGGTTAAAGGGAATCCCGGAGGTGGTGTTCGCCGGGGATCCGTTGTCGGAGCTGTTCAGAGTCACCGTCGGCGGAGTGCCGGCGACCCCCTGTTGCAGAATGATGGTGGCGTGGGCCCACCCCTTCATGCAGAATAGCCCGGTGGTCACCGTAGAGCCTTGGCTCGCTGGCGGAATGAGATTGACGACGTGACATTCCTGCGCTACATAAATTCCTCTTGCACCCATTGCGAAATTCCTTCCCCTGACCTCTCAGGTCAGAATTGAGATGACGAGCTTGTGACCGCCGCTGAAATCCTCAGCCGCTTGCTTAGCTGCGCGTGGCCAGTTGGACGAACGGAGACTTCAGCGTCGAACCCTGATACGGAGTCAAGGGCTTCTTCCAGGTGGGCTGGCCATCGAGGCGGAGCATGAAGCGGAAAGCCTGCTCGCCCGTCAGGAAGGCCACGTGGATCGAAGTGTCGGCCCGCACGTCGGAGCGCATCGCCAGGATGTACTGCGTCATGTCGGCCAGCGTGATGTCGCCCTGCGTTCCCAGAGTCGACGCTTGCTCGACGGGGATCACCGGCTTGCCAAAGAGCAAACCGTAGGGACCGTTGTTGCCGTTGATTCCTGGAGGCGTGTAGAGCGGAGCCTGGTACAGCACGGCGCCGGTAGGACTCTGCAGTGCCAGGGGATAGAGTTGTGGCTCGATATCCTGATTGATGAACCAGACGGCGTTCGCGCGGCTCCGCGCCCACATCTGCGACCACATCTGCAAGATGTTGGCGACCACGATGGTGGCTGCGGTTTGGCCAGCTACCTTCGAGACGACGAGCACCGCGCCGCTGTTGGTGATGCCGAGCGGAGCGCCGGCGCCGGGGCCCGAGTAGACCGCGGTATCGATCTGGAACGCCAATTCCTGCGGCACCGCCTCGTTTACGTACGCTTCCCAGGCGGGACCGTCGGCCAGTTGCTCTTCGGTGGCGTAGCTCAGGGCGATCAGCTTGTTGGCCACGAGCTGCATTTCCCGGAACTTCGGCTTGGTGGGCGCGTACGTGCCCGCTTCAGCCAGCCAGTAGGCCAGAATTCCGCCCCACCGGCTGCCATCCTTACGGCTGTCTTCATCGACGGCGTGCATGATCAGGCGACTCGATGCCATGGGCATCTTGAAGCACTTCGAGGAGATGATTGCCACATCGTAGGTGCGCTTGATCAGCCCCTGGGCGAATTCTGGGATGACCAGGAACCCGCCTTCGGCCGGCACCGATTCGTTGCCGCCGAGAGCCGCGTTGATGGTCATGATTTCGGCCAGCCGCGGGTCGATGACCTGATCGCGGGCGGCGCGCAGCACGGCGCGCATTTGCTCGTGTAGGCTGGCGAACGGCGCGAGCGATTCGCACTTCTGCGTCGGACGCAGGCCACTGGCAAGCAACTGATCGGAAAACTTGGCGTAGATTTTCCGCCCGTTGCCGTCCGTCGTCGCCTGATGCGTGGAGGCCAAGGGGGCGCCGGGACTGGCTTCTTCATGATGGAGGCTTTCGACCAGCCGGATATCGGCCTCGAGCTGCTCCATTTCGGTTTTCAAAGTGCCAAGCTCCGTGCGCTGCTCGGCAGAGAATCCGTTGGCTGCGGCATTCAAAATCGCGTCGGCTTTTGCCTTCAAGTCGATTTTCTTCTGCCGCAGAGCATTGATGTTCTTCATGGTTTCTTCTCCTTGGGATTTGTCGTGATGTTCGTGGAACAGGGCGCTGCGGCAGTGGCGTCGTCGGACGCCGGCAGCAGAGCGCCGATTTTCTCGGAAGCCTCGGCTTCCCAAAAGGCTTTTGGCTGTTAGCTTTTGGCTCTTAGCTGAGAAGCTGGGGGCTAAGAGCTGCTTTTCAGATGGACAGAACGGCGAACTGCTCGCGCGCGCTCTCAACTTCGGCGAGCGCCTTGGCGCGCCTTGCCGGCTCAACGTCTTCCTGGTTTTTGCAGCCTTTGCAGTTCGAATCGTTGCAGGCCTCGTTCGAGCACTTGCCGCAGTAGCCGTCGCGGCACCCGGCGCACGCGCACGCGCAGGCATCGCCCTCGTCGGGCTGGTCGGCTTCGCCTTTCAGCGAATCGTCGTCGACCTCGATGCCGTACTTCTTGGCTGCGGCCTTGATGCGCCCGCGCGCCTTCGACTTCTCTGCCGCGTTCGGCATGTCGGTCGAGGACCATCGGCTGATCGCGTTGCGGATATGCTTTTTCTCCCACTCGGCATCGTGATCGGGACACTCGATGGGCAGCTTCCAGTTTTCGTGATCGTCGTCCGGGCGATACGCGAAGCACGACTTGGTGCAGTCCTTGCCTCCCACGCGCTTTGTGTCTTTCTCGGCGCGCGGACTGCGCTTGAACTTCGAGAGATCGTAAGAAGCCGCCAGCGCCTTAGCCTCTCCCTCCGCCTCGGCGTCGCGCTCGATCACGTCGTCGGCAAAGCCATACTCGACCGCTTCCTCGGCCGTCATCCAGGTCTCGGCGTCCATGAGCTTCTGGACTTCGTCGGCCTTCATCCCGCAGCGCTTCGCGTAGATATCGCGCATCGTGCCTGAGACCTTGCCGAGCGTTTCCGCCATCTTCTCCATGTCGGCGGCGTAGCCCATGCACATTCCCCAGGCGTTGTGGCACATCATCATGGCCGACTCGGAAACGTGCACGGTGTTGGCGGCCATCGCGATCGTGAACGCGGCCGAGGCTGCCAGGCCGTCGACGAAGCACTCGACTGGCGCCTTGTGCTGCGAGAGCAGGGAATAGATCGCGGCGCCCTCGAAAACGTCGCCGCCGGGCGAATTGATGCGCACCGAGATCTTGCTCACGTCGCCAGCTTCGTCGAGTTTCTGCTTGACCGACTCAGCCGTAACGCCGCCGCCGCCCCACATCGACTGCCCAATCGAGTCGTAGATCAGCAGCTCAAGCTCTCCGTTCTTGGTGGCGGCGGCAAACATGCGCTTCGGCGCCGCAGAGCCGTTTGAGGATCTCAGTGTCATCGTCATGGTGTTTATCTCCGTGGATTGAAAGACGATCGCGCCATCTCACCATCGGGTCATCGCTCATCGAAAGGCCCGTGGTTTCAGATCACCCGATGACCCGATCAGCCGATCACCCGATGCTTCTTCTACAGTTTTTCGGCCATGTACTCGGTTTCGCCCAGGCCGTCGATCAGGCGCAGCTGCTGCTCCAGCCAGCCAATGTGCTTCTGGTGCCACTTCAGCAGATGCTCGAAGAGGTTGCGCGTGGTGTCGTCGAGCGCCTTCACCGAAAGCTGCACGTTGCGCTCGTAAGGAGCGACGATGGCCATTTCGAGCGCCAGCGCGTTCTTCAGCAGGGCGGTGACGTCGGTCTGCTCGACGACGGGCTCGACATCGTAGCCGGGGTCGCCGCCCAAAAAGAGAATGCGATCGGTGATGAGCTTCAGAAAACAGTGGGCGCCATCGCCGAATTTCCTGATCTTGCAGGTGAGCTTCTTCAGCCCCATGAATTTCAGGGAGCGGGCGTTGAGGCGGTATTGCAGGTTGAGGTGCGCTTCCTGCGCCGCGGCTGCTTCGAGAGCTGCGATAACGTCTGCGTTGCCTTTCATTGAATGCCTCCTAGGGCGAGCGCCGTCAATTCCCGGACCGAGGAATCGCTGTCCGGCAGGGCGGAGCTTGCCTCCGCCCTGCGTTCGCAGTAGGCTTGCGCCTTTTCTGGTGGGATCCTGAGAACCTTGCCGATAAACTCCGCGTGCTCGCGGTAGAATTCGTGAATTTCTTCACGCGAACTGTCGCGTTCGGTCATGCGCCGCACCGCGGCCAGCTCCTTGCGCACACAGCGCTCGGCGCCGGCTGCGGCCAGCAGCCGAAAACGCTCGTCCACGCGCCCGGTTGCGCCGCCCGTGGTCGATTGCGTGCTCTCGTCCTGCTCGTCGTTGCCGGTTTTTTGTACGGACGCATGCACATCGCCCAAGCGCGCCCAGGCCAGCGGCCGCCAGTAGTTGTCGCCGTCTTCGATCGGGTTCAGGTCCTCGGCCAGGCGCACGTCGTTCTGCGACATCCAGCCGTTCTGCACTGCGATTTGGTAGGCGGCGAAGCGCGCGGCCGTATCGCCGCGCAGCAGCGCGCTGAGCGAGAACTTCGGATAGTCCGCATCGCGAAAGATCAGCTCCTGCTGAATCTTTTGTTCCCAGAGAATCGCGCGCGGCAAAATGCAGAACGTCACAAACATGATGTTGAACTGCTCGACGCTGGCGTAAGTCGCGGTCTTTTCCGTCTCGCCAATCAGGTGAGGAGGAATGTCGAAGATCGAGCAGATTTCGATGCGGCTGAATTTGCGCGCGTCCAGCAGCTCCGCGTCTTTGGCCGAGACCCCAATCGACTTGATGTCCATGCCCGCCGGCAGCACCGCCACCTTGTAGCGGTTCTCCCCGGTGTGCGCCTCCTGCCAGTCGTCGCGGAAAGCCTGCTTGTCCTGCTTCGTCTTGAACTGCGCGCCGGTGAGCACGCTTTGCGTGCGCGAATCGTTTTTGAGGAACCTGGCATAATTGTCCTGCGCCGCCAGGGCCACCCCGAGCGTGTCGGTGGCCATGGTCACCGTGGATTGCCCGACGATGCCGTTGTCCATGAAGTTGCGCAGGTGGAAGACCTGCTCCTGCGCCAGAAAGCGGTCGCCGCCGGTGAGCGGATCGTTGTAGCGATACCGGATCCGCCCGCTTTGCAGTTGCTCGGGGTGCACGCGATCCGGATGCATGGGGACGAGCTGATCGATCGCGCGCTTGCTGCCAGGAATTTTCTCTGAGTACGCATTACCCCGCAGCTCCAGATGCCCCTGCATCATCTGCCGCCACTCGAAAGCGGTCTGGAGGTGGTTCGGATGCTGGAGCACGTCGTAAATGGGATCCTTGCGCACCAGCTTTTTCCCGCCGTCGGGAGTATCGGTGTAAACCCCGGCCTGCAGCATCCCCATCGTTTTCCCAATCTTGCCGACGCAGGCCAGCACGGCGGAGATCTGCTTGGCCGATTCGGGAGTGACGCGGATCCCGGTGGCGGACCTGGTCCCGATCGGTTGGTACCAGAAATCGTCCCAGGGCGCCGGCGTCCCGCCCATGTCGGCGCGGATCTGTAGCGCTCCATCGAACATGCTGCGCAGAAAACCCATCAGGAGGCCTCCGCTTCTTTGGCGATTTCGACAAAGTTGAAGCCTTTGTCCAGCGGAACGAGGCGAAACTCGCGGCCAGGGAAAAACTTCTCGATGAGCTGAGCCTCGTTGTCGAGCACGGCGTCGACTGCCGGGTCCGTGAACTGCCTCCCAGCGGGAGCGCGCACAATCTTCGTGTGCCTTTTCCCGTCTTGCAGAATGACCGCCAGGCGGATGTTTTTGCGGATCATCGCTCTAAGTGCCTCCGGCCGGCAGATACGAGGGTCGAGTAGAGGACTGCCGCCAGGCCGCCCACAATCCATGCGGAGGGATGATGCACCTGCCAGACTCCCCAAACGATGGCGGCGAGTCCCACGACGTGCAGCGCGTCGAAAGGATCCGGCAGGAGCGTGCGTAGAAACTTCATACGAAGAACGGCCGGCTCGCTTCGGGATCGAGTTCCGAGTGGGCCATCACGCGATTCAGCGCAGTGAGCAGGGCTGTGACGGGATCGATCTTGTTCTCATAGTGCTCTTTGTTGGGGAACAAATTGTCGTTTTTGTCGATGTGGCAAACCACGTTGGAAACTGCCCAGCTCACGATCGGGTCGCCGTTGAAGTGGAACCTGCCATCGTAGACGGCCGCTTCCAACTCCTTCATCGGTTCGGAGAGGTGTTTCGGCAGCTGCGGAACCTCGACCATCTTGATCCCCTCAGGCATGAGGTGATTGACGAACTGCTGCGCCTGATAGGGATCGTGAGCGACCTCCAGGACTTCATAGCTGCGGCAGTCTGAGCGAATCGCTTCTTCGACCACGTCGTAATCGTTCGTTTCGCCCGGGCAGGTGTGCAATTTGCCTTCGATCACCCAGCCCTTGTACTGGCTGTTCGAGCTCTGCTCCACGCGCTCTTCAGGAGTCCAGTAATCGCCGAAGAAATAGTAGTGAAGCTTTTTCTGCGCTTCCTTGCCGTTCGCTGCAGGCTCCTCGATGTGTTTCCAGAACAGCTTGACCTTGGCGAGGAGATCGAGTTTCGAGGCAAGATCGAGGCCGAGAACGCACGGCTGTCCGGAGAAGTCCGCCTCGTCGAGCGAAGGGTCCGCGCATTTCGCCCATCGCTGCATGTCCATCCAGGCGTGATCGGCGCTGCACCAGACGTCCAGATGCTTGGTCTTGAAGGCTGGCTGCTTTGAGGGCATCTGCAGGGCCTGGCGCGCTTCCGCGGCGATGGCGTCCGGGAAGACGGAAATGCCCCAGTTGGGGTTCGCCTTTGCCCAGGACGCCGGATCGGACCATTCGTCCTCGTCATCGATGGTGTAAACGATTCCGAAAAGCTGGTCGTCTTCGCATACGCGGTCGAGAATCTTCGTGACGTACTTGCGGACTTCATAGCAGATGCCGGCCCGGTCCGTCCCCGCGGTCGTGATCGTCCACACCAGCGGCTGCGAGCGCTTGCCGGTGTGGTTCTTGATCGTGTCGTAAACGTCGCGCGTCTTGTGCTTGTGCAGCTCGTCGATGATCGCGAGATAAACGTTGATGCCTTCGCTGGTGCCAGCTTCGGAACTGAGAGCGCTGAAGCGCGACGCGGAACGCTGCTGGCAAATGGTGTGGGCGAGAACTTCGACTCCGAAGCGTGCGCGGAACTTCGGCATGTCGCGCGCCATGGCCTGCGCGACGCCGAAAACGATGCGGGCCTGGTCGCGCGTGGTCGCGGCCGAGTAGATTTCCGCTCCTCCTTCGCCATCGGCCGCCAGCATGTAGAGTCCGACCGGGGAACTAAGAGCCGACTTGCCGTTGCCGCCGGGGACTTCGGTGTAGGCTTCGCGAAAGCGGCGCGCATTGTTCGCCTTTGAGACCCAGCCAAAGACCGTGGTGAGAATGAAGCACTGCCACGGCTCCAGCCGCATGAGCTGCCCGCGCAGAGGGCCTTTAATGTGAGGACACAGTTCGACGAACTTACAGACACGCTCGGCGCGGCCTGAATCGAATCGCCACGGATAGGCGGCGCTAACTTGCTTGCCAAGGTCATCGAGTTGTCGCTGACAAGCCGCCCGCACCCATTTGCAGGCCGGAATCTTTCCGCCAAGAACGTCGGCAATGTAGCGTTGGGCGCTGTAAACATGCGGCGCGGTTTCGGCGGCTCCAGCCGAAAGCACAACTCGTTTCTGCAGCGAACCGCGGCGCGCGCGGGTTCTTTTGCCGATGCTGGCTTTGGCTCGGCTGCCCGCCACGCGTCTATTGCACCTTCAGGCTCTTCGCCGGATTCGGCGAGGACGGCATGTCCAGCTGATCCCACGGGTCGGGCGAATCGTCGTCCGATGTGCCCGCACCGTGCACCCGTGTTATCGAACTGGGCGTCATGCCAAACTCGATCAAGAATCGGCGCATCGCTTCCATGGCTGTGTTCGCGATTCCCAGATAAGGGTTCTGCACCGGATAGCCGGTCCGGGTGCCGATCACCAGCCCACGCTTGCGCAGGCCTCGTTCCGCTTTCAGCCAGCGCGACCAGGCCGTGCAGTACGCGGCCAGCGCTGGACGATACACGTCCGCCAGCAGATTGAGCTTCAAGAGCGCCGTCGTGGCGCGGAGCCACTCCGCGCGCGCTTCCTTGTCTAAATGCTTGGGACAGGATGGGATCGCAGCCTCGGGCTTGGGCTCGTTCCGGTTGAGAGCGCGCTTGCCCGGATTGTTCCGCAGCTTTTTGAGCGCCGTCGGCTTAGGCCGCCTTCCCGCCATGGGCGTCCCTTTCCACGCTTGCCGCTCCGGGATTCGGGCTTGACGGCTCGGGCACGGTGTAGTAATGTGTACTACGTTTTACAACATCCTCGACGAAGAGGGGCGAGAACCGATGATTCCAAAACGCATTCTTAAGGCGCTGCATCACAGCGCGGTCGTCGAACGCGACGGCCACTTTACTCTTTTTCTGCAAGGCGAGAAGCCGATCGGCCTTTGGATGGTCGAATCTGGACGCCTGTGCGTGTCGCGCGTCTCGAACCGCGGCCGCACCGTAGTGCTCGACGTTCTCGAAGCGGGCGACCTGGCCGGGCTCGCCGCTACCGTCGCCGCCATGCCCTACGAGACCAGCGCCGAAACGGCGGAGCCATGCCGTCTGCGGCTCCTGCCGCAGGCCGACTTCGCGCGTCTCATCGAGCGCGATGCCGGGTCTGCGCTCGCCGTCGCCACCCTGCTGGCCGGCGAAGTGGCGGCCGCGCATCGTTGGATTGGCGATACCATGCTGCTTCGAACGAGCCGGGAACGCCTGGTGAATCTTCTGCTTAGCGCGGACCGGGATGAGCTCGCCGAGCTTACTCATGAGGACCTTGCCAATCGCATCGGGATCTCGCGGGAATGCGTCACCCGCCTGGTGCAAACTTTCAAAGCGGCCGGTGCCATCGCTCCGGACCGCGGGGCGCTTCTGGTGCGAAGCCGCGCCATTCTCAAAGGCTTGGCAGCTTAAGCTGCCGGGAGTTGCGCCCGCCTCGCTGCCTGAGCCCGAGGCCCAGGATGGGAGATCCAGGCCTCGAAGGAAAGAGGACGAGGGCCCAGGCGGCGGGATCGGGCGCGACGTTTGTCTGCCAGCGGCGCTTCGCGAAACTGTTTTGTAGGTTTCGCTGCTAGCCTCCGAAAAAAGATGGCATGAATACGTTCTCTGGCCCCCACCCTTCATTTCGCGGCCGCGCGTGCGGGGTTGCAACGCGGTCGCGCCCGCCCGATCTCTAGAGATTTTGGCCTCTCCCCCCATGCGATTCAAGAACGGCGCAAGCAGCAGGGCAACTCCGTTGGCCGTTCGCCGGGAGCGTCTGCGCTCCGCGCGGCTCGGGCTCTCGCCACTCTCCATGCTGCTCGAGCATCGTCTTGCGGCTGTGACAGGAATGGCAGGCGCCGCGCAGATTCTCGGCATCGAAGAACGCGAGCCGATCGCCGTCGTGCTGAGCGACGTAAATCTCCGCGCGGGTGATGTGATCGACGTCGGTCGATGCTGCCGTGCCATCACAGACGATTGCCAGCTGGCAAAGCGGATCGCGGGCAAGGATGAATGGGACCGTATGCTTGCGCCAGGCCACGCTGTCGTAGAGGCGCTTGAGTCCAGTCTCCCGGCGAGTGCGGTTGCGGTCCTGGCTCGCGCGCAGCGCTCGATTCTCGTTTTGATGGAGTTCACAATAGGGTGAGCCTGCAAGAGCGGTGCGGTTGCAGTCGCGACAGATCGTTAATGCTGCGGTGGGCACTTGGCGAAGAAGTAAGAAGGGCCGGCGCCTCAGTTTAGACGAGGGGGTTGTTCGAGAGGCTGCGGCGCGGCCCTTTTTGGGGAGCCAACTTATGTTGTGAGTTTGAGCGGAGGCTCGTAGATCTCTCTCGCGCTCTGTTCAGTTAGAAAGGTCGGCTCCCAAATCAATTTCGGTTCGCAGCCGGCGCAGGTTGCGGCATACGCAGGTGCAGAGTTCGCTGCTGCACAGCTCGTGGCGGCCGAAAATGCAGCACTCGCACATCGAGGCGCGCACAACTCTGGCGGCAGGACGGACCTGAGGCCACTCAAAGAGCTGCGCCGCCGAGAACCGCTGCGCAAAGCGGTCCGGGTTCACAATCACCGTCGGCTCCTCATCAATCGGCGGATCGATCTCGACTTCAGTAGTTGGCATAGGCTTCAGGAGAAAGCTACCGCATGTAGAATTTGACAGCCGCCAGAAATGCGACCTCCAGGCCTTTGGCGGCGGCGCCGCCGAGAATGCCCGCCAACAGGAGTTTCTGCATGGTCGCCCATCGCAGTCGCGCGCGAAGATCGTCGATCTGGTGCAGAAGCGCTCGGGTCAGATCCCAATTATGGTTAAGATCGTCGCGCCATTTCTCCATGTCCCGGTGACCGTACCGCTGCTGGCGCTTGTCGCGCGGGATTTCGGCGCGCGCGCGCTCAAGGATTGCCTGCTCCTCGGAATTCAGGCTCACGCGGCGCCTACCGTAGCCGAGGGCAGAGAATGCAGCAGTTGCCAGTCTCCGTAAACTTCGCGGAATCGGCTGAGATGCCGCGTTCGTGGCACCTTCGAGGTGCACGTCAAAGCGGAGGCGGGAGGCTCGAAGCGGCAGTTCGCAATCTCCCCCGACGGCAACGTTTCCGGGATGTAGTGGGGTGTCTCAGCGTAGAACTCTGCCACAGGGAAAATGGAGTTTCGAGGAAACATTCGGATGAGGGTGTGGGAGATGCGTTCGGCGACCATGCGCTGCACCAGGAGATGGGCGATATCGGCAGGGACACGCGTGCTGACTCGTGGGCTGATCAGCGATTGATTTGCTGCGAGGACGCCAACTTTAAGCGGATGAGACACGGGTATTTCCCGAGAGGCTGCGATTCACCGCGCATGGCGCGCGGGCTGCCTAAAAACGCATGAAAGAGGCGGTTTTTAGCCTGCAACTACTCGTTCCAATTGCCGTCTATCGTTTCGACACTTGGCCATAAGGGCAAACCGCCAAACCCAGAGCCCTCAAGTACACCCAAAAGAGAGACAGCAACACGATACTCACCACAAGCGGCCTCCGGCTAGTTACTGAAGTGTTACGACAGTTGCGCGCGGCAAAGTGACGGCGATCACCAACTCTTCGGCAGATCGCACTTGCTGGGGCACCGCAGGCCGTAGTAATGTGTCGTGCATGGTCAAGCCCATCACGCGTCCGAGGCTCAACATCTGCGTCCGTCCCACGCCTGCCGACTGGAAGCTGCTGCAGGCCTTGCAGGCCAAGCTTGGAGTGCTGCACGATTCGGAAATGTGGCGCATGGCGCTCCGCGCGCTGGCTGAGAAACACAAGGTGCGAGCCTAAGATGCAGACAGCCACTTCCCCCCCGGAACAAGAGATCGCCCGTCTTAAACGATGGGTGTCCGATCTCCAGAGTGGGATGTACGTCAACTGCGTCTATTGCGGCTACCGCTACGGCCGCGAGAAGGACACTCCGGTGGCGATGGCCGAGATTCTCAAGCATCACATCGCCCAATGCGCCGACCATCCATTGACCCGCGCTATAGCGATGCTGCAAGCGGCGTCTCATGCCCTCCGGAGCTATCAGCACGGGAACTCCGCGCCGGATCTGGCGGAAGAAGGTGCCGACGCGATAGACAAGCTGGTGGCCGAACTCAGCGGGGCACCAAATGGCTAACAGCAGGAAAGTTGTCCTGTTTCTCATTCTTGTGGGGATCCTTGCGATCGTCGAAGGGAACCTCCGCATGGAGCGCCAGCGCGATATCGACCGCGCGAACGCTCAGCGCGTCGAGCAGCAGATCGCGGCAGACAAGCTGAGTCCGAGCCTATTCCAGTTGCGTTGCGGCGACGCTCCGTTTCGACACCGAACTTACGATGGATTCGTGCTTTCGTACCCGGCGCAAAACGTCACCGTGGCTTGGCTTACCGATCATGGCAAAGATCACACCTACTACGGCTACGGCTTCAAGCGGGTCGATTACTGGTCGATGAAGCCGCTGGTGCCGATCGCGCTTTCAGAAGTGGTCCAACGGCTCGGATGCACTCCGCGCACCGAGTGACGGAAACAAAACTGATGGACTTGACGTACTTAGTAAACGCCTATGAACGCCCGTGGGAGTTGCTGGGCTGCCTTGTGTCGCTGCGCCAGCAGACGCATCAGGACTTCGAGGTGATCGTGCTCGACAACCAGACGGTCGATGCCATTGCCCGAGAGAACTTAGCTTCCCTCGCAATGATGCGGTGTGAAAAGTTCCGTTATGTACGAACTTGCCAAGAAAAGCCTTACCAGGCAAGCGACTTCGGAGCGCAAATGGCGAACGGCGAGTTTTTGTGCTTCCCCTCGGACGACAGTTACTACGTTCCAGCTTTCGGGGAAAAGATGCTGGCGGCTGCTCGCGGAAATGCCTGGGACCTGGTCTACTGCGACGCGATATTGCGCCCATCGACAACATCGCCGCGTCGGCAGGGCATATACGTCCCGTTACTTGTGGAACCAAGAATGGACTACATTGACAAGACACTCTTCATTGTTCGCAAGTCGGTCTTCCCCGGTTTCCGCTGTGACGAGCGCCCGTACTGGACGGGCGCGGATGCCTACGTAGTTGAGGAAATGGTATCGCGTGGCGTCTCACACGGACGTGTTCCCGAACCTCTGGCAGTTCACAACTGAGGAGAAACAACGCCGCCACTTTAGCCACGGGACACCGCCTTTCGCAGCGCATCAAGCGTGTCTTTCATCTCGATGGTTTGCACAAGCGGGCTGCACTGCGATCACGGGCACCGGACCGCCGCCGACGAAGAAATCTATACGCCCGTTGCTTCCCTTCATGCTGTGGCCACAGCGATAGTTCGCGCCGAAAAGAACGCTCTCGACCTGTTTAATGTTTTCGTCGTTGCGAGATTTCTTATCCACGTTTCGCCTCCCGGAAGTGGGCGAGGCAGAACTCCTGTTCGGTCCGGAGATCGCACACGGTTGCGCGCTCGCGGCAGCGGTCGGCGCTGCACATCACGAGTTCGGATTGGGCGGCGGCGCCCGGGCAAACCATTTGCGCTTCGATTCGCCTTACGGCGCGGGAAAGCGCGTGATCGATGGCTGCATCAAGCACTTGGGGAAAGTCGCGCGAAAAAAGGCGTGATTATCCTGTTCACACAGGAACGTGATAAACTCCAAAAAGAAAGGCCCGCGTGACGGCGGGCGGCTTCCTGATTTTGGTTTGGGCGAGCACTCAAATCATAGTCGGAGGTATGCGCCGTGGCA
>Ga0326727_10006852_pt1 | contig 30752 bp, 18 predicted proteins | sample MB2enrmetagenome_FD_207643 | JGI IMG/M metagenome (GOLD analysis project Ga0326727, IMG submission 207643) | Lab enriched peat soil microbial communities from McLean, Ithaca, NY, United States - MB29MY | ecosystem: Environmental > Terrestrial > Soil > Wetlands > Peat | place: USA: New York... | reverse complement strand
CCAAGGCGTTGATCCACACTTCCGACCTTTATGCGCAGATGAGGTCGTCGGCAAGCCTGGGTCTCAAGACCGAATCGGCCTCTTTCGATTACTCCGCCATGGCCGAGCGGAAAGATCAGGTGGTCGGTAGCCTGCGCAATGGCGTGAAACAATTGCTGGCAGCGAACGGCGTGAAGGTCTTCGAGGGGGCGGCGTCGTTCGAGAGCCGCAAGCGCATTGTTGTGAATTCAAAATCCGGAAACGCGGTAATCGGGGCCGAGAAAACTATCATCGCTACCGGCGCGACTTCCTCGATGCCTGGCTTTCTGCCGCGCCACGGGCGGGTGGTCGAAAGCCGCGCGTTCCTCGACCTGAGATCGGCCCCAAGTCGTGCGTTAGTTCTGGGCGGTGGAGTCATCGGCTGCGAGTTTGCCTGCATGTTGGCGCAATTGGGCGTTCAGGTCACGGTCGTCGAGATACTCGAGGATATCGTCGCATTCCTGGACGCGGACGTCCGCCGCGAGTTGCGTCGCCAGATGGAGAAGACGTTGGGCATTCGCATCCTAACGGGCATGAGTCTCGAGAACATCGCTGCAGATGAACATGCCGTGCGGGGAGCCGCGGGCGGAGAAGCGCTCGAGGCGGATCTGCTTTTGGCCGCTTTAGGGCGTAAACCGGTCACGCAGGAACTACAGCTCGAGAACGCCGGACTCAGCACCAATCAACACGGTTTCATCGAGGTCGATGAATACGGCGTAACTCACGTGTCAACGATCTATGCGATTGGCGACGTGACGGGAGGTCCTCAGTTGGCGCATGCCGCCACGTCGCAAGGGCTGGTGGCCGCGGAGAACGCATGCACTCGGCAGCGCCGCAAAAATGAAAAACTCATTCCCTATTGCATCTTCACCTCGCCGGAAGTTGGCGCAGTCGGCCTGACGGAGCAGGATGCGTTGAAGCAAGGCAGGGAAATCAAGACCGGCAAATTCAATTTTGGGGCACTAGGAAAAGCTCAGGCTATCGGCCACGCAAGCGGCTTCGTCAAGTGGATTGCGGATGCCAAAACGGAGCAGTTGCTCGGAGCGCAAGTGATCGGTTTCCAGGCAACTGACCTTATCGCTGAGGCCACCACCGCCATCCGCGCCGAGCTCACCGCCACCGAACTCGCTGAGACCATCCACTGCCATCCCACCCTCTCCGAAGCATGGATGGAAGCCGCCGATGTGCTGCTCGGCGAACCCATCCACACCATCGCCAGGAAAAGGGGCTAGGGAGTGGGGATCGCCGATTGACGATGGCCGATTGCGCGCTGCGATTCGCCCCTGAGAGGTAAGGCAAGCCTGATTTCGTTAGGCGTGCAACCGTCTGGATCCCAGAGGCGGTTTCCTGTCATCCTGAGCGCTTGGAAGCATCAACGCAGTTCGTTCGCGGGTGGCTCACAATTCCCCCCCTTTTCCCGGGCCTGCGCGCGTCTGCGCCACCCATTCCACCCGATTTGACGAGCCTCGCAAATCGCGCTATTTTGCATGGTGCAGAATTCCGGAATTCGGCCGCGCGAGCTTCCTCTTATGGCCTTCTCAATCCGCAATCTTAAAATTCGCAATCAGATTCTCTTGATGACCCTTCCTCCTCTGGTTGTTTTGTTCTGCGCGGTGGGTCTCGTGTTCTTTGCGTACCGGAGCGTCGTCAACACCAATCGAGAGGCGCAGCAATCCAAAGAGAGAGTGGCGCGACTTCAGTCATTCTATGGGCACGTCGTGCATGCTTTCAATTCCGTACAGCAATACGTCGTCGCGCACCAGGGCAACGCTCTGGTGCCTTACGAGAATGCGGTGACGGATGGGCTCGCGGACCTCAACGCGCTGGACGAACTGGAATCGCCCGATCCAGGGAAGTTGCAAGAGGTTGCTCGAATGCGGATGGACTTCGAGGCGTTCCGGATTTCGTGGGCTCAGCCCACCATTGCGACGGCCCGTGCCGGCGGCAACTACAATGCCACTTTGGCCATGGCGGATGGGCAGCAACGCAGGAACGCGATCGGGTCTGAGATGTCTAAACTGCGGAGAGAGGAAGAGGCGGGGAATACAAGCCAGATGCTCGGTGCGGAGACGATGATGTGGCAAATGCTCGTGGTAGGAGCCAGCCTATTCGTCCTCCTGGGCGGCGCTTTGGTTTTCTTGAACGGGGCGTGGACACGCCTGATTGTGGCTCCGGTACAGCAACTCATCCGCGCTGCCGAGCAGGTAGGGCGGGGTGATTTTGCGCCCACCTTGCCCCCCACGGCCGATAACGAATTTGGTACTCTCTCCCGTAGCTTCTCCCGAATGACCAACGCGCTGCGGCGCGAACGGGAGGAAATGGCCGCCTTAAACCGGTTTTCTGAGGCGGTCACCCAGTGCACCGCGGAACCGGAAGTTTATGACCTGCTTCTGCACGCTCTGAAAGAACGTTTCCAGCCGGGCCAAATCATTATCTTCAAGATGCAAACCCCGGAGAATTTTCTGGAGGCGGTGGCCACGCTTGCGCCGCTGCCCAAGGAAGCCGGAGCCCAGCCCGTCGTCGAAGATCCGCACAATTGCAAAGCCGTGCGCTCCGGGCGCTCCTTCGTGGTGAACGACGTACGGGTCCAGGCGCTCTGCACCTCCAAGTTTGCTCTGCCCTCCGAAGGGAGCTATTTTTGCGGACCCTTGATCGCGGGCGGAATTATCATCGGCTCCGCTCGTATGGAAGCTGCCCCGGATATCTGGACCTCCGACCGTCAGCGCTTGGTCGAGAGTTATCTGAGCGGTGCGGCTACGGCACTTTCCAATCTACGCATGCGCGATACGATGAAAGCGCAAGCTAATTTCGACATGCTGACTGGGCTCTATAATCGCCGATTCGCGGAGGAGTATGCTCGAAAGCAGTTCGCCATTGCCAAGCGCAGTGGGAAACCCCTGGGAGTGGCCATGCTCGACCTGGACCACTTTAAGGAGCTAAATGATGCCCACGGGCATGAAATTGGCGATTCCGTCCTCCGTTGCTTTGCCAAGACGGTTACCGAATCGATCCGGGAAACGAACCTCGTCGCGCGTTACGGTGGAGAGGAGTTCTTGGTAGTGCTGCCGGAGACAAGCCCAAAATCGTGCGTGCTGGTGGCGGAGCGCATCCGAGAGGCCGTAATGACTATGAGGGTGCCTTCCAACACGGAAAGGCCCATCGCCGGGGTAACGGTAAGCATTGGAGTGGCGGCTTTTCCGGAACACGGCGGGACGCTGGAGGAGGTCATGCAGGCGTCTGACAAAGCCCTGTATGAATCCAAGCGCCGCGGGCGCAATCGTGTGACGGTTGCACAGGCGCTGGATTCTGCGGCCGCCTGACGAAGTTGCGTCACGACTTTGCTCACCTGCCCGGCGCTTTCAATTTGCAGGCCCTTCCATTCGAAGCGTTGTATCGACAATCCCAATTTCAACTCGCCGGTTCGTGGCGTGCGCCGCGGCGTTGTCGCCGGGAACCCTCGGGTCGGACTTGCCATAACCCTTGGTGGTGATAATTTTCGGGTCGAGCCCTGACTCGACGAGGTAATCGTGCACAGCCTGTGCGCGCTTTTCCGAGAGCTTTAAGTTGTAGTCCGCAGTGCCCACATCGTCGGTGTAGCCGTAGACGCTGATCGCGTATCCTTCGACGCTCATCAAGACGCCGGCGATCCGGCTTAGGATTTCCCGGTATTGCGGTTTGATGTCGGACTTGTCAAAATCGAACCGAATCGAGTTGCTGCCCAGCGTCACAACCAAGCCATTGACGGTTCGGCGCGTGTCCGCGATGTGGCTCAGGACGTCCTTCAGGTGGGCGAGTTCCCGTTCGCGCTGTTGCCGGTACTGTTCCGCTTTCTGCTCGGCCTGGCTTGCCTCCTGCTGGGCTACGGCCGCCTGCTGCTGGGCCTTCTGGGCCTGGTTTTGCGATTCGGCTCGAGCCGCGTCAGCCTGGTCCCTTTGGTGAGCGGCCACTTGGGCGTTTTGCGCCGCCTGCGCCGCCTGCTGCGCCTCAGTTTGCGAACGCTGTTCGACCTCGCTCAGGCGCCGGTTCATTTCCTCCGTTTGCCGCGCCAGTTGCGCGACTTCCATCCGCACCTGCCTTAGAGCGCGCACGAAGAAAAAGACCAGCACGGCCAGCAACACTAGAAGCAACCAGCCCCAAACCTGGGACCTGCCTTCTGGCCGCCTCGGTTCCACACCGGGAGGCGGTTGGCGGGTAATGTCCGGATCTAGATTGAACAAAGCCATACACTTCGATTTTACCTGTCTATGGGGCTGAGTGCGAGACCAGTCGTGTCAAACATAAAACTCAATCGCTGCTTTGAAAGTATGTGTGCCGAAGGCACCTTGGAGTGCGGCGGCTAGACGCCGCCTTGGAATTTGAGCCGAGCGCGGAGCTGCACAACGCGTCGGGCTTGCCTTTTCGAGCTCTTCTCGCCAAAAAGCCCGGCTGGTTCCGTCGAAGGCGGCGTCGAGCCGCCGCACTCCAAGGCGCTTCGCGCATTTTCCTCTTTAGTGCGGCCTTCGCCATGCTAAGCCGCATCGATGCCGTTGAGAGTGCGCTGGCCGAGATGTACGCTTAGGGGATGAGGTTTGCCGTGAAGCTTGAATGGGCTCCGGTGTTGAGGTATCGACAGCCAAGTGAATTCGCCGACCACTGCGTCTCGCCGGTGGCCGTTTAAGAATGGGCGGCTGGCTTCGCGCTGGAGGATTTAGGTGGGACCGCCCTGGCCGCAATCGTCACACTGGACATTATTAGTCACTTTATGTAATAGTATGTACCGATTTGTACTAGACATGACCACAAGACACCAATCCGCCGCCGAAGATCTGGCGCCGCTTCCGCCGGTGATTTTCCACATCCTCCTCTCCTTGGGGATGGGCGAGCGCCATGGCTACGCCCTGAAGCGCGAGATCTCGCTGCGCACCGGCGGCAAGCTCAAGCCTGGCCCCGGCGCGCTTTACGGATCGATCGGCAAAATGCTGGAACTGGGGCTGATCGAAGAGTCCGACGCGCGGCCTGACCCGCATCTGGACGACGAGCGGCGTCGTTACTATCGAATCACACCGTATGGCCGAAAGGTAGCGCAAGCGGAAGCGGCTCGCATGCGCGAGTTGGTGCAGTTGGCCGCGGCAAGGTTTGGGGTGCTCAAGCATGCCTGACAAGACCTTCTCCTTGCGTCTGTACCGATGGCTGGTGAAGCTCTACCCTGCGGGATTTCGTGAAGACTATGCGCAACTCCTGGAGCGTCAATTTCGCGACGAGCTCGATGAGTCAAGCGGAGCTGTCAGCCTGGGCATCCTGTGGATTCGCCTCCTTCGGGACCTGGCCATCTCGGTTCCTCTGCAGTTTTCTCGCGAAGTGGCGCAGGACGCAAAGCACACGTTTCGCCTTTGGGCCCGCCGTCCCTGGCAGATCGGTTTCGCGACCCTCGCACTGGCCATCGGGATTGGCGCGAATACCGGCGTCTTTAGCGTGGTCAACGCGCTTCTATTGCGTTCACTACCGTTTCGGGATCCCGAACGGCTGGCATACCTAAGTTTGGATTTTCAACCTCCTCACGACAGCGCCAGGCAGTTTCACGATTGGCGCCGCGAGAGCGCGTATCTTGCCGACGCCGCAGTATTCGAACAATTCGATGTCAACTTGGGCGGAGCGGGTGAATGGCGGCGCGTCCACGCCATCCAGGCATCCTGGAATTTCTTTTCGGTGCTGGGTACCCAGCCTGTACTGGGGCGTGCTTTCGCGCCGGGAGAAGACGTGGACGGGACGGGGTGGGGGCCGCCCGGCCGCAACGCCGTGGCAGTAATTGGCTACGGATTTTGGCAGGATCTTTTTGGCGGCGACCCGAAAGCTCTGGGCGCCACCCTACGATTAGACGGAAACCCACTTACGATCATCGGCGTCGCACCGCCGGGTTTCGACTATCCGGGCAAGGCCGTCATTTGGAAGCCGGCGGCCTTTAGTGGGGGCAACAACGGTTGGGAAACGGTGGCGCGGCTGAAGCCCGGCATCTCGTGGTCACAGGCCCGCGCAGCCTTTACTACCGAAGTAAATCGATTGTGGCCCAACCGCACCCAGCTTCAGAAGCTCCAGTATCCCTCCGCCCTGACCGAGCTTCGCAACGAACTTGCCGGGCCGGCGAGAAGGGGCTCATTGGCGCTGATGGCCTGCGCCGGGCTGGCCCTTCTGATCGCTTGCACCAACGTCGCAAACTTGCTGATGGCGCGTACCGCCGATCGCGCGGCGGAGTTTTCCATACGCTCCGCGTTGGGAGCCAGCCGTGCGCGCCTCTCGCAACAATTGCTGACCGAGTGCATGCTTCTCTCGCTCGCCGCGTGTACCGTAGGCGTCCTCGTCGCGCTCTGGACTACTTCCATCGCGGCCAAGCTTCAGCCTGCCGCCCTGGCTTCGCAAGCTTATTCTCTTCTGGATGGCCGCGTGCTGGGGTTCGCCATCGCAGCCTCAGTTCTCAGCGGTTTGCTCTTCGGCGTCCTGCCGTCGCTCGCGGCCGGCCGCGTTCCGACGGTGGGAAGCCACGCCTCCAGCAATACCCGCAGCTCAAGGCTCACTAGCGATACGCTTGTCGCGGCGCAGGTGATGCTCACCATTATGCTCCTTACCGCTTCTATCTCCGTAGGCCGGGCTTTTGCCCATCTCATGCACATCGATCGCGGTTTCGATCGTAGCGGCCTGGCTACCGTGAACGTATCGCTGGAAGGAACGACGCACCAAACCGATGCGAGCCGCCTGAGCTATTTTGAGGAAGCGCTGGCTCGCGTGCGGCGGCTTCCGGGGATTCAAACCGCCAGCGCCACGGAGTTCCTTCCACTGTATGCCGACGCTTTCATCGGCGGGCGATTTCGTGTGAATGGCCGGCTGGCGGCGAAGGCTTCCATGGTGAATCCGGTCTTGCCGGACTATTTCCGAGCGATGGGTGGACACATTCTGTGGGGACGCGAACTCACTGACGCGGAAGTGCGGAACAACGCGCGGGTCGCCATCATCAATGAGCGGTTTGCGAGCGAATTCGGCGCGCCGGCAAATGCGGTGGGCAGCGAGTTCGTGAACGACGACGAGCACTGGAAAATCATCGGTGTGGTCACGACGATGGATTACATGACGGAAGGAGCAGACAGCTATGAGGCCTTTGTTCCCGACCGCTCACCCGGCAGCTTCTTCTCGACCTTCGTGGTTCGGGTCAACGGCCGCGCCGAAGACCGCCTCGCCATGATCCGCGACACCATCCAGTCGGTGGACCGGGATGTTCCGGTATTCGGCGTAAAATCCATGGAGCAGCGGCTTGCCGACCTCCTCGCCCGGCCAGATTTTTACAGGACCGCTGTCCTGTGCTTCACGGCGTTCGCGTTGCTGCTTGTCGTGATGGGCGTGTATGGCATCGTTTCCTACACCGTGGCTCGGAGAACCCGCGAGATGGGCATACGCCTGGCTCTGGGCACCACGCCGGAACGGCTGCGGGCCCGCCATCTGTGGCAAGGCCTGGTCCCGATTGCCGGGGGGGCAATTCCCGGAATCGCGGGGGCGGTCCTCAGCAGCCGGCTGCTCGAGAGCATCGTGGAGGGCGCGGAATCCGTTAACGCCGCGACCTATGCGGCCTGTGTCCTCTTCATCGCGTTCGTTGCAGCCTTGGGCATCTGGCTAGCCACGCGCCCCATCGCTCGACTCGAAATCCTTGAGATCCTCCGAACGGAGTAATCGCACCTACGCCAGCAGCCACCCGTGAACCTGCCATCGGGTGACTCAAGGGTTCTCAGCTTCTCAAATGCGTGCTATGTACACATTACGGCGCCACGGTGTGCGCGCGATGTTGCCGGTGATTTCCGGGGGCCCTTCGAGACCCGCGGTGATCAGGACGTATACTCGGCAAACCGTAGATCTGGCCTCGGGGGGGAGCAACTGGCGTTCAGGGGAAGGGGCAGGTTCCCATTTTCCGGCGAGGGGCCTGCCGGCCAACGACATTTCGTCACAATCAATCTTTGGGTGCGGCCTAGCCGAGCAGGGCGAAGAAACTCGGCAAAGTCCGCTCGCTTTTTTTGCATTTTCCACTGCATTTTCCACTTGACAACTTTATGGGCTTGTGATAGCCTATCATAATGGTCTTGCTGTGGACACATTGTCGTAGGCGGGCGCCAGGGCGTGCCGCAGCCCAGGGGAAAGCGGAAGGGTCTCGGCGGATGGGGAATGCAGGGAACTACAAAAAATGAAAAATAGTGGGAACGAAGCTAAGAAGTACCTGAAAACAAAGCACATCACTTTTTTGAGTGCTGAAAATTATGCGCGTTTTGCGCGCAACTCAGCACAAAATAGCGCCTGAAAGGAGCAAAAACAGCACAATTTGCGGAAACGAAGTCAGGGCTTCCGAGCGGCAAGGCGAGGCCGGGCAAATGACAAATAGTCGGCTACAGCGGACCGCTGTTGAAAACTCCTGTGCGAGGGCGAAGGGCCTGTGCGGGGAGTGCGGCGGCGGAACTGCCGCTTTCCTTTCGAATCTCGAACGCTCCAGGCCATGGCTCGGGGAGTGTCTCAGTTGGGCGTAGAGGCGGCTTTGCAAGGTCACGTGGCGACGCCGCGGACGCGGGGTCGCCGCCGCAAGTTCAAACCGAGACACGACCAGCGTTTGCTTTCGCGGATTTGACTTTGTGGATTATGCTATACTAACCGCAAGTTGATTATTGTGCCCTTTGGTTTCGGGCGCTTGCGTTTGGTTACGGGTCAGATCCGGAGCGGTGGTGCCGGGAGTGAAGGTCACGGCGACCAGCCAAGACACGGGCCTCGCGGCCACGACGACTACGGCTGCTGACGGCAATTTCTGCCTTTACCCCCATCCAGATCGGCACGTACACGCTGACCGCCGAGTTCACCGGCTTCCAAAAGCTGGTTCAGATTGTTATGGGGATTGCTCCGGCCCGAAGAGGCTTCCACAGCCGTTCGCAGGGCGTTGGAGCGATTGGAATGTCCACAACACCATTGTCAATGGTTTCGAGAGCGTCGAAGAGACGAGGAGGCGATCATGATGAAGCAGACTTTCAGGTACGCATGGCTTTGGACTGCGCTATTTTTGCTCGCTCCCAGCCTGCTGCAGGCCCAGGCGGTGGGCGAGATCTGGGGAACCGTGCGTGACCCAAGCGGCGCACTCATTCCGCACGCCAATATTACGGCCGTCGAGCAAAGCACGGGATTAAAGTACTCCACGGTCACGACGGGTGCGGGTAACTATTCATTGACCCGTCTTCCGATCGGCACATACACGTTAACCGGAGGAACCTCTGGATTCAAGGTCGCAACGATTACTGAAGTTACTTTGGAGGTGGGTCAGCAGAGAGAGGTTAACTTCACCCTGGCCTTGGCGGCAAGCACACAAGAGGTAACCGTTTCTGCGGCGCCCCCGTTGCTCAACACAAGCAACGCTACGTTGGGAGGAGTCGTTAGCGGCCAGCAGGTACAGACGCTTCCCTTGAATGGCCGCGACATAACCACCTTGATCGGGCTCGAGCCGGGAACGGTAACTGACTCGAACGGGCCCCAAGTCCTTAACGTGACAGGTAACTCATTCATGTCGAGCAATGGCACGCGCGGTTTTACCTCGGTAACGTACCTGGACGGCAGCAACGTGACCAATAACGAATATGGCGGCGCGATGATGACCAATTTCAATCTCGACGCCATCTCCGAGTTCAGAGTACTCCAAAACGATTATTCTGCGCAGTACGGCAGCGGGGGAGGCTATGTTGTTCAGCTTGCCAGCAAGGCGGGCACGAACCAATTCCACGGGAGCTTACTCGAATTCGTGCGTAATTCAGACCTCGACGCCCGCAGCTTCTTCGCGACAACAGTTCCCCCTTTGCAAAGGAACGAGTTTGGGGGTGACATTGGCGGTCCAATCGTCAAGAACAATACCTTTTTCTTTTTCGACTACGCCGGGTTCCGGCAAAGGTCGGGAAACCCGAATTTCTACCTATTCCCATCGGCCGATAACCGCAATGGAGTAGTTAACATTACCGGGGCGAATGGGCAGCCCGATCAACTCTCGGTTCCGCTGACTCCCGCGGCCCAAACGGTGCTGAACGGATATCCGTTACCTAACGATCCCACCGGTCCTTATGGTCCAAACACTTATCTTTCTGCCCTTAAGACGCCGTTCAACAGTAACCAATACTCGGGGCGAATCGACCATCGATTTTCGGACAAAGACTCGATGTTTGGGCGGTTCACCTACGATAATATGGACGAGCCAGTACTGCAATTGGAGGAGGCGACGATCGGCGGTCCTTCCTGGTCACAGGGACTTTATTACAATGCGCGAAATTTGACGGTTTCCGAGGTGCATATCTTTACGCCGACGCTAACCAACACGCTAGCTCTGACTTGGACGCGGACAATCAATCATCTGGCAGCGCCGAGTGTGACTAATCTTGCGGCTGTGGTCACAAACGACGGCAGCCTGGGGGGCTGGGGACCTGAGGTAGGCGGATGGAGCGGTAATCCCGACACCGGCATTGTGAACGATACGGTTAACTGGGTGAAAGGGCGCAATATGATAAACATTGGGTTCGAAATCCGTGACACCCACGCCCCCCAATCCGGTTTCTCCATTGGCGAGGCCAACGGCCAGTATACGTTCGGGGCAGGAACTCCTCTTCCCGTCAGCATTACCTCGGCCAGTGGGCTCAATAATTTAGCGGCTGGCAGCCCCAGCCCTAGCGGCATCGTAAGCCTGATGGCGGGCGCTCCAGTGAGTCTCGCGGAAGGCCTCGCCTTCCCAGGACTAGGTGGGCTGTTAAATGGCTTAGGAGCTGTCTACCAGTTACGGTACTGGAATTACGCTGGTTGGCTCCAAGATGATATAACCCTTACGTCCAAACTCACGCTGAATATCGGTTTAAGATGGGAGTACAATTCGATCCCAACCGAGGAACACGGCAAAGTGACTGCAGTCGTGGACGATTCGCACCTTGACGGCGGTAGTCTCTACCGGGACTTAGTCCTAAACCCCAGACCACTCTGGCAACCGGATTATGGTGCTGATGACTTTGGCCCGCGTGTCGGCTTGGCCTACCGGCTTAGTCCCAAGACAGTGCTTCGTGGCGGCTTTGGCACCTTTACGGGGCTTCCTATCGCGCAGTCGGCCCAACAAAGCGGAGCCATTTTCCCTTGGGCCGCTTCTACCTCTGTGGCGACCTCCACGTTTCCCTCGGTCAACGCTGTAAGGCCTGGTACTCCTCCCGCCCTGGTATCGCTCTCCGGTGCTACCGTACCCCCAAACGGGAACACCAATGCGATCGCTCCCAACACGCCCCTAAACCTGGCGCCGGACCTGGCGTTTTTTGGCGAACCGATTGAGCTCAACGCAATATCCATGAGCCTCAGGAACGGTTATATGATTAACGGAAACGTGAGTTTGGAGCGGCAGCTACCTGGCGACATGGCTTTGAGTATCACTTACGTTGCCAGCAATGGGGTGGCGCTTCAAGGGTCAAGCTTCCCTAACGCTTACTCAGGCGCGTCGCCTCAGTACACGCCTTACACAGACGCCAATCCCGGCCTCGGCGAGTTCCAAGTAATAGACAACCACGAGCACTCGACCTACAACGCCCTCGAAGTGCAGGTTCGAAAAACCTCGCCTAGATACGGGTTAACTTTCCAATCATCCTACACTTATTCAAAACTTTTGGACAACGGTGACAATAGCGGCCTCAATAACAGCCAGGTTCAACAGGACCCCTTCTGCTGGCGTTGCGACAAGGCACTGGGGAACATCAATACTCCCCAAAATTTCGTCATGGACGCCATCTATACTCTCCCTCTTGAGCATTGGCAGGCGCTTTCCCATTTGCCGACCCGGCTGATCCATGGATGGGAAGTCTCAGGGATTGAATCCTCCAGGTCCGGCTCACCCTTCACCGTCACCAGCCCATATCCCGTCGCTGGGTTTGGCACGGATACGTACTATGGGGTCATCGCGACCCGGCCCGACATGGTCGGGAAAGCAACTTTGAACAGCCCATCAAACTACAACCAATCGTTGATGTACTTTACGCCTGCCGTGGTTCAAGATGGGACAACGCTCGGCCAGCAGGTTTTCGCCACTCCAGGCGGGAAAGCCACGGGCCTCCAAAGCCAGCCGGGAAACTTGGGATTTGACACGTTCCGTGCCCCGGTCGGAAACGATCTCGATTTTTCGGTCATTAAGGACACCAACATTACGGAATCGAAAACGCTTCAGATTCGCGCTGAATTCTTTAACATCTTTAACCTACACGCATTCGGCGCGCCCGGCACAACTCTGGGCGTACCCGGGTTTGGCTTGTTCAGCGGTTCCAACTCCGGGCGAATAATTCAATTCGGCCTCAGGTTAACTTTCTGAGGCTCGAAACCCGCAAGCCACTCTGTGCCTTGCCATCGGGTAGCGCGTCCAGCGTGAAATTCAGTTCGCGCTGAAGTTCTGTTTCTGATCGTATATAGGCCTGCGATTGAATGAAAAAGCATTGCCCTCTCCCATGGGGAGAGGGTGGCCCGCGACGGCGCTGTCACCAGCCGTCGCGGGCCGGGTGAGGGGTCAATTTCTTCGCAACGCTCTTTGGATGCGGTCAAAGAATCTGCTCGACGCCCAGTGTTTTTCTTGCTAAAAACATCCTGCCTCGAAACGTGAGTTCGGCGACTGGAGGTTTAAGTCCGACTATGGAATCGAGCCTCACCAGTAAATTGCCGCAGACCGCTACAAACCAGAAACCCGGGGCGTCTCTGCTCGCCGACGGCAGGCTGACCTCACTCGACTTCTATCGCGGACTGACGATGTTCCTTCTGGTGGGAGAGGCCACCGGCCTCTACGAATTGCTCAGGGCGCCGGCATTTAATGGCACACTGGTAAGCACTATCGGCTGGCAGTTGGAGCATCATCCCTGGAATGGGCTGCACTTCTGGGACCTGATCCAGCCGTTCTTCATGTTCATCGTTGGCGTCGCGATGCCCTTCTCATTCGGCAAGCGCTGGCAGCGAGGCGACAGTTGGAGCAAGACCTTTCATCACGCCCTGATCCGGTCGGGGCTGCTACTCCTGTTTGGCTGGGCTCTTTATTGCATCGGACCCGGAAGACTGACGTTTGAGCTTTGGAATGTGCTGGCCCAACTATCCTTCACGTACCTTGTAGCTTTTCTCTTCCTGCGCAAGCCGGCGCGTGTTCAGATTGGTGTCACTTTCCTGCTTCTGATCGCCACCGAACTGCTCTATCGACTGTGGCCGGTGGCTGGATTCAACCAGCCGTGGGTGCCGGACCACAATTTCGGATCCTGGATGGATCTGGTGCTCATGCACAAGCTTGACTCTGACCATTGGGTGGCGTTTAACGCCGTGCCGACGGCCGCGCACACCATGTGGGGAGTGCTTGCCGGACAGGTCCTCATGAGCAGCCGCACCTCCGTGCAGAAGATTCGCCTGCTCGTCATTCCCGGCCTGATCGGAGTTGTGGTCGGCTATGCCCTCAACCCCTGGACTCCGATCATTAAGCGCATCGCCAGCACCTCATTCGTGATTGTGAGCGGCGGGTGGTGCTTGCTGGCCCTGGCGCTCTGTTACTGGCTGATCGACGTGAAGAAGCTGAAGAGGTGGACCCTGTTCTTCAACATTGTGGGCATGAATCCACTCCTTATATATCTCTTCGCAATGACAGGCGGCGCGTGGTGGTTCAATAGGATTGCCAAACCTTTCACCATGGGCCTGTTTGCCTGGGCCGGTCCCCTCCATGCAGCGATTGTCACCAGCCTCGTGGTCTGGGGCATGCTCTGGCTGCTTTGCTTCTGGCTGTATAAGAAGCGCATCTTCATCAGGCTCTGAAGGCTGAGCCTCACCACCTAAAGACTAAGACGGAATACCTTGAACTTCTACACATCATGCGCTAACCTGTAGAAGTTGGAGGTATGAGCATGACCGTCAAATCGGATCTCCCCCAAGGCACCCTCGAACTGTTGATTCTTAAAGTTGTAGCTCTGGGACCTGTGCATGGATATGCCATTGCGCAACGTCTTCAACAAGTTTCGCGGTTCGTCGTCCGCGTCCCGCAAGGGTCGCTGTACCCGGCGCTGCACCGCCTGGAAAACCGCGGCCTTTTGGCTGCCGGCTGGAAGGAGACCGAGACGGGGCGGGAGGCCAAGTTCTACCGCCTGACGCGGAAAGGGCGCGCCCAACTCGAGAAGGAGGCCGAGAGCTGGGAGCGATTGACTGAAGCCGTTGGTCTAATCCTCCGTCTGTCTGAGGGAGGTGCGGAATGACCTGGTGGCATCGCCTGTGGCGCCGAAAGCAAATGGAAGAGCAACTCGATAAGGAGTTGCTTTACCATCTGGAAGAACATACGGCTGATTTGATCGCGCGCGGCTACGCGCCGGAGGAAGCGCGGCGGCAAGCCAGGCTGGCGCTGGGCGGGCCGGAGCAGGTGAAGGAGGAGTGTCGCGACGCCCGTGGGACACGTTGGTTGGAAGACCTGGCGCAAGACTTTCTCTATGCACTTCGCACCCTGCGGCAGAGGCCCGGATTTGCGGCTGTCGCCCTGTTGACCCTCGCCCTCGGCATCGGAGCGACCACCGTCATGTTCACCGTCATCAATGGTGTGCTTTTCAAACCTCTGCACTTCCCTGATCCTGACCGGTTGTTCACTCTCAACGAACAGACCAAAGGGATAAGCGACTACCGATGGGGCGATCTCTGGGCGTATTCCTACCCCAACTATCTCGACTGCAAGCTTGAAAGCCGCGCTTTGCAAATGTCGGCGTGGCGCTACAACGGGGGCACTGTGAGCGCACCCGGGGAAGCCGAACACGTTGACGGCATTGAGATGTCGTCGGAGCTTTTCCCTGTCCTGGGCCTGACCCTCGCGCGCGGGCGCGCCTTCCTGCCGGAAGATGATCGGCCCGGAGCTTCGCCCGTAGCGATCATTAGCTACGCGTTATGGCAGCGCCACTACAGTGGAAGCGCGGAAGCAATTGGCAAACCGGTGGTTTTTGAAGGAAGGTCTTACACCGTTGTCGGGGTCGCACCTCCGGGTCTCAGGTTATCTGTGGATGCCGATATCTTTACTCCAATTGGCCAGAACACCAGCGGGATCATGCAGAGGCGTGACGCGCATCCAGGCATTGGTGTTTGGGCGCGACTCCGGCCCGGCGCGACGCTTGGGCAAGCGCAGGAGGAGCTTGCGGTAATCGGCCGGCGACTGGCGGCGCAGTACCCGAAAACCAACGAAGGGCGCGGCTTCGTGGCCCGGCCACTTCGTCAGGAATTGGTGGTGGAGCAGGTCGGAGGCGACCGCGACATGCTCTGGTTGCTGCTGGGTGCGGTTGGCTTGGTGCTGCTGATTGCGTGCGTCAACGTCGCCAGCTTGCTGCTGGCGCGTGCCGTTTCCCGCGAGCGGGAACTTGCAATGCGTGTGGCGCTGGGAGCGACCCGGGGCCGGTTGGTGCGCCAATGTCTGACGGAAAGCGCGCTGTTGGGGCTTTTCGGGGGTGTTCTGGGTGTTTGGCTCGCGGCCATGGGCAGCCGCCCGTTTGTAGCCCTCTGGCCAGGCAGTTTGCCGCGCGCTGAAGAGGTCCAACTCGATTGGCATGTGCTGCTGTTTGCGCTCGGCGTCTCCCTATTGTGCGGCATTCTTTTCGGGCTCGCGCCCGCCCTGCGCGCGCCCACTCGCGATCTGGAGCAGATTCTTCGCGCCGGAGCGCGCACTGTCGCTACAAGCTCGCGCCGCCTGCACAGCAGTTTTGTGGTTACTGAGATCGCGCTGGCGGTGGTGTTGTTGGTTGCCGCCGGCATACTCGGCCGGACGCTCTGGGGGTTGTCGTCCCTTGACCCCGGCATCGACGTGCGGAACTTACTTGTCACTCGGGCTGCGCTTGCGCCCTCCATACTCGCAAATCCGGCGCGGATCCCGGCGGCGTGGCGGGAAATCCTGGATGGCATGCGTCGCGTGCCGGGCGTGCAGGCCGCGACCGTGGTCGATACGGTCCCGATGCGTGAAGGGAACAACCAGGTTGGCTACTGGACCTCAGCGGCTCTCCCGGAGAAGCATCAGATGCCTCTGGCGCTTTCCAGCAGCGTGACGCCAGATTATCTGAAAGTGATGGGCATCCCACTACGCGAGGGCCGCTTCTTCGATGAGCACGACCGCATGGGCAGCAAGCTCGTCATCGTGATTGATGAGGTGATGGCGCTGCACGCCTTCGGCAAACAAGTCCCGATCGGGAAGCGCCTTTGGATTCCCGATATGCCTTGTGTCGGACCTAAAGGTGAAACCTTCTATGACTGCACCGATCCTTACGAAGTCGTGGGCGTGGTGGGTCACGTGCGCTACTGGGGGCTCGCCGGCGACGATCAGGCGCGCGTCCGCGAGCAGTTCTATTACCCGTTCGCTCAGGTCGCGGAGCCTTTCCTGCCTCGCTGGTCGGAACTCATGTCGATTGTTGTTCGCACCAAGATCCCACCATTGAATTTGCTCGGGCAGTTGCGGCGGGAGGCGCGGGGCGCGGCAGGAGATCAAGTTCTCTACGAGGTTTATACGATGCAGCAGCTCGCGAACAGGTCGCTCGGCGAACAGCGTTTCCTTTTGCCTCTGTTCGGCATATTCGCCGGCTTGGCGCTATTGCTTGCCTGCATCGGCATTTACGGGGTATTGGCTTACGTCACCAGCCGACGGGTGCCCGAAATCGGCGTACGCATGGCGTTCGGTGCCAGCCGCCGCGACGTCATGCGGCTTGTGCTGCGGCAGAGTCTCGAGATGATTCTCGCCGGCATTGGTCTGGGCGTGATTGCCGCCCTCGTTGCAGCGCGGCTTTTGGAGCACCTGGTAACCGGTGTTCGCTCCATTGATCCACTCACTTTTGCCCTGATGATTTGCGTGCTGGCGTTTGCTGCTTTAATGGCGAGTTTTCTGCCTGCCCGTCGCGCCAGCCGAGTCGATCCGATGCGCGCCTTGCGCGAGGAATAGCTAGAACTTCGGAATCAGAAATCCGGTGTGCCGGCAGTGCTCCTTGAACTCTTCCCCGAATTGCACTGCCAGAACCGATTCCTCCTTGCGTCCCTTGATCCAGTAGGCAAGGATGATTGCAGCGAGTCCTGCAACGCATCGCCATTTGTCCATCGTCAAAGTTCCACCGATCGCAGCGAGAATGATTCCAGAATAGATCGGATGCCGGAATTGAGCGTAGGGGCCGGCCCGGATGAGCTTGTGATCCTCCTTGAGCGTGATTCTACCGCTCCAATACTGCCCCAGGTGCCAGCGGGCCCAGATGGCGAGAGCGATTCCAATCCATGTGAGAGCGACGCCTGTAACCGACGTCGCGTAAGTAGGATGGAAAACCCGTTGACCCAGTGGGCCGATGCCCATGAAGCCCCCGAATAGCAAGGCGAAGCCGGTGATTTCCAAAAGGAGGTGGCGGGCGCGCGCGACAAAGGGTTCTGTACTCACAGTCCTGCGCGTCTTCAGCGCGCCCAGGGCCCAATAGGCGCAAAAGACCACCCAAGGCCATTTGATGAGATTATGCCAAATCAATTCGACTCAGCCCCTCTCCGGAGACCTTTACCCAGCTATGTCGAAAACAACGCCTCGAGGTTTTGAAAGCCCGAAGCCCGCCAATGCCGGAGCCGTTTGCGGCCTTCTTCGATCAACCCGATGACGGTCTCTTTTTCCAGCTTATCTGGAGATGCCGATTGCCACAACGAGTCCAGCCAGCTTGCGACCGGGACATCCGTTTCAAGTGTGTTCCGGTCCAATGCGGCCAAGGCAGCCGCTGCCCCGAAGGCGAAACGCGACGGCTTGATGCCTTGCTCCAGCGCCACGCGCAGGGTGCCCACCAAGCGGTCGTCCCACCCCAGTTTGCGCTGCGGATCGCGGCCGACTCTCTCGACGGTATCGTTCAGGAAAGGATTAGCCATACGAGCGAGAAGGTCATCCGCGTATTCGCGATAAGCTTCGGGAGTGAAGAGCCGGTCCCGGCCCGCATGCTTGCGCACCAACGCTGCTCCGGATTCTTGAATAAAGGCGGCGCGGAGGAACCCGAGGATATCGGGGTATTTGTTGAGATCGGCGATGCGCTGCACGCCGCGCATAACGCCGACGTAGGCGGCGAGCGCATGGGTCGAGTTGTGCCCGTACAGCTTGGCTTCTTCGAAGGGCAGCAAGTCGTCCTTCTCTTCAAAGACCTTGATGCCGCGCTTAAAAGGAGGCGTATCGCCGCTTCCTGGGAATCGAATTCGGGAAACCAGGATTCGGTTAAAGGTCTCGACTAGAAAAGCACGCCGGCTGCCGGGAGTGACGGTGGCCAGACCTTGCCGCCTGATTTCGTCCGGGTCGGAGACCACGCCGCTCATTTTTCCGATCACCGTGTTCAAGAATCGGACGCGGCTCGCGACAGGCTCTCGCTCGTCCTCTGGGATCTCCTCCAGGACTCTCGCTTGCAGGATTTCCGCCGCGTGGTTGTGGTTCTCAGCAGTGTAAACGATTGCTGGCCGGCCCTTCGTAGCTGCCTTGCGTCGCAGGCCTTGGGCCAGAAGCCGATGAACGCTGCCGGGGTTTGGCGAAGCGTAGAATTCGACACTGGGAACCGCAGTGGCAATCTCTTCCGCCTCAGTGATTGCTTCCACCAAATTGCACCGGCCAGATTCAGAGCCGGGGTCTTCAATTTCAACTCGTCCAACTTCCTCGCGCTCGATGCGATCCGGGTGGGCGACATTCACCGAGAAACGGCCTTCCGCCCTCCGCACAGCGTCCACAATATCCGGCGCAACTTCGCCAACTACCAAGCGGCGGAAACTCCCGGAACGGAAAGCTTCGTAGAGAAACAGCCCGGCCTGGATGGGGCCGAAGCCGAAGCCAACGAAGGTGCGGGGCCGGAAGGGTCTGGGGGCTAGGGGCTTGGGACTGGGGCTATTCTGGATGGCCACTTTCGAGCCGCCTGAGTCGAGACTCGAAAATCGAAAGTCTATAACTCCTCGACCTTCGACTCTCGACTTGTTCTGACTCCTGACTTCTGACTCCTGCTCGTCACTTGTCACTCGTCACTCTTCTTTAGGTAGTTCGCCTCGTCCTCGGCGCTCCACGAGGCCACGGCCCTGATTTCGGCGCTGCGCCGGTGAGGGTAAACCACCGCCTTGCCGTCGATCTGTTGGGCCTTGATCATTCCCAGGAATTCAATGGCGTGTTCCAAGTCGCCGATGCGAGTAATGTGGCGTCCGGCGTTGATTTCACCCTTTGCCATCAACTCCAAAGTCCGAGCGATGTCCCAGGGGGAGCCTCCACTGGAACCTGTGACGTTGATTTCCTTGTAGTGGATGATCCCCGTGTCGAAGCCAATAACGTCTTCGCCTTTTTTCAGGCCGCCGAAAAGGTCCATGACGGCGCCGCGCCCGACCAGGCGCTGAGCGACTTCGATGGCCTGCTTTGAACCGACGGCGACGATGACATCGTCGGCACCGCGGTAGTTTGTAAGTTCGTTTACGATCTCGCGCAAATCGGTTGTCGCCGGGTTGACGACACGTAGGTCAATTCCAAGCTTGCCGGCGCGTGGACCGAACAACGTTTTCACTAACTCCAAGCGCCCCTCAACGAGGTCGGCCACCGCAAGCGCGCGCGGTTGCTGGCTGAGCGCGACCTCCACATGCATCCGGCCCATCGCCCCAGCGCCGATCACTACGGTTACACCGCCCGGCTTGAGCCCTTTAGCGATCTGCCGCGGCCCCGTCGGCGTCGGTTGCACCAAATGCACGTGATGGTCTTGAGCCGAGACGCAGCAGGAGACCGGTTCGCTGAGTGCCGCATGTGCGAATGGAAAGGAGTGGGTCGGCACGGGAAGGAGGCAGCCCGCGGCCACCGCCTCTTCCATGATGAGGATATACTCCGCGAGGTGTCCCGGCAGTGTGTATCCGACGGCGACCTTGGCGACGCCTCGACCCCCGTCCGGATAACGCTCCCGGTGATTGATGGGTGGGTGATCGACGGCAGGCTGAACGACATACCGCTCGCCCGGGTGATATCGATCCGTTAGCTCCGGGCCCACCTCGACGAGCGTTACGCAGCCTTCGTCCCCAAGAATCAGGGGAAAGCGTTCCAGATCCCAGCCATACACCTGCGCGTGCGCCGGGCCCTGCTCAACCAGCTTGATGAGGGAGGTGCAAATCCCCGCCGCATCCACCCGCGCCAACATTTGACGCGGCCCGGGACGAGGAACCGGCACGCACCGCACTTGCAAGTGAGCAAAACCGGTCCCGTCGAGAACCAGGGCGCGCATTTCAGGGGGAATCGAGTGGGTCATGATCGCTCGAGGCAAATGGCAGATGGGCAGGCCGGCGGTAGGCAGAAAGCAGAAGACAGGGGCAAAAGCATCGATCGCTTCCACGCTTGAAGCGCAGGCAAATCTCAGATGGCAGATTTCAGATTCCAGATCTGGAAAGCCCGCAACGCGCGCTCCGGCACGCTTCCCAGGGAGAGGCCGAGAATACAGAGCCGCTCGTCAGCTTATTCATCAAGCGGGCGACATCGAGGGGCTCGGCCACTGCCAGGTCCACCTGCCGACCTGCCCATCTGCCTACCTGCCCATCTGCCCACTGCCTCGCTAGTCGTAGTACTCCAATCCCAGGTGAGTGATCAATTCTTCGCCACGCAGGTGCCGGAGGGTATTTTTAAGTTTCATAAGTTGAATAAAAATATCATGCTCGGGGTAAACACTGGCGTGGCACATCGGACTCTTGAAGTAGAAAGACAACCATTCCTGGATTCCCATCTTCGCCAGGCTCGGGCAGCGCTGCGCGAGGTCCATGAAGAGGACGAGGTCGAGCGCCATAGGTGCGGCGAGGATTGAATCCCGGAAGAGGCAGTTCACCTTGATCTGCATGGGATAGCCGAGCCAGCCGAAGATATCGAGGTTATCCCAGCTCTCCTTGTTGTCGCCCCGGGGCGGGTAGTATTCGATTCTCACTTTGTGGAAGTAGCCCTCATACAGCTCGGGATATAGATCCGGCTGAATGATGTACTCGAGCACCGAGAGCTTGCTTTCTTCCTTGCTACGGAAAGCTTCGGGGTCGTCCAGCACTTCGCCGTCGCGGTTGCCCAGAATGTTGGTTGAAAACCAACCCTTCAGTCCCAGCAGTTTTGCCTTGATGCCGGGAGCCAGGAGGGTCTTCATGAACGTCTGGCCTGATTTGAAGTCTTTGCCGCAGACGGGCACTTTCTTTTGCAGTGCCAAGGCCGTGAGGGCAGGAATATCCGTGGTGATGTGGGGCGCGCCGTTGGCGTGCGGGACGCCCAGCTTCAATGCCGCGTAGGCGTAAATCATGCTGGGAGAGATGTCCGGGCTGTTTGACTTCAGGCCTTCCTCAAAAGTCTCAAGGGTGTCGTGAACGGGATGGGGCTTCGAGAAAACCTCCGTCGAGCCGCACCAGATCATCATCAGCCGGTCAGCGCCGGTTTGCTTCTTGAACCCCTCGATATCCTTCATCACTTGCTCGGCAAGGTCCATCTTGGTCTTGCCGGTCTTCACGTTATTGGGGTGAAGCCTCTTTACCCACTTCTGCTCGAACGCGGCGGGCATAGGCCGCAATTCCTGGAGAAAATCCTTCAATTGCTCGACGTGACCTTTGTCCAGAACCCCGGCTTTGCTGGCCGCTTCATAGGCGCTGTCCGTAAACAGGTCCCAGCCGCCAAAGACCAGATCATCGAGATTGGCCAAGGGCACGAAATCTTTGATCAAGGGGATCCGCTTTTCGGTGCGCTTCCCCAGGCGTATAGTCCCCATCTGGGTGAGTGACCCGATCGGCAGCGCAATCTTTCTGCGCACCGCTTCCACGCCCGCGATCATGGTCGTTGCTACCGCGCCCATCCCTACCGTAAGAACGCCCAACTTCCCCTTTGGCTTTGCTATCGCAGTCTCTTTTTTTGCCACTTTGCTCGTCCTCCGCCTCTCAAGAAGATAATGAATTCCTAAAACCAAATCGCCTATATTCCGCCAATAAGGGCGAAAATGCAAGAAGATTGGAGACTGACAGCGGGGATCCGCGAAGAGACGGTTTCCCGCCTTTGCGGGAATGACGCGATTTCTGCGCGGTTCCGAGCCGCTTTGTCGGGTTCTTCATTCTGAGTTCTGACTTCCGACTCCTGACTCCTCGCTGAGGTGTTCGAGCCGGGTACGGGCGTCAGCAATCGTCGGCCGGCCTTCCAGATCGACGAAACCTGGCCGGCCTTGTGCGACGAGCCGTTGGTGGCCGAGCAAGAGAGCGGTGCTTTCCCGGAACCAGGGCTCAAACTCCGGGTCAAGCGCGTAAGGGTCGAGGATGGGCTTAGCCTCGGGAGTGTTGTGTTCCGTACCATTGAAGACGGGCCACCAGCGGCGCCGCGCCGTCGAGACGATCTCCGCCAGCCGCTCGCGCGTATTGCGATGCGGGATAACCTCGACGGCGTAAAAACCCGCCGCCTCTAATCGGTCAAGGAGCGCATCGACGTCCCGTTCTCCGGAAGTTACGGGATTCCCAAGGATCGGATAAGTGGGGATGGATCCGAAAGAGAGGAAGATCCTGCGCAGGTCGGCCACGGAGACAAAGGCCTCTTCGTACTCGCGCACGAAGCAAGGGGCGCCCGCCTTAAGGAGTTTGGCCCGCAGGAAGATCTGCAGAGCGGCGTCGTCAGCGCTGGGCGGTGGCGCCGCGCCACAACATTTCGTGATGGCCTCCGCGAGCGGCACTCCCTGCGTGGCGGCCCATTGGCGCAGGCTCGCTAGGGTCGCCCAGGCCACGTGCCGCTCCGTGGCATTGCCGCGCGGCGTCAAGCCCTGCACAGACTCCCAGGTGGGGCCTTCGGCATGCATTCGCTCTGCGAAGAGCGCGGCGACCTTGGCGGTGATCTCGCGGTTCCGGCGCTCGAGGGCCGCCCGCATGCGCGCCAGGTTTTGCATTTCCCTGGAAGAATCGGACGGAGTCCTGGTTACGCCCTTGCCGCAGAGGTACACACGTCCGGGATTGTCGGGGTCATTCAGCAGCACGCTATGCGCTTCGGCGTCGCGATCCATGGCCACGGCTTCGAGAGAAAACGCTGCCGCGATGCCCGCAATCTCACACGCGCGGCGGAACTCCTCGTGTCCTGCAATCGTGTAGTGGTCGTTGATACCGAGTACCGCCAGGCCCTCTCGCGCCGCCTGCCACACAGCTTCCGTGGGGGAGCGAAAGACGCTGAATGATTCACTAGTGTGAATGTGGCAGTTGGTGCCCCGCTTCGTTCTGGGTCCGAGCTGGGCACACAATTGGCCGAGCGCACGCAGGCGCTGGTCGAGGCCGCCTTCGTAGAGAGCCGGTTCGAGCTGGGCCGTGCTTTGCATTGGTGGACTACCGATAAGTGCTCCGATTTGAAGTCTCCTTGCTCATCGAACCATCACCTGCCCACTGTCCACCACCAGTGTCTGGCCGGTGATGCAGCGAGCGGCGTCGGAACAAAGGAAGACGATGGCGGAGTTAACGTCCTCATGCTTAATGTCGCGCTTCAGCGCGGTCAGCGAAACGTAGTAGGGGATGACTTCTTCGGGCTTGATTCCTTTCTTGCGGGCGGCGGTTTTGATGTACTCGGGGTTCCAGATCTTGGACCCTTCGAAGACATTGCCAGGGGCGACGCCGTTGACGCGGATGCCGTCGGCGCCCAATTCGAGCGCCCAGCCGCGCATCAAGTGGAGTTCGCCGGCCTTGGTCGCGTTGTAAGCGGAATTGGCCTTGGAAGCGTCCAGGCCACTTTTCGAGGAAAGCATGATCATGGCGCCGCCGTCACCCTGCGCGCGCATAATTCGAGCCGCCTCCCGCGCCACCAAGAAATAGCCGGTGAGATTGATCTCCAGCGCCTGCCGCCACTTGTCCACCGGCAGGTCAACCAACTCGTAGGCTGGGGCTACGCCCGCCGCGCAAACCACGATGTCCAAGCCGCCCCAGTGGCGCAAAAGCTTGTCAAAGGCGCAAGCCACGGAGCCTTCATCGGTGACATCCATGTGCACGGGCAAGGCGTGCGAGGGGTCCGGCGAGGCCGCTGCCGCTTCTTCCGCGCCGCGGTCGTCAACATCGCAGAAGGCCACCGACGCGCCCGCTTTCACCAAGCCCTGGGCAATGCCACGGCCCAGGCCGGATGCCGCGCCCGTCACTAGGCCGACCTTACCGGCCAGGGGAGCCGCGGCGGCGTTAAACAGAGCCGCGCGGTAGTGCTCGACTTCCCAATTAACGATGAAATCGGCGAAGGCCGGGGCGAGGTTATGCGCGCCGCCGCGTGCCATCGCCAAGCGTGTGATCTTGGCGGCGGCTACGCCCAAAGCCTCGGCCGCATCGAGCTTCGCGGGGTTGTCAGCAAGCAGGAAAGTCCCGAGGTTTCGAAGGACGGCCACGCGGGGCGGAGCCAGTTCGTTCAACGCGGGCTTCAGCCTCGACGCCACTTCGTCGATTGAATCGCCCACAATTGCGCGCGCCCCGGTGTAAACAATATGGTCGGGCGTCAGCGAACCGGCTGCCAACGTCTCCGCCCGTTCGTCGCACGCTACACCGGCCAGTTCCGGGTCATCTGTTAAGCGGATGAAAGGCGCGCTGCCTCGCGCCTCTTTCCACGCCCGGCGCAGGGAGGCCATTGCCTTGCGCATCGCTGTAGAATCCAAGCCCGCGGGCGCACCGAGCGGCGGCGCTTGCGGCGCGAAGTAGCGCGCGCATCGCGCCACCCAGTCATTATGGAGGGCCAGGCAGGCTTGCGCCTCCGGAGCCGAGACGAGAAGGCCATGGTTCTCCATGAAGATCACATCCGGACGGCGGTGGTGCTCCTTCTCGTAGCTCTCTGCCGCCGACTTGATGGCGTTGGCGAGGCGCCAGCCGGGATCGGTGTAGGGCACCCAGAGCGGCGGGAGTTCGCCGGCGGGTGTAATTTCCTTTAAAGCCATCAACCCGGGGCCGCAATTCAAAGCGTTGGCCGCCACGGGGTGAGTATGGATGACTACCTTGCCGAGCATGGCGTGAAGCGCCGACTCGACCGAGGGCCGCCCGGCTCCGCCCATGACCGCGGAGGACAAATGCTGGAGCACGCGCGCTTCGCGGATACTCGACTCGAGGGTGGCGAGGTCGCTGCGATCGAAGATGCTCAACACCCCCGCAGTGTCCAATTCGACCCAGCCGGCGGTATCATCCATCGCCGTCAGTGCTGTGCCGCTGGCCTTGATGGCCATCGTCCGCCCGTCCGGGGATTTCACTGAAGTATTGCCGCCGCCCGCCTGAACGTAGTCGAGATTCGCGCCGACGGCGCGCGAGATTGCAATGAGTTGCGCCAGAGATTCCTTGTCCATGGTGGTGGTTATTCGCAGTCGATGACCGCCTTGATTCCTTGTCCTGCTTCGACCACGGCGTAGGCCTTGACCATATCTTGCAACTTAAACCGGTGCGTGAGGAAGCGGTCCCAGGGCAAGTCGTCGCGAGAAACCGTCTCCAGCGCCTGGTGGTAATGCTGGAGGTTGGAAGCAAAGCAGCCAAAGACGGAGATTTCATTGTAATGAATGAGATTGGCGTCGAGGTCAAGAACCGGGTTGTCCTTGGGAACACCGGCAAAGAAGGAAACGCGCGCCTTCTTGCGAACCAGCTTGAGGGCGTCAGCCTGGGCCGCTTTCACGGAGCAGGCCACGATGGCCACGTCGAATTTCTCTCCGCCCCCCGCCGCCATGATCTTATCAAGCGCGTTCCCGCCGGACGTGTTCACGGGTTGGCCGACACCGAACTCACTGACATAGTCCAAACGCTCTTGCGACACATCGGACACGATTACCGGGTCGCAGCGGCGCGCATTCAGGATACTGGCGTGCATTAACCCGATCGGTCCTGCCCCGAAAACCACGGCTCGATCGCCCGGCTGGGGCGTCAGGTACTCCTGACCGTTCAGGACACAGGAAAGCGGCTCAATAAGCGCCGCGCGCTCCACGGACATACTGCTCGGGATTGTGATCACATTACCCTGAGCCACCGCCGCGGCGGGAATCTTGACGTACTCCGCGAATCCCCCGGCATAATCGTAGCCCACCGCAGTGAACGAGTCGCACAGGTTGTATTGCTTGCGCCGGCAGTAGATGCACTTTCCGCAGCCTACCACCGTGGCAACCACGGCCCGCTGGCCGATGCTCAGCCCGCCGTCCACACCCGGACCGATCTCCTGAACCGTTCCGACAATCTCGTGCCCCGTGATCGCCGGTGGCACCACGTTCTTTTGCCCGTGCGTGTAGATGCGCTTGTCCGTCCCGCACACGGAACAGCGCTGGACGCGTAAGACAACCTCGCCGGGTCCCGCCGTGGGCTTCGGAACATCCTCGATCCGGACGTCTCGAGGCCCGTAAAAGACTGCTGCTCTCATGTCGTTTATTGCCTTTCTTCAGCCCGCCAGCCGGCGGGCTGATAGCCCGGCGGCCTTGTTGGGGCGGTTTGTCCTGAGGCCCGGAGCCTTCGGGCGACTTCTCGTGCACTGACATTGACTGAAAGCCCGAGCAAACACGCCGACAGTATACACGCAAGCTCCTGGAAGATTCAACGAACGGTAATGGCAGAGAGTGACTCAATTTCTGGTGGCACGGGCATTCCTTCGCTGCGCTCAGGACAGGCACTGCTCGCCCGCCACGGCCAAGGACTCTTTGGCCATACTCAGCTACTTCTGTGAGCTGATCCAAGCATTAATTCTCGATTCCAACACGTCGAGGGGGAGGGGACCGTCGGCGAGCACGGCATCGTGGAAGGCGCGCAAGTCGAACTTGTCGCCGAGTGCGTCCTGGGCGCGTTGGCGGAGCTCCAGGATTTTCATCTGGCCAAGCTTATAGGCCAGCGCCTGTCCGGGCCAGGCGATGTAACGGTCCACTTCGGTCTGGATGTTGGGTTCATCCATGGCGGTGTACTGCCGGAAGAAGTCCACCATCTGCTGGCGCGACCAGTGCTTGTAGTGTACGCCGGTATCCACTACGAGCCGCACGGAACGCCACATTTCGTTCTCCAAGCGTCCATATTCGCTATATGGATCCTGGTAGAAACCGGCTTCTTTGCCTAAGCGCTCGGCATAGAACGCCCAGCCCTCGGAATAGGCATTGTATGAGGCAAATCGGCGGAAGGGTGGGAGGTCGGGCAATTGCTGCGCGATGGAGAATTGAAGATGATGGCCCGGGATACCTTCATGGTAGGCAATCGCCTCGACGTTGAGCAGCAGTCGATGCTGGGGATCATATTCGTTGACGTTAATACGGCCGGGTCGCGAACCGTCGCCGGCGCCGGGCGAGTAGTCGGCAGGGACGGAATCGGGAGCGCGAAAAGCCTCCATGGGGATCACTTCCAGTTTGGTCTTCGGCAGGTGGCCGAAAAGCTGCGGGAGCTTGGCATACATCTGGTCCGCGTAGTGCTGGTAGAGGTTCAGAAGCTGCTCACCGGAAGTCGCGTAGAGCTTGCGATCGCTGCGGATGTGCTCGTTGAAGGTCGCCAGGGCCGAGAAGCCCTGGCGGCGAGCGAGATCGAGCATTTGGGCCTCAATTGCCGCCACCTGTTTCAGGCCCATTTGGTGAATTTCTTCCGGGCCTAGATCGGTCGTGGTCATTTGTCGGACGTCGAACCGGTACCGGGCGTCGCCCTGCGGCAGAGCCCATATGCCGTAATCGACGCGGCCGTGAGGGGCGTATTGGGTGCGTACAAAGGCTGCAAAACTTGCGTAGGCGGGTGCCACTTCATTCTTCACGGCGGCAAGCGTGGCATCATGCAGCCGCTGCTTTTCAGAGTCCGAAATGCCGGCGGAAAACTTTAACACGGGTTGCGTAAAGGGGCTTTCGTGCGGGGACTTGTCCGCAATATCCTGGGCTTGGACGGCGACCTTCTCAAGCAAATATCGCGGCGGAACCAGGCCGTCGCGCAGCCCGAGTTGCATATTCTCCCTGATCTGCTCGAAGACGCGCGGGATCTGGTGCAGGCGTGAAAGATAATCCTCATAGTCCTTCACGGTGTGAAAGGGAGTGCCCGAGGGCAGGGCTGCGCAGCTCAGATGGATGCCGCCAAACTGGTCAACCGGCATTTCCCAATCTTTGAATCCGTAGGCTTCGATGTTCTCGCCCAGGCGGCGAACCATGAGGATCTTGCTCAACCGCTCCTGGGCCGGGAAGCCGTCAGTTGAGATCGCTTCGATGCTCCGCAGTGTTTGCTTGGCTTGCTCGAGTTCGCGGGCGTAGGACGCAGCGGAATGATCGCTCAGGCGATCGTTGTACCGGTTGTCTCCGATATAGGTCGCCATCTCGGGGTGAGTTCGCAGCTCATATTCCCACTGTTGCTGGAGCGCCGCAGTTAGTTGAGCGCGTCGGGCTTCGAGCGTGGTTTCATTCCGACCACTCGTTATGACCATGGTTGGAATTGCGAGAAGGAAGACAGGAACCCACCTCATATTACGCCTGAGTAATCTCGGGCATGCGCTTAATGCGCGGGTCGGTAAAGACATCCTGCTCATCAGTGCTGCGCGTTGAGAATTCGGAGACGATGGCGCCTCCCGGCCCTGCCTGGAACCAGTGCAGCGTATCCGGGAAGAGGGTGTATTGCTCGCCGGGTTGCAGGCAGGTTTGGCGACCCATGGTGTAGTAAGCCTCGGAGCCTTCCGGCGGACGGCAGGCCGGCTGCGCCTCAGCAGCGCCGGGAACGTAGAGATAGACCGTCCCCCAGCGGCAGCGGAACGTCTCTTCCTTGCCCAACTTGTTGCCTACCGTCGGGTGCCGGTGTTCCGGACAGGTCTGATGGGGCAAGAGGACCAGTTCCTTGGCGCACACACGGTCGGTGTTGACGTACGTGATGATCTCGAGGCCGGTCTTTTCCAGTTCACCCAAGCCGAAATCTGCCACCTCAAAGCGGGCCAGCTCTTCCCGCGTGAGCACAATGCCGGCTCGCGCAAGCATTTCCGATGCGCGTTCGACCACCGATTCATATTGTTGTTGTGTAATCATTTCCTCATAATTTAACCGCATCTCGCGAGGCGGGGCAAGGGTCCGATGCGTAGGCGTTCATTCGCCCGCGAGGGCGGCGTCAAGGTCCGCGATCAGGTCCCCAACATCCTCCAGACCCACCGAAACACGGATGAGGTCCGGCGTGATCCCCATCTTTGCTTGGACTTCAGGAGGTACAGAGGCATGGCTCATCGTGCAAGGATGCTCGACGAGCGACTCGACCCCTCCCAGCGACTCGGCGAGGGTGAAAACTCGAAGACGCGACAAAGTCCGCTTGACGGCATCTTCACCTCCTCGCGCGCGGAAGGAGAACGTGCCCCCAAACCCTCGCGCTTGCCGCAATGCCAGCGAGTGCTGCGGGTGGCTTTCCAAACCGGGATGCAGCACGGCGGAGACCTGGGGATGCTTCTCGAGCCAGCGGGCAATTTCCAAGGCGCTGCGGTTGTGCTCTTCCATGCGCACGGCGAGGGTTTTGACGCCCCGCAGCACGAGAAAACAATCCTGCGGCCCGGCGCAAGTTCCCATGGCGTTCTGCAAGAAGTAGATCCGTTCCGCGAGACCCGAGTCTTTCACCACCAGGCCGCCGCCCACCACGTCCGAATGGCCGTTAATGTATTTCGTGGTGGAGTGCACAACGATGTCGGCACCCAACTCGAGGGGCTGCTGAAAATAGGGCGAGAGGAATGTGTTGTCGCAGATGACCAGTGCGCCGTGCTGATGCGCCAAGTCGGAGACCGCGTGGATATCCACCAGATTCATAAGCGGATTGGTGGGCGACTCCACCCAGACCGCCTTGGGCGCGGCCGTGAGCGCCTCGGAGAACTTGGCGAGATTTCGCAGATCGACGTAGTGTGCGTGGATCTGCTTACTCGCCAGAACCGATTCAAACAGGCGGTAGGTGCCGCCGTAAAGGTCGTCGTGCACGACGATGGTGTCGCCCGCTTCAAACATCATGAGCAGGGTTATTTCGGCCGCCATGCCGGTCGCGAAAGCGAAACCGGCTGTCCCACCCTCTAAGGCGGCGAGGCAGGACTCCAGCGCCCTGCGGGTCGGATTCCCGCTCCTTGAGTAGTCGAAGGGACCATGCTGGCCCGGCCCCTGAAAGGCAAATGTGGAGGTTTGATAAATAGGGGTCATGACCGCGCCGAAGTGTTCTTTGGGGTCGTATCCCGCGTGGATAGCAAGTGTCTTGAATTTCATAAGCCCTCGTGAAATTTGGGTGGAACAAAACAATATCACATTTGCAACCACCAAGACACAAGGGCAGCGAGGAGCGCGTGTGAAAACCGATCGGTTTGTCATTCCGAGGAGCCGCAGGCGACGAGGAATCTCGCCCTGCGTTGAAAACATTCAGAGCGAGATTCCTCGCGGAGTTTATCCTGAGCAGCCAGAGCGAGATCCTTCGCTTCGCTCAGAGTCTGTGATTTTTTTGGATTTTTGGCCATTTTCGAGCACTTAACTCATTTGTTATCAATGGCACTTTTCGGCAACATTCAAAAAAATCACGCTCTCTCAGGATGACCGCGAAGGGCTCGGAATGACAGAGTTGGGTTGTTATCACGCAGACTCAGCGCGGAGAACTACCAGGTTCATGAGGCTCTAACACTTGGTGACTTCGCGTCTTGGTGGTCTGTATAATGGCTGCCCGGAGGTTTCACCATCATGTCTCGAATCCTAATGGCATTTCTGATGCTCTGTGCAAGCCTGGCTTCATTGCCCGCTCAAACGCCCCCTAAGATCAAAGTGCTGATCTTGACAGGCGTTAATGGT
>Ga0326727_10006851_pt1 | contig 30755 bp, 26 predicted proteins | sample MB2enrmetagenome_FD_207643 | JGI IMG/M metagenome (GOLD analysis project Ga0326727, IMG submission 207643) | Lab enriched peat soil microbial communities from McLean, Ithaca, NY, United States - MB29MY | ecosystem: Environmental > Terrestrial > Soil > Wetlands > Peat | place: USA: New York... | reverse complement strand
AGAACACCGGATCTCCGGACATGGATATTTAGGATGCCCAGGATTTCTTAGCAGGAGGGGCGTAGCGCTGAGTTATTTTTCTCCGAGAAAAATTACTCAGTGGTACGCCTTCGCACGAATTCTCACCGGTCTGCGGGATTCCTCCCCTTCGGATTGCGCAGAGCGAAGCTCTGCGGTTGTGCTTCGCCGTGAATTCGCGGTCATCGATTCGCAGAGCTTCGCTCTGCGCCATCCGAGGGGAGTCCGGCAAACGGGGGCGTGACCGCAGAGCTGTCAGGATGGGCCTGTGGCCCACGAAAGTTCATGAAAAACCCCTGTTGTCGAGTAATGCGGGACTCGTGGTGTTAACCCTTGTGTTTTCAACACAGCATACTTTGGGACCCATGGTTTTTCGACCCTGCGCTCTGCGCAATCCGGAGTCGCCATCCAGAACAACCGTTTTTCGTGGGCCATGGGCAGCGGGTAGCCGGAGGTAACGGGCGCGGCCTCGATGAATCGCGGCAGGCTGCCCGCGCTACAGCCTCAGGGCTGCACGTAAAGGGGGCTGGAGAACACCTCGGGATCGTACTGCTTCCCGTATTTATTCAGGTGGGCGGTGACCGGTTCATCCGACTCCTGCAAGTGAATGCTGCCCAGTGACGAGGCATCCTCGCCCACGGTGATTTGCCGGGAGAGTTCCTGGAGGGTTTTGGCTGAGCAATGCTCTTCCCAGGAATTCAACTGATACTGACCCGGGGGGACATTGGCGATGGCGATTTCACCCCGGACGTCGGAAACGGCAAAGTAAGGCGTGTCGACCACCACCACGACGGCGCTCATCTGGGGATGGATATTGCAAAAAATGTAGCAGATTCCCGCGCGGTCGAAGTGCACGCCGCGCGTCGATCCCGCTTCGTAAAGGCCCAGATCAAAACGCTTGCCATTGAAAAGCGAAAAGACATTGTGAAAGAACGGGTCGCGATTGGGGAAATCCACCCGGGAGCCCACCTGCACAGCCAGGATGTGAGGATCGAAAACCTTGTTCTTCTGGATGAGCCTGGGGTGCGGGGATTCATGGGGGGCGCTCAGGCGAGGCGCCGCCTGGTCCGTGAGCGGCGTGAGCCAAAACACCACGCTGACATCCCGACTGGCGCGCGCCGCTCCGTTCGCAGCCGTTACGCTGACCTGCCCGGTAACTTGCGCCGCGCCCGCAAATGCCGCGGCGCTTGCCCACACCAGCAGGGCTGCCAGGAAATGTACGGGCCCTTTTCCAAAACTCATCAGAACAACACCCCCATGCTGAGATTTAGAGTGCCGGCCGTGTTCGTGACGTTGGTGGTTTGCGGCGTGTCCAGATAGCGGTACTCGAGCGCGAAGAGCAAATCACTCCGCGGCCGGTAGATTACATTGAACAGGGCGTTCTGATTTTTCGCGACGGAGGTGTACCCCGAACTGGTCGGGTAGTAAAAGTAATGCAGGTCGCGAGCGAAGGGTTTATCCTCCCCAAAGGCCGCGTTGAACTCGATCGTTTCTGTGGCTTTGAATTTCAGTTGCGTCCACCCGCCCATCGTTTCCAAACCGATGAGCGGCGAATCGGGATTCGATTCCGGCCCGTTGAATAGGACGCTGCGCCCCTGCGCTGCACCCAGGCCTCCCAAGGCGCGCCCGCGGTAGAACTCGCCCGACAAGGCAAAATGATTTCCCAGGGGAGCGCTCCAATCGGCGGTGCCCGCCCAGGCATCCATGGTCCGGCCCGCCCCATAATTTTGGCGGCTGTAATACCCACCGACCCCCAGCGTGAGAGCGTGGTCTCCCGCCCCGTGCGTCCACGCCACGCGCGAGCCCACCGCCGGTGCGCGCGATTGCTCGCCGCCATCGGGCGCCCGATAATACTCTGAGGACGGCGCCTCACCCGACAACGGATCGAGAAGTCCTCCTTGCAAAAGGAAGTGATCCGCTTCCGAAATATTCAAGCGATGCTCCACGCGCACCTGCGGAGTCCAAGTCCAAAGATTGCCCGCATCGGCGAAGGCAGGATAACCCAAACTGGCAAAAGACGTGGGAGAAAGCGGCGAAAAAAAGGGAGCGTCCTGCCCGCCGACAATGGAGGTGTGCGTCCAGTCCAAGCGCATCGTGGCGGTGCGCAGGCGCACCAGATTGTCCGTGACGCCGTTCGAGACATTGGCGAACCCGCCCATGAAATCAAAGTTCACGTTGGCGCTCGCTTGCGCTCCCGCGATGGTGGGGCCGTAGACTTCCAAACCGATTTCGGATTGTCGCACCGTGGCGCCCACGCTTCCGCTGGTGGCCACGGCACCACGCGTGAGAGCCATATTCGGGACGTCCTGATTGTCTACGGCGCCACTGTTCCCGAACAGATTCAAGAGGGCAATGCCGCCCAGTTTCACCCGGTATTTGGAGGCGCTCTCCACCTTGGTCTGATGCTGCTCGTCCACCTTGGCCTGCAATAACTGCTGGTCCTCCTCCAGGCGGTTCAAGCGCGCCTCTGTGGGCGATTCCGCCTGGGCAGCGGGAGGCGCGGGCGGTTGTTGCGCCGATGCAGCCGGCACTTGCAACGGTGCGGCCGGCGCTTCGGAAACGCCCGGCGCGGTTTTCCCTTCCGCGCCGGCGTTTAAGCTTGTGCTTGTGGTCGTCGAGGAGAGTTTTTCGAGTGCGCCTTGCAACTCCGTCCGCAGCTCGCGCGTTTCCTGGCGCGAACGGGAGACGTCGGCGCGCAATTCCTGAATCGTGGCGTTGAGTTCCTTCACCTCGCCTGCCAACGCTTGCACGGAATCTTCCAGCGCGCTTCCTTTGGCAGGCGGCGAAGCGGAGACCTGCGCGTGCGCGGGAAGATTGGCGAGCAAACACCACAACGCGGTAGATCCCATAGCCCATCGAGATGCTCGTATGGTTCTTCTCATTGGAACCCCCTGCACGTTAGCCCTAGTCCCACCCCGCATGAGAGGGTGGGAGCCTACCGGGAGTGTGTGAACTAATTTTCTCCCTCCCCAGGAACCTTGGCGTGAAAACCCAGAAATTTTGGTGGACAAAGTATTAATGCCCATCAATACCCCCGAAGGCCAGTGCATCGCCGATAGACTTTTTGTCTTAGGTGACATTTTTACCGTGTCCAAGAGTGGCGACGCAAAGGCGCTTCTGCGACATTTTGACCGGCCGCCCCCGTCCTCCCATGGGCGTGCGTATGCGCGTTGGACCTTCAGGTACCACCCATTGGCAACCGGCCGGAATTTTCCGTTTCGAGAAAAAGTGAGCACACGCACCTTCGGCAAATCGCGTCCTTGGAAATGTCGAGTTGGCTTCGAAAACGCACCGCCGCATCGCTATTCAGGACATCCATCAGTGGCCCATCGTGAAGGCTGCCAATCGGCCGATGGAAGAAGCACGGCCGCACGGCGCCGTCCGACTCGACCACCGCCGATACCCAAGGCGCGTTGCAGCGCGGAGCCTTGGGTGGAATTTGTCCCAAGTGCGCGCGAAAGTGCAAGGCGATGCGGCGCAGTTTTTCCGGGCTCTCGCGAATGAAACCCGATTCGATTTCTCCCTCGCATTCGCCAATCAGCCCTTCAATTTCGCGCGCCAGTTCCTCCACCTCATCGGCATTCAGCGCCACATTGGCCAAAGCGTCTTCCGGCAACACTGCCGAATGGTTGAATGCTTCCGACGTCACGTCGGCGGCAAGAAACGAGAGAGAGTTCAGCTTCAAATCGTGCGTCGCCCGCACCGTAGCGCGTAGATAGCGGAAGTTATTCTTCTGCACCGTGCATCGGCCATGAATCAGCATGGAAGCGCGGTGTTCCCGTACAGCGTGAAAGCCGCGCTCCAGCCGCGTGTAAGCATCGGGCACGCCGCGAATGCGGTCATGAATCTCGCGGGGCCCATCGAGCGATACAATGACGTCGTCCAAGTCGTCCGCCACCTGGACGGCGTGCCGTTCAAGAATCAAACCTGCGGTGAGGAGAGTCGTCCGTATCCCTTCGCGGCGCAGCAGGCGCGCCAAGGCCGACAGATCCGAATGCATCAAAGGCTCGCCGCCGGAAAAAACCACCCACCGCACCTTGAGTTCACGCAGGCCGGCGATGTGCGGCTCCAAATCCGCCGCCGTGATTTCGCGGATTTGCCGAATCCTCCAGATGTCGCACATCACGCACCGGCAATTGCAGCGGCTATGGGGCATGATCACGAGGACGGGAAGCTCGCGAATGATGTGCGGCGTGGATGCGTCTTCCGCAATGGCCTGCGTCTGCAAACTCAAGGGGCTCATCCCTCCACCCTCTCGAACACCAGCACCACGTGATCAGCAAGAGCACGCAAACCGGGACACCGGCCAAGAAAAGGATCGATCAGCGCAGCGAATTTGAACAGCCAGGGAAACCGCACCGCCCAAGGCTCCAGGTACGATGGAGGCACCGCGATGCCGGTGCCCTTCCAACTCACCAGGCGAAAGTGCAGCGCGAAATCCTGGCGAACGGACCCGAGGGAAGGATATCGAACCGCCACACTGTGGCCGGGCGCCAAGTTTGCCTCCACGCCCTTTGCACGCAACCGCCGAAAAGCTTTCTTGATGTCGCCCTGAAGGGTGTACAAGAACATTTCCCAAACGCATAAGCGGCCAAACAAGCACAGAATCGCCCGGCCACCCGGCTTTACCAACCGCGCCAGGTCCTGCGCCACGCACCGCAAATCCTCCACGCAATTCAAGCCGGCAAAATTCGAAAGTACGCCGTCGAAGAGACCCGCGCTTTCGAGTTGGCCGATCTGCTCGATGGCTAAGGTCCTAAGGTCAACGCGGTCCCGATGCGGTGATGCCTCCCGCCGCCGCCACGCCACGGCCAGCATGCGCGGTGACACATCGCAGGCCACCACATGAATCCCCCGGGCAGCAAGGTGCAGCGCGTCGACCCCGGTTCCGCAATTGATTTCCAAGACCCGCTGTCCAGCACGAAAGACGCGGTCCATCTCTTGCCACACGGACTCCCGCTGCGCCCTGCCAATCACGGAATTCGTAAAGTGGGCGTCGTACTCATCCGCCACAGCATCGAAGGGCGCGTTCCGGGGAGTTAGCAATCGACCGGGCACGGGCATCAACATTCAGGCCTCCACTTCCCCGGCCGCCGCCTTCATTCCCTCCTGCGCCTGCGCAACCCTTTGGCGCAATTCGGCCACGAGCGAATCGTCGCTCGGGACCTTCGCACGCGATAACTGCTCCAGTTCAACCTCCGCGCGCAGCAGGCGATCGGCGTTCTGATAAAAACGCCGGGAATGGCGCCCGCGGATTTGAAAATCGCGGTCCGAGCCCTCGGCCCAGTTCTTGGAATTCACTACGCGGTCCTTTACCGAATCGAAATAGGCAGTTCCCTGGATGGGATAAGCCACGGTCGTTAAGAAGATGTCGGGACTCGATACCTTGACGTGCTGAATGGTCGCCTGGATATCGTCCTCTTGCTCGCCCTCGTACCCCCACATGAGAAACATTCCGGTCTCGATGCCCCGGGCCTTGCACAACCCGACGGCGGTTTGGACCTGCTGAACGGTCACTCCCCGCCGCATGGCGTCCAGCACGCGCTGCGAGCCGCTTTCCGAGCCAATCCAGATGCGGAAGCAATGGAGTTCCGCCAGCAGGTCCGCCACGTGCTCATTGATCCGGTCGGCACGCGAAATGCACTCGAAGGGGATGGACAGGCCGCGGCGCTGCATCTCCGCGGCAAACTGCGCCAGCCAGCCGTGATGAATTGTGAAGACGTCGTCGGCGAACCAGAGCATGTCGGGGCTGTAGCGCTCCAGAATCCACTCGAGCTCATCCACCACGGAAGTTGCTTTCCGCCGGCGGTGCGTCTTGCCGTACACCTCATGGCTGCACCATTGGCATTCGTAAGGGCAACCCCGGGCGGTGATCATGGATACAGAGCCGGCGCCATGGAGCTTCCGCCAGGTTTCCAGATAGCGATCGATGGAAATGGATTCGCGGCTGGGCCAGGGTTGACCATCGATGTCGGGAATCAGCGCACGTGGCGGAGTACGCTCGACCACGCCCCCTTCGCCGCGGTAGGCAATGCCGTGGACGCGGGGCAGATACTCCTTCGACCCGCTGCGCAGGACGGGCAACAATTCCTCCAGCGTCCCCTCTCCCTCGCCGATCACCACCACGTCCGCGCCCGCCGCCAGGTAATCTTCCGCGTAAGCTCCCGGTTCCGGTCCGCCGACCACCGTTTTCCAGCCCGCCTCCTTCGCCACGCGCAGGATGCGAATAACGCTGCCGCGCGTCATGAGGTTGGCGTAAACCCCCAGGACTGCCGGGCGCTCATGAACGAGAAGTTTTTCGAGCTCCTCCCGCGAAGAAAAAGTTGTGTCGAAGACCTCCACGTCAAAATTGCGCGCGCGCAGGTGCGAGGCAAGGTAAAGAATCCCCAGGGGCGCATAGGGCTTCATGATTTGAAGCTCTTTGGGATCATCGCCAAGAAAGAAACCGTGGGTTAGAAGGCAGTCCATGGCTGTGGGGGTCTCAAGCCCCGAGGGGGCGGCAAAGTGCAGCCCATGCCAACAACTTAGGCCAATCGCAGCATAAGGTTACGCCTGGTTTTCGGTGTCACGGTTCGTTCCCCAGCGTGCAATAAAATTGTCACCGCCTGGACATTGGTGTTTACCCCCTTACCCCTGCTATTTGACATCATTATGTCCAAGGCGTAACACCAAGATGTGAGAACAACCTTAACTCTCGACGAGGATGTGGCAGCCAAGCTCCGGGCGGAAGCGCGCCAGTCCGGCGAACCCTTCAAACAGATCGTAAACCGCGTCCTGCGCGCGGGCCTGAACGTTCGAGTGCAGGCCGCTTCGATTCCTCCCTTCAAAGTCAAGGCGCGAGCCTTAGTCAGCCCCGGGTTTAACTATGATAAAGTTTGGGAACTCATCGAAGAGGCCGAGGGGCCCTACCATCGATGATTCTCATTGATACCAATCTTCTGCTTTATGCTTCCGATACAGCTTCGATCCATCACGAACCTGCCCGTCGCTGGCTTGAAACCACCTTTCCCTGGCCTGAGATGCTTCAATCCACTCGACAAGCTCTGAACTCAATTGAGCCATTCGGACTCTCTTTCCCATCGCTAGCGCACAGCCACAGGCAAGCATGACCGGTTGCCGCCCGGAGCGTGGGGCGACAAGCCAAAAGCACGGGTCGTTACACGGTCAGTGGGATGTGTGGAATGGTCCTACGTTGGGGTTTCAATCCCGTACTTCGTGCTCTGGGACAAAGTTATTTCCAATTTAATCAATGACTTGTGGGAACGGCTGGCGGCTTTGGAAACGGTCAGGAACGCTTGCAAAAAGCGCCGTGTCTGGGCCAGCCGGGATGACGAAAGATCTTGACACCGCAATATCTATATATGTAGACTTATCACCTTTAGACTCGGTGCCTGTCAGAAAAACAAGGAGGCATTCATGAAATCACTTCGAACGGTTTCACCTGCTGGTTTTCTGATGCTGGCGCTTTTGGGAGCCTGCTTCAGCACCGGGGTGGCGAGCGGGCAGGATTCCAAGGGGAGATCAAGCAATTGGGGCAATCTCAAATCCCTGACGCCGGGTCAGGAAATTCGCGTCGTAATGAACAATGTCAAATCCTATCAAGGTGCGTTCGAGTCGTTCAGCGAAGACGGGATTACGCTTCGGCAGGCTGCCGGTGAGCAGACGCTGGCCCGCCAAAACGTTCTTCGCGTTTCCCAGAAGAAAGGGCATAACCATCGGGCGCGAAATGCCGTGATTGGCACGGCCGTGGGAGCAGGGGTCGGCCTCGGCCTTGGGATAGCCTATTATCTTCGCCCTAGAAACTGCACCGAAGGCCCCGCCTTTGGCTGCGCCGGCCCCTCCAATCTGGACCTCGCGAAGATCCTTACGCCTGTAGGTGGTATGGCCGGCGCCGCGATCGGCGCAGCACTACCGACGGGTGGATGGCATGAGGTTTACCGCGCCCGCTGATGGCCTGCGGGTGGCGCATACGGCCCGACGATCTTTGACGGGTTGTCGCCTTGTCGTTCTTGTGACCCTTGCCCTGCCGTGGCAAAGCAAGGGAACCCTTGACGGCAAAATTGCGAGAAAGCCGGGAGTCGTGTGCGGGGCGCATTACCCCGCGCATCCGGGCGCCCCCATGAGACACATCGATACGCCAGCCGTGGATTCAAACCAGGTCGGCCGTCATGCGCTCCGCATGAAAGTCTTGCTTTACGCCGACTTGGATAGGATAATAATCCAAGTAGATGGTCAGCAATACAGGAGGGAAAATGACGGTAGGGATTTTTGAGGCCAAGCAGAACCTCTCACAACTCGTCGAACGGGCATCCAAGGGGGAAGAAATCGTTATCACGCGTCGCGGAAGAGAGCAGGCGCGGTTAGTGCCCATGCCCGCGGAGCGCGGGCGGACCTTGAAGGAAATCTTCGACTCTATACGGAGCCGCCCGCCCATAAAGCTTGCCCGAGGTGTCACGATTAAAAGCTTGATCGAGGAAGGAAGGCGATTTTGAACTATCTGGTTCTTGATGCCTCATCCGCCATCGGTTGGATGGTGGACACACCGACACCCCCGGTGGCACTCCGCGCCCTTCACCTTCTGCAAGCGGGCACGATTGGCGTTGTGCCGGACCTCTGGTACTACGAAGTTACCAACGCCCTGATTGTGGCAGAACGCCGGGGCCGGGCATCGGCGCAAGTCGTCTCCGCACATATCAGCGATATCGAACGCCTCGCCGCCTTCCTGGAGATCAGCCCTACAACCCCTTCGGCGCTTGCCGCCGCGGCCCGCCATTCCGGGCTGACCGCTTACGATGCGGCGTACTTCGAATTGGCTCTCAGGCGCAACCTGCCGCTGGCAACGCTGGACGACAAATTGCGAGCTGCCGCCCAGAAAGCGGGCATCCAACTACTCCGATAAATCGCCGTTCTTTCTCTTACCGCAACTTGGTGGCGTGGCCGTGGGTTGGTCATGGACGTTGTCCGGGCCACCTTGCTGGGACCGGCAATGCCGGCCGCGAGGCACCCCTGCTTATTCCACTGAGGCGCAGGCCAGAACAGGAAGTAGCGTGGCGTCCGAGTTTCGGCACGTGGGTTCGAGTTGTTCCACCCGCATCCAGCGCTCCGCCCTCTCCTGTGGGTCAGGGGCAAGGCCTGTGGCGGAAGCGTCGTGAAGGGCAAATTTCCAGGCTCCCGGCGCGCTCCAGGACTCCACATCGGCGTGCAAGGCGTCGTGGAGGGCACGATAAAACTCGCTGGTGTATGCGCCCTTGAACATCATTGACAGGTCCTCGCTGTCGATCCAGTTCGTTTTCTCGCCCAATTGCTCCCGCACCCGCTCATAAAATTTGGTGCCGGGAAGAGGGTAGGAGACGGAAATGCCCAGGCCGTCTGGCCGTGTCTCGCGGACCATCTGGATGGTCTTTTCGATGTCGTCCCACGTTTCTCCCGGGTAACCGAATTGCAGGAAATAGCAGGCGCGGATGCCGTTCTCCCGCAGGTTCTCGCGCGCCTGGGCGATCTGTTCCACGCGAATTCCCTTCTCCATGGAATCGAGAATCTTCTGCGAGCCGGACTCCACGCCCATCCAAACCTCAACGCAACCCGCCCGCCCCAGCGCCACCGCGGTGGGCCTTGGCACGAGGTCGGCGCGCGACTGCATTTTGAAGGGGACGGCGGCGCCCAGCCGCTCCACGTGGCCCGCCAACTCCTGTACCCAGCGGGGGTTGATCCCAAACAAGTCATCAGCAAACCAGAGGTGGTCAATCCCAAATTCCTCCCGCAGCTCGCGCATTTCCAGCGCCACCGCTTCCGGCGAGCGCCCGTGGAAGGAGTCGCCATAGATCGGCTTCGCGCACCAGTTGCACCGGTACGGGCAGCCCCGGCTGGCGACAATATTGAGCGAGAAGAAGCCATGCGCCTGCTTCCAGGCACGGCGGTATCGCTCCACGTCGATCAGGTCCCGGGCGGGAAGCGGGAGCAAATCCAGATTGCGCATCAGCGGCCGGGGGGGAGTCCGAACGGGAGGCCCACCGCGTGCCCCACGGTAAGCCAGACCACGGACGTCCCCCATGTTTCCGCCCGCACCCCGCGCGAGGGATTCGGTAAGCTCCAACAGTGTTTCCTCCGCCTCGCCCAGGAGAACGCAATCGGCCCCCTGCTCCAAATATTCCCGGGTGTGGTCAGACGCGTCAGATCCATTCACCACCACTTTCGAACCATAGTCCTTCGCCGCGTCGATCATTCCCCATGCCACCCGGCGCATTCGCGTCAAACACATCTTGGAGAGGAAATTGAAATTATCCTCGTAGATGGCAACGATCCGGGGACGGTGCCGCTCCAGGGCTGCGGGGAATCCCTGCTCGGGGTTTTCCAACATGCTGTCAAAGAGCGCAACGGAAAACCCGCGGCGGCGGAGAAGCGCCGCGGCATACAGCGTTCCCAGCGGCGGGTAAGGCTGCATCTTCCGCACCTGCTTGCGGTCGTAAGGCAAGTGATACGAGTGTGTCAACAGAACGTCAACCAAGGTGCGTTCCTCCCCAATCTTTTCACCGCGGAGGCGCGGAGGCGCAGAGTAATGAAATTGCCTTTTCTCTGCGTCTCAGCGCCTCCGCGGTAAAGATGGCGATTCTTCAGCAAACTTCCTGCATGCCATGCTTCAAGGTTTGCCCGGTCAGCAGGGAGCGGCGCGTCACCAGGCGCTCCGTGGCGCGCGCCACCCAGAGTTCCCACGGCATCCCAAACTCGTTTCTTCGCAATCGCCAGCGCAACGGCGCGCCCAGAGCCCGGCGCAAGCCTCCGCGAATCCACGACGTCCCGGCGGCGGCTTTGCGGATCTGGTTGTGGAGCAGGAAAAACTCCAGCATCCTCTTCAGGCGTTCGAGTTCACTGCCTTGCAGCCAGGGCAAGTGGTTGCTTCCCAGATCGACGTTGGCCCACTCCTCCAGGGATTGCGGCTCGCGCACGCCCATTTTTTGCAGTCCAGGCCAAATGGGAATTCCCGGGTAGGGAGTGAAAATGTTGGGAGAAAAACCGACGTTGGCGTGCTTCGCGGCGATATCGCTCATGATGCGGAAGGTCTCCAGGCGGTCCGCTTCCGTCTCACCGGGGTATCCCAGAATCAAATTGAAGGTCACGCGGATGCCCGCCTGCTCTGACTTGCGGGCCGTCTCGTACATCTCGTCGACGCGCTGATGCTTCTTGTTCATGAGCGCCAGGACTTCCTGCGAGGCCGATTCCGTGCCGAACCCCATGTGCGAAACCCCTGCCTCGCCCAGCAAGCAGACCTCGCCGTCGGTCATGCGGCACAGCAGGTCGGTGGAAGCCTGGAAGGTCCAACGGAACCGCAGCCGGGAGTCCACAAAGCCTTTGGCGATTTCCACGGCCCGTTTGACGTTCACGGGGAAGTTGGAGTCAAGAAAGGGCACCTCATCCACGCGGTAACGAGCCACCAACTCGGTGACCTCGGAAACCACTCGGGCGGCGCTGTAAGCGTTGAATCGCCGGTTGTAGAACACCTGGTCCGTACAGTAGTGGCAGGCGTAAGGGCATCCTACGCTGGAAGCGTAGGGAAGTTTCCGAACCCCCGTCCGCTTTTCGTAGGCATCGAACTTTGCCATGGCAAACGCGGGGGTGGGCAACTTCTCCACGCTCTCCACAGGCCGCTCCGCGTTGTGGACTGCGTCACCGTGAGGCTTGAACGAAATTCCCCGCACGGATTCAAACGACGATCCCGCGCGCAGGCGTTCGGCAGCCTCCCGCAAGGTCAATTCGCCCTGCCCGCGGACCACGGCATCCACAAAATCTTCGCGGAGCGTTTCCGCGGGAAGCAAGCTGGGGTGCCAACCGCCGTAGATAATCGGAAGGCAGGGACGAAGCTTTTGGATGAAGCGCGATACGTCCACGGCCGAGCGAATCATCCGGCCCGTCAACAAGGAAATGCCCAGGCAGAGGGCGTCTTTGGTTTCACTGGCCAGTGAATCTATGTATGCCGGATCGATGGAGGCATCCACGATCGAGACCTGGAACCCCGCAACGAGTAGCGGAGAAGCCAGGCTGAGCAGGCTGAGGGGCGGCCCCAGAGGGGGACCGTCGTAAGGCGGATGAAAGAGCACCACTCTGTTCTTCATGGCAATAGCGTTTTCCCCGTCCGTTCGAATTGGCTTGGATTGCCCCCGAGATCAGAATAGTCGCGGAGGCCGTAAGTGCGTGTCACAGTTCAATCCTTCTTATGCAAAAAAATTGTCACCGCCCGTGACGCCTGCCGCCGCGGTTGTGGCGCCGCCCCCCGTTTTTGGGGTCCGCGGCTCTTACCACGTAATACCCACAAATCGCCGAGATCGACGCCTGTCGGTGCGTTTGGGAGCGTGAGTCGAAGTAAGAGCCCCATACCCCAAGACCGGGGCCTGCGCTAGCTTGCTTGACTTCAATCCGAGCAGCCCTTAATCTTGGTAAGCGGGGCCCTCACTGAACGCGGAGAAAGTGCAGGGAGTAAGGGCGCTGCGATGAGGGGCTGCACCATGAGGCCAGGAAAACAACGGAAGCCGCGAAAAGAACGAGTAAAGGCTTGGATTTACAGCGTCATCAATCCAATTCTCGACGGGCTGGCGATTGAAGCGGGCTTTTTGGAAAAGGGGAATTGGACTTTTAGGCGATACAACCGAGATCTGGAGTTTATTCGCCCAATTCCGAACTTCGTAACCTATCAAAGTCGGCCCAATTGGGACGACTTTACCTTATCCAACCCGGCTGCTATGGAGAAAATCGATCGTCGTGACGATCAACGCAAAGAGTTGCGCGATGCCTGCCGTGCTGCTTTCGATTCTCTGGTTGCCAAGCCTGATTTTGTGGAAAAGGTTGACGAATGTTTTCGAGTTTTCGAGGTCGAAGCTCCGGGCGAAACTAGCCGCCTCACACACCCCGCCGTGAAACCTCATGAGGTGATTGCCGAGCTGGTGGTGAACAACCGGGCAGGTGTGCCGGACCATACGGGCATTTACCCCTTTTGGTCGAGGTTCAGGGAGGAGCTGATGCGATTTCGGGCTGGGGTCGAATTCGATAACGCGGACCAAGCCGGACTGGAACTGAGAAAAAGGAGCGAGGATCTCTCCCTTGAACTCAGTAAGACTAGAAGCGACTTGGCCGCGGAGTATGACGTCCCCTGGGCTCCCTATCCTGATGGAGCTGCTGTGCTTCCAAGCCGCTAACACATGCCGCAAAAGCTAATTGAGCTGCCCAAAAGTCCCCTTATCGACGCGAATGTGTTGTATGAGTTCTTGCTGTGGCGATTTACTAAGAAGGATGAGGAAATTTCGGTTCCCCACGCTTTAGAGTACCTGTCATCTGCCGATTTGAGGACAGCATTCACTTGGTACATCGATAAAGCGAGGCCGATCCACACGTCACCGCATGTCATCGCGGAGATTCATGGCTTGCTCCAGTCAAGAGCCGAATGGTATGGGCAAAGGCTCGCAGATTTTTGGGGCTTTGCACAGGGAGAACTGGCGCACCTGCAGCTTGAAGAGCGCTTGGTGCAAGTCAAGGAAATGAAGCACGAAGATCTGAAAGACTACGGGCCCATTGATAGCTCGATATTGAAACTTGCTGCACCAATGGTGGGTGTCGTCGTAACCGAGGACCGGGCTCTAAGGTGGGAACTCACACGACGGGAAGTCAAAGTCCTCGGGTGTAGCGAAATCCTGGCGCTTTGGCAGGAATGGAATGCGTAACCTCGCTCTCAGGAGATCCGCGTATTTCGCAGACCACGTTGGTGCTCACCCTCAGTAGATCTGCCGCATCAAATCAAACCCAATGAACAGGCCACCCGGGGTGTCCGCCCAGGGTTGCCCCAGAAATGACGCGCGTGTTCCGGCGCGCTGGGAAACAACCGTCCCCGGGCTGTTGGAAAATCCAAACGTGAAAGCGTGACGCAACACGCTCTTCTGAATGCCGAAGGCCCACGCCGGCCGATGAATTCCCAGCTCCGGTCCATTGACCAGGGTGGGAAAGGCCTCGGCAACCATGGCCACCGTGGGGCGAATATCCAGTGCGCCTCCGACCCCCACGTAGAAGGTGTTGATGCCGGGGGCGTCCGGCGGAACAGACGCCAGACTCCCCGGCTTGGTGACCAACCGGCGATCCTGAAGGGAGACGGTGGGATCAACGTAAAGCTGGGCGCGCCGCGTGACGCTGCGGGATAACATCAATTCGAAATTGGTGGTGAAGTTTTTGCCGAAGTCGTTCTGCCCGTCCACAGAGAAGCGCGCCGCGGCGTTCAAGGGCCGGCCATCGTGCTCGTCCGAGAAATTGTAAGTAACCCCCAATTCAATCGGGCGGTCAATCAGGCTGGGCGAGCGGTAAGCGCTGACGGAGAGTTTATCGGTGATTCCAAAGCGTAGGCCAAAGGAGGAAATGGAAAAGTTATCCAGGCCGGCCAGCGTGTCGCCCCCGCCGGTTCCACTGAAAGCGGGGCCATAGACGAAGCGATGGGTGAAATTGAAGTAGAGACCGTGGCGGTCCAGCCGGCGGCCCGTGGGCATGCTGAAAAGGTAATCGTCGGCGGGTGTGTACACCTTCGCCATCTGCGGGGTTCCTGCGCCGGGCGCCCCCGCTTCCGGCTTCTTCCCCGGCCCCAGCGATTTCACGAACGCCGCGACGGCGTTGATTTCCGCGTCTGACAGCTTCCCGCCCCAGGCGGGCATTTCGGTTCCCGGCTTCCCTTCCCGGATGACTTTGGTCACCGCGGCATCAGAGAGAACCGCTTGCACCGCCGGGTTGGTGAAGTCCGGGGTTTTCAACGCCGCCACTCCCTTTCCACCTTGCCCGTGGCAATTCGCACAATTGTCGGCAAAAATTTTGGCGCCAGGTTTAACATCCGGGGAGGAGGAATGGGCCGGTACCAGGTGGGCTGCAGCTTCCGCAGACGTGGGCGGAGGATCCTTCTCCTGTATGGTGTGGTCGGCTAAATTCACCAGATAGGTTTTCCCGTCTCGCGCGATCTCGAACGTCGAGGACGAGCCCGGAACGAAATGAACCCCCAAGGCGTCAGCCAAGGGAATCGGGCCACCTGCCGGGCCTGACACGGCCGGAGAAGGAGCGGCGGGATTAGTGGCTGCCTTCAGACCTTGGGATTCGAGCGTCAAGGGCAGCAGACAGATCACCGCCACGACAGCGGCAAAGCCCCAGCGAAAATTTCGAACGAAACGGGGAGACTTGGGGGAAAGGTTTCCAAGGTCTCCAGCGGAAGTTCGCATGTTCATGCCTGTTATCCTCCCTTGCCTGAAGAAATAGAGGTATCACGGCCTCATCCGCGGGAAGTCATGCCGGTGTAGTGAGTTTGTAAAGGTTGTGTTAGTCTTCCTACAGCGCGGGCCACGCGCAAGAGAATACAATGGGTGGGGCGGAGCAACGCTCGCGGGCTGCACGACATCTTAATCTCGGTTCGATTCCTGAAACCGTATGGAAAAAATCCTGATTATTGAAGACGATAAGACACTCTACAAACCCCTGAAACACGCATTTGAAACGGAGGGGTATTCGCCGGACTTCGCTCCTGATGGCGCCGCCGGGCTGGAAGCGTTTCGCACGGCTCCGCCGGTGCTCGTGGTCCTTGACCTGAAGCTTCCCAAGGTCCACGGCCGGGAAGTTTGCCGCGCCATCAAGAAGGAAGCGCCCAATATCCCCATCATCATTTTGAGCGCCACCGCCGACGAGGTGGATAAGGTTTTGTTGCTGGAATTGGGCGCGGACGATTACATCACCAAACCTTACAGTCCCAAGGAACTCATCGCCCGCGTGCACGCGGTCCTGCGCCGGGCTCAGGGCCCCAAGCTCGCCGACAATTATGCCTACGACGACGTCGCCGTCGATTTCGCCAAGATGGTGTTGACCCGCAAAGGCGAGCCGATTGCTCTTACCCCGCAGGAATTCAAGGTCCTGAAGTACTTCATCGGAAACCCCGAGCGCGTCATCTCCCGTGACGAGTTATTGAACGAGGTTTGGGGATACAACTGCTACCCCTCCACACGCACCGTGGATAATCACATCATGAAGCTGCGGCAGAAGCTGGAAGCGGATCCCTTAAACCCCGCGCATTTCAAGACTGTCCATGGTGCCGGATATAAGTTTGTGCCTTAAGTAAGCCGGCGCCGCACGCGCTTTGGACTGCGGTAGCAGCAGCTACCGCTTTATCGGGTTCGCGATGCAGGGGCTCCATGGTTGTGGCTTCAGGGGAAGGCGGCCGACGGTATCCGCATTTTGCAACCGTCCTTTAGGGCTGGGAAGATTGTACGCACGGAAAGCGGTAGCTGCTGCTACCGCAGTCCAAAGCGGCGCGACGTTGAGAAAATGATACGGCCATGGCCAAGATTCGGCTGCGAACCAAGTTCCTTCTCTCCCTCATCTTCACCACCACCGTGCTGACGGGCACCGTCCTGTTCATTGTCCAGATTTATTTGCGTAATCACGCGCGGGGCGAGATCCATGAAGCGCTCCACAATTCCGTGGTCACCTTCCAACAGTTTGAGCTGCAACGCCAGCGCGGATTGGCGCAAACCGCGGCGCTGCTGGCGGATTTGCCGAATCTGCGCGCGCTGATGACTACCCAGCATGCGCCCACCATTCAGGACGCTTCCGCCGATCTCTGGCATCTCACCGGGAGCGATCTTTTTCTCCTCGCCGACCGCGCCGGGAACGTCATGGCCCTGCACACCTCGGCGGCCGGTTACAGCCCGGATGTCGCCCAGGCCTCATTAACACGCACCCTGCAAAAGGAGCAGAACCGCGACTGGTGGTACGGCGGAGGCCATCTTTATGCCGTGTTTCTCCAACCGATTTATTTCGGAGCGTCGCGCGACAATGTCGTGCTAGGTGTCCTGGCGGTGGGCTTCGAGGTGGATCAACACCTGGCGGAGACCGTGGCGCGGGTCGCCTCCTGCCCGGTGGCTTTCCGTTATGGCCGGGACATCGTGGTGAGCACGCTCCTGCCCAATCAGCAACACGAGTTGGCCGCTCGCGCCAACCTCCTGACCGCACCTCAATCCTTGAACCCCGAAGAGATCGAGTTGGGCGGCGAGGTCTTTCTTGCCACCTCCCTGGAATTGGCTCCCCCGAGCAGCCAGCCGGTGACCTTGACCGTTTTGAAATCCTTTGACGCCGCTACGCAGTTCTTGCAGGAACTCAACCGGCTGCTGCTGGGCGTCGGACTGGTGGCGGTGATCGCCGGCAGTTGGCTGATATTTCTCATTTCCCACACTTTCACGCGGCCTCTCGCCAATCTGGTTTCGGGCGTCCGCGCCCTGGAGCAAGGGGATTTTGCCTACCCGTTGCACGTCCGCAGTCGCGATGAAGTGGCCGAGTTGACGACCGCATTCGATGGGATGAGGAAAACCCTGCAAAAGAGCCAGCAGGACCTTCTCCACGCGGAGCGGCTGGCCACCATCGGCCGCATGGCGAGCACGATTTCCCACGACCTTCGCCATCCTCTCACCACCATCCTCGCTTACGCCGAATTCCAATCGGAAGACAATCTGGATACCGGCCAGAGGAAGTCCCTGTACGACGAAATCCGCTCGGCCGTAAACCGGATGGCCGAATTGATCTCCTCACTCCTGGAGTTCTCCAAGGGGCAGGAGGGCCTGCACCTCACCCACGGAGAAGTGGTGGACGCCCTGGAACACACTCTGAGCTCCGTGCGCATTCGCCCAGAGTTCAAGGGGATCCAGATCACCGTGGCGCACGAAGGGGCCACCGACGGATGGTTTGACTTCAAGAAGCTCGACCGCGCTTTTTATAACCTCCTGCAAAATGCCTGCGAGGCCGCTCCCGCCGATTCCGGGAAGGTCCAAGTCATGGCGCGGGAGGTGAACGATCACCTCGAGATTTCCGTGGCGGACAACGGCCCGGGAATTCCCGACACCATCCGCAAAGATGTTTTCCAACCGTTTGTGACCTATGGCAAGGATACCGGCACAGGGCTTGGGCTCGCCGTGGTTCAGAAGATCGCCCGCGACCACGGCGGGGAGGTGAACGTCGAAGCCACCGGCAGGTCCGGCACCACCTTCAAACTGGTTCTTCCCCTCAAGCGACCCACGCAGCCCTCCAATACGCAGGAAGGGTAACCTGCCGATCCGCTGATTCGAAAAATTTACAAATTCACCACAGGCCCCTGACACAACGCTTCCGGCCGGGATGGTAGCGTCAGAGGAGTGGGGGAATGGTGAATGTTCAGGACGCAGACCTATCTGACCAACGCCTGCCTGGCGTGCTTTGACCTGACGGTCACCGCGCTGTGCCACGTGGCCGTCTGGCAATGGGAACTGAAGGGGACGCTCGGCGCTGCCCCGGGGCGGGATGTCTTCAATCTCCATCGCTTGCCGGCGTTGGGAATCGTTCTCATCATCTGGATCGCCCTCGCTGCCCATTTCCGCCTGTATCACTCGCGAAGAATGGATTCGCCCTTTGCCGACGCGCTCACCCTGCTCAAGGTGGGGCTGGTAAGTTGGATCGCCCTGGAGGGAATCGCCCGCCTGTTTCCGCAGCTCACTCCGACTCCTCTGTTCCTCCTGCGTTTCGCGGCCATCAACACACTCACGTTGGCGGCGGCGCGACTCGTTTTGCGCCTGGTGGCGCGAGAGCTGCGGCGGCGCGGCTGGAATGTGAAACGCCTTGTGCTCGTCGCCTCGCCGGAGCTCGGGAACCGGGTGGCACACAAGATCGAGCAACACGCTCACCTCGGATACCGGATCGTCCGCCGGCTCCCCGGCTCCGAGGCGGAGATGGAGGAAGCGCCGCGGCTCATCGCCGAGCTGCAAAGCGCGCTGAGTTCGCTGGCGGTCGAAGATGTCATTATCGCCCTGCCCGCCTCCGCCCAAGATCTGACGGCGCAACTGGCCCGCGAGTGCGAAAGCCAGGGGATCAACGTCCGCATCGTTCCCGACCTCTTCCCGTTGATTCAGTCGGACACACAGGTGTATGACCTGGACGGCATCCCGCTGATTAACGTGCGGCTCTATCCCACGGAGTACCTCCGGTATGCGATCCTGAAGCGGATTTTCGACGTCTGTACCTCACTGGCGGTCCTGGTTTGCTTCTCCCCGCTTTATGCTCTCATCGCCCTGATTGTCAAACTATCTTCTCCCGGCCCCGTGTTCTTCGTGCAGGAACGATTGGGCCAGAACGGAAAAAAATTCAAAATGCTGAAATTCCGCACGATGCGGGCGGATCCGAATCCCGATACTCATTGTACCGTTCGGAACGATCCCCGCGTCACGCCGGTTGGCCGATGGCTGCGGCGAAGCAATCTGGATGAACTCCCCCAGTTCTTGAATGTGCTCAAAGGCGATATGAGCATCGTTGGCCCGCGGCCTGAACCCACCGTCTTTCTCGATAACTACCGGCGCCAAGTGCCGGAATACATGTCGCGCCACTACGTTAAGAGCGGGATTACCGGCTGGGCACAGGTGAATGGCTGGCGGGGAGACACCTCCATCCCCCAACGTGTTGCCTGCGACCTTTTCTATATTCGCAACTGGGCCTTCGCGCTGGACCTCAAGATTGTTTTTCTTACGGTATTGCGGACGTTCTTCCATCCCAATGCCTACTGATGCGAAGGGTGACATCGCGGGAATTGAATCCAAGATGACGAATGACGGCGATGATTTGCGGCTGACGAAACCCCGGAAGAAATCCATCTTGTTTCTCGAACAGCAAAGCTGGTTGAGCGGGTCGCAAAAGGTCCTCGAACACGTTCTGGACGCGATTACTCCGGAGTTTCAGCCGCTGGTGGCTTTTCCCCATGATGGCCCGTTCTCCAGAAAGCTGCGCGAGCGAAACATCGAGACGCTTCTCTTTCCCTTAGGGGCCTATCGGTCAGGACAGAAATCCTACACTGAGATGATGGAATTCTCCGGACGAAGCCTGCTGTGTGGACTGCAATTGGCAAGCTTGATCCGCAGAAGGCGAGTCGCACTCATCTATGTCAACGGTCCCCGCTGCCTGCCCGCGGGGGTGTTGGCCGCTTGCGTCACAGGCCGCCCGGTATTGTTTCACCTGCATTTGACGCTGTGCCGCAAGGAAGAGGTCATGCTGGTCGTTCATCTGGCGCGTTACCTGGCCAAGATCGTTTCGTGCTCGCACGCCGCAGCGCGACCTCTGGTGGAAGCCAATCCGGCGCTGGAGAAAGTCATTCAGGTCCTTTACAACCCCGTCCACGATCGCGCCGGAACCGTCCACCGCTCCGCGGAAGTGCCGGCACCTGCCGCGCGGTTCACCCTCGGAATGGTGGGCCGCATCACAGAGTCCAAGGGCCAGTTGAGACTGCTGAATGCCGTGAGCGCGCTTCGGCCCTACCTGCAAAAGCAAATCCGCGTGGTCATCGTGGGCGCTCCTTCCCCGGGAAGCGTGGCCGATCTTGCCTACGCTCGCCGCCTAAAGGAGTTGGCTTCTCAACTCAATCTGCAGCAGCGGCTCGTTTGGGCCGGGTATCAGACGGACCCCACGGCTTTTTATGCGTCGATGGATGTATTGGTTCAACCTTCCTCCGCCCAGGCAGGCGAAGGGATGCCTCTGGCGGTTCTGGAGGCGCTCCGCGAGGGAATCCCCGTGGTCGCTTCGCGGACGGGGGGAATTCCTGAGGTCATCCGCGATGGCGCCAACGGCCTGTTGTTCCCGCCGGGTGATGACCGCGCCCTGGCTCACGCTTTGCAACGATTTCTGGACGATGACTCGCTGCGGGCGCGCCTCCGGGCGGGAACTCGCGCCACCCTCACCGATCAATTCTCCATCGAGAATTTTCAGTTCCAAACTCGCGAGTTGATTCGAGAAGTAAGCGGTACTGAGACGCCGCGAATCGCCTTAGCCTCTCGCGGAGAAAATGCCGCATGGTTGTGACCCCTTCGGGTGGAGATGACTTGGCCCGCCCCTGTTTATTCTGGGCGGAATATCTGCTGCTGACTGTTCTGGTGGGTCTCTTTCTTTTTCGAGACTTCCTTCCCGCGTGGCAAAGGTTGAACACCGACTTTCGCAACTACTATGTCGCCGCGCGGCTTTACCGGGAAGGGTCGTCACTCCTTCGGGTCTATGACTTTACCTGGTTTCAGCGGCAGAAGGACCACCTCGGTATGGGGCAGTACCTGGTGGGGTTTGTTCCCGATACCTTGCTGTCGGCATTGCCGATTCTTCCGCTTGCGGGGCTGCCACCCCTCACGGCCAAGCGTGTTTGGTTGGTGATCAATGGTGGCCTGCTCGCACTGAGCGCCCTTCTCCTGACTCAAATCACGCGACTCGGTTGGCGGCGAATTCTCATCATAATATTCCTTGCGGTCGAGCCCCTCTCAAAGAATTTCCTTTTCGGCCAAATGCATCTGGTTGTGTTCTCTTTGCTTGTCGCGGCCGTCTGGCTGGTGAGACGTCAACATCCGGTCGCTGGCGGAATCTCCGTGGCACTGGCGGCGGGGTTGAAACTCTACCCTGCCATCTTCCTGGTGTTCTTCCTGCGCAAAAAGCAGTGGCCGGCTCTTGCGGGGACGGCGGCGGGATTGCTCACCCTGGCGGGGCTGTCAGTATATCTTTTTGGGTGGGAGGTTCACCGCATCTACTTGAGCCAGATTCTGCCGCAAATCGGCCGTGGCGAAAACATCGACCCCTACGCTGCGGAGTGGAATTCGTTAACCGCGCTTTTGCACCGCGCTTTTATCGTCGAGCCGGAAATGAATCCCCATCCCCTGCTCCATGCCCCCAACCTTTACGCACTATTGCAACCACTATTCCAAGCGGCGATCTTCATTCCCGCCGTGTGGCTCCTTATCCCCGGGGCGGTTCGGCGCGAGCATGAGAATCTGGAGTGGGCGGCGTTTGCGGCTATGCTGATGGCGATTTCCACTGGACCCACGTCGTACCACCTCTGCATTCTTATCCTGGCTGCGGCATTGGCGATTGACTCGCTTATGGCCGAGCGCCGGCAATGGCAGGCATGCACGCTGCTTGCACTGTATGGAATGATTTGCTTCCCCTGGATGAAATGGGCATACCCGAATGCCGACGGCTGGCACATGTTCCTGGCTTCGCCACGAGTCTATCCGCTGGTGGCCCTCCCCTTTTTTCTATACTGGGTCATTCATGCCTATCCGCTGGTACGGCCAAGGGTGCACGCGCATCGTCGCGAAACATGGGCCTTCCGCGCTGGCTTCCTGCTTCTGGCGGGGGTGGGAGCGATGCAGGCTTTTCACCATGTGCGGGGCCAATTCGATAATTACCCGCACCGGCTCTCCACCCTGCCGGGAGCTCTCTTGAAGGGTGAGCCGGCCGTTGGCGCGGGGGGAATCTACTTCACCCGAATGCCTGGCCGCAGTCCGAGTTTCGAAGCGTGGCGTTGGTCGGGAGGCCAATTCGCATCGCTGCCGCCGGCGGAGGATGAATTCCGCCCGGCAACAGCTCCCACCCTCGCTAATGTCTGGATCGAAGCCGCCGGACCCGTGTCAAACATCGTGCGGTTCTCCAATCGCACCAGCGCCGGCGTCCCAAGTTCCCAGATCGAGGTCGTGAATGGCGAGCAACCTGGCGTGTCGCCCGACGGCAAGTGGTTGGCGTTTGTACGCGAAAACAGCGGACGAGGAGAACTTTGGATCAAAGAGCTCCCGCAAAGTCCCGCCTCGCAGGGGGGTGAAGAACGCAAGATGGTTGACGATTCCAACGATGTTTGGGAGGCTACGTTCGAACCCGGCGACCAGCGGATTATCTTCACCGCTGCCCCCAAGGGCCAACCCGAACTTTATTCCCTCGAGATGGCCTCTGGACGCGCCGCCCCCATGCCCATCGCGGGACCGGCGAGATACCCCGCCTTTTCACCCGATGGCCAATGGCTCGCCTATTCGCGATGTGAGCAAGGCACCTGGCACCTGTATGTGACCAATCTATCATCAAATTTCAGTCGCAAGTTGACACAGGGTGATTGCAACTCGATCTCGCCCGTGTGGGAGTCGGACTCGAAGAGCCTGATCTACGCGACGGATTGCGGCCGAGGTTTGGAAATGACGGCGCTCGCCCGCATCGAGGTTCCTCGCTAGCTCCGTACGGTTAGTGGTACGGCAGGCTTTGCAAAAGATCGCGGTCCGGCGTGGGCGGCATTCCGCGGGAGACGACGACTCTCGGCGGGAAGCGGTCTTGCGCGTCGCCAATACGCCGGCGAAGGTCGCGTTGAGCGGAGGCAAGCGCAGCAAAGGAATCGGCGACATTCACAAAAGGTCGGCGCGGTTCGTCGAGCGCAGAAAGGTACTGCGGCCGCTCCCAGGGGCGCCGGGAGTCACTGATGAGAGTGCACAGCCGAGCATGCAGCGCATCAACGATAGGCCGATATTCAGCGGAGGCGGCGAGGTTAACCTGCTCGCCGGGATCTTGTGTCCAATGATAAAGCTCTTCCCTGCCCCGCGAGTCCCGAAAGTACTCCCACTCGCGGGTGCGCAAGCTCATCTGCGGCCAAAGGCCAGTGAACCCATATTTGGGCGTGAGTTCGGAGATGACGGATTCATCCCACTCCCCAGGGTCGATACCCGGCGTCCAATACCTTTGCAGAGCGGTGCGGGAAAACTCTGCGCCGCCCACCTCCGTGAATTGCAGAGCCGTGGAGAACAGGTCTTGTGTCGAGACCACCGGGGAAACGCGCACGCCTTTGGGAATGCCCGGCCCGAAGACGACAAGCGGAACATGCACCGATTCACTATAGAGATTCTCTCCGTGGCAGTAGGTTCCATGCTCGCCAAAGGCCTCGCCATGGTCAGAGGTGATGATGACGACGGTGTTGTCCCACTGCGGCAGGCGGGAAAGCGCACCCAGCAGTTCGCCCACCGAATCATCCAGGGACGCCAAAGAGTTGTCATATGCCGCGATCAGAGCGCTTCGGTCCTGATCGGAAAGGTGCACGGCGCCGCTGGAGGTGAAAGCAAATTTCGTCCGGCGAATCAGCACAGGGGGTGCATCGCCGAACTGGTGCGCGTGGTCGCCGGGAGCAAGATAAGGGTCGTGAGCGTCGAAGTAGTTTATGAAGAGGAAATAAGGGGAGGGCGAGCGGCGGTGCAGCCAATCGAGAATATCGCGATTAACCTGAAAAGCGTGGCGGCGCTCAAAGTATTCCGGCCACACCCAGCGCCGATAGAGCGGGCCGATGATCCGGCGGCCCAACTCCAGTGCCTGGAGATTGTGAAGCACGGAGGAGCGATTGTCCTCGTACAGTTCAAAGCCCTCGTCCAGGCCCCAACCCGCCTCTCCGTATCCGATGTTGGAAGTGAACCCGGCGGTTTCATAACCCCACGCCTTCAGTGCGTCCGCCAGCGTCCAACGGCCGGTGTTCAAGGGGATTTGCCAGTCAGCGCCATGCTGGTGGGGCAGCAGCCCGGTAAAGATGGAAGCGTGCGAGGCCAGTGTCCAGGAAGTGGGAGCGATGGCATTTTCGAAAACCACTCCACCGTGCGCCCACCGGTCGATGTTGGGAGTCGTCGGGCGTGGGTATCCGTACAAAGAAAGATGATCGGCCCGCACGGTGTCAAGCGTGATGAGGATGATGTTGGGTTTTCCCCGATCGCTCAGCGGCGCAGCGGCCGCCGTGCTGGATGGAAGCGGGGACCGCAGGCAATAGATCCCCATGCCGGTCAGCAATACGAAAAGGATATAGCTGAGCGTCATTCCCAGGATTTTGGGGCGAAGGGATTTGCCCACCCAGTGAGCGGCCGAGGGAAGGAGAAGAATCACCGCCACCTTGACGAAGCGCAGCGCATATTCATTACTCATCAGGGCGCCGGCGAACACCAAGCCGACGGCGCAAATCACCAGCGCCAGGGTTGGGATTGCGTGAGATCGGAGGACCTCAGTCATTTTTCGCCAAGCTCGAATGCATCGGTGGTTGGCGATGATGAGCCCCGTCAATGAACCCAGAACGCCGCCCGCCGCACCGTCCAACAACGGACCCACAAACCAGATCGCCCAGGTGACGTTAAGCTTCAGCATTCCCGGGGGGCGGGTATATCGGCTCAGGTAAAATGCCTCGACGAATCCCAACAACAGTCCCACCAGCGCGCCCAGGCCGGCGTATCGGGCTATCGACGTTGAGGATTTAGGTTGTTGATGTTCCATTATCAGCGCACTGGTCGCACGAAATGACACACCAGCACTGCCGGGACAGTGCGGTACTTTTCGAATAGGTCGCCCTTGCCCGCTTGCGCGAACACTTGCCGCTCCGGCTCACTGAATCGGCACTCCACGGACTGGGCGTAATCGAATCCGGCGGAAAGCCACGGGGCCAGAAACTCCCGGGTGGACCGTGGCCACGTGGCGATTTCCACGGCTTCACCGTTGTCCCGGAACCCTGTGTGCCACCCTTGTCCGTAAGCGAGGGGATGGAGGTCGGTCACATAAACGTCGGCGCTAGCGGTGGTCACGCGCCCCACCTCACGCGCCATGCTTCGCAAGTCAGGAATGTGGCCCACCGCAAAGGAGCAAACCACCAGATCAAAGACCGCATGGGCAAACGGAATCGCGCGGCAATCCGCTTGCACAAGCCGCCCACGCACGTCGGTTTTTTTCCGGGCCGCGGCCAGCATGGCCGGAGAAAAATCCACTCCCACTCCCCAGCTTGCCCCGGCGGCGATGAGCCATTCCAGCCACCGGCCGGTGCCGCAAGCCAAATCGAGCACGCGCTTGCCCGCCAAGCAGGGAATTATAAGTTTGAGTTGGCGTTCTTCCAGGGTGAGAAGGGGGTTGGGATCGCGGTCATAAGTGGGCGCCCACCGTTCATAGCCTTCCTGAACCGAGACGCAGCTTTTCTCCATGTGGAACTCACAGGCTTTCCGCCTTGGGTTTGCGCAGATCGATCATTCGCTGCGCCCACTTCAATTCCCAAGGCGCCGAGTACACTCCCAGCCCGTAGCGCCAGCGGCTGAGATTTTTGAGCGCCCACCGTCCCCAATGCGGAAGGCGAATATCCTGCACGGTGGGCCAACGCGACGAAACCACCAATTCAAAATTGTCCACCAGCTTCTTCGTCCGCGGCCGCAGCCACGGGGTGGAGGGATCCTTCTGCGTCGCGAAGCGCTGCCAGCGTTCCGTGGCCCACTCATCAGGTGTCGTCGGAAAGTGCATCTGGTTTTCGACGTTTCCGTACATCCGCTCGCGCTGCGGAACCGGAGTGTAATGCTCCACCACAATTTCCGCCTCCGGGTTCAACTTTTTCAACTTGTGAACGAATTGGAAACACTCGCGCGTGTCCCCTTCCGGGTCACGCGGATTGCCGAAGATGACGGAGAATTCCGGAATGATGCCGAATCGCCGGATGCGGCAGGCGAGTGCCAGCGTATCCTCCACGCGCAGGTCTTTGTGCATCTCCTTCAGAGTCTCGTTGGAGCCCGATTCGACGCCGAAGAAAATCATGGCGCAGCCGGAGCGGCGGATGGCTTCCCAGGTTGCGTCCGAGTAGCGCATCATGATGTCGGCGCGCGCCTCACACCACCAGCGCATTCCGAGCGGCGCCATGCGGTCAACGAGCTCGCGAGCGTGGTCTTCGCGCAGGAAAAAGTTGTTGTCGTAGAACTGCACCGCGTCCACTCCATACGCCGTGGCCAGATGACGCAGGATGGCTTCCGTGCGGACGGGCGCTTCCATCTTCTCCCGGCTTCCGGAAAAATTGACGACGCCGCAGAAGTTGCAGCGGTAAGGGCACCCGATGCTCGCCTGGTGAACCGCCGTGCGCCGTCCCAGGAACGTGGGCAGAAGGTAACGTTCGGCGGGAATGCGGTGATACGGGTACCAGGGAAAATCGCTGAGCGACTTCAGGGGGCGCTCGGGGTTATGGCGGTGGGTCCCGTCCGAATCCTTGTAAGAGAGTCCGCGGATTCCTTTCAGATCGCTCTGTTCCCGCAGCGCCTTCAGGAGTTCCAGAAAGGTATCTTCCCCCTGCCCGCGCACGGCGAAGTCGACGTAAGGAGCATTGAGGGCCGCCTCCGTATAGTTGGAGGGAAAATACCCGCCCCACACAATCGGAATCTCGGGATAGCGCTCGCGAATTACCCGGCAGCTTGCCACGGCGCTCACGGTTTGCGGGCCCGGCATCACGGTAACGGCCAGAAGTTCGACGGGTTTTTCACGCATCAGCCCCAAAAGCGTATCCGTTGGATGCGGGTCGAGGTTGCCGTCGACGATGGCGTATTCTTCCCTGCCCTCGAGGACCGCAGCGATGGAAAGAATCGACAGCGGAAATCGCCGGCTGCGATACTTCGTGGCCTTCGGGTTGTAAAGGATGATCATGTGCAGCTCGGCGCGGTTTCCGGCCCCATCATCTTGGCGTCGACGTTCGGCTTGGGCAGCTTCACCAGATTTTTCATGGTGCGATTCAGCCAAACCTCCACGGGAAACTTGTAGACATCGTGATCCAGCCGCCAGCGGGCGGGATATGCCGTGAGGTGGCGAATACTTTTCGCGATCCAGCCCGGTCCCGTGGCGGCAATGGGAGCGCGGTCAAACGCAATCCGCAGGTAATCCCGCATGGTCTGCACCCGCTGGTGGTCCCTGCCCTTCAGCCACGGCAGCGTGGTATAGCGCGGGAAATAGTCCACCCAGCCCTCCAGCGACTTGGGAACTTCGATTCCAATTTCTTTGGCCCGGTGAAAAATCGGGGAGCCCGGGTAGGGAGTGAAAATGTTGGTCCAGAATTCCGCCCCCGGGAAGCGCCGGCACACGTCCATCATGAAATCCACGGTTTCTCGCCGCTCCTTCTCGCCCTCACCGGGATAGCCGAAGATGATGTTGAAGGAGGGAATCACTCCCGCCTTAATACAGCGCTCGGTGGATTGGTAAATGTCGCCCAGGTCCTGAAACCCTTTATTCATGAGCTTCATGACCTTCGGCGAGGCGGTTTCAATGCCCTGGCAAATCTGCTGCATCCCGGAGCGGCGCAGCAGGGCCAGTTCATCGATGGTCAGGCGGGCAGTCAGGTTGGTGGTCGCCTGGATGCTCCACTTGAAGTTGCCGCCGGCGCGGACCAACCCCTCGGCAATCTTGAGTGCGCGGTCGAGGTCGACCAGAAAGTTGTCATCCGCCATCCAGAGCAGCTCCAGCCGGTAGCGCCGCGTGAGGTCGAGCGTTTCCTCCACCACCTGTTCGGGCGGAAGAGCGTTCCACTTGCGGCCGTACACTCCGGCGTTGGTGCAATACGAACAATCGAACGGGCACGCGAGGCTGGAAACGTACATGGCCCAACGCCGGCCACAGACGCGCTCATAGGCATCGAAGTCGGCCAGGTGATAGGCCTTGGGCGGCGCCTGGTCCAGGGTCTTCAGGGGACGCTCCGGCGTAAAGTGGATTTTCCCGCCCTGCTTGAAGCCGATGCCGCGCACGTCATCAAGGGGCGCATCGTCGCGCAGGCGCTCGATGAGTTCAAGGGTGCTTTCCTCGCCCTGCCCCCGCACGATGATATCGACGTAATCCGCTTCCAGCGTCTGGCTGGGAAGCAGCGAAGGGTGCCAGCCCCCCAGAATGACCGGGAAATCCGGGTTCCATTTCTTGACGGCTTTGGCCGCCTCCACCGTGTCCTTGATCATGGGCCCCGTCACCACGGAAATCCCCAGGCAAAGCGCGTCTTTCACCTCGTCGAGAATGCGCTGCTTGTAGTCCGGCGTGATGGTGGAGTCGATGATGCGGACATCGTACCCGGCGCGGAGCAGAGGCGTGGAAATGGCCAGAAGACCCAGGGGAGCCGTGGCCTCAATGCTCGAAAAGGATGGAACAAAGAAGACAATCTTCTTCGATGTTTTCACGCCCGCTCTCCGTGTTGACGGTGTTCAGCCTCGAACAAAATAAGAATGCGCAAAGCGCGGTCTTGGATTGTCATGGACATGTCATGGTGGTGCAAAAAGTGCGCCTGACCGAGTTTTACTGCTCAGAGCGCAGTTCTGCGGTCGGGGCTCCGCCCGGACTCGCTTCGGTTGCCGGATTACCCCCCTTCGGATTGCGCAGAGCGCAGCTCTGCGGTCGGGGCTCCGCCCGGATTCGCGGCCACCGATTCGCAGAGCTGCGCTCTGCGCAATCCGAAGGGGGAGATGGTCCGAAGGAGGGCAATCCGAATGTGGATTCGCGGTTACCGATTCGCAGAGCTTCGCTCTGCGCAATCCGAAGGGGGGCAATCCGAAGGGGGGAACCCGGGTGTGGCGGAGTAATCCGTCAGCCGACAAATAGCTCCGCCCTACCCGCCAGGATGTCTTTTGCAGGGATAGCGCGTGACAATCCCACGCTAAAATCGTAAGCTTAAGGATGACCGTACACAGAAGGCTAATCTATGATACATAAAGCCAAGGACCTATCCCCCGAACAGAAAGTGGCGATCGAAAGCCTCCTCGGACGCCACGTACTGGACGATGAGGCGATCAGTGTGCGCGCCATCGAGCCTCCTGCCCTCTCCGATCAGCAGAAGCATGAGCTGGCGGAGAACCTGAGGAAATACTTCGCAGAAATAGATGCCCGCCGCCATCCCGGCTCCGCAAAGGAGGCCGAGGACATCCTAACGGAGGCCATCCGCAGCAGCCGTCCCGGCTACCATCCGCACCAGTGAAGATAGTTCTCGGCCCTTCATCGATGGAAAATACGAGAAAGCCGTGGACGAGGGCAACCGCGCCCAGGTGCGCGCTATCCTGCTTGGAAGCTGAACGCATTCGTGAAGTTCGATGTCGTGAGCCCAAAAAGCTGACCCAACCGCTGTCCTTGTGTTAGACTGGTCAAATAGACAGGTCTAGAGGAGTACATGGGATATGACTACGATGGGTTTTTACGAAGCACGGACACACCTTTCCGAGCTGCTCGACCACGTCGCGAAGGGAAAGAAAGTTCTTATCACCCGGCGCGGCAAGCCTGCGGCCCTGATTAGCCCGCCCCCCAAGCAGGACCAGCAGGATGTGCGTCAGGTTGTCCAGGAGATGCTGGCGTTCCGGAACCGCGAGGGGCCAACGCTGGATGGCAAGGTGACCGTTCGGGAGCTGATTGAGGAGGGCCGCCGGTTTTAGGGTTGCGAATCGTCGCGTCGGGCAGAATCTGTCCCGGGCGGCGCTACCCACCGTATCGACCGAGGAGGCGTGATGCCGAAGAAGGCAAGGAAACCGGGCAGGGCCGAGTTTGTCCTCGATGGCTCGCTCGCTTTGGCCTGGTACTTCCAGGACGAGGCAGACCCGTATGCGGATGCGGTGGCGGCACGCTTTCCGGCGGCACGCGCCGCCGTACCCCTGATTTGGCCTTTGGAGGTCGCGAACGCGGTGCTGATGGGAGAGCGGCGGCAGCGGAGCACGGCGGCGCAAGCCACCCAATGGCTTACCTACCTTCGCTTACTCCCCATTGCCGTCGATGACGAGACCAACGACCGGGCCTGGGGTGAAGTACTCGGCTTGGCGCGTGCGCATCGGCTCTCAGCCTATGACGCGGCCTATCTGGAATTGGCTCTGCGCCGTGGCCTGCCGCTGGCCACGCTGGATAACAAGCTCAAGGTTGCCGCCGCCGCCGTGGGCGTGCCAGCGTTTGTCCCGTGACGCGGAGGTCCCCGATTTTGCCTGCTGTTCATCGACGTGTCTGCACCCGCAATCCTTACATTTAGCCGGAGTACCCAGCAACCATCCACTTTAAAATGGCCGTGCGAAGCACCATGGAGTGGGGGGGGGGGGCGCCGCCGTTGGCTGAAAAGGGGGGGGGGGTACAAAGGGGCGGGCGGCCCCCCCCCCGCCAACGGGGGAGCACAAAAG